>Ga0207053_10208_pt1 | contig 15409 bp, 12 predicted proteins | sample Alteio_BWMinCont_59_FD_153290 | JGI IMG/M metagenome (GOLD analysis project Ga0207053, IMG submission 153290) | Enriched cells from forest soil in Barre Woods Harvard Forest LTER site, Petersham, Massachusetts, United States -... | ecosystem: Environmental > Terrestrial > Soil > Temperate forest >...
GAAAGGTATAGCGACCCCTTGTTCTTCGGTAACTTTCTTTTGAAATTCATCCTGCTAACTTGAACTGTGGCACGCGCCTTCGACCGCGTTCGGTGTCGAAATCAATTTCTCTGCGAGGGACCATGAAGCGATTCGCAACTATCGTCGCTATTTCCGCCTCATTTTTGTTGGCAGGTGCTATTTCCGCCGCAGCTCAGGACGAGCACCGGGATAGAGAACAAAGAGAGGTGGGCAAGGAAGAACGGCACGACGCACACCAAGAAGAGAAGCACGAGGCTCACGAGGAGCGGCGCGCTGAAGAGCGGCACGTGGCCCATGAAGAGCATGTCGCTCATGAAGAGAGACACGCCGAGTTACGGCTAATTTCTGATGACCATTTTCGCGCCCACTTTGGACGCGAGCACTACTTTGCTGTCGGCCACGTGACTATGGTGGCAGGCCATCCGCACTTCGCGTATGGCGGCTACCGGTTCGAAATCGGACAGCCCTGGCCTGCTCGATGGGCCTACACCGACCACTGCTATATCGATTTCGTTGGGGGCGGGTATTTTCTGTTTAACCCGCGCTACCCAGGAGTGCGGGTCGCTGTCGCCGTGGTGCCCTGAGAAATTGAGTCCTCATCAACCGTGGTGCGGTCCGCGCTCACCCTTCGCGGGCGAGAACCTGCCCTGAGCTTGTCGAAGGGGCAACCGCGCCACACAATCTCGCTTCGAAGAATTCCTCCACCCGCTCCAGAATCTCCACCGCGCTCTTCGATTCGTAGATCGCCTTGCGCAGCCCCGCTCCGCCCGGCACGCCGTGCGTGAACCAGGAAGCAAACTGCTTCATCTTGCCAACGGCATCCGGGAGTTCTTCCTCAATCAGCATCTGAAAATAGGTCCGGATCATCTGGTAACGGTCAGCCTCGCTAGGTTCGTCATAGCATCGTGTGGAAACGGGCGAGTCGCCCGCTCGGTCCTCGTCCATCCCCTCGCAATACTGCTGAATCTGCCGAAAGATCCAAGGATTCGACGGCGCTGTCCGCCCAATCATCACCGCATCGCAGCCAGTCTGCGTGACCATGGCACAAGCGTCCTCAGGCGTGCGGATATCGCCATTCCCAATCACCGGAATCTTTACCGCGTCCTTGATCGCCGCAATCCACTCCCAGCGAGCGTTCCCGCTATACCCCTGTTCCCGAGTCCGCGCATGCAACGCGACCGCCGCCAGCCCACACGACTCCGCCATACGAGCCAGTTCCACGCAAACGATCTCGTTATCACTCCACCCGGCGCGAAACTTCACCGTAAACGGAACCTTCACTGCGGCCCGCACGGCCTCAAAGATGCGCCCAATCGCCGGCAGATCGCGCAGCAGCCCGGAGCCTCCGTTGCACTTCACGACTTTCTTCGCCGGACAGCCTAGGTTTAAATCCACGATGTCGAAGCCCAGCCCCTCAACCATGCGCGCCGCCTCCGCCATCACTCGCGGATCGCTGCCAAAAAGCTGCGCCGAAATCGGATGCTCATCTTCATAGAAGTGGAGATAGCGCTTGGCCTTCTCGTCCTTCTTGCGGAGCACGCCGTCGGCCGAGGTGAACTCCGTCATGATCAGCCCACATCCGCCCAGGTTGCGGATGAAGCGCCGGAAAACTGTATCAGTAACTCCAGCCATCGGCGCAAGCACGGTCGCCGGAGCGATCTCGATCCCGCCGATCGATACCGACGCGGGAACAGCCTTCAGCGGCGCTGCCCGACGCACAGCAGCCTCCGCCCCACCCGAGATGTCCCATGACTTGCGCACAGCTCTATTCTACTTGGCCTTTCAAGCCAAAAGCCCCCGCCGGTAGCGAGGGCTCAATTTCAGGTGTATCCGAGGTAAAGAGGTTTAGTTCTTCGTCGCCTCAGCAGGCTTACCAGGCGCCGGCGCGTTCTTGGCATACTTGCGGCGGAAACGCTCCACCCGTCCGGCAGTATCCATCAGCTTCTGCTTGCCGGTAAAGAAAGGGTGGCATGCCGAGCAGATTTCTACGCTGATGTCACCCTTATGGGTAGACCGGGTAACAAACGCATTGCCGCACGCGCAATGCACGCGCACCTCGTTATAAGCGGGATGAATTGCAGGTTTCATATGGGTTCAGACCTCGACTGGAATCCTTTGATTCTACCGGACGACCCCAGGATTCAGCAATTCTGAGCTCTCTGGTTCAGAAGCGGAACTGATACGACACCTTCACAAAGAACTGCCGGCTGTCGTTGATGTAGCCCTTCGCGGTGTAGAGCCCCGCTAAACCCGCGGGGTCTTGCATCAGGCCGTGGTCCAGATTCTGCAGGTCGCTGTTGTAGCCCACATAAATCGCCGTTCCCGGATGCACCAGGTACGTCAGCAGGAAGTCGGCATTGAACTGCTTCTCGGTCGGGAGGTAGGTGTAAGGATAAAAAGTATTGCCCGGCGTGTTCGCCAGAACAGAGTTGTACTGCAGAATCACGCGCAGGGAAAGCTGCGGCGTAAACTGCCAGTTCCACTTGCTGCGCACAATGTGGTTATTGAAAATACCTTTCCCAAAAGAGGCGCCGGCCGGCGCCTGCGACAGCGCAAAAGCATATTCGTTCTCCGTCGCCCGCAAACGTTCAAACAGATACGTATTTTCAATCTTCAACGGCTTCACTGGACGCAAGGCCAAAGTTGCACCACCCGTATCCAGCCGCGACAAAAGAGACTGCGGCGGCGCGCCCGCCGCCGGCACAAAGTTCGCACCGTCTCCCCAGTAGTAGTTCGCCGCCAGCGTTACCTTCGGAAAGTACTGGGTCTGCACCGAAGCTCCGCTGCGGTGCTCGTGGTAGTCCTGGTTCTGGTTCGCCAACAAACCAAGGAAGAGAAAATCCTGCGGCCGTAACCTTTCCCGCAATTCCTGGTAAGGAAGCAGATAGATAAACGTCTGTCCGCGTCCTTGAATCGCCAGATAGGGATCATAATAAGTGTCAAGCCGGTTGCCTTCGTGGTCGAACACGTAACGCTGATTCAGCGACGGCCCCCAATCCACAATCCAGCCCCGCTTCGGGCGAAAGCGGTAGTCGAAAATCTGGTAGACGTCGCGGATGTCCACGCGGTTCACGAATCCCGGCACAGTCACAAATCCCCGGCTGATGTCGTCGTAGATTCCCTCGTAGGAAAAGTGCAGCCCATCGCGCTTTAGATCCAGCTTGTCCGCCGGGCCCGCATAATAGTTGGCGTTGCCGGCGTTACCTGAGCTGAAGGGAAACAGGTTGTACTCGCATGTAGTTTCCAGGTTGCCGCTAAGGAATGCATTGAGTCCCTGCAGGTTGCTCGAACTCACCACCGCCTGGCCTTCCAGGGTCCAGTTGGCATTGAACTTCAAGCGCGTGTCCATTCCGCCCACGCGGTTGAACTCGCCGGTCGTCGGACACTCCCAATCGGTGTAAACCGCGCCCACACTCGACTGCTTGAAGATGTCGCGGCTCACCCGCGCAATCGTGAAGTACGACCGGACTCCATAGAGATTGTCCGCACAAATAAGGGACGTAGCCGGGCATAAGCTCGGCACGGCCAGCCCCGGCGCGCGGTCATCGCTCGTCATCAGCCCCACCGAATACGGCCCTTCCTTCCCCGTCAGCCGGATCCCCGCTGAAGGGTCCTGAATGTTGCGCGTGAAAAACAAATCGAACGGCGTGCGGAAGTAGTCTTCGTTCTCGAGAAAAAACGGCCGCTTTTCCGGAAAATAAACCTCAAATCTCTGGTTCACCGTGATCTGCGGATCCTCCGATTCCACCTGGCTGAAATCGGGATTCGCCGTCAGATCCAGCACAAAATGATTATGGATCACGAACTTCGCGTCCATGCCCGCCTGTCCCTGCGCCTCCGCCTTCTGAAAAAACGGGTTGTACGGATCGCGCTCGTCCAGCGATCGGAAGCCCCGCATGATTCCATACGGAATCAACTCGATCCTGCGCCCCGGCGAAATTCCCTCCAACCCATACAAAGTCGCCGCCTGCCCCAGTCGCCCCTCCTCGCGCGACGAAATCTCCGGCCAGAATGAATCCTCATTCTTGCGGACGATTCCTCGATACAGAACGATTCCCCATTCCTGCTGCTTCGTCGCTGGAAACCGCAAACTCTTGAATGGAATCGCCATCCACACCACAAAGCCGCGGCTGGTCACTTTGCCCCGCGAATCCCAAACCGTGTCCCACGAGGTATCCCAGTTTCCGCTGATCTCGTCCCGGGACGCCTCGGTGTAGATCGCATCCCACTGCACGCCCAGCGGCGTGGTCTGGAACTCATACGCGCGCCGCCGGTCATGAAACGTGTCGAACATGACTGCGACTTCATCGTCGTCCGAAGTGTCCTCCCGCCGCGACATTCGCGCCCGCACCTTCGTCGGGTCGTCAAAACACACAAAAACGATGTAGAGATTCTTCTGGTCGTAGCCCAGATAAGCCTCAGTCTCCTCTGAGACTCTTTCTCCGTCGTGCGGATTGCGTTGCACGAAGCCCGTCACCTTCGCCATCTGTAATGCGATCTCGCTCTCGGGCCTCATGCTCAGAAAGTCTTCGAGCGCCGGCGCGCGCGTCAAGCGTGGAATAGTCAGTGCCGGCGGAGCCAGCGCGTGGGTCGGCGCCGCCGTCGGTGGCTGATTTTGCAGAGTTTTCTGGGAATTTTGCCCGGTCGTGTTTTGCGGCGCCGGAGCCGCGCTCCATCCACACTCCACCGCTCCCGGCAGCATCAGCGCAACTGCCAGCAAAAACCTTAGAAACCTTTTGGATGAAAAGCCCCGAATTCGCCCCGAACGCAAAGTGCCCTCGGTTCCCCGTCTCGAACGAGGAATTCAGCAAGATACACCATCCGCGCGCCTCCTAAAAAAGAAAGGCGCTCCTCTAAGGTTTACCGAACAGTGTCAGGGCTGGGTGATAAAGGGCCTGGCAGGCAGACGATCGCCGCTCCATGCAGGGAAAGTCCCGGTTTGACTTGTATTTCTCCGCGCCGAAGCCTGCCCTGAGCGAGTCGAAGGGTGTCTCCGCGGTCGACTCAGAACAGCGAGCTCTGCCGTCGACTCGGCGTAATCCCAAAATGCTCATACGCCAGTTGCGTCGCCACGCGCCCCCGCGGAGTGCGGTTCAAAAATCCAATCTGCATCAGAAACGGCTCGTAAATCTCTTCAATCGCGTCTGGCTCCTCGGCCAGCACCGCCGCCAGCGTATTCACACCCACCGGGCCGCCCTGATATTTTTCGATAATGGTCAGCAAGAGGCGCCGGTCGACCTCGTCAAATCCATACTTGTCCACTTCCAGCATCTGCAGCGCCGCCTGCGCCGTCGGCAAATCGATCTTCCCCGCTCCGCGCACCTGCGCGTAGTCGCGCACCCGCCGCAGCAGCCGGTTCGCTATGCGCGGTGTCCCCCGCGACCGGCTCGCAATCTCAATCGCCCCCGCTCCGTCAACCTCAACTCCCAGAATCTCCGCCGACCGCTCCACGATCACGCGCAACTCTTCCGCAGTATAAAACTCCAGCCGCAGCACAATCCCAAACCGCGACCGAAGCGGCGCAGAAATCAATCCCGCCCGCGTAGTCGCGCCCACAAACGTAAACGGCTTCACTTCCAGCGTATGCGTGCGCGCCGAAGGCCCCTGCCCGATAATTATGTCCAGCTTGTAATCTTCCAGCGCCGAATACAGGAGCTCTTCCAGCACCGGTTGCAGCCTGTGGATCTCATCGATGAACAGGACTTGTTTGTCCTGCATGTTGGTGATGATCGCCGTCAGGTCGCCCTTGATCTGCAACAGCGGCGCCGCCGTAGGCTGAAAGTGCACCCCAAGTTCATTAGCAATAATGTTCGCGAGCGTAGTCTTCCCCAACCCGGGAGGCCCGTACAGCAGCACATGATCCATGGCCTCGCCGCGCGACCGCGCCGCCTCAATCGCCACCGCCAGATTTTCTTTGACCTTGGTCTGCCCGATAAATTCGCCCAGCCGTTGCGGCCGCAGCTTCAGCTCAAACGAAGAATCGTCCTCCACCGCCGCCGCCGACACCACCCGGTCAGGACTGTAATTCAGGTTAGGATTTCTAGCGGTAGCCACTCGCCGGATGTTACCACGAACATGCACGTGCAACCGAGCGAGAACCATGTGGGAATGGGCGCATTCGCCCGCCCAGCGAGCGCAGCGAGGTCCTTCTTTACCTACTTCGGATACCAGTCCAGCACCCTTACCTCAATCCCACTTCCTTCCAATCCTTTCTCAAACACCGCGAGATCCGATCCGCGATAGTGGTAAGGGATAACAATCTTAGGATGGAAGGCCTTTACCGCGTCAGCCGCCTCTTCCGGCGGCATGGTGTAAGGCAGATTCATGCACACAAACGCCACATCAATGTTCTTAAGCGCGCGCATCTCGGGGACGCCCTCGGTGTCGCCGGAAAAATAGAAGCGCTTACCGCCGTAAGTGAGCACGTAGCCGTTGCCCCGTCCCTTGTCGTGAAAGAATTTCCCCGGGGCCGGCCCGCGCTTCAGGTTGTAGGCGGCGATACCTTCAATCGTCCATCCCTGCCAGCTCTTACTTTCTCCATTAGCAATGGGTTTGGCGCTCGTAACAATCGTGACCACAGCCGGCGCAGCCAGAATCTCCGTCTCCGCGTTGCTGATCTCCTTGATCGAATCAAGATCCATATGATCGCCATGAATGTCCGTAATCAAAATAAGATCGGCCTTTGGAAGTCCCGACAATTTCGCAGGCTTCGCAGGATCAAGATAGATGACTTTCCCGCCCGCCTCAATCAGCGTACTGGCGTGATAGAGCGGAGTGATCTTAACCGGCCCGGCAGATGTGTCAAACACTTGCGTCTGCGCGCCGCGCGCGAGCGGCACAAGAGCAATAAAAGAGCAGATAAGAATCGATGCAAGTTTCATTCTTGACCTCGCGTAGTCCTCATTTTGTCATCCTGAGCGAAGCATGGGCGGTCATCCGCGGTCGAAGGATTCCTATTTCGTCATCCCAACTCAGCAGCCTAAAGCATTCTCCCCATGCAGCCAGCCCCTTTACTCTTCCTCTTCCTTCACCTCACCACGCGCCGCTTTAGCCTTCTCAATAATTTTCTCCTGCAGCTGTCCAGGCACAGTGTCGTAGTGATGCATTTCCATGTTGAAACTGCCCCGCCCTTGCGTCATCGAAGTCAAATCCACACCGTAAGTCAGCATCTCCGCCATCGGCACTTCGGCTTTCACTACTGTGTTGCCACCTTTGTTGTCCATGCCCTGGATGCGTCCCCTCCTGCTATTCAAGTCGCCCATGATCGATCCGGCAAACTCATCCGGCACGGTGATCTCGACCACCATGATCGGCTCCAGCAGCGTGGGTTTGGCTTGTTCCATCGCCTTCTTGAATGCAATGCGCCCCGCCATTTGAAACGACAAATCGTTCGAGTCGACGTCGTGATACGACCCGTCATACAAAATCACGCGGAAGTCGACTACCGGAAACCCCGCCAAATACCCGCGCGCCGCCGCATCCTTGATTCCCTTTTCCACCGCCGGAATAAAGTTCTTAGGAATCGCGCCCCCGAAAATATCGTTCACAAACTCAAACTGCCCGCCTCGCGGCATAGGCTCCATCTTGATCTTGCAATCGCCGTACTGCCCGTGCCCGCCAGTCTGCTTCTTGTGGCGCCCCTGCACGTCAGCCTTGGCGCGAATCGTCTCCCGGTAAGGCACCTTCGGCGCTTTCAAAACCACTTCCGTGTGATACCTCTTCTTCAGCTTCGAAACGATAACCTCAATATGCTGCTGCCCAGTTCCGGCAATCAGAAACTCCTTAGTCTGCGGATCGCGGAAGAATCGCAGCATCGCATCCTCTTCCATCAGCTTATGGATCCCCGGCCCCAGCTTGTCTTCATCCGCCCGGCTCTTCGGCTCGATCGCAAATGTAATCGCCGGCTCCGGCAGCTTCACTCGCGGATACTGAATCGGCGCAGCCTTGTCTCCCAAGGTGTCGCCAGTCAGTGTGTCCTTCAATTTCGCGACGGCACCAATATCTCCCGCGTGCAACTCCGTCACCGGTACAGCGGTCTTCCCCTGCATGATCGAAATGTGTGACAGCTTCTCCGCCGATCCCCGCGAGAAGTTCTGCACCGCCGCCTCATTCTTCAGCACCCCGGAGAAAACCTTGAAATAAGAAATACGACCGGCAAAGGCATCCGAAACAGTCTTGAAAACATACAACGACACCGGTTCCGCATCCGTCTCATGCCGTTTCGGCGCATCCCCGTTCCCCGACGCCGCCGGTTCGCCCTGCACCCACTCATGCTCCGAAGGCGCCGGAGTGTAGTCCACAATAAAATCCATCACCCGGTCCGCGCCGACGTTCCCCAGCCCAGAACTGAAGATCACTGGAAAAAGTCGGTCTTCCCGAATCGCGTTATGCAGCGCCGGAATCAAATCCTCTTCCGGAATCGTTCCTTTCTCAAAGAACTCCTCCATCAGCTTGTCATCGCCCTCCGCCACCAGTTCAACCAACTGCTCGTGCGATTCCTGCACCTGCGCCCTCATGTTGGCCGGAATCTCCGTCTCCTTACCTTTTCCATTTCCTCCCAGCTCATACGTGTAAGCTTTCATGCGCACCAGGTCGACGACACCGCTCAGATTCTTCTCACTCCCGATCGGCAGCTCAATCGGAATCACATTCCGTCCAAACGCATTGATCAGCGACTCCAGCACGCGCTCCGCATTCGCCCGGTCGCGGTCCATGCGGTTCACCACAATCAGCCGCGGAGTCTTGTACTCGTCGCAATCCTTCCACACCCGCTGCGTCACCACTTCCACCCCGGCCACGCCATCCACCACCACAATCGCAGCATCCACCACGGGCAGCACCATCCGCGCCTCGTGGACAAACATATTGAACCCAGGTGTATCGATCACATTGATTTTCGTCTTCCCCCACTCCACATACGCCGCCGCAGCCGCAATCGACATCTTCCGCGCGATCTCTTCCTCGTCGTAATCGGTAGTCGCCGACCCGTCGTCCACCCGACCCAGCCGCGGCGTTGCCCCCGCCGTATAAAGCATGGCCGAAAGCAGCGAGGTCTTCCCCGCGTGCCCGTGCCCCACCATCGCAACATTACGAATGTTTTCCCCGGAATAGACTTTCACCAGTAGGCTCCTTCGCAGGCATGGAAAGAGAGAAGGCCCAGAAAAGGATCATTGCAGTACACCGGCCAGCCCAACCTACCTGCCAAAACCTAGGATGCTACCACGCGGCAACCGAGCCCCTCAACCGCCCATATCTGGGCAAACCGGAATCGTGCAAAGAAGCAGCCGCCGCTGTATCATCCTCCGCATGCTGGGCAACCGCACCAACGAGCAGTGGATCTCCCAATACTCCTCCAGCCACCAGAACCGCGTAAACCGCCTCTGCCACACCCTGGGCATCCCAACCATCGTGCTCTCGATTGCAGTTTTTCTAGCAAGCATCTTCGTCCACCGCCTTTGGCCCTACGCGCTAGCTCTATTCCTCCTCGGATGGCTCCTCCAATTCATCGGCCACGCCTTCGAAGGCAAGCCCCCGGAGTTCTTCCACGACTGGCGTTTTCTTTTCGTAGGCGTCCGCTGGTGGTGGGCGAAAATCCAAGGCAAAGCCTAGAGTGGTGTGTGGGGCGGGCGCCCTCGCCCGCCTGCTTGCACCCATTCCGCCTTCTGCTCTATTCTGTCCTCGCCAAGGGGCTCGACTAACGGCAAACATGCAGCGCCTCATCGCCAGATTCCTGTTGCTAGTAGCGCTCGCGGGAAACCTCGCCCCGCTGGCCCTGGCCGCAACCGCCGCCCCGCACGCGTGCTGCGTCCGCAAAGCAGTTCATCACTGCCACGATTCTCTGTCTTCACAATCAGAGGCCGGACAACTAGTCGTCCGCGACGCGTCCAGCTGCAATCATGACTGTTGCCGCGCCGTCACCACCGCCCGATGGGCGCACGCGCAGCGGTCCATAGCCGCTTCCTTCGTACAAAATATCGAGGCCTACCTCGGCCAATCGACTCCCGTTTCCCCGACCACTGAACCCACCAGTTTCCAATCCACCCGTGCCCCTCCACATCTCTCCATAGCCTGAGCTAAATCCACAAGCGACTATTGGCACGTGTGGGGACGGGCGCATTCGCCCGCCCAGCCGAGCGCAGTAAGGCTTTCTGGGATGACCCTCAATTAGAGGTTGTGATGGGTGCCAAAGCACAGGGTGGAGCAGGCCTTCAGGCCTGCGTCAACAGGCAAGGAAGTCGGCGGGCTTCAGCCCCTGCGGTACTTCCCTGCACTGGAAACCAAGTTTTTATTTGGAGATCAAATGCGCATAATTCGTCTAATCCTGCTCACCCCGTTCCTGACCCTCGCCGCCTACGCGTCCATCTTCGGATCAATTCGCGGCATCGTTCACGACCCCCAGCATCGCCCCGTGGAAGACGCCATGGTAATGCTGCGCTCCAAGACCTCCGATTGGTCCACAACCACCAACACCGACGCCGCCGGACAATTCTCTTTCAACGCCATCGCTATCGGCGAATACACCGTAACCGTCGTCGCACCAGGTTTCAATCAGATGGCCTCCGATGTCCTGGTCAACTCCGGATCGCATCCCGTCCTGCACTTCTCTCTAAACGTCGCCACCACCAAAGAGACCGTCATCGTCTCCGGAGCCCCCGAAGCCATTCCCACGGACTCCGCCACCCCCACCACTCTGGTCAGCCGCCTCGATATCGAGCACACCCCGGGCGCGGCCCGCACCAACAGTCTCGCCATGATTACCGACTACGTCCCCGGAGCCTATTTCACTCACGACCAGCTCCACATCCGCGGCGGCCACCAGACCAGTTGGCTCATCGACGGCGTGCCCGTCCCCAACACCAACATCGCCTCCAACCTCGGCCCGCAATTCGATCCCAAGGACATTGACTATCTCGAAGTCAATCGTGGCAGCTACGGCGCCGAATTCGGCGACCGCACCTACGGAGTTTTCAACGTAGTCCCCCGCACCGGCTTCGAGCGCAACAACCAGGGCGAACTCGTCCTCAGCGCCGGAAATTTCTACCAGACCAACGACGCCCTCAGCTTCGGGAGCCATACCGAACGCTTCGCCTACTACGCCAGCCTCAACGCCAACCGCAGCAATCTAGGCATCCAGACACCCGTCCCACAAGTCGTCCACGACGCCGAGAACGGCTACGGAGGCTTCGGCTCGCTGATTTTCAACATCGACCCGTCCAACCAATTACGCCTCGTAACTTCTTTGCGCAAGGACTACTATCAAATCCCCTACGACCCCTTCCCCAACGACATCGAGAATGCGCCAATCGCGGCCAATGGATTTGCGGCCCAGTATCCCAGCCTCGACCTTCGCGACGGTGACCACGAATCCGATGCCATCGCCAACTTCTCCTGGGTCCACACCTTCAATTCAAAACTCCTGCTGACCGTCTCCCCGTTCTTCCACTACAACGCCGCCGATTACGACAGCGCCCTCACTGACCCCGTAGCCACCACCGAACATCGCGGCTCAACCTACGGTGGTGGCCAGGTAAGCTTCGGCGCAAATTTTTCGAAGAACAATCTTCAGTTGGGTGTGTACAGTTTCTACCAGCAGGATAATGAACTCTTCGGCGCCACCTTCAACAACGGCACCGGGAATCCCCCATTCACCGACACGGAGCATCCCACCGGCAGCCTCGAAGCCTTCTTCATCGACGACAAATTCAAGCCCGTTCCCTGGCTGACGTTAACCGCCGGCATGCGTCCCACGCACTTCTCCGGCGGAGTCTCCGAAAACGCAATCAGCCCCCGCTTCGGCATAGCGCTCAACGTCCCCCATCTCAACTGGACTTTCCGTGCTTTCTACGGCCACTACTATCAGGCCCCGCCGCTGATAACGGCCTCGGGCCCGCTAATCCAATTTGCCACCGCCAACAACCTCGGATTCATCAAGCTCAACGGCGAGCGCGACGAAGAACACCAGTTCGGACTAACCATCCCCTACCACGGCTGGATTCTCGACGCCGATAACTTCCGCACCAACGTGGTGAATTTCTTCGATCACAACAATATCGGCGAATCCAATCTCTTCTTCCCCATCACCATTGCCCAGGCGGTGATCCGCGGGTGGGAACTCACTCTCCGCTCGCCCCGCATCGCCCATCGCGGCCAACTCCACCTCGCCTACTCCAACCAGATTGCCGAAGGCGGCGGAGCCATCACCGGCGGCCTCACCGATTTCTCCCTGCCCGCCGGCCTCTCTCCGCTCGATCACGACCAGCGCAACACCCTCAACCTCGGCGGCGATATCACGCTACCCTGGCGCGCCTACGCCTCCACCAACGTCTACTACGGCTCCGGCTTCAGCAACGCTTTCCCCGGCCAGCCTTATCCCGGCGCCTATCTGCCGCAACATACAACCTTCGATCTCTCCGTCGGCAAAGATTTTCGCGAGAGCTTTTCCGCCTCGCTGAACGCGATGAACCTCGCCAACCGCCGCGTCGAACTCGATAACAGCGTCACCTTCGGAGGCTTCCACTGGAACAACCCGCGCGAAATTTACGTCGAACTCCGCTATCGCTTTCACTATTGATCGGAGACAATGAGAGGAACACCGAAAATGATTTCAGACCCCACTCAACGCAATGAAATGTGGGGACAGCCGCTCTCGGCTGTCCGTCCGAGCGCAGCTCGACGCCTTTGATCGCCGAAGGATGATCGCCGAAGGATGGTCGCTGAAGGATGATCCGCGAACAGATGATCCGCAATAGACGATCCGCGATACTGAAAAGGATAATGGAAAGGAAATATGAATAGCCCAATCAATCCATCCTCATCACGTCTCGCACTTCTCTGCCTGTGCGCACTACTCTTTTTCCCCGCAGCCTGCAATCGCGCACCAACGCAGCCGGCAGCCACCGCTCAAATCGCGGCCAAGCGATATCCTCTCAAAGGAAAAGTAGTATCCGTCGACAAAAGCGCAGGCAGCGCCAACATTAACAACGAGCCCATCCCCGGCTTCATGGACCCCATGGTGATGTCCTACACCATCAAGCCTCCCGCCACGCTCGATCAACTCCAGCCCGGAGACACCATCACCGCCGATGTCGTCGTCCAACCCGACAACACCTACTGGCTCGAGAACGTCAAAGTAACCGCCCATTCGCAAACCCCAGCCGAGAAGCCCGCAGCAACCGTGCACATCCCATCGCCCGGAGACGAAGTGCCCGACTTCAAGCTAGTCAACCAAAACAGCCAGCACACTTCGCTGCACCAGTATCGCGGTCAGACCTTGCTCCTGACTCTCATCTACACCCGCTGCCCCTTCCCCGATTTCTGCCCGCGCGTCAGCCATGAGTTCGCCGCCATCGACCGCCAGCTCCGCGCCGATCCCGCCCGTTACGGCAAAACCCACCTGCTAAGCATCAGCTTCGACCCCACCCACGACACACCCAAAGTTCTCCGCGCCTACGGCTTCTCCTGCGCCGGAAGCACAAGCAAAGACCCTGCACTCTTCGACCACTGGGAATTCACCGCGATCCCGCAAACCGAGTTACCCGAATTCGCCGACTATTTCGCGCTGACCTACAAAGAGGAAGGGGGACTGATCACCCATTCCCTCAGCACTGCAGTCATCTCTCCCAATGGAAAGATTTTCAAGTGGTATCACGGCGCCGACTGGCAAGCCTCCGACCTGCTGCAAGACATAGCCGCCGCCCACGCCGCGAGTTGACTTCATGATCGGGAAGGGCACGACTTTTAGTCGTGCCGTTAAAGTCGTCTAGAATGTGTCCGCTTCAGCGCCTGAGGTTAGCTGTTTTTTCACCGCTGTTGGGCGCGCGCGTGCCAAGCTTTAAGATCGGAGCATTAGTCCCTCGTGGCTCGGAACGAAATACGTCACCAAAGATTAAGACCGTAACGATAAAGACTAAGAACGGAGAAGCAATGAAATACATACTACTTCTATTGAGCGTCCTGGGGATCGCAGTCTCCGCTCTAGCCCTGCGCGAGCACTACCGCACCGAGGGCGACTCGCCCTGCAGCATCAATGAGCGCTGGGACTGCGGCATCGTCAATCACAGCCCCTATGCAGTGTTGGCGGGCATTCCGGTCGCGATCCTCGGCATCGTTGGATATCTCCTGATGGGCGCTCTAGCCTGGCGTCGCGCCTATGGTTCCGTTCTGGCTGCTGCGCTAGTGGGCCTAGCCTTTTCTCTCTACCTGGCCCGCATCGAAGCCCACGTCCTCGGAGTCTGGTGCATCTACTGCGTAATCTCCCTGGGCGATATCTCGCTGATCACCCTACTGTCGCTAGTAACCACACTAGCCCCGCCATCCCGCAAATCCAACCAGCTCTCCTGATGCTAAGGACCAAGAATGCGCACGTAAGGACGGGCGCATTCGCCCGTCCCGCGAGCGAAGCGAGCGCAACCTCCGACAAGCTCAGCAATAAGAGGCCCGGAAAACTTCACCCATTCTGTGCTTCCGGCTGCTTCGGCCAGGAAAACCACATCCGCCCCGCCCATCGCACAACCTTCCATCCAGCCGCCACTCCCACCACAATCGTCCCCATCCACAACAACACAGCCGGAAGATAAAACACGAACGAAGTCATCGCCACTCCATAATCCGCCACGGCATCCATCCCGTCGCGCAGCGCCAGCTTCATCTGGTACAGCGGACGCCAGTGCAATCCAAACACCTGCGCCTCCGCCTCGGCCCGCAGCGAAACCGCGATGGCCACAGTTTCGGTCTGCTTTGCCAGCGCATTAAACTCCGCCTGCTGCTGCTCAATCTGCCCCCGCACCTGACTAAGCTTGTCGCTTACCGCAAGCGTGTCCTTCACCGTATGCGCCTGCTTCAGAATCGATAGATATTGGGCCTCTTCCGCCCGCAGATTCCGCAAGCTCGCGTCTTCATCCACAAACTGCCGCGTAACATCCTGCGCCTCCACTTTCTCGCTGTCCACCCTCAGCCCCAGCTTGCGAATCTCCGTCCGCGCCTCTTCAAACCGCGACGCCGGCACTCGAATCGTCAGCGCAGCCCCACCCGCATTGGACCCGCCGCTCACCTGCGAACTAACCAGAAACCCGCCCAGCCCCTCCGCCAGCTCTCGAATCTTCTCCGCCGCTTCCGCCGGTTTCTGCACCACCAGGTCCACCGAACTGTTGCGCACCATCTTGCGATCCATCGCAGGATTCACACCCGCTTTCATCGCCGCCGGATCCGAAGCAACAGAGAGCAACGACGGCTCACTGTGGATTCTGGTTTCGTAGGACGCCACTCCACCATGCTCCGCAGCCGGCGCCGGCAAGGCAAGCTCTTGAGTTTGGTTCACCGCGATGCTGCCCCGCCGCAAATTCGATATCCCCGTCGACACAATGATCAGCGCTGCCATCCCCGCCAACGC
>Ga0207053_10223_pt1 | contig 15406 bp, 8 predicted proteins | sample Alteio_BWMinCont_59_FD_153290 | JGI IMG/M metagenome (GOLD analysis project Ga0207053, IMG submission 153290) | Enriched cells from forest soil in Barre Woods Harvard Forest LTER site, Petersham, Massachusetts, United States -... | ecosystem: Environmental > Terrestrial > Soil > Temperate forest >...
GGGGCGCCTTAGCTGCACAACCGGGCAGATTAGCCAGAAATCAGTAGCTGAATAAATTACGGGAATGTTCCTGATAGCGGTTTCTTCTAGCAGGCTGGCGGAAAGATTTTGCAGATGGAAACAGTGCACTATATCCGGTGCCAGGTCATCTAATAGTGTCCGGAAATATTTTTTCAAATGAGGATTGTAATGCTCGTGAGAAAATCGATTTTGCTCCAGACGGGCACTTTCACTCAGGCAATAGACAGTCAAGCCGGCATAATCGTATTTAAACAATTGTGGACCGAAGTCGGTGTCCGGAAGCTTTTTCGTTGTTGCTGGGTGCGGAGGGTTGGCCGTTAGAATTGTCACTTGGTAACCGCGCTTCTGCAGTTCTTGAGCAGTTTTGAGCGTTAACACTTCTGTCCCGGCGCCATGGTCGGGAAAGAATTTATGGACTGTAAGTAAAATTCGCTTCATGACAAGCCTTAAAATGTTTACAGGATCTCATTTTTTTGTAGGGGCGGATTGTATCCGCCCGCGGGCGCGCATGCTGCGCCCCTACCCATAATGTCGATAATCTTTTGTCTGTCCTTCTGAATATTTACCTGAATGAGCATTATAGAATCTGCGCCAGCATTATAGAATGAGCAAGAGGAAAAGTTATGGAAAAGGCGCTGCGCGTTTGTCTGATTTCTCGTGAATATCCCCCCGATACCGGATTCGGTGGGATAGCCACGTTCGCTAATCATCTAGCTCATGGCTTAGTAAGCCTGGGACATCAAGTGCATGTGGTGACACTGGCTGCCGATAAGAGTAAATCATATAGCGAAGCTGGCATCATGGTGCACAGGGTTATGCCTTATTTCGAACAGCGCACACTTGAGGTAATTGAACGGGCAATGCCGTATAGCAAGTATATGATCAGCACCTCCTCGGCATTATGGCAGAAATTTATTGAACTGCATACTCAAGAGTTATTCGATGTTGTTGATTCTCCGGAATTATTGGCGGAAGGTTTTTTCCCTGCTTTGACCGGTGTGTGCCCGCTGGTAGTCAGACTTTACACACCGCATTCAAAATTCATCGCCGAAGGATTGCACAATGTCACCCCGTCATTTGATCATCAGTTTGTGGCCATGGCTGAACGTTTGGCCATGAAGTGTGCGGATGCCATTACTTCTCCAAGCAAGGATCTGGCTCAATTTGTGGCCAATGATTTAGATTGTTCTCTAGAGCAAATAAAAATTATTCCTAATCCAATAGATACTGATTTGTTTACCCCGCTGGGGAAACAAGCTATTAAAAACAATGATTTTTTAAAGGTACTTTTTGTTGGCCGGCTGGAAGAGCGGAAAGGAATCAGATATTTGATTGAGGCCTGGCACAAGATTACAGCTGCAGTACCAAAGGCACATTTATATGTGATTGGCGACGATACTCAAACGGCTAGAGGGCAAACGTCTGTGCTGGCGCAATTGAAGAAATACATAAAGCAAAGCAAGCAGTCTAAAAGTATTACTTTTATTGATCGAGTGCCATTAAGTGAATTACCGGCATATTATCGCTCAGCCGATGTTTGTGTTGTTCCCTCAGTGTATGATAATTCCCCGTATGCCTGCCTAGAGGCCATGTCTTGCGGCTTAGCTGTGATTGGCACCGCTGCTGGTGGCACAAGCGAATATATAGTAGACGGGGAATCAGGAATTATTGTCGAGGCCAAAAATTCTGCCGGCATTGCCCAAGCAGTGATCGACCTTCTAAAGGATGACAAAAAACGCCAGCGCATAGGCAATAATGCCCGCAGCCGGGTATTGATAAATTTTCAAAGGCGAGAAATTGCCAGGCAAATGGCGCAACTTTATAAACAGGCCGCAAAGGCATTTCTTACCAAGCAAACACAGCCGCTTAGCTATCCACTTTACCCTCACGCTGCTCAGAAGATTCTATCTGATATGGAAGGCCTGGCTATTAACTTTAACGAGGCTCTACATCAATTTCTTTTGCAATGGTCATATGCTTATCGTTTGAAAACATGGTTTAATAAGTTGAGATGCTGGCCCAGGCTTTATCTGGCTAAAATGTTACTTGGTCAATGAATATAAATCTGGACAAACAAGAATCAAATTTGGCGATTACTTTTGTTTTGATTTTTGCCTTGTCCTTAATTCTGAGAATTTGGTTCAATTTCTTTACTGTCCATGCCAATGCTGCGTTTGCTTGTGACGCAGCCGAATATTTGCGTGATGCGCAAGGGCTGGCTCTCAGTCTAACAAAACTGTTTGGTCAGTCCCAATCCCTAAGCACAAGTATCCAGGTTTTGTTTGGTTACGGAAACGCGAATGAAATGGCTAGGGTTAAGGATATATTTGCTCCTATGCAAGAGATGTCTATTTCGGGACCAGTTTTCCCTACGTTTCTCCTTGTCTGTTATAAACTTTTTGGACAAGACCCTTCTTTCAATTTATGGATGATACCAATAGCAATTCAGTGCTTATTGTCTGCCTTAATGTCTGTTTTGATTGCTTCAATTGGCAATGCCTGCTGGGGAAAAATCACAGGCATGACTGCTGGCATACTCGCTGCTCTTTACCCTGGATTTATAGTTAATAGCGGCAGGCTCTATAGTGAAAGTTTTGCCTGCTTCCTCACTTGTCTTGTTCTTTGGCTTGTTATTAGCTATTTAGCCAATGGCAAAACACATTATAAATGGGGTTTTCTTTTGGGAATCTGCCTGTTTTCTTTGCAAACTACACGTTCTATCATGGTCATTTTATCCTTTGCCATTTTAGTTTTTTTTGCCATTGCCAGTCTGCTCACAACAGAAGGTAGATTAGCCATAGTCAAATATACATTGGCGATAGCAGCTGCTTTTCTCATCTGTTTGCTTCCCTGGCTAGCTGTGCAAAAGATTGCTTTTGGTAAGGCTTCTTTAATCGTCGATCGTGTCGGCAATTACAATCTTTTTATGGGCAACAATGTAGACACACTGGGTTGGCTGAGTATTCCTTATCCTGACAGCACTGGAATGGAGAAAGAAAATCATTGCCAGCTCCTTAAACAAGCAGTGCGTAGGAGCCCGAAACGTTGGCTGACACTGATGCTCGATAAACCAGTCAGACTTTTAAAATTACCCTGGAATGATTTTAAGGTATGGATCGGACCGATTTCTCCGGCTGTGCAAGCAATTTTTCATCAACTGATTTTAGTTTTTGCAGCTATCGGGCTGATCTTCATTTATATTTACTTCGATTTAAAATACAAACGCCCCAAAATTTTAGCCAGAGCTCTAATCTTATTCACTTTGCTCCTGCACCTTGCCTACTTAGCATTTATTACTGTGCCTCGCTATAATTTAACAGCCATGCCTGAAGTGATACTTTTTGCTAGTGCCGGATTAGTCTTGACTATGCAAGCCTTTAAATCAAGACAAAGCGTGCCAAAGGCAATCAGACTCTTGCTAGTCATTGTTTTACTGATATTGTTGGCGCACCTGGACATTATTTCCGCATTTGCCGTCAGATTTTCAACTACACCAATCACACTAGCAGTCACATTAGCTAAACTAGCATTATCGATGAGCATAATACTTAAGGCACTTACCTTAGGTTTGTTTTTTTTAAACTGCTGGCGGTTAACGCCAAGCGTAACTTTTTCAGGCTATGATAATTTTTCACGCCGTCACAATTATGCCTTGATACCAATTTCTCTTCTGGCTCTATTTGCTTTGCCTGCCTATTGTCTTCCTTTAAGAGCGCATGGGCGCTGGTATGAGTGGTCGCAAGATTTGCACCGTAGCAGTGAACGTGCATATCGGCTGCTAGATTTGACTGACCGACAGGCTAGACAACTTGCACATGGTGGTGCTTATTTAGCCGTCAATCTTAGCGGTGGCGCTAATTTAGCCTCTGACTGGGATTTTTTTATCAACGATGTTAAATTAACTGGTCCTTTTATTCCCTCTTTGTCTATGGCGCAGGATCTCAGTTTGGTTCACTTAGATAATGGCATAAATTACACAATTGAGCAGGAGTCAATTCTCAAAATCCTTTGCGGCCATTGTGCCATAAGTCCACTGGATCTCAGACAATGGTACTTAATACCTATTTCTGCTCAACAAGGGACAGGGATTTTAAAGCATGTAGATCAAACACATTTCCACTCAAACAGCGTAACGTTGTCGCTCACAATATATAAGCGCGTTGGTAGCCCAGGTGCGCTATACGGTGCTTATCCACTCGATCGCCATTTCACCATGGTGCCAAGCCTATTTCGTTTTTCTTGGGAGAAAGCATTTTATGGTGTAGAAAACGGGTCTGGGATAAGCGACCCGGCTTATGATCAAAAAATCTCACTGCATCAGGCTAGTGATAACGCTTATATGAAATTATTGCTGCCTTCGTCGCCCATATCGAATAAGCTGAATCCTTCAGACAGTTTAAGCTTGGCTCAGACAGAATATAAGCAAGTAAATTTTACTGGCAGTAGTCTGGTGCTATCATTCAAGCCAAAAGATAGCTTGGCTTCGCAAAGTAAAAAAAATGGTTATTGGCTGGTGAGATTGTTTGGTGAATTAAGAAATAGTGACACCTATAAAGATGCCAGTAAAATTGTGCTCTGGACTAGAATCAATTTTTCAAATAGTCCAAAATACAGATCATACATAAGTCCATGGACACCAAACTATCTACCATCTAATTCACAAATACTTCCTGCAACAAATGTCAAAGAAGACATTCAGTCCAATGCGTCCCCGATCAAATTCGACATTTGTTTTCCTATAATGATTAGTGCTTTCCCTGATCATTTAGATGAGATTGAATTGCATCTAAGCACAGAAGGCAATAAAACAGTTGCCGATGTAAGTAAAAGTGAACAAGCGAAGTGTTGTCTAGAGATTTATCAAACGAAAACATTGCCTTCGGGAGTACGCTATGAAATCTTCTAAACAATTCTTCACTGTGCTTATGCCATTGCTTATTATTGCGGTGATTGTGTTGGCTGCTTTTGGCAGAACGCTGGGCAGCTACTTTCTAGAGGATGATTTCGGTGAAATCCATTATGTTTCCCAGATTTTCGCTGGCAACTGGCAACAACTGGTGAGTAATTTCACCGGTAATTATATGCAATTACCCACTATCAAGGCGTATAGACCAGTCCTTTTGCTGTCTATAATGTCTGACTATGCCCTGTGGGGGACAAATGCTTGTGGCTACTTTATAACTAATATAATTTTTGCGATTGCTGCAGCTGTGATGCTATATATGGTGCTGAGACAATTAACCAAATCATGGAGCCTCACCAGATCTATTACATTTTCGCTTTTAAGCGCGGCCTTATTTGCCACTAGCCCATTACATTGCGAGTCAGTTTCTTTGATGGTTGGCCGCGTTGACATTATTTGTTCATTTTTTTTCCTCCTTGCTTTATGGGCATTTATTTGCAAAGGCAGCAGAGCCAATCTTAAATTATTGCTGCTGGGACTGGCTTCATTCTGGGCTGCTTTGTTGACCAAAGAAATGGCTATAGGATTACCTGTAGTATTGACGGCGATTTGTTTTTTCTGTCCGGAAAGCCTGACAAAACAGGCGCAGGCAATAGAAGTTTTTTCTGAAGAGAAAAAAACTGAGAATATCTATAATCGGCTGAAATTATCATTGTTAGTCACTTATCCCACCTGGATAAGCTTGTTGCTGTATTTTGCCTTGCGCCGCCTGGTGCTGGGGACATTCACGGGCGGTTATATTGGCAGTGTAGGCGCGCAGCAGGTTAAGCACATTTTTGAAAAATGGACTGATCCAGATACTATTACCAGAATTATTTTCCCTTTAAATCAAGCTGTCTTTGGTGATCACTGTATTTATCACTCACTTTTGTCTCTAATTTATTTTGTCCTCTTGGTTTTGATTATCCTCAGGATAATTGTTTTAGGAATACCGCGTGTTTGGCTAGCCTTGCTGGCCGTTTGGGGGATAACCGCATTGTTGCCCATTTATCAGTTGTGGGGCTTGGGCTACAACCTGGAAGGAGCGAGGTTTCTATTTTTCTTGACCATTCCTTTAGCGGCTCTCTTACCAGCACTACTTTTTGCCCCTGTTACAGGAGAGTCCAGACCTGTCGATGTCTTTGCAGCTGCGCAGAAAGGCCAGCGACAATTGCCTATTGCCATAACAGCGACAATGGTTTTGTCCCTGCTTGTTATCTTGCAAGTAAAAGTGGCGGCAAAAAATAATATCCCCTGGGTGCATGCCGGCAAGCAAACCAGCGCCCTGCTCAGGGAAGGACAGAAGCTTGCTCAAAGACTGGGCCCCAGACAAAAAGCTATAGTGCTGGGAATACCAGGGCAAATAGACGGAGCACACGTTATTTATAATGGGCTGACTTTCAATTTTCTTTTGGCGCCGCCATTTTATAGGGAAGACATGGCTGACCGCATCATTACTTTTTCTCCTATCTTGTTTGGCAATGCCGATCTGATTAATACACAAAGATTTAAACAGGAATTATTACGTACGGATTTGCTTGGTTGTTATGTCTGGCGGCAAGATAAACTTACATTTGAACAAATGGAAAACTTAAGAAAAGCGCCTTTAGCTGAAGCAGCTGCCCCATTTATAATTCCTTTGCCCCAGCAAAAAAATATTCTTTTCCCCTTCAACCAACAAAGTGGATTATGGGAGGCAACAAAGGACGGCGTGAGCATTGCGCAGTGTGAAAAGGGAGCCGGCTTTGTTGTTGGTCCAATAGATATAAATCCATTGGCTTACGATTTTATAGACATCACTGCCACCATTAAGCCATCTGTTACGTCCAGACAAATTACAGCATTCTGGCAGGGCACATGTACCGACGACAAACAGTGTCCTGAAATTAAAGCAGAGGCATTAGAACAAAGTCAAATTCAGCCCCCATTTAAAGAAATGTACAGATCTCCGATTAAGCAGTGCCACTACCGAATTGCTCTGTCTAGATATTGGCGTTGGTTTACCGAGGGTGCAATAAAGCGACTTGGTATTGAAATGCCGCCGGCAGAATCGATCATCATTAGAAACATTAGTCTTTGGTCAGATGCCCACATAGTGCCAAGACTAGCGGTAGTGGCCCAACAGTCCGATAATACAGGCGTATATTCAATGGGACAAAAAGGTTTAGTGTTGCAGGTGGATGCTAATCAGGTTGATAATTGTGCCATGATCAAACTGCAGTTCTCTAAGCCTAATTATTTCTTTGATAACTTTACGACTGCTCACCAGTATGCCATAGGCCAGGATGCTGTATTGACGAGTATGATTGTCCATGGTTGCTCTGGTAAAAATATTATCAGCAGTCAATTATTTCCGGCTTCAGCTTACTATCAAGTGCGGGCAATTGCCCTTAATAAAGACGGCGCTAGCGCGGGAGAATGGTCTGACCCTTTGACGATAAATTTCGATGCTGCCAGGCCATGATGACCTGTACCCTTATGTGTTAAACTAAAGAATTGTAATTTCAGGCAGAATATATGAAAGCTTTAGTTATTGGCGGCAACGGTTTTATCGGCACTAATCTTGTCACAGCCCTGAAAGAAAAAGGCGTTAAGGTTAGAGTGTTTGATCGCTATGCCAGTAAATTTGCCGGTCCAGACGATAAAGTTGAATATATTATAGGTGATCTTGGCAATCACGGAGCACTTCATGAAATTGTGCAAGATATGGATTGGGTATTTCATCTGGCATACACAACCTTGCCCAAAACCTCCAACGATGATCCTCTCTATGATGTGCGTTCCAATCTTATTGATACAATTCAGCTTCTGCAAGAATGTCATAAGGTTGGCATAAAGAAATTTATTTTTATTTCATCTGGTGGTACCATATATGGTGTACCTCAAACTATTCCCATCAAAGAAAGTCACCCCACAGAGCCTATTTGTTCTTATGGCATTACCAAATTGGCTATTGAAAAATATCTCCATCTTTTTTATCATCTTTACAAACTGGACTATATTGTTTTGCGGCTATCTAACCCATACGGTGAATGGCAAAACCCGCACGCTAAGCAAGGGGCAATTGGCGTTTTTCTGGGACGTATTGCCCAAGGGGAAGCCATTCATATTTGGGGCGATGGTGAAATTGTCAGGGATTATGTTTACATTAAGGATGCCGTGGAAGCTCTTATTCTGGGGGCTAAATATAAAGCGGATGATGATGCGCCGCGCATTTTTAACATAGGCTCCGGACAAGGCTATTCGCTTAATGAACTTGTGAATGTTATTCGTGCCACGGTAAATGTTCCGGTCAAGAGTGAATATTTACCAGCTCGCGATCTTGACGTGCCTGCCAATGTGTTAGATATATCTTTAGCTGAAAAGAAGCTTGGTTGGCTTCCCTCTACTGATTTGGCCGATGGTATTGCTGCCACCTGGAAGTGGATTAGATCACTAGACTTGACTAAACAAGAAACAACATCAGCCCGCTAACTGTTTTTAGGGCGCAAAGATATTGAGTTCATTTTTGAAGATTTCTGGATTACTTTTAAATAAACGATCTCAGCCTATGGAAGATGCACACGAAAATTCAGTGGAGCGCAGCGCGGCGAGGAGCCGTGCGCAGCGAAACGTAGAGTCGCGCGTCTGGACGAGCGGAGCGAGACCAGGCAGCGCTTTGTTGATTTCCGCCTATTTCTTATTTATTTTCCTCTTTGTGTCACTAAAAGGAAATTTTCCTTTAAACGACGACTGGTCATATGGCGAAGGTGTAAGAGGTTTTGTGCAAACAGGACGGCTTATTATGCCTACTGTTTGCGCGGCCGGATTCACCCATATCTTTCTGGGCGCTGTTGGCTGTAAAATATTCGGCTTTTCTTATGTAGTGCTGCGGGCTGTCGTTTTTGTCTGGGCGATCATTGGCAGTTTTGCTCTTTATGGCGCCTTGATCCAGACAGGTATTCGCCGTGGAGCGGCCGTCTTTTGCTCGCTGGTATACGCCTGCAATCCAATCATAGTAAATCTCTATTTTTCTTTTATGTCTGACGTGACAGCGCTGAGCTTAGTGAATATCTATCTTTATCTATTGTTGCGCGCGTGTAGGAAAAATTCTGTGAATTTGGCTTTATTGTCTATTGTGGCATTAACGTTAGCAGTTGGCGCCAGACAGTCCGCCATAATCTTTTTGCCATGTAATTTATCCTTACTGGCTTTAAAAATAGACAATCGCAGGCTTCTGAGCTGGGTACTAATAGCATCGGTGGCAATACCGGTTCTGTCTTATATAGGCATGGATCAGTGGCTGATACACAGAAGCTTCAGTGTCCATGACTATATAGATGTAAAAGAAGGGCATTGGCAGCTTGTGCAAAATATGTTGCGCTTGCCTGTTCACGGTTTGCATGCATTTATAGTGGCGATGGGTGAATCAGCATGTTATCTGGGCTTGTTTTGTTTGCCTGTACTCCTGTCAATCTTACTGCAAGGCAGAAAGATTTTGACCAAATATGCGCCCTATCTGTGGCACTGGCTATTGATGGCTGGCTGCATGGTTATGATTTCTGCTAATCAATTAGTGATTGCACAGTCCAAGCTAATGCCATTCAATCAAAATCTATTGCGATTGCCGATGGTGTGTGCGTTGACGATAATGGGGCTAAATATGCCGTTGCTGTCAGGCAAAACTCTAAGATGGATTACTATGCTCTCTTTTGTCTTGGCGTTTGTTTTACTGGCAGCTCTTGGCGCCATGCTCCAAATGCTTGTGGTCAAGCTGATCAAATATATTAAGGCAAAGACAGGCTCCAGGCGTCAGCTGGCTATAATTTGGATCTGTGTGGTTGCCGCATTAATATCGACAATATTTAGCGCCGCTGAAACCATAATCCGTTGTACTGACCGTTACTATCTCATTGCTCTGGCACCGCTGCTTTTGAGCTTGGCCATTGTTATGCGCCGGCTAAAATTGAAAATAGTTCAACCCCCATCAGTAATAGCTTTGCTGCTGATTGCTATTTATTCCGCCTGCGCGGCGCAAGATTATTTAGGCTGGAATAGAGCAAGATGGACGGGTCTTGAGAGATTGGAAGCGAGGGGCATACCATCTACACAGATTGATGGTGGCTATGAATACAACACTTTGCGTGATATAAAAATATATGACAGTGCTAATCACGGATTGCCACCAAGAAATGCTTGGCGCTGGTGGCCGGTGAAAGGAGAGAATTATATAGTCAGCTTCTCGCCTATTCCAGATTATAAAGTTGTCGATCGCCTGCCTTACTGGAGCGCTTTGGGCTTTAAGGCAAGAGAAGTACTCATACTACAAAGCGAAGATAAGAATTGAGCAAAATTTAGCTAAGAGTTATCGTTGAGCAAATAGGTTACAAAGATATATTAATACGCTGTCAGATATTCAGCAGTTTTTCTGACAGCGGAATGTAGGGGCGGATTGGGAGAATTGCAGCGGCAAGCCCGCGCGGCATCGGTTTAATCGAATACTTTCAATACATGACCTAAGGTAAGGGGGCGAGTATAATTTATTAACAGCAATTTATCATATTTGTCTTGCTCGCCATCTTGAAATCCTGGATGATAATTAATCGCCGGCCGGACAAAATACTCATGAGCAAATGAGTGCCAAAATCATGAAACAAGCAGAATCTTCCCAAACAAAATTTTCCATAGTAGTAGCTGTCTACAATGAAAGCACTTACAACTTGCATGCCCTTGTGGAACGGCTGGAAAAAGTTCTTTCTCCTTTTAGCGCAGCGTACGAAATTGTTTTTGTCAATGATGGCAGCAAAGAAGACACTAGCACCTGCTTAAAAGAACTTGTTCAGCGGCTTGATCATGCCAAGCTTATCAGCTTGTCTCGCAATTTTGGCCAGCAAGCAGCCATTACAGCGGGCATTAACTTTGCCTGCGGGCAGGCGATAATTACTATGGATTCTGATCTGCAAGATCCGCCAGAGCTCATCCCGGATATGGTAAATCTCTGGCAGCGTGGTTATGACGTTGTTTATGCCAAAAGATCATCACGAAAAGACAGAATAGCAAAACGGTTTACTGCTTTTCTTTTTTACCGCATGATGTCCTGGCTATCGTCAATAGAAATGCCACAAGACACTGGCGAATTCAGATTAATAGACCGGCGCGTGGCAGATTGTCTTAAACAGTTGCCGGAGCGCACCAGATATATACGTGGCTTAATTCCTTGGCTTGGATTCAAGCAGACCACAATTCCAGTCGATCGTCATGCCAGACATCACGGAGAAAGTAGCTACAATTTGAGAAAATTGATAGCCCTTGCCTTTGATGGGCTATTGTATTTCAGCCATGCGCCATTATATGCTCTATCGATTATCGGGGTAATTACCATCTCAGCTTCATTGGTAATTTTTGCTCTCTGGCTGGCATTTTCGCATCAGCAATCGTGGCTAGCGCTTATTGTCAGTGGTTTTGTTTTTCTATCAGGATTGCAGTTTCTGCTGCTTGGTATTGTTGGCTTATATATCGCCAAGATTTTTGACGAAGTCAGGGCTCGACCTGTTTATATAGTTTCTGAAATTTCAGGTCGTATGCTTGATTTGGATAAGGAGCATGTGTTGGCAGCCAACCCATTATTGTCTGATTTTCGCAATCAGTCTCATCTTATAATTGGGCAAAGCGCAGATCGGATTTTATAAAATACCCAATCGATGTAAATAGGGGAATAATGGGACAAGAACAGTGCCTATCTGAGAGGCAAAAAGATTGTATTTGTATTGCCACAATCTTGAGCATTTTATTGTTTCGCTTTTTTAAAACCATTGTCTTATCTAAGCCCATATCTAAGTTTTTTCTCATTGCTCATTGGGACTCTCTTTTTTTTTCATTGAGATCAGGGCAGAACTGCAGTATGGATCCATCGCTGGTTCAGCAGGCTATCGCAAACAGATTCTTTGTTTCTAACTACTGGCATCACGGTATACCTCTGTGGAATCAATACAGCGGCTTTGGTATGCCACTTGTAGGGGATCCACAAACTTTTATTTTTTCACCCATTCAATCTATTTTTACTATCTTTCCTGGTATACATACCTGGGAATTGCTATTAATTCTAGAGATGGCTGTTGGTACAATATCCACTTATTTATTATGCCGTCAGTTTGAATTAAATTCTATAGGATCTCTGACCGCAGCTTTGTTATTTATTTTTTGTCCTTGGCTGCAATTGCAGTTTGAACTCTTAGGACAAGGAATTTGTTTTGTACCACTTGTATTTCTAGTGTTTGTCAAATTAGGCAAGGCCAATTCTTTCTCGAGTGCTGTATTGGCTGGAATTGTCGCAGCTATAGATATTTTGTCAGGTCATCCGGAAATTGCTTTTATAACCATTCTTTCAGCCACCATACTTGTTTTTCTCGTAGCATATTATAATGATTGCTCCAGGTTCAACTTCATATCTAATTTCTATAAGATTGCTGTAGCTGCCTTTGTTGCTTTTGGTATTAGCGCGCCAATGCTCATTCCCTTTGCTGAATATCTTGTCAATGGCGAATCTTATAAGACTACTTTAATTGCTTCAGCAGGACTGCCATTGCAGGCAATAGTATGTAATTATCTTTTTCCTTTTTATGCAAAGGGAAGTATATTTTTTGGACCATTATCCTGGTGGGGCCTAGCCGCTGCCTTATGTTTTTTTAGCAAGTCCAATCGATTTGCTATTCCCTTGATTGTTTGCCTGTGTGCAAGCATAGTTGCTGTAACCCGATTCATGCCATTTGAAATCCTTTTTACTATTCCACCTCTGTCAATGACCTTTGCCACTTATTGCTTACCCGAATACATATTATTTATGTCCATAGTCAGCGGACTGGGAACTAGCTGTTTGATTGACAATATCAATGCACTAAGACAAGGAATAGAATTCAACAAAACAAGGATGTTAAAAATCGCCCTGGTATCTGCTATGGTGTTGGTACTGTTAATGATACCGCTTTTGTTGAGTTTCTGGCATCATAACAATATGGCTATTAGCTTTGATCAAACATTTGAACCGCCGCGCTTTCATTTCAAGCAATGGCTTTTCAATGCTTATTTTGTGATTGCCATGTTGGCTGTCGTATGGCTGGCTATTGTAAATAAGGCCTTAAATAGTTTTGGTAGATGGAAAATCCTAGGCTCGTTTATATTTGTTATTCTGGGCATATCAAATTTAATCATTACCTCGTTGAACTGTGTCCCGATAACACCAGCATTTTCATATCCGACCAGCTTGCCTCTAGCCATAAACAAGAAAGATGACTCAAGAATAGTTTCTACGGGCAATCATTTGTTCAAGCCAAACACCAATTTAGTCTACGGATTGCCCATGGTGCAGGTGCTCAATCCACTTTTCCCAAAAGGCTTTTTGGAATTTATCCAGGCCTGTGGTGGGCAGGTTGATCAATACACACAGACATTTCCATTGGTCATAAGCCGGCTGCTCAACCTAACAGGCGTACGCACTATTTTGTCTGTGCAACCGATTTTAGATGAAAGTACTCTAAAGACTGACAAGACAAATAAAAATCTTTTGTTGTCACCAATTGATTATGATCGCGATCTCAGACTGGATAAAATTGGACTTTTGCACGATTCGCATTCCGGTGCTATTTTTTTTAGAGTACGAATAACATCGCCAGGACAAGATAAGGGCAATTATTATTTATGTTTTGCCATAGAAAATATTTATGGTAAATCAGTTTCGTTCATTGAACCAGCATCAATTTCAGCCTCATTATCTAATCAAGAGATTTTTTGTTCTGGATTTGTGCCCAAAGATCTGCAACATTGGCAAGTGTCAATGCGAGTGTTGAGAGGCAAAGACTGCCGCTTCGTCTCTCCCATTCAGGTGCCATTTGGTGCGATACGTAATGATGGCTCCTGGTTGCTTGGCAATAATAGTCAAACAGAGCTGTTTACCAAGATTAATAACAATCGCTTTCAGCTTCTCTCCAGCAATAATGGCATTCTTGCCTACAAAGACAGGGCTGCTTTGGATCGTTATTTCTTTGTCAAAGAAATCAAATGGGTGGAACAAAGAGACCAAGCCCTGTCCTACATGAAAGAACACGCTGGCCAATTAAGTAATATAGCGGTTTTTGAAAATTCGCAAAGAAAGCCATTTGAAAACATGCTACTGCAAGCAGGCGTAGCTGAACCTAATCTTGAGCCGATAATTAAAGAACCTCTAAATTTTGATACTTCAGGAACAGTGAAAAAACTGGAAATTCCTAATGCGACTAACCATTATGCTTTATTTCCTGAGATTACTTTACAGACTGATGTTCCTAAACCTGCCCTGCTGGTCATTTCTAATCTTTACTTTCCCGGTTGGATAATTTATTTGGATGGACGGACATGGCAGATGTTTCGTGCTGACTATCTATTGCAGTCCGTTGTAATACCATCAGGCAGACATATTCTGCGATTTGAATATCGTCCGATAAGTTTTCTTATAGGAGCATTTACTTTTATAAGTACAATTATAACATTGCTTGCTTGTGCATATCTTGTGCATCGCTCGATGATTGCTCGCGCAAAAAATGCTTGATCGAAAACAATGACAAAGTCACAACGGTAATACCAAAGAGTATTTCTCCGATTATGAAGCTCAAAGGATGATATTCGAATAGCACCTGGTGCTTACCGGCAGGTACTAGGACGCCACGGAAAAGACAATCAGTACGAAATATTGGCCAGTCTTTACCATCCAGAAATGCTTTCCAGCCAGGGTAATATAGATCGGAAACTACAAGCAGTGCCGGATTTTTAGCCTCAACCTTTAAATCAAGCGCTGAAGAAGTTGTGAAATAACCTATTTTATTAGCCACATCTAGTTTCTTAATGCTTCCCGATATATCAAAGACTGCCGCTGAGGGCAATTGCATTTTGCGAAGGAGATCTTCAAACTGTTTCCTTTGCACGCTCTCCATCATGGCGACATTTCTCAGCATGCTACCGAAAGTCTTTAGAAAATCTAGCCCTTCTTGTCGATTTTTTACCCATATAACCTTGCCTGCAAAAAAAATATCTATTCAGCGCCGTCAGGTTTTTGTAGGTAACTATATTGTGATAAGAGGAGACCGGCTTGAATCGGTTGTTCTCAATGTCTACGAACAGCCTCGGCTGATTAGCGCTTGCAACTGTCCAGGAGCCGTCAGAATTAATACTTCCCAACGTTGTGCTGGTGGGGGCAATGAGATGCATGTCTTTATCAGCCAGCAGCCTAGCCGAAAGAGTCCAGTTTTTTTTATTTTCCGGCATTGATCCAGAAAAAACAAGGCTTTGGTTTAGACGCCAACCTGCTATGGGCTGCGCTTCTCCAAGTGCGCGGCCAGTGCCATTAGCATCTTTTATATCCAAAAGTAGGCTGCAATTTTCGTTGACCGGCAAATATGGATTGGCTATTAAAGAACAGAATATGTTCCCTGCCCT
>Ga0207053_10224_pt1 | contig 15208 bp, 14 predicted proteins | sample Alteio_BWMinCont_59_FD_153290 | JGI IMG/M metagenome (GOLD analysis project Ga0207053, IMG submission 153290) | Enriched cells from forest soil in Barre Woods Harvard Forest LTER site, Petersham, Massachusetts, United States -... | ecosystem: Environmental > Terrestrial > Soil > Temperate forest >...
GAAAAACCAACCGAGCCCGTTACCTCGGTGACGGTGAAGCCTGATGGCACAAAAATAACTACAAAGAAAACGGTATATGACACCAGTCCGGACAACCCTGACTATTTGCGTCACGGTAGTGAAACCGTATCAACTACTACTGAAAAGCCATCCGGCGAAAGAGTGGATCAAACAGTGACAACATATAAAGATATTGGATTATTATCGAAAACTGTTACTGAAATTGATCGCAGTAGTATAAGTAAAAAAAACCAAGATGGTGTTAAGCCAATAAGTAAGATCGCTTCTGCGGTGGACAAATTTCAAGATGGTTCAAGCTATGTTAATACAATCATTACGTATGCCGATGGTTCTAGAGCTACGATCTCGATTGAAGATATTATTGGTACTAAATTTATCTGCTACACAGAAATCAGCAAAGAGGGAGAAAATGGTACCATTCTAAGAATTGATATAGCAAAAGACGGTACCGGCAGTTTGCAAAGAACAGTCAATCGTAAGTTCGCAAATGAGTACCATCGTGTGATTGAAAATGAATACCGTATTGCCCGAGGCCTCGATAACACATATGCAATTACTGGTGAAGTCCACGATGAAAATGGAACAACAATTCATGCTGTTGGTACGCGCGATGCAAAAGGTAGATGGATTTAATATGATAGTCAGACTGATTTCCTGCCAGCCGCCACCACGGTGGTGATTGGAGATAATTATGGAAACCTCCATTTTAAACCGGAACGGGGTGCAATGGGAATATATGGACATATAGTCACTGAGTATGGCTCAAACCAGGAGGTTAAACGTATTTACTACATTGACCAAAACTTTGTCGAAAGAGATAGAAACATTGATTTACTCGAATTCAAAGAACGAGTATTGGGCATTTTTGCCGGCATTGATAGAGATACAGACTTCAGGCTAAGTGATGAAGAGCTTATAAGAGCCATGCATAGTTCATCTTTCAAAGGCAGAAATGCTCAGGTTGTAGCTGCACTTTATCATTGCCGTAGCATGCTAGGCAAGTTGGGTGATGAAAGTAAGAAACTTAAAGAGATAGATCGTTTTATGCAAAATAGACCGCCCAATGCCCCGGCGGTTAATCCACCAGATGGGCTTAGTAGGTGTGACATAGAAGCACTTAGCAATAACTGGGATACTCTCAAAGAAGAATCGCAAGCGACAGAATTAGCGCTTTGGGCCGAGCGCAGTAAATTTTTCTCGGAAATTGACAAAAATGGTGACGGTCTTCTTACGCAAAGGGAGCTAGAGTTCGCTCTAAAGAGTCTCAATGAGGATTCAAAAGAACGAAATTACGCTCAGATTATGCTTAGTAATTATCGCCAGATTGCCAGTTACTGGGGCATCGACAAGTGCGCTCTACAAAAATATTTACGAACGGTTCAACAGTCCGAATCTTACAAACTGCAGTCCACACTTTTATTTTATCTACATCCTTCTCGTTCCTCAGTTGCTGCTAAACTGCAAAACAAGGGAATTCAATAATGGCGAAAGGGTGAGCCATATCTTGGGAATGTTTGTAAGCTATGTCTACGCCAAAAAGTGTGAGTAAATTTGTCGGTGCTCAACGCCTTTTTATTTCTTGGAAAATTGCCGAAGTTACGCGCTTTAATATTGCCATCAACAAAAGCTACTGCATAAGAAAGCTAGAAATAACTAGGTAAAACAGAAAGCAGGAGTGAAAGCTTCTATTTTCTGTTTTTAAACATCTTGCTTGTCAAATAAAGATAATTTTGGTTTCAGTGCCTCGACTAATTCTGTAGGAAGTTCTTCTTCCGATATGAAGCCACGAGCTACTGCCGCTACCAATAACGAGTCTTCATTGTGTCGACTCATGACATAAGCAGAGTAAAGTTGTCTTGCCGTTTCATCGTGAAATTTATGAATGGCTTGACTAAGATCAAAGGCGTCCATTTTTCCAATCTTCCATTGATAAAATTGGTCGTAAAGTTTGCTAAGTTCTGCGTTTAACTCACGTTGGTAAGCTATATCGTGCCATTCGCGTATCATCTTCCAAATTTGCTTCGTATACGTTTTCATACAATCTTATGCTCAAAATTATTAATTGCTGGGGTACCTATTTATTTAACATAGATGAGCTATTTATTAATTGCTCAAGTGAAATAACACTTTCCACGACTTCAGAAAATACAGGTTGCTCATCGTAGAACATGCCAGACAAAAGCATCTGTTCAAAGTCTTGTTCCAGAGCTTTTAACAAAATATCTCCAGGAACTAAGCGGAAAGCAGATTTTAGGCAAGCATCGTAATTAGCATATGCTGAGTTATAAAATAACTTTTTATACTTAATTACATCAGCAAGAAGTTCGCTATCTGCGATGGCTTCTTTGGATCTTTCGTGTGTTGATAAACAAGCAATGTCATACCAGTGCCTGGAGAGCCGTTCGGCGTTTAACCTTGGTTCTTTACGATTACACTCAACATGAATAAGAGTGGCCTTTTCCCAGAAGGAGCGTGGTAATGCAAGTACGGTGATTTTGGCTTCCGGAAATTTCAAATCTGGCAACAAAGCAGCCAGGTATGGACTAACAATGTGTTGCTCGTTGGGCTCCGTTATATTTCTACCACCAAATTCAATTAGAACATTGGGGGCAAGATATCGTTCTGGACTTGTTGCGAAAACTGATGGATAGTGAATTCGTAACTTTTCACCATCTTCGCTTAGTTCCACTTTAGCCTTATGCCTTGCGAACTGCTCAGAGAACCTTGTTTCAAAATACGGCTTCACGATATTTTTTGAATGGTCAGCGACAAACTGTTTAAGTTCTTCGCTCAATTTTTTTATGGCGGTCTTAGAGATGTCATCACTTATTTCCTTGCTAAATCCTCGGTAATCCAGCGTAATGTCGATATCCTCAGAGAAACGCTTTATGACGTTATAAACTTTGGATAAAGCAGTGCCACCCTTAAAAGCCATTGGCAAATGTTTAGGCATTGCAAAAAGATTTTGCAGTACCCAGCAGACCCATATATCTTTCTCCAAAACAGATGGTGAACGCTTCAGCTTAGGAGCTACAGCGCTGAGTATTTCGAATTGATCTTTTGCTGATAGTAGAAGAAATTCGTCAGCCATTATGGATTTCCTTTTCGTAATGGCGTAATTTATCAGCCATCCAGGCAGGCATTAAAGGGATAGATGCTTTCAATTGAGCATATTCTGCCTTGGTAAGTTTCTGCTGAATTGCTTCAAAAACCCGTGTATTTACCTCTTTTCTGCCAAGATACCATAATGCTGAAATAGCAAGCCCAACATTAGTTCCTGGAGCCACAAGTTTTCTAGGGCTAATATGTCTTAACCTAATTGGCAGGTTTCCAAACAGAATTCGTTTAGAAGGACCAGTTGTGTAATACACTGGCTGTACCGGAACCTGCGTTGATAATCCAAATAGCAAGGCTGCCTCTGCACCATTGAGAGCAATTTTTACTCCGGCAGGTCCGGCTTTAATTTGAGCTATTTCAAAAGCGCCAGGTGGCACTTTACCGACGTATTTATTTTCCTTTGGGCGTACATATACACCGCGGGCAACTCGCATAATTTTGCCGTTTTTGACCAGACGAGAGAGCTCCATGTCTACGGCTTTTCGCGTGCCATGTTGCAGCAGAGCCATTGGAGTAAAAGGCTCACCGCGCGGTAGCTTCTCTATGTAATTTCGGATAAGTTCAGCAGTTTTCATATTGTCCTCTTGAGAGAAAAGTATAGCAGTTTTCCCTCAACTAGTCTACTAGCCAAGTATATTAAAAGTAGCTTGCGCGAGATTCATGACTCTGCAACAAACCAGCAGCGCCAAAGCGTTGCTGCCCCTCCACCACGAACCTTTATGAACGGAACATAGTTTCCAAAAAAGGAGGGGCAGGATAAGGGGGTGCCACCCCGAAACTGCAATGGCAAGCTGGCAGGCAGTTTTAGCGGAACCCAGGTCGTTTTGCGGAGGTGGCAGAAACCAGAAATGCTTGTCTGACAAGGGGTTTAGTGGAAGCCAGAATTCCAATTTAGTCGCAAATAGGTGTGAGTGGCCTACGTCCGGTAGCTTGTAATTTCAGATGTTCCGTTCTTCCTGTTATATGCGTTTATGAAATTCCGGGGGGTCTAAGTGTATGCAAGTTGCCACCAAACACAGTTGCTGTTTATTCACCTGTATTTCTATTTATGCTGTTCAAAGGGGGACACCAGAGGGCCACCAACCATATGACATTATTCAAATGAAAGAGCGATCATCTTGTCGAAAACCGCTCTGCGTGCCGCTTTTAGTACTTGCGCCCAGTAAGATTCGAACTCACGACCTCCTGGTTCGAAGCCAGGCGCTCTATCCAGCTGAGCTATGGGCGCATGTCATTTATTTTGCACGATCATTGGCATCAATCATAGTTATATCAGATAAAAATCAACAATTAATCCTTTATATCATTGCGAGAAGAGAATGACTCATAATCCCCATCACGTCAATACTTTTATTTGATCTTGTATATGGGAAATTTGGGTTTGAGCTGCCTGTAATTGCTCTTCCAGGGCGTTAACTTTGTCTGGGGGTGCTTTGGCTTTGAATTCATTGTTTTCCAGAATTTGTTTGCTTTTTTGCCATTCTTTTTCCAGGGATTGTTTGCGCTGCACTAGCTTGTCTTTTGTTTTTTGAACATCGATAACATCAGCTAAAGGAATATAAATTGTCGTTTGATCAGTGGTGTCACTGGCGCAACGAGTTGGCATCTCAGCGGCGGAAGATTTTTCTATTAGTTTAACACGGGCTATATTTTCAATGTAACGAATATTTCCTTTAATCAATTTTGTTTCTTGAGTATTGCCTGCAAAAATAACTTCAAGCTGAACCGAGTGAGGCACATTATAAGTTTGGCGGATATTGCGAATAGAACGAATGAGCCTGATTAGATAATACATTTTTTCTTCGGCTTCAGCGTCTATAAAAGAAGCATCTGCTTGTGGATAGGAAGCAAACATAATTGATTTTAAAGCCCGTCGATCTTCAGTCATTTCTGATACGCTTTTTAGTTGATCCCAAAGCTCTTCTGTGACAAATGGCATGATTGGGTGCAGCGTCCGCAGCAATCCTTCAAAGATATGGCAGAGAACCGTGTTTGTTTCGGTGCTGCTTTCGATTTTTGAGATTTCTAAATACCAATCACAAAAATAATCCCAGGTGAATTGATACAGTTCACTGGCTAAAATTTGGAAATCATAGCTTGTGTAGGCATTATCTAAAGTAGTGAGAAGTTTGTTGTAGGTGCTCAAAATCCAGCGATCAGCAAGAGAAAGTTGTTCTTTGACTGGTTTTGTACCTATACTGACATGCCCGCTTATTTTGCTCATTACAAAACGACCGGCATTCCATAGTTTATTGACAAATCTTTTGTATTCTTCCAGTTTATCTTCACGAAAGCGGACATCTTGATCGCCTTTGATGCCAACTGAGCAAAACCAAAAGCGATTAGTATCAGCGCCATATTTTTCAATCATATCCAAGGGATCAATAACATTGCCCTTGGATTTGGACATGCGCTTGCCGTCAGCTGTTTGAATAACAGGGTGAATGAGAACATACTTAAAAGGAATTTGATTGACAATTTTGAGACTGAAAAAAATCATGCGGGATACCCAAAGATTGATAATTTCTCTGGCAGTCACTAAAATATCAGTTGGATAAAATTTTTCCATTTCAATTGTTTTATTTGGCCAGCCTAAAGTGACAAATGGCCACAAACCGGAACTAAACCAGGTATCAAGCACATCTGGATCTTGCTCAATTTCTTTTGCCTTGCATTTATGGCAAGCGCCAGGAGCTTCTTCATAGGCGGCAATAGCACCACATTTAGTGCAAGTCCAGATGGGGATGCGCTGACCCCACCATAATTGCCGGCTGATGCACCAATCTCTAATGTTATTCATCCAATCTAGATAAGTGGAGGCATAGCGCTCCGGAACAAAAACAACTTGTTTCTTTTCCACTGCTGCTATAGCCGGCTTAACCAGCTCTTTCATGCTCATATACCATTGGTCTGATAGCCGTGGTTCCAGCACTGTTTGGCAGCGCTCGCAGAGACTGATGGCGTTGTTATGCTCTTTGGCTTCAATAAGAAAATTCTTTTCAGCAAGATCAATTACTACTTGCTCGCGAACAACAAAGCGATCTTTGCCATGATATGCTTTCGGCACCAGTGGATCGGCAAGCAATTTGCCTGTTTCGTCTATAACCAGAGGCATATCTAACTTGTGTCTTTGACCGACTTCAAAGTCATTTGGATCATGGGCCGGTGTAATTTTAAGTACTCCGGTGCCAAATTCTCGATCAACATACGAATCAGCAATAACTGGAATGAGACGATCAGTTAACGGTAAAGTCACTTTTTCGCCGATGAATTTTTTATAGCGATTGTCTTCCGGATGCACAGCTACTGCCACATCGGCAAACATTGTTTCTGGTCTAGTGGTGGCAACCGACAGCCCGTCTGATTTTCCGGGAAAAGGATAATTGATTATATATAAATGCCCTTTTTTTTCTTCGTGCTGAACTTCCAGATCAGACAAACTGGTTAAGCAACGCGGGCACCAGTTAACTACGCGCCTGCCGCGATAAATAAGCCCATCATTGAACAGCCGCACAAAGACTTTAATTACTGCTTTGACGTAGCTTTCGTCCATCGTGAAAGCAAGTCTATCCCAGCTAAAACTTACGCCCAGCCTTTTATATTGATTTAAAATGGCGTTGCCATATTGATTACGCCATTGCCAGGTTACTTCAAGAAATTTTTCGCGGCCTAAGTCAAGGCGGGATATGCCTTGTTTTTTTAAATCCCTTTCCACTACCATTTGGGTGGAAATACCGGCATGGTCAGTGCCTGGCTGCCACAAAACATTGAAGCCTTGCATACGCTTATAGCGAAATAACACATCCTGCAAAGTACCATTGAGGGCATGCCCCATATGTAAATTGCCGGTAATATTGGGGGGAGGCAAGGCGGCAGAATAATAATTGGCGCAGCCAGTTTTGATATTCAGGTCAAATAATTTATTGGCAAACCAAAACGCTGTCCATTTGGCTTCTACTTCTTTGGCGCTGTAAGCGCTACCGGAAGCGGACGATGAAGTGGATGATATTGAGCTGGCTGATGCAGCCTGGCTTGCGTCGGGATTATTAGGCATCTTGCTTGCGGCGGCCTCGACAATAACTGAATTAATGATAATAGCTAATTTACCTTGGCCGCAATGCATCGGCTGCCAATCTATGTTAGTAATGAAACATTTGTTGGTGAAGCGGCTGCACTGCAAATGCTAAAATGCTGTCAGATTATGGCAAGCCAATGCTCTTGGCTACCAATGTTTGGGCTGTTGCTGCTAAATAGGGCTGTTCATGATTTCAAGTAATGATTTTCGACCAGGCGTGACAATCCAATACAATAATGGCATCTGGCAAATTATTGAGGCAATGCATGTTAAGCCAGGCAAAGGCTCAGCCTTTGTTCGTACAAAACTAAAAAATGTGGAAACCGGCAATGTTCTTGAATCTAACTTCAGGGCAGGCGAAAAGCTGCCGTCAGCTGTTGTCGAGAAGATTACCATGCAATATCTTTACAAGGCTGGTGATAAATTTGCCATGATGGATACCGGCACCTACGAGCAGCTTGAACTTGATAAGGAGAAAATCGGCTCCGTTGTTGAGTTTTTCAAAGAAGGATTGGAAAATATTACTGTTCTTAAATATCAAGGCCGAGTTATTGGTGTTGAGCTGCCTAACACGGTAGAGTTAGTTGTTACTGAGACTGCCCCGGATGAAAGGGGTGATACCAGTTCTGGTGGCGGTAAGCCAGGTACTCTTGAAACTGGTGCTGTGATCACAATGCCATTTCATATCAAGGTTGGCGATAAAATACGTGTTGACACACGCACAAGAAAATATATAACCAGGGTTTAAATGAGGAGTTAAGGAAAGGTTAGTGAAGTGAAGCGCGGCGAGGAGCCGTGCGCAGCGAAACGATAGAAGGCGCGTCTGAACGAGCAGAGCGAGGACAGGCAGCGCATACAAAAGGAGCGCCAGTGAATATAGATTTAGATCAGGTAAAGCTCTTGCTTGAGATGGTCGGTGAGACTGATATTTCTGAATTGACCATTGAAGTTGAGGAAGAAAGAATCACGATTAAAAAAGGTTCTGCCGGACCAGCTTCGCCGGGTCATGGCATTCATCCGCTTCATGCGGGTGAATTACCAACAACTGCTGGCAATAAGGAAAGCCATGTTTTTAATGTGCCGGCGCCAGCTCCCGCAATGTCTGCTTCGGCGACTGCAGCGGCTGAGTCTGAGAACGGAAATTTGACAGCAATTACTTCTCCTATGGTTGGCACATTTTTTCGCGCCTCATCACCAAGCGCGCCACCTTTTATTGAAGTGGGCGACAAAGTTTCAGTCGGGCAGACAATATGCATAATAGAAGCCATGAAGTTGATGAATGATCTGCCTTCTGAAATTGCCGGTCGGGTCGCAAAAATTTGTGCGGAGAATGGTGCTACAGTTGAATATGGACAGCAACTTTTCCTGGTTGATACTAAAGGATAAAAGCCGAACCCTGTATTAGTAGTATTCAGGTGTAGGATAGACAAAGGGCTGTAATTTTGTTTGAGAAAATTCTGATCGCCAATCGTGGCGAAATTGCTTTAAGAATCATTCGTGCCTGTCGTGAATTAAATATTCGCACAGTGGCTGTTTATTCACAGGCGGACGCCGAATCCTTGCATGTAAAGCTTGCTGACGAAGCCTATTGCATCGGACCACCGCCGGCACAGCGCAGCTATTTGCATATTCCAGCTCTGATTAGCACTGCCGTTGTCACTGGCGCTGACGCTATTCATCCTGGCTATGGCTTTCTTTCAGAAAACGCTAATTTTGCGCAGGTCTGTCAGGACCACCGCATTAAATTCATTGGCCCATCTCCGCAAGCCATTGAAGCTATGGGCGATAAGTCTAAAGCTAAAGAAAATATGCGCAAAGCCAAAGTGCCGGTGGTGCCGGGCAGTAATGGATTAATAAGTGATGAGGCAGAAGCTTTTCGATTAGCTTCCGAAATTGGCTTTCCCGTAATTATCAAAGCCACTGCTGGTGGTGGGGGACGTGGGATGCGGGTTGTCCATGATCCTGTGCAACTTTCCTCAGCCATAGCCGCTGCTCGCTCCGAAGCTGCTGCTGCTTTTGGCGACTCGGGCGTTTATATTGAAAAATATTTAAAACCAATCAGGCATGTCGAAATTCAAATTATGGCGGATAGTCATGGCAATTGCTTACATTTGGGCGATCGCGACTGCTCCGTACAGCGCCGGCATCAAAAGCTTATTGAAGAGGCACCCTCGCCGGTGATGACAGCAGACTTGCGCAAGCAAATGGGCGAAGCAGCTGTGCGTGTGGCCAAGCAAATTAAATACGAAGGGGCAGGCACAGTAGAATTTATTCTCAGTAAAGACAAATTTTACTTTATGGAAATGAACACTCGTATTCAGGTTGAGCACCCGGTGACTGAATTTATTACCGGTATTGATATGGTCAAAGAACAAATTCGTATCGCCGCCGGCAATGCTTTATCTTTCAAGCAAAATGATATTAGATTTAATGGCCACGCTATTGAATGTCGCATCAATGCTGAAGATGCTGAGCGCAATTTCTTGCCCTCGCCTGGGCGCATTCAAGCCTATATTGCTCCTGGTGGCCCCGGCGTGCGCGTCGATAGTCATGCATATCCTGGTTATCTTATTCCCCCTTATTATGATTCACTGATAAGCAAATTAATTGTCTGGGGGCAGGATCGCAAAGAAGCAATTGAGCGCATGCACAGGGCTCTTGATGAATATGCCATCACAGGCATTCACACCACCATTCCATTTCACCTGCGCGTTTTGTCTCATCCCTTTTTTCAGCAAGGAGAGGTCTATACTGATTTTATTGAAAAATATATGACCACTAATAACAATCCAGCCAGATAGAATAATTTTTGTTTTGGCTCTGTAGCTCAATGGTGGAGCAAGCGACTCATAATCGCCTGGTTGCAGGTTCGAATCCTGCCGGAGCCATTCATTTTTTCCTGATATGCTTACGTTTTTTGACCTTGGATGGCTTGGTGCATACCTTAACTATATACCGCGCTCAGCCTTTCTAAGTTCTTTTTATCTTCCGTGTGCGCACCTGGCATAGAGCGAAATAAATTAAATCGCATATTTTCAATTCAAGCGTTCTTACAATTGATCTGCTTCTTTACTGTGTCCGCTTTTTATCAGCAAATCTTTGTAGCCGACTATAGCGTCATGAGGCATATCTAAGCAAGATTGCGAATAAGTATGATCAAGTGTAGTTCGGTAAACCTCTTCTGCCATAGCAAATTCATTTTGATGTGTGAGGGACTTTGCTGTATTGAGATTAAGGTCGAATTGACTTTTTGTATAGGTTCCACATCCAAACGTATAACCGTGCTCAATTGCTGCACCACAACCATCATCTATAACACTGAAGATTTTACTTTCTTGATTTTTTGATTTTAATAGATCACGAAATTTTATCAAAAGCAATGCTCTTTGTTCAGGAGTAGCATAGTACCAATCTATCCAAAACTCATGAAAGTCCGGTTTGCCATCTTGTGTTAGCAAGGTATCGTTCAATATTTTGTCTGAATGGCTCTTAAATCTGGCCGCCATGAATTGACGGAATTGTGGCTGTAATAATTTTTTTTCCTCCGGCGTGGAGCTAGCTAATTTGGTTATCATTTGAACTGAGTCTTTCTCCATTGGCGGCGTAGAATATCTTTCTGCAATGCTAAGTTTTTGGACTTTGGATTGATCTGAGGTTGGGCGGAGTACGCGGTAAGGAAAACCGGTGGGCAATTTTGCTAGGGCGTGATTAGTTAAAACCAAACAAAACAGGGCAATTGCGATCACTATGAAAAACAAATTGGGTAGCTTCATAAGAATTACTTATCCTGCATTTTAAAAAACCGGACAGTGGAATAATAAAGTTGGGACCTGTCTAAGTTGATCAATGATACTTGCCTCAGTATAAGAAAGATTTTCCATATTATCAAGTATTGCTTGTGCCAGTTCAAGGCCATAAGTTCAAGACCATAATTTGATAAGTATCTGGCTATAAATTTGCCTATACTGTCGCTGCAAGGTTGCCGTCCTGGGTTCCGTAGAAAGCGGTAAAGTATAATAGGCATTAAGAGATTAATAACAGGCTTAAACTGGCAATATCCAGATGCCTGCTTCAGGGTTGTAATGTTAATATTTTTCCGCCGTTACGTGTTTTAGCGCTTTTTGAAAGCCCAGGGACTATACAAACTATAAAAAAAGCGCATAATTAAAAGACAAGGTGCGATTTAATATCAGGAGAACCGGGATGACTAGTAATTGGCTAAAAGCGGCTTGCGCACATCTTGAAGGATTAAAAGACGGCATGTAGGAGTTCATGTATGGCTATTTCACAACCAATTAAACGTCCAATAAAACCTGGTAGCGTGGTTGAGCGAAGGGGCGGGCGTCCTGAGTACTTATTAAAAAGTGACAGCAATCTGTCTCTGCGTCAAAATAGGAAGGCAGCTATGGCCTCCCATTATGAGCTGAGAGATGAGCAAAGAAAATCGTGCAAGTCCTAATCGACGCAGGCCCTATCATTGCTTATTTCGACCAGAGCGATCCTGCTCATGAACTGGTTGATGAATTTTATGAAGAATACACTGGGCAATTATTCACCACATTGCCTGTCATAACGGAAGCTGTGTATCTATTAAGATCAAGTGTTGCTGTTCAGAATGAATTGTTAGCAGATTTAGCCAAGAATGTATATGAACTGGTGCATCTTGTGGCTGCCGATTTTCAGCGTATCGCCGAACTAAATCTCAAATATAAGGATTTGCCAGCTGACTTTGCCGACCTATCATTAGTAGCCATCTCAGAAAGGCTTGGCGTTTCTAAAGTGGCGACACTGGATGATGATTTCAATGTCTACCGTCGGTTTAGGACAGATCGTTTTGAGCGTGTGCTGTAACGACGCTTAGCTTGAATCATTTTTCCTTGCGTAATTTCTTGATCGTACTCTTAACTGGCAAGTCTTTTGGTAACTGAACAGGTAATTCTGCCGTCAGCAAACTCACAAACATCGTCAATGTCAATTCTATAATCAGACCCAATACCGGTATCTGAACCTTCAAAGTCAAAATTATTATCAACAAAAGAAATTATGTCATCCAATGCCCGATCATTTAATACCCGATCATCTGGTGTCGTATTTGGTGACTTATTTTTACTTACTATAGTCAGTGGCATTCGTGGTCGATCAATCACGTTACGCGACCGTTTCCGCAGCCACTTCTCTATTTCAGTGCGTTTGATTAACTTCTTTCTTCCAATACAATGATGATAAATTTCTCTATTGGCTAAAGCGCGATAAATAGTATTCTTGCCTATTCTATAAAAGCTTGCTGCCTCTGCCACAGTAGAATACTGTGGGTCGGTAGGTATCAATTGTTCCAACAGCTTGAGCATATAGTTGCAAAGTAGCTCATAATTGATCGAAAGACAACTTAAAATCAGCTAATTTTACTCTTGAAGGTGGCTTAAAGTAGGCATTAATAGCACCTTTTTACTGTAGGCTCTAGTGTATACCGTATGGTTGGTAAGTGATGGGAAATACTGAGAAAAGACGTGAAATCAAGTGTATATAAAAAAGGGCTCTGTATTGCTGAAATGCCTTTCTAGTATAGGGTTTAACAGACTATCTCCGGCTGGTTCGAATCCTGCCGGAGCCATTCGTTTTTTGATTTTGGTTACATTTTCGAACCTTCGATTGCCTGGTGTATGCCTTACTGTATACGGCGTCTGCGGGCTCTCTTTATATTATATAGATTCTATTACGCTTATAGTCAATATCGCCAATATTGAAGTCCTAATAATTCGCCGCTTCTTAAGCCTATAGCGATCTGCGTAAATAATATTATGCGAAATAGTTTCAGCTTCTTTACCATGCAAAGCCTCCAATTTTCTGGTAACAAATAAGTAGAATTCTACAGTGCCCGGCTTTAAAAAAGGTTTGCGGGCAGCCAAATACTTATCTAAGATTGCACCCAAGCTAAGATTACTCTTTGTACGGATGAAGGCGTCTAAGATGGGGGTGTGCCCTTTTAATAGTTAAATCTTTCTTTCTTGTCGTATTTTGGCAGCCCATATGCAAGCTTGTCCGTAATCATCGCCAAAATTCTTACACTTCTTTGAATTTATGAACATATTAATGCCGACCCGCATTAGGCGGCGGTATAGCCAGTGTGTGAGGCAACCTGTCAGGGGTTTAAAACTATCCCCGTTGTCTAGATGCCTTGTCTCAAATAATTCATAATGCCGGGTTGGTCAGCAAACAGTAGATTAAGTGTCAGTTGTTCGTACGCAGTCCCTATAAACCTACGTATGATGTGAATAGTCCAGAACTTTAAGGGCGGGCAACCGCAGGGAGTTAACATGTCACAGTCATTTCAAATAGCCCTAATAACTGTACTAATGATAGGCGGTGGCTTGTCTATCGGGGCTGTATCCAATTCTGCACTAGCAACTGAGCAAGTACATAGTGAAGCAATACATGAACCAACCATCCCACCTAAAGATATACAGACAGAAATGGACTTAAGCCAATGGATGACTTATTACTATCTTTCTCCACAACCTGCCCTGGTTCCCAAAGCGATCTTTTTTATAGAGCGGCAAGGATTGCTGGATTGTCAAAATGCCAAAGCTTCTTTTGTTGCCTTTTTTAGTCAAATTTTTGCTCAGAATCCAACTAAACTTCCAGCTTGGATTGAAGAACTTAAAGCTCTCAAGCAGCCTCATAAAAATCTTGTATGGTCAGCTTTGTGGATGGCCAATACTGCTGAGGCAAAAGGACAAATGATAATTGTAGCCAAGCAACTTATGCCTAATGATCAGGCGTCAATTGTAAAATATACTCATAAGGCAGTTCCAATTGAAACGATGGAAATTTCCTCACCTGCAATTTTAGATATGTTATGGGGACACTTCTTTGCTACAGGAGATGAGCGATATGTAAAACGTATTATGACTGTTTTACAAAGGAGCGCCCCAACTGAGCATAATGGTGAAAGTGCAATAATTTCTGGTGTTGCTCAATGGTCACTGACTTGTAATGCACGTCAACATAAGCGTGTGTTGCAAATCTGTACAAGGGAAAGAGATAGTCAGCCAGCTTTAAAAACCGCGCTGAGTGATGTCATTGACAAGGCCACAAAACCACTTGAGCAAAGCAGGCATGGCCGGTCCATAGGAGAAATCATAAACCAGGACAATAAACAGATTTCTAAACATCGGCTGAGCGCTGAAGAAGAAAGCTCCATCTCAAATTATAATCGTCTGGGTTTCAGAGCACTGCATGACGCTAATTATGTTGAAGCAAGAAGATTGTTCTTGTCAGCTAAGGCAATAGCGGAGCAAGCTAGTCCAGAGCATCCTCAGTTATTCAAAATACTTAGTAATCTAGCTATGGTTTATGAAAGGATGGGTAGTTTAGCATTAGCAGAACAATTGTACAAACGTGCAATTACAGTTTGTGCAAAATCCACCAGCCCCAACGGCAAGGAGTGCGGCATATTACATGACAATCTGGGAGTTGTTTATTTGAAGATGGGTACATATACTGATGCTGAAACTCACCTAAAGTGCGCGGAGGAAATTTTCAGACAAACGTGTGGGGTAAATAGCGCAGATTTAGCATTGAATCTTGGAAATTTAGCATCACTTTATCGAAAAGAAGGCGATAATACAGAAGCAGAATCAATGTACAAGCAAGGAATAGCAATTTTGGAAAAGAGGTTGTTCGGACAAGATGATCCAGAGTTAGCAACGGCTTTGCACAACTTGGCTGATCTTTACAGAGCTGAAGGAAAATATGCAGACGCTGAGCCTTTATACAAACGAACGTTGTCTATTCAAGAAAAAGCTCTTGGCCCAAATCATCCCTATTTGATTATTACATTAGAACATTATGCTGATTTACTGGACAAAACTAATCGTAAAGGTGAATCCGATCAACTTTTAGCACGGGCAAGGGCTATTGCAGCGAAACAAAAATGAATACCCAGAATTACATAGATCGAAGAACTTTTGTGAAATTAGCCGCATTGCTGGCATT
>Ga0207053_10225_pt1 | contig 15183 bp, 6 predicted proteins | sample Alteio_BWMinCont_59_FD_153290 | JGI IMG/M metagenome (GOLD analysis project Ga0207053, IMG submission 153290) | Enriched cells from forest soil in Barre Woods Harvard Forest LTER site, Petersham, Massachusetts, United States -... | ecosystem: Environmental > Terrestrial > Soil > Temperate forest >...
GGAATACCATTTTCCATTGGCCGTCACGCAGCGTCCATAACGAGCTGCGCAATGAGTATCGCGCCGTCAATTCCCTAGTCTTTTTCAATTATTGTTCAACCTGCGCGCCCCAGCTACATTCCTCAGCACCCGGGGTTGATCTCTTGCCGGTTGCAGGTGAGGGTCGTCACTGAACGCAACAGCCCTGAACATTCCAGTCATAACTTTCGTGGAGGCACTGTGCGGCAGAATGTTGTTCTCCTAGGTTTCGTTGTTCTTATCTCCTGCTGGGCCGGGGCGCAAAGCAATTACGCAGTTCTGAGTGGCACTATTGCCGATCCCCAGTCCCATGCCATTACCGGCGCCGCAGTGGAATTGACCTCGTTGGCGACCGGCGCCACTCGCCGCGCCTCAACAAATGGGCAAGGACTCTATGAGATTGCCGGATTGCAGCCAGGAAACTATGAACTTCGAGTTACAGCTCCCGGATTCGGCACATCGGCGCAGCCTTTGCAGCTCGAAGTCGCACAGCAGCTCGCGGTGGATATTCGCCTCCAGGTCGAATCGCAGAAAGAGACGGTTGAGGTCAGCGGTATTCCGGAAGCCATCCACACCAATGAAGCCGCAGTTGGAGAAGTTGTCGAGCCGACTTCTATTGCAAATCTTCCATTGAATGGCCGGATGTTAATTGATTTGGTGCTCACCGTTCCCGGCGCGCACGTCAGCCATGGAGCTCAGACTGGCAGCATGAATCCTCTGTACTGGCGGCCGGGTGAACGGTCTGCGGTAAGCGTGAGTGGCAGCAGACCGAACGGGAACAACTTCCTGCTCGATGGGACTACTAACACCGATCCGACTTTTAATACGCAGAACCTTAGCCCCTCACCGGATGCAGTACAGGAATTCAAAGTCCAGACCGGCAGCTATTCCGCGGAAATGGGAGGCGCGGGCGGCGGCCAAATCAATATTGTGACGCGGAGCGGCAGTAGCGAATTTCACGGCACAGTTTACGAATTCCTGCGGAACGGCGCCATGGATGCGACCTCATTCGAATCCATGGGGAACAATCACATGGTGCAGAACAACTTCGGCGCATCGCTCGGAGGCCCTCTCACGCATAAGCGGACATTCTTTTTCTTAAACTATGAAGGCTTCCGCCATGCGATGACGGATACGATGATCGATACTGTGCCGACGCCGCAAGAGATCAGCGGCGACTTTAGCCAGAGCGGCGTTAACATTTATGATCCGGCCAACGGTCGCGCTCAGTTCCAGAACAACGGGGTCATGAATGTGATTCCCTCAAATCGCATCGACCTCGCCGCGCAAACTTTTTTGCAGAAGTACGTTCCGCGTCCCAATGTGATGCCGGGCATGATGATGCCCTGCGGCGCAGCCACGATGGGCGCTCCCGGCGTGGTGGCAGCGGGCGCCGATTGCAACAACTACATGGACGTTCGCAACGAACTTCAGGTGAACAACCAGGGCACAGCCCGCATTGATCAGATGTTCGCCAATGGCGACAGCATTACAGGACGCTATTCGCTCAGCTCGGAAACGGGATTCACGCCCGGAGAAATGCCGCCCGGCGGAGTAGGTACGCTGCTGCCCGGCTTCGGTTCATTCAACGATAACTTTTCCCAGCAGGGCAACATCTCGTGGAATAAAATTCTGAGCCCCACGCTAGTTAATACGGCCGCAATTACAGCCTCGCGCCTGGCCATGCACCGTTACGACGAGAATGCCTACATCAATAACATCGTCTCTCAGCTGGGCATTCAGGGCGTAGGTTTTGGCGGCAACGGCGCTTTCGGCGCGCCGTTCTTCAATGTGCAGGGATATTCCCCCATGGGCGACAACTATTCAGCCACGCCCATGAAAGCCTGGGACACCGTTGCCGAAGGCCGCGACACGCTGAGCTGGCAGGAAGGGCGGCACAGCCTGAAATTCGGCGCCGACTACAGGAAATATATTTGGCCTATGTGGGGATTTTTCCAGAACCGCGGCTATTACCAGTTCACCAACGGCTTCACTACGGATAACGGAACCAATGACGGAACCGGCTCTGCTCTGGCCAGCTTCCTGCTCGGTTTGCCGGCGGTGAAGCAACGCCAGGCGGGAATTCCGCAGATGCAACTCCGGCAATGGGATGCTGACGGGTTTGCTCAGGACAGCTTTCGGCTAACTCGCACCACAACCATCGAGATGGGCCTGCGCTATGAATTCATGAACCCGTTGGTTGACATCAGCTACACCAATACGAACTTGACCTTCAACAATGGAGTCCCTTCAGTTTTCGTCGGCGGACAAAACGGATATCCAAGCGGACTCAAATATCCCAACACCCACAATCTGGCGCCGCGCTTTGGATTTTCGCAGGCATTGCCCAACTTTGGTCTGGTGTTCCATTCCGCCTTCGGCATCTTCTTTACGCCGGTGGACATGAACACCTGGTGCAATCAACGTCACAACGTTCCCTATGTATTCCCTGAGACGCAGCAAAGCGATAACTTCACTCCTTCCGCGCCGTTGTTCGCCAGTCAGCTCAACTTCGGTCAGGCCGTGCTAGGGAAAACTACAGTGAGCTTCACTGGCATGGATCCCCATGCGCCTTCACAGTACATCGAGCAGTGGAGCAGTTCGGTCGAGAAAAGTTTGGGCCACGATACGACGCTGGAAATTGGATATCTCGGGGCCCATGGAGTCCACCTGCAGCGCGCGCATCTGATCAACAATGCGCTCCCGGGACCTGGTCCGATCGGACCGCGGCGACCGTTCCCCAAAATCGCGTTTGTGCCTGGCACGGTGTTGCCCGCGAACACCACCTATGTTGCTCCGGCGACGGGCTGTCCCAATGGTACGATCTGCTTCCCCGTCAGTACCATCAATCTTCTTGAAGATACGGCACAGAGTTGGTACGACGCGGGCTACGTCAATGTGCGCCGCCGCTACTCGCATGGCCTTACGTTCCTGGGAAATTACACCTGGTCGAAAAACCTGAGCAACGCGCCAGACTTCCGTTCGCCGATGTTTGAGTCCTCGATTCCGCAGAATGATAACAATCTGGCTGCGGAAAAAGGCCCTGCCTGCGACGTCCGCCACCGCTTCGCGTTGAGCGCAGTGTACTCGATCCCGGGCATGAACAATGCCGCCTGGGCGAAAGCCATCACCAAGAACTGGCAGGTTTCGACCGTTTACCAGGTAGAGACCGGTTTTCCGTTTACCATCTCCGTGTTCGGTGACACCGCGAATTCAGGCACGGTACTGGGTGAAAATCCCATCCGCGCGAATTACACCGGCCAGACGATATTCGGCGCCGGTACGCGGACCGCCACGGAATGGTTCAACCCGACGGCTTTTGCCACGCCTGCGGCTTACACTTTCGGCAATGTAGGACGGAATTCGGTATATGGCCCCGGAATGCAAACGCTAGACTTTGCCGTGGCGCGAGAATTCAGCGTGTCAGAACGAGCCAAGTTCCAGTTCCGCGGAGAATTCTTCAATGCGCTGAACCACACTAACCTGGGGACTCCTGACCGTTTCGTGAACACGCCGCAGTTCGGTACCATCACTGAGGCAACAACCCCTGGACGCGAGATACAGTTGAGTGCCAGGCTGTCGTTCTAGCTGATTTAGAGCGATAAATTTTTGAGCTGTGAGCTCTTGCTACGAAGAATCCAAATCGCCGGAAAGGTCTGAAAGGATTAAGAGATGAAGATGCGAATGTTGAAACTTGCAGTTCCCGCGTTATTGTTGGTCGCGATATTTGCCGCCGGAGACGCCGGCCAAACCATGACGATCAAGGGCTATGTCCTGGACTCTGCCTGCGCGTTTACTAAGGGGCTGAAAAAACCGATCAGCGCGGAATGTGCCACCGCGTGCGCCAAAGCGGGTTCGCCATTGGTGATCCTGACGCCGAGCGGCACCATCTACTGGCCGATCGCCGACACCACACCCTCCAGCAGCCAGAATGACAAGCTGATTGAGTTCGCGGGAAAACAAGTGACGGTGAGCGGAAAAGTCTTTCAGCGAGGCGGGTCAACGGCGATTGTGATCAGCAAAGTGGAGCCACTAGCCGAAAAGAAGACGGCAAAGAAATAGCGCCATTGCCCGCCGCTCTTGCGGTCGTTATACACCGCGGGGCGTTGGGTCTCTGCTCGCGACCTACGGAATTTGGAGCAGTAGTGTTTTTGTACTATGTCTTAGAGTTCCTGGAATATTTAATGTGACGTGGCGAGGCCGCGGGCAGCGGCCACGCTGCCGAGATGACCAGTAAACTCAGGGACTTGGTGGAACGCCGCGCGTTGCCGTGGCTACTTGCCTTTCTATTCCTCTCCGCGATTTATCTCTACGCGTTCCCGCAGGCAAATGTTTTTTATGCAGGCGTGGTGTTGTGCCATGTGCTAGCGGGAATCCTCGCTTCAATTTATCTTGCAATCCTGCTGTTTCGGGTCTTGCGCGAATCTTCATTGCTCGGTCGCGTGGGCTGGATTCTGATCGCAGCCTCTGCGGTCATCGGACTGGTACTGATTAAACTTGGGACCTCGCGTTCAGAGTTGAACTGGCTGTATCTGCACATTCTTTTGGCTTTGGTTGGCTCTGGCATTTTGTTTGCCGACTGGGCCGGTCGCCGAGGATGGCTCACGCCGACACTTGGCAAAGCCGCCCTGCGATATGCGGTCTGCTTCCTTGCGGTCTCTGGAGTTGCAGCGGGGGCTTGGTATTTGCGCAATGTGCGCTGGCAGAATTCAGCTCGCATTCAAAATCCTACAGACGCGCCAGAAACTATGGACCAGGAAGGTGACGGTCCAAAGGGCGACTTTTTTCCCAGCTCCGCGCAGGTGTATGGTCACCAGAAAATTCCCAGCAAATTTTTCATGGAGTCTGATTCGTGCCAGCGCTGCCACGCGGATATTTACAAACAGTGGCAAAGTTCAGCGCATCATTTTTCTTCGTTCAATAACCAGTGGTATCGCAAGAGCATTGAGTACATGCAAGACCGCGTGGGAACGAAGCCTTCGAAGTGGTGCGGCGGCTGCCACGATCCCGCGGTGCTTTACAGCGGCCTGATGGACACTCCCATCAAGCAGATCGTGCATCGCCCGGAGTCGCAGGCTGGGCTTGGCTGTATGATGTGCCACTCCATCGCCAAGGTAAAAAGCACCATGGGGCAAGGCGATTTCTATCTCGAATATCCCAAACTGCATGAACTGGCCGCAAGCAAGAATCCATTCGTGCGCAGTCTGCATGATTTTCTTGTGAAGTTGAATCCCGAACCGCACCGCCGGGTCTTTCTGAAGCCGTTCATGCGAAGTCAGACGCCGGAGTTCTGTGCCAGTTGCCACAAGGTGCATCTCGATGTTCCGGTGAACAACTACCGGTGGATTCGGGGCTTCAATGAATATGACAACTGGCAGGCCAGCGGGGTCTCAGGTCAGGGCGCGCGCTCGTTTTACTATCCGCCGCATTCGCAGCAGTGCGCCGATTGCCACATGCCGCTGACCCAGTCAAACGACTTCGGCAACATGAATGGATTTGTCCACTCGCATCGCTTCCCGGGCGCGAACACAGCGGTCCCCACGGCGAATGACGATGCCGATCAGTTGAAGCTCACGGAAAAGTTTCTCAAGAGCGGCATTCTGAGCGTGGACATTTTTGCAGTTTCGCCGGAATTGGTGCAGGCCAAGGGCATCGCTACACCGCAATCTGATATTCAGACCACATTTGCCGTCGGCGAAGAAGCGGAAAGCAAGATTGCTGCAGCCACTACTGAGGCATCGCCAATTTCGGCACCCCTGAATCGGGTTCAGCCGACATTGCGTCGTGGAGACACGGTGCGTGTGGACGTCGTGGTGCGCACGAAAAAGATTGGACACTTCTTTCCCGGCGGCACCGTGGACGCTTACGACACCTGGCTAGAACTCAAGGCCACCGACGATAAGAACCAGACCATCTTCTGGAGCGGCATGGTGGAAGACAATGGGACGGGTCCGGTGGAAAAAGGCGCGCACTTCTATCGGTCGTTGCAGATCGACGGTCACGGGAATCCGATTAACAAGCGCAATGCCTGGTCCACCCGATCGGTGGTTTATGTTCGTCTGATTCCGCCGGGCGCGGCCGACACCGTGCACTACCGCATGCACGTTCCCGAAAGTATCGGGAGCAAGATCACTTTGCATGCACGGCTTTGCTATCGCAAGTTCGCCTGGTGGAACACGCAGTTTGCTTTCGCGGGAGCGCTCGATCCCAGTAAGCCCGCTTCTGAGTTGGCGCCCGGTTACGATGACAACCAGTATGTCTTTTCGGGATCGCTGAAGGGCGTCTCGGCTAAAGAAGAGAAAATTCCTGATGTTCCGGTGGTGGCATTGGCGGAGAACGAAGTCACTCTGAATGTTGCGCCACACAATGCTCCGGCACTGCAAGCGAAAACGGATCTTCAAGCAGAAGACTGGCAGCGCTGGAACGATTACGGCATCGGCCTGCTGCTGCAGGGCGATCTCAAGGGCGCAGAAGCTGCGTTTCAGAAAGTCACCGAGATCGATCCCAAGAACCCGGACGGCTGGGTCAACATCGGACGCGCGGCTGTACAAGAAGGTGACATGGACCGTGCCCGCACCGTGCTGCAAAAGGCGCTTGCGATCAGTCCGGAACTGGCGCGGGCGCATTATTTTTATGCGCGAGTGTTACGCAGCGATGGGAATTACGACGGCGCTGCCGCTGAGTTGCAGAAAGTTTTGGGCCAGTATCCGCGCGACCGCGTCGCGTTGAATGATCTTGGGCGGATCTATTTCCTTCAGCGTAAGTATGCCGAGGGTGTCAAGGTGCTGAAGTCAGTTTTGGAAATCGATCCCGAAGACCTTCAGGCGCACTACAACCTCATGCTTTGCTACAGCGGACTGGGAGACGAGAAGCAAGCGCACGATCATCAGGTCCGCTATCTTCGTTTTAAAGCCGATGAAGCCTCACAGAACATCACTGGACCCTATCGCCAGCTTCATCCGGAAGACAACAATGAGCGCCAGGCAATTCACGAGCACGTGTCGGTGCCGCTGCCGATTCTTGGGCGGATGAGCGCAAGAGGCGTGACGGGCGGGGACGCCCGTCGCTCCACAAACCACGTGGCGACGGCCGCCCTCGGCGGTCGGGTCGAGCGAGGCTCGACGGTGACAGCAGCAAGCAAATCCAACGGAGCAGCCAATTAAATGTCGAGTTGTACCAGGTTCGTATCAGGGCACGGCTTTAGCCGTGCCGCAAAAGGACCAAATAAGAATTCGGCGGCAGTCGTTGCAAACGCAACGACTGCCGCCGCAACGCGAAAGACGTACCGATCGGCACGACTAAAGTCGTGCCCTGATACAAATCGCTGGGCTGTTTTAGCGATTGGGATGTGCTGGGCGACGGTCGTATCCGCAGTCCCCGCTTCCGCCCAGCAAGTCACCTTCCGCGATATTACCGCGCAAGCCGGAATTCATTTCACGCACAACAATGGCGGCTTCGGAAAAAAATATCTGCCGGAAACCATGGGCCCGGGTTGTGCATTCATCGACTACGACAATGACGGCTGGCCCGACATCCTTCTAGTCAATGGCGAGAATTGGCCTGGCCATGGTGGTCCGCAGTCGACTCCTAAGCTCTATCACAACAATCACGACGGCACGTTTACCGACGTTACTGCGAAGTCAGGCCTCGCAATTCCAATCTTCGGTCTAGGCGTTGCGGTCGGCGATTATGACAACGACGGCTACGACGATGTATTCATCACCGCACTCGGCCAGAGCCATTTATTTCACAACAATCGCAATGGAACCTTTACTGATGTGACGAAGTCCGCCGGCCTTTGGGGACCGAATGAATTTTCCACCAGCGCCGCCTGGGTGGATTACGACCGCGACGGCAAACTCGATCTGGTGGTCGCCAATTACGTTCAATGGTCGATTCAGGGCGACTTGTTTTGCACACTCGACGGCACACACAAGTCCTATTGCACTCCGGAGTCATACAAGGGTTCGAGCGCCAGGCTTTGGCATAACCTCGGCAACGGCAAGTTCGAAGATGCGACCGAGAAGGCGCACTTTTTCGATAACACTTCCAAGAGCCTGGGCCTCGCGATCCTCGATTACGACGGCGATGGCTGGCCCGATATTTTTCTCGCGAACGATACGCAGCCCAACAAGCTCTATCTCAACAAACACGATGGGACGTTTGAGGAGAAAGCGGTTCCGGCCGGAATCGCCTTCAGTGAGGATGGCATTGCGCGCGCGGGCATGGGGGTTGATGCGGGTGATTACGATCATTCCGGCCGCCCCAGCCTGATCATCAGCAATTTTGCCAACCAGATGCTTTCGCTGTATCACAACGAAGGCAATGGCTTGTTTGTGGACGAAGCTCCAAGCTCCGAAGTAGGCCGCGCAACCCTGGTCACGCTCGGGTTCGGCTGTTTCTTTTTTGATTATGACAATGACGGATGGCCCGACATTCTGGTCGCCGACGGCCACATTGAAGACCAGATCGAGAAAGTGCAGAAGCGGGTGAGCTATCCGGAGCCTCCTCACGTCTTCCGCAACCTCGGAGGCGGCAAGTTTGTTGAGGTCACGGAATCGCTCGGCAGCGGTTTTGCTTCGCCGCGAGTGGCTCGGGGCGCGGCTTATGCGGACATCAACAACGACGGCGCGCTGGATGTGCTGATGACCACCAATGGCGGCCGCGCGTATTTGTTTCGCAATGAAGGTACGACCAATCGTAGCCTTCGCATCAAGCTGGTGGGAACGAAGTCGAATCGCGATGGCATTGGCGCGGTGATCAGAGTTGTGTCTGGCAATGACAAGCAATGGAAGATGGTCCGCAGCGGGTCCAGCTATCTTTCACAGAGCGAGCTGGTGGCAACTTTCGGACTCGGGCAGAAGGACAAAGCCGACGTGATCGAAATTCAGTGGTCCAGCGGGCAGACTGATAAGCTCACCGACGTCAACGCCGGACAAACCATCACGGTAGAGGAAGGCAAGGGAATTGTTGCCACGCGTGCGTATGGAACGTCAGGGCGAAAAGCTCCGCTTTCAAAGGTGGCGAAGCTGTCGTCAGCAGTTGTGCCGTCCAGAATCCGTTAGTAGGATTTCTTGGCAGCAAGCAACATATTTCTAGCATTGTCATTCTGAGTCGCCTGGCTTTGGCAGGCGAAGAGGAACCTGCTTCTCCGGCGGGAATAGCAGATTCCTCGCGGTTGAAGCCGTGTCGGAATGACAGCAACTTATGGAGGCGTGAGTGCAAGAGCGGTCTGCGCGGCCTAAAGTAATTCGCTCTGTGAACCTGTGTGTCCTCTGTGGTTAAATCTCTTATCAATGAAATCTAAACTGCTGCTGTTTACGGCTTGCCTGCTTGCGGCTGCGCTGATCCTAATTGCTGCCGCCCCCCCAAAGGAGCCCGATCCTGCCGAAGCCGCGCGCCTGAACAATCTCGGTTGTGCGTACATGAACCAGCAGCTTTTCGAGAAGGCGCTTAAGTATTTTGAAGACGCAGCTGCGGCTGATCCGAATCTGGACGTAGCTAAAGTAAATCAGGGAATTGCGCTGCTGAGTCTCGCGCGAGTCGATCCAGCAAAGAAGATTCTCGAGGAAGCCGCCAAAGCAGATCCAAAAGATTCGCATGTCTGGTACGCGCTCGGAATGCTGGAGAAAAACAGCAGCGATCCGCAAGCCGCCGTCGAAGATTTCAAACACGTCATCGAAATTGACGATAGCGACCCCGACACCTGGTACTTCCTCGGCACCGTGTATTCCCAGCTCAAGCAATTTCCGCAGGCGATTGATGCATTCGATCATGCGCTCAAGCTGAATCCGCTGCACGCCTCGGCGCAATTCGGGCTCTCGCGTGCCTACCAGCAGTCCGGGGACACTCCCCACGCCCGCGAGCACCTGGCACGATTCCAGTACGTCACGCAGAACCATCTCGGCGCAGCCATGAGCCTGGCCTACGGGGAGCAAGGCAAATATTCGCTTTGTGAGGAATCGACCACGGCGACCGTGAAAGTTCCGCCGCAGATTCCGGTGAAGTTTGTGGATGTGACGGGGGAGGCGGGATTAGTTTCGAGACCGATCCCATACATTCAGACCAAGATACCCTCTCTCGACTTGGGTTCGGGCGCATGTTTCTTCGACTACGACAATGATGGGAAGATCGACCTTCTTTTGGCAGACAGTGGCACCCAGGGCGGAATGTCGCTTTACCACAACCTTGGAAATGGAAAGTTCGAGGAAGTCACGAGACATGCCGGACTAGATCCCTCATCTCATGCGGTCGCTTGTACAGCGGGGGATTATGACAACGACGGATTTGCTGATCTCGCGGTTGGTCTTAGTCACGGTCTGTTGCTGCTCCACAATGAAAAGAACGGCACCTTCAAAGATGTCGCGACGCCTGCCGGAATCAAGACGGAGGATTCGGTCCTTAGTGCGACTTTCGTGGATTACGACCACGACGGGGATCTGGATCTCTATCTTGCGGAAACCAACAGGTGGATCATGCCGCTTGGAAAGAAGGGTGGCGTTACCGAAGTCGAAGTGCAGCAGACGTCTGCTAACTCCGTCATGTGGCGTAACGATGGCAATGGTACTTTCAGCGATGTGACGAATTCGCTCGGTCTTTCGGGATTTGAAGCGAATGCTGCGATAGGTACTGATTACAACAATGATCGCGCGGTCGACTTGGTCGTGACAGGCTCAAGTTCGACCCTCTATGAAAACCCTCGTGAAGGAGAGTTCCGCCAGGTTCACACAATTCCTACAGCTAAATCTAATGGCGTCGCGGTACTCGATTTCGATCATGATAGCTGGATGGATTTGGCGATAACACACAACATGGGCCCGTCGTTGCTCACGCTTTTAAGGAATAATCACGGCAAATCCTTCGAGCCGGTGAAGCTTCCTGAAACTGATCTCGCCCGTGCCTATGGCGTCGCCGCCTTCGACTACGACAACGACGGCTGGGTGGACCTTGTGGCTGTTGGTGAGACGAAGGAGCATAAAGGCGAAGTCAAGCTGTTCCGCAATCTCGGCCCTGACGGATTCAAAGACGTCACCGCCGACGTGGGGCTCGACAAAATTCAGCTCAAAGATCCTCGAGCCATCATCACCGGAGACTTCGACAACGACGGCGCGACCGACCTGCTAATTACCGAGAATCACGGCCCCGCTGTCCTGCTAAAGAATGAAGGTGGCAACAAGAACAACTGGCTGCGGCTCGCGCTCAAGGGACTAAACGACAACAGGAGCGCCATCGGGACCAAGGTCGAAGTTTTTTCTGACGGCATTCGTCAGAAATTTGAGATCTACGGCTCCAACGGATATCTGGGGCAGAACTCGCCTTATCTCACGGTTGGCCTGGGGCAGGCGAAGCAGGCAGATGTGGTGCGTATGTTGTGGCCGACGGGTGTTTTGCAAGATGAAGTAGAAGTCGCAGCGAACCAGCAGAAAGATTTCCTGGAGATCGATCGCCGCGGAAGTTCATGTCCAACGTTGTTTGTGTGGGACGGCAAACGTTACCAGCTCGTCTCAGACATTTTGGGTGCGGGCGTGGTCGGACATTGGGTCGCTCCTGGTGAGCGGAACATTTCGCGTCCGACGGAGTGGGTGAAGATTGATAGGAGTGTGATTCGAGACAAAGAGGGCGCCCCGTCGTTGTCTATCCGTTCTGTGGAGAGACAGGGTGGGGAAGTTGACATCCCTTTTCAGAATCAAAATCCCCACCCTCCCGCAAAAGGCGCGGGAAGGATGGGGCACCCCGTTCTCAGTTTCCGTCTCATGGAACCGATGGAGGAAGTTGTTTACCTCGATGCGGTGAAGTTGCTCGCGGTTGACCATCCTGCGACCGAAGAAGTTTATCCTAACGAATATTTCGCGAGTAATCCGCCGTATCCGGATTTCAAGGTGGTCACCAGCAGCAAGGCACGTCCTCCAGCCCGCGCTTGGGATGACAAGGGCAATGATCTCTTGCCTGATCTTCTTGCTCACAAATATATCGGCAACTTCGACTTGCTTCCGTTCAAAGGCTTCACCAAACCGCACAGCCTGATTCTTGATTTAGGCGAGCGGTATCGCGGTGGACCGCTCCGACTGTTAATGCATGGCGAGATCGAGTATTTCACTGCGACAGGGATGTATGCGGCATCGCAAGCGGGAATTGAGGCGACGGCTCCGTATGTAGAAGCTGAGGTCCCGGCCAACGATATGGCGGGCGAGGGCGCCCGCCCCACACGAAATCTGTCGGACAAGAATGTCCGACCCACACAGTCTATGGCGGGCGAGGGCGCCCGCCTCACACGAACCTTGTCGGACAGGAATGTCCGACCCACGCAGGCGGGAAAGTGGGTCCGGGTCAGCGATGACATGGGCTTTCCAGCCGGTCTGCCTAAAACAATTACCGCGGACCTCAGCGACAAACTTCCGCAGGGAACTACGCGGATTCGGATTACTACCAACCTGCAAATTTACTGGGACAACATTCTCATCGACCGCAGTGAGCAGAATGAAAAGTTCAAACTAACTCCAATCCCACTCACGAGAGCGAATCTCGAATATCACGGCTATCCGCGGCAGATCGAAGATCAGCCGCCGGGAAACGTGAAGTACGTTTATGAGCAGGTCAGCCGAACTGGGCCTTACGCACGCCAGGCGGGTGAATACACACGGTACGGTGACGTTCTGCCACTGCTCAGCAGCTTTGATGACAAGCTGGTTGTATTTGGTTCTGGCGAAGAAGTGCAGCTTGAATTCGATCCCGCAAAACTCCCACCGCTGCCGAAAGGCTGGACGCGCGATTACTTTTTCATGGCCAACGGCTACGAAAAAGACATGGACTTCTACGCCGCCGAAGGCTCGACAGTCGAGCCGTTACCATTCCGACGCATGGGAACCTATCCGTATTCGAGCAAGTCGTTTCCAGCAGACGACGAGCACTTCAAGTACATGCTCGAATTCAACACGCGTTTTGTGTCAGGCAACGAGCCGCAAGGATATTCATACGACTATCCTCAAAAATAAGCGCATTCGCTGAACAGAATCGTTTTAATCGTTGACATTCCTACTCTCGCATAATTCAATACGGACGTAATGGCGAGCACCGCGACCCCTTCCTCCTCCACTGCGCCACGGCTTAGGCGAAGTCTAACTCTATGGGACCTGATTCTCTACGGCGTGATTGTCATTCAGCCGGTCGCGCCGATGTCGGTGTTCGGCGTGCTCAGCGACCGTGGCCGCGGTCACGTTGTTACGACGCTCCTAATTGCCATGGTGGCAATGCTGTTCACAGCGTTCAGCTATGGACGTATGGCGCGGGCGTATCCGAGTGCGGGTTCGGCCTTCACCTATGTAGGACAGGAAATCAATCCCGCGGTCGGCTATATCACCGGCTGGAGCATGGTGATGGATTACATGCTCAATCCCATGATTTGCATCATCTGGTGCAGCCAGCAAGCTCATGTTTTTGCACCGGGCGTGCCGTATGCGGTGTGGGCAGTATTCTTTGCAGCGGTATTCACCGGCTTGAATATTCAGGGCATCAAGACTTCCGCGCGGGTTAATACTCTATTGGCGGCGGGTATGGGTGCCGTCGTAGCGATTTTTTTTGTGGCGGCTGCACGCTACATTTTTCGCAATCCTCACGATGGGGCTGCATTTTTCTCGCGGCCATTCTACGATCCCCAAATGTGGGACATGAAAGCAGTGCTGGGCGCGACCTCGATTGCAGTGCTTAGCTACATCGGGTTCGATGGTATCTCTACTCTTTCCGAGGAAGCCGAAAATCCGCGACGTAACATTCTGCTGGCCACGGTTCTCACCTGTTTTGTAATTGGCATCTTGTCTGCCGTCGAAGTCTATGCCGCGCAACTCATATGGCCGGCCACTCAAGCGTTCCCTAACTCGGATACTGCTTTCACCTATGTAGCTGGGCGGGCCTGGGCGCCGTTATTCGCAATCGTTGGATTCACTTTGCTAGTGGCAAATTTTGGATCCGGCATGGGGGCACAAATCGGAGCGGCGCGACTGCTTTATGGAATGGGACGCAGCAAAGCGCTGCCGCAGTCATTCTTCGGCGTGGTGGACGCTAAGCGGCACGTCCCGCGCAACAACGTTATCTTCGTCGGAGTAGTCGCGCTCGTGGGTGCGTTCATTATCAGTTATGGTCTGGGAGCGGAGATGCTGAACTTCGGCGCACTCATCGCCTTCATGGGCGTCAATTTGGCCGCTTTCTTTCGGTATCATGTTCGCGAGGGCGGCGGCAGTCCGATTCTTCCGTTGGTGATTACCGGTGTGGTAATTGCAATCGTATTGTTGCCGTATCAAAGCGTCATATTGCTGGGGGCGGCGGGCTTAGGTTTGGCGATCCTGGCGGTGTGGACCCCCCCGCTCGCTGGTTTCGCAATCTGCTTTTTCTTATGGAAAAACCTGAGTTGGAAAGCCTGGATTGTGGGCGGAATCTGGATGATTGTGGGCATCGCCTTCGGCGCGATTAAGACGCGCGGTTTTCGCGGCAACTTGATTGATTTCGAACTTCCCGCCGAGGAGAGTCAGCAATGAGGGATGGACCGAGATTTACCAATTAAAGGGTCAGAACTCTCGCGGCCCAAACCTATTCCGTGTTCCAACCTGTCACCTCTACGTATGATTTAGCCACTCCCAACTCGCTCGCCCTGTACGTTGCGGTGATTTCCCGCTTCTCTCCTGGCAGCAAGGAAATGTAGTTGTCCTGCCAAAGCACGGGCAGAATTTCGTCGCCGCCTTTGCTTTTATCAACCTTGAGTCTTACGAAGAAGGCAAGATTCTTGGTCGGATTTTCGATGACCACATGGGTAATTTCATTTTCGCCTTGCCGCTCACTGTGCTCGGTCACGTTCAACTTTACTTTCGGCAATTGCGAAAGGGCCGTGAAATCCGCATAGGACGCGGTTGGCGTCGTGTACCAGTTTGATTTTGCCCAATCGATAGTCTCTTGTTTTGTTGAGAGCCAGTAGAAATTCGAGCCGAGCATTTTTCCATTCGCGTCGGAAATTCGGAGCGCAACAAAATATGTGGGACTCAAATCGGAAATTTCGGGAAGACCAATCACTTTGACCGCGCCGTCTTCAGGAACATCCACCGTGCTCTCGTTTGATAACTTCTCGGTCATATCCAGGTTCAGGACTTTGGTTTGAACGTGCAGACCTTTCGCGCCCTC
>Ga0207053_10227_pt1 | contig 15148 bp, 14 predicted proteins | sample Alteio_BWMinCont_59_FD_153290 | JGI IMG/M metagenome (GOLD analysis project Ga0207053, IMG submission 153290) | Enriched cells from forest soil in Barre Woods Harvard Forest LTER site, Petersham, Massachusetts, United States -... | ecosystem: Environmental > Terrestrial > Soil > Temperate forest >...
CAGACTAATATTAGCAATGCTGTTATTGCTACCGGCAATAATGCCTGGAATATAGCTGAATGCGGACCGATAGGAGATGTTTTTGCCGCAGCAACAGCGTCTAAAGGCAGCACTGTATGGAGCAAGCCAGTAACTTTTGCCCCTGCCGATATTCAATTTGTCAATAATCAACTGGACGCGAACGAGTTTTTCACCCAAGTTACTGCACGGCGACAAAACGGTGATGCCTTACAACAGTTTTTTCTGCCACTGCTGCGGCTTTACTCAAATCCTATCGGTAGCAAACTGCCGGCAAAAGAATATGCTGTCAGCACACATCAAACCGTAGAAGTCCTTGGACAACCAGCTTCTCGTATTGGTGCTGGAGCGCCATTAACAATACAGTCTGGCACCACAGCCAGTAATTTTATTGGCTGGGCAGCTTTGCCTCTGGCAATAAGTAATCAGCAATTTGCTGCCGCTGCTGATCCCAGTCGGGCAACAACAACTTATACTATTGATCTTGTCTCTCCTAATACAAGCGGTCCGGTCCAGTCCGGACATATAAGAGGATGCCTGGTAAATCTGGCTGCTGGTTCTGGCAGCGACTCCGGAAGTGGAAACGGCAGCGGCAGTAATTACTATGGTGCCGGCACCGGCAGTGCCGCTGTTAATCAGTTAATAAGTTTACTAAATTATTTTACCGGCAACACCGCCCTGCCATCTTTGGCGCCAGCTTTTGTTGAACAAGGCAGTAAGTTGAATACCTTTAATCCTATAAACACTAGTTTCACTGATCAACAAAAAACACAAATATCGCAAGCGCTGTCGCAGTTACCTAATAAATTTTATATTGTGCCTGTGATCGCCAGCGATCCTATCTTTGGCAGCAGCAATACAGTAGTTGGTTTTGCTAGACTCTACCTTGATAAGATTAATACCGCTGGTAATACCGCTAGCGGTGTCGTTACTTCTTTAACTATGGACATTGGCGAATCAGTGCCAATGTACAATGCTACCTGCACTGCCGGATTTTCTGCCATTCCTGGAAACACGGGTAATCTCTTGCCAGTGCCTGTGGCTCCGTTCTTGCCCAGACAATACGATTCGGCCTCTGGCGGTGTAACAGTGCGACCGCGAGGGGTAGTGCTGGCACCGGCAATATCACCTAGACTACTCAAATTTTCCTGATCTTTAGCCAAAAATCCAGCCAAAAAAAATCAGTCTTTAAAATCAAAATAAATCAATGTTCAAGCAGTTATTCAACAGAAAAGAAGAAATGGCATATGTTGCCCAATCAGCACTGTTGCCAGATCCGGTAGACGCCGACAGGGAAAAGTTGTCGGGCGATAAACAGCCGGAGGCTCCAAAAAAAGCACCGGTAGTGGCAGTGCTTGGAGCCAAAGGCGGTGTGGGAGCAAGCTCCATCGCTGTTAATCTTGCCGTTGCTCTCTCTCTGTCCGGCAAAAAAACAACTTTAGTCGACAGCAATTTACAACAGCCGGACGCGGCTCAGCTTATGGGCATAGAGCCCGAGCATTCATTAATGGAGCTGCTTCACCGCATGCCTTTCCCAGACAGGCAATTGTACGATGCGTGCTGCACGCCAGTTAGCGGCTGTGGAAACAATCTCAATCTTCTCTCGCCACCGCTGGATGGTGAAGCCGGGTTAAAAGCAAATCTAAGCCAGCTTGCCGACTGTTTAAAAGTAATCCGCTGTTATGCTGATTTTTGGGTAATTGATTTGCCGCGGCATCTTGATAAACATTTAGTCAATCTGGCTGATTTCTGCGACAAAATTTTGCTTACGTTTGAGCCAACTATAGCCGGCGTAGCTGCTTGCCGGCGCTGGCTAAATACATTTGCTGACCTTGGCTACGACAAGCAACGCATAATCTGCCTAATAAATAGAGCCGGCGCCAAATACGGAGCTGTGGAGCAGCAACTGGATAATTGTTTTATAGATGAGACTGTCTTTTCTTTGCCTAACGCGTCAGCTGCCGTCTGGGATTGTTCCGCGCGCGGCGTCCCGCTTATAGTTGCCCATCCCAATCACTCTTACTCTAAGTCTATGCTCAAACTTGCCCAATATATAAGCCAGTCGACAGCATCTCATTCACAAGACAATTTCCAGACGGCAGAGATTCCCCCGGCTTTGGTGCCATCAGTTTAAGTGAGGTAATAATTCAGTGCCAACGATCGGGCGTCGATTCAAATGGCCAGAACGCGCCCATGATTTCGATGAACTTCTATCCACCCGTCAACAAATATTTATTAGTGAGGTAATTTATGTCCAGATTGCGTGAGCTTTTATTTCAGGCGGAAGCGGCATCTTTGCCCTGTGTTGCTTCGGGGAAGCCCGCTTGCGAGCCAAAAACGGCATCATCAGTTGGCACAAGCAAGTTGTCCCTGTCAGGATTATTGTTGGATCGCCGCCAGGAAGGGCCGCTGGGTGCAGACGAATCACGTAAGTTGTCTTATCAAAAACTAAAAAGCCGTATTCATATGCGCTTAATTGAAAGTATTGATATTCAGGCGCTAATTGCGCTGGACCAGTCAGAACCACTAGAAGCAGCGATTGAGCGCACTGTGCATGCCCTTATTGACGAGGAAAAGTTGCCGCTCACTGCTGATGAGTGTGCGCAAGTGGCCCTTGATGTTCTTTATGAAACTCTAGGCCTGGGTCCGCTGGAACCACTTCTTACTGATATTGATGTAAATGACATTCTTGTAAACGGCTGGAATAATGTCTGGGTGGATAGAGACGGCTGCCTGGAAATGACCGATATTCATTTTAAAGACAATGATCATTTACTGCATGTGATTAATCGCATTGTGGCTCGCATTGGCAGGCGCATAGACGAGTCATCACCTATTGTTGACGCCCGGCTGCCTGACGGCTCAAGAGTTAATGCCATTATTCCGCCTCTAGCATTGGACGGACCTTCTTTGTCCATAAGGCGATTCCGAGACATACCTTTTGTTGTAAAAGATTTAATTGCCAGAGGCACACTCAGTGAAAACATGGCAACGTTTCTCAGCTACGCCGTGCAAGCCCGTCTGAATATTCTTATTTCAGGCGGCACTTCCGCCGGCAAAACAACGCTGCTCAATATTCTTTCTGGCTATGTGTCTGACGCCGAGCGCATTGTCACTATCGAAGACACCGCTGAGCTGCGCTTGCAGCAGAGGCACATAGTCAGACTGGAGTCCCGCCCATCCAATATAGAAGGGCGCGGCAGCGTCACGCAGCGTGATTTAGTAAAAAATGCCCTGCGCATGCGCCCTGATCGCATCATCGTTGGTGAGGTGCGCGGCCCGGAAGCGCTGGACATGCTGCAAGCCATGAACACCGGGCATGAAGGTTCGCTAACTACTGTGCACGCCAATTCGCCAAGAGACGCTTTAAGCCGCATTGAAACACTAGTTCTACTTGCCGGTATTGATTTGTCGCAACGCAGCATCCGCGAACAAATTGGCTCTGCCTTTGATTTAATCATACAAATTAAAAGACAGCCTGATGGCTGTCGACGCATAGTTAGCATTACCGAAATAACCGGTGTGGAAGAAGGCGTTATTAGCATGCAAGAATTGTTTGCATTTCGCCAGACCGGGCTTGACGACTCTAAAAAAGTGCAAGGCTCACATATCGCTTGCGGACTGCGCCCTTATCACGAAATAAAATTCAAAGAAGCCAATATTCAATTGGCAGCCAACCTCTTCGCCCCCACCGAACAAGACACCCCACGAGAATTAGTAGCCGTATGAAAATAGATATTCAGTGGACAGACTTTCTTCGAATATTCGAGTATTCAATCCGCATGGGACGACGCCGCATGAAACGACGGTCTACACCAGACGGTCTACACCAGAATGTAGGGGCGGATTGCATCCGCCCATTATATCTATGGGTCGATGCAATCGACCCATACAGAATACAAATGAATGTTTATACAATGATGACTGAATATTACGCATGAAAGAACATATTATGAATTTGCCCCTAACATTAGCAGTTGTTGCCATCCCTGTCGCCGGCGGTATTATTGGCACTCGTTTTTGGGCGCTAAAGCAGCAGCACAACACAATCGCTGCCCGTCTGGCTCGCTGGTCTTCACAGCCACATAAGCAGGCACCGCTAACACTTTTAAAAAAACGGACATGGTCTCTAGATTTAAAACCAGGTTTAAATACAATCAGGCAATTTCTTACTGAGTCCGGACTGGCATTAGGCCTAAACGCCGATGGCGCCGATCATCTAACTGGTTTTTTGGCTTTAGAGCTAAGTTTACTTATCTTGCCCGTTGTTGCCGCATTTGCTCTGGATTTAAATCTCTTTCTTTCTGCCATTCTTGCCTTGGTATTGTCTGCGGTGCCTTTTATTGTCTTAAAGATTAAAGCTGACAGCGTGCGGGCAAAATTTTCCGAGCAATTACCTGATGCCATAGATTTAATGGTGGCAGTTTTACGCAGCGGGCACAGTGTTTCGCAATCAGTGAAAGCAGTATCTGAGGAAAGCCCAGCTCCCTGCGGCAATGAATTTGAAACTATTTTGCATAAGATGAATCTGGGGCAACCCCTCTCTCAATCTCTCATTTCTTCGGCACAACGATTTCGCTCTTACGAATTAGACCTGATTAGACGAGCCGTCTCCATTCAAGCTGAAGTCGGTGGCAGTCTGGCTGAATTGCTGGAAAAAACCAATGACACTCTGCGCCAACGGCTTAAGCTAGCTCGCCAACTGAAAGTAATCACAGCCCAAAGCCGGTTATCAGCACAAATAGTTGGACTGTTGCCAATAATCCTGGCGATTGGTCTAAATATAATGAGCCCTGGCTATTTGCAATTGCTAGTAGAAGATAGTACTGGCCGGATGTTGTTGATAGTAGCTATAGCCCTAGAGCTGTTTGGCATTTATCTTATGCGCCGAATGTCGACTATGAAAATAGAAGGTAACTAAAAATAGAAGGACTAAATAGAAGGCAATTAAAATGCAAACATCTGTATTATTGAATTATCCTGAATTTATACTTGCCAGCTTGCTTGGCATATTTATGCTTTTCAGTATGCGCGACAAACAAGAAATGCATTGTCCATCATGGCTAGCCGGTCCAGCCGTAAGCTGCTTGATGGTTGCTCCTGTTGCTTATCTTGCCTGGATACAAAAAACACTCATTCAAGCCGGCTGGCGCAGTGGTGACAGTTTTGCTGATTTTGCCAGCTTGAAAATATATTTGCCTTTATTGTCACTGCTGCTAGCATTTGTTGCACCACTGCATATAGTGCTAATTATCGCTGCCGCCTTCTGCTTTATACCTGATCTTATTTTGCTTATGTATTTAAAGCGCCGCCAACAACAGATTCATGACTCTCTGCCGCGAGCAATAGATTTAATGGTGCTCTGCGTTGACGCCGGACTGGGACTAGAGTCCACAATTCAGAAAGTCGCCTCTGAAAGCACTGGCTTAGCCAACGCTCTCAATGACGAATTAAATATTCTCAGCCGCGAAGTCCTATTAGGCATGGACAGAGAAAGAGCCTATCAAGATTTATACAACCGCACCGGTGTCGACGAGCTAAAAACATTCGGCTCCGCACTTACCCAGGCAAGCAAACTCGGCTTAAGCGTAGCTCAAATTTTGCGCGCCCAAAGCGAATTTATCCGCAAAAGACAAAGCCAAAAAATAGAAGAAAAAGCAATGCGAATGCCAATTTATATGGCATTCCCTTTATGGTTTTGCATTATGCCCTCATTGATGTTGCTCGTACTTGGCCCATCCCTAATCCGGTTCTACCACCAGATGCATTGAGCATCTAAGTCGTGGCATAGGTTCATGTGTCATGGCCGGACACCTTCTTAAAAGGCAAAAGTGTAACCCATCTCTCCGGGCCGTTCTGTTACCTATCACTCAGGTCCGTACAGTTATAATTTGGTCGGGACGAGAGGATTTGAACCTCCGGCCTCACCCACCCCAAGGGTGCGCGCTACCAAGCTGCGCCACGTCCCGAAATATTGTTTCCGGCGTATATTTTGTAGGGGCGGATGCAATCCGCCCATGTCCTTTCTGTCCGCGGGTCGATTACATCGACCCCTACAGAATACCAAAAACTCCTGCTCGCACACGGAAACAATTCGGTAACGCGTTACTTGATTTCAATTTTCTCCGGTAAGATTTTAAGTGAGGCAACGGTTGATGTCAGGGTTAGCTTCTTATGTGAGGTAACACGACTAATGACTCTCCCCTAAATTAGCATGGCTCGCGCTAGCTGCGCGAGGCTGCAAAGCATCATTTAATTTTATAAAGAAGATAAGACATAGGTAATCAACTTACTTTTTACTAAGTGACAAGGCTTGTTATCAGGCATGGATTCTGCGTTTTGGATGAGATTGCTGCATTTATAGCTCCAGTTGATTTTGCCCCGCACAATTTGAGATGGTTAAATGTACATTCTTGCCATCTTCAATAAGAGTAATCACCACCACTCAACCAAGTTCCATTTCAAAACCGTCAGTTTAGCCAGCAGGGTTGGGCTTGGATCCGGTGATTGAATCATGTCCTCACAGAATAGCCTTGATCGTTAATTCTTGAGAATTGTTCTCCAAGGACGATTGGGGCCAGTCTCAGTTTGCGGTGATGGGTTTCGTGTGTCGTGTGCAGCAAGGGCGGCGGTCGTCATTGCCGTATACGATCATAATTGCGAAGGGGAAGAACATGAGGAAAATTTGGGGATTCTTGTATGCGATTGAGGGCGTTGCTTTCCTTCTCACAGCAGCTCTTTTCCTTATGAAGGGGGGAGTGAGGGGGATAGACAGCGCCCTTTTCCTCGGCACTTGCGGCACGATTCTGTTCCTTTGCGTTCCCAGCGCATTTGTGCTGGGCCGCTGCTGGGTAATTGTCTTGCCAATTGTGTCAGCACCGCTGTTGCTGTTACAGGCCTTCGGACCGCTGCCCCAATGGGCGGAATACTCATTCCATATCGGCTTAGGGGGCACAGTGTATGGTTGTATCATGATCGCCTCTTACAGAGACAACAAACACCCAGCCGTCCCAAGGCAGGCCGACGCCTTGGCGTGTGGGGTGGGTTTCGTCATCAGCGCAATCGTAGCGTTGTTGGTAACAACCCAGTTCTTTCGAGGTTCAAACCACAGGATCACCACCCTGGTGTTCGCGATCCTAGCACCCATGTCCATAGGGGCTTACCTTGGTCATCGGTCACTACAAGGGAGTCCACCTCGGCAACCTATTATGGATTCCCCTGAAAAAAAGAGACGATCATCACGCCGCTAGGCATGGGTTGGTTCATTTATCCCAGCCACCTTCTGAAAGGAGCCACTGCCGTGATTGCGCCCGGGAATGTGCTGATCAACCCAGGTCGGCCGCTCCCGGGTCCTTTTGCTTTTTACCAATAATTTTTTGGATGTAATCGGAGAAGATAAATGAGTTGAAGAATCCGCATTAGCATCGCATTCGCATTGACTCTTTGATACCGGATTACAAGTGCTCGCATAGCTATGCGATTAATTAAGCATGAAATTAAATTTTGATTCCCTGACATGGTTGCATCAAGGCAGATTGTAGCAAGACGTCCTGGCAACGGATAAAAGCCAAAGATGCTTTGGCTTTTCCGACACCCAAGATAATGCTGTTTTTATCTCAATCAACTTAAAGAATCTTGCAAAGAGTTTTTCTTTTTTCTAATGTCAAGACAATGTATTTCAGTTGTCGTCTGGGGGGAGCGTCGGGGAATAAGCAAAGGTTGGGAATAGCGATCTTTTTCTCAATAGCGCCCGCAAAGCGCTGTCGAGATGGGCTTGCCTCCTGACTGACTGCTTGCGCGAAATTTCCCTGCCTCCTAGTAGCCTCTGAAATGCATTGGGACAGTGCTTGACAGCTCTATTGCGAAAGGGGGACGCACAGTGACGACGGTACAGGGATTGCAGGAACTCAAGGAAGAATTGCAGAAACTCAAGAAAGAGGTCACGAGAAGGAAGACGCTCCGGGACGCTGCCATCAAGGCTGGTGATTTCAGTGGTGTTTCTCTGAATTTGGCAGCATGCGTCGGTTTCGTTGAGGACTGGCTGGTCCGGAACGTCCCGGACCAGGCAAAGCCGGACGACAAACCCAACCCCGATGGCGCCGCATCGGCACATCCCAACCCTGGCTCCGCCGCAGGCGAGGAGCCTGGGCCGAATACCAATTTCAACCTGTCAGACGACCTGAGGCGTCGGCTGGCCAGTTTGGCACGCTTGTCTGGAGACATTCTCGATCTGGTCAATGACGGACGGTTTGGCTTAACGAACGACAAGGACGCGGACAGGGATTTGATCGAGGGACTCAGAGCGGTACATAGCACCTCTGGGGCGCTAACTGCAAGCGTGGAGAACCAACATCCCTCAACTCTTCCAGGCCCGGCAACGGATTGCGTCAATCTCGTGTACTCCCTTATTGCCATTGCCAATGAGGTCCTCAGGTTCGACACAGAACTTGAGCGAGCCGGGCTTGGGGGATTCGTGGCAAAGGTCGAGGATGTGGTGCTCGACGCCGGCTACATCGTTCGCCAGTCGATGTAGATCCCAAACCAGGGTCTGGATCGTTTACCACGGGCGGCTTGGCCCAAAGCCGAATCGTCCCGTGGAGTGCCATCACGACGACCTCCACCGCATCGTTTGTGGACTTGAGGCAGCAGGCAGTGAAAGAGGAGGACTGTATGCCACCATGCGATTCAGATGATGAGTTTCCTGGGGAGAATTCGACTTCCCGGAAAGTCTACAGAACAAACAATCCGGATATCGAGGACGTAGACAATGCCGTTGCTCGTTTGATCCGGCTCGCGGACAAGGCAGATGCGAAGAAAGCATTCCTCTTCCCAGAACCGAGCCGACGTAATCCACTGCGGCTCGTCTTACCTGGGCAAGAGCCGGTCTGAGCCAGAATCATCCGGCTGGGCCAGCGTCGTCCAAACTATGGTAGAGAATGTGTCTCTACCAATTTCTTACTCCCATGAAAGGAGGTCCAACATGGACTTCATCCTTGCCAATCAGTGGCTGCTGCTCGCGCTGCTGTTGCTTCTGACTGTGGTGCTTGTCCGAGGGTTCCTGGCGCTCATCCAAGACCTTAACCCGGTAGCGCATGGAGCAGTCCGCGCGCTGCATCCACGACACCAGCTGGCTCAGCTCCGGAAGATCCTCGTCCGGGAGGACGTGAAGGACCCGGGCAACATTAGCCGCTTCTATCTCGACGAGGCGACTCTTGTGCTCAAACCGTTCTGGAGCTGGGCGCTGGTGCTGCCCTTTTTATGGGCATGGTGGCAGGCCAATATCAACCTGGGGTTAGCCAGGCAGCATCTCCAGGAAGACAACCGATCCCTCGACCTGGGTTAGTCGCTTACGGTCAAACTTGGCGCGGGCGCCTAGGCCCTCAAGGCTGAATTGCCCGCGCCGCATCGTTCTTCTACAGAGCGGAGAAAGTCTCCACCGCCAATATCCCCAGAATGAGAGGAGCATCTTCATGACTCCCGTGAACATATTGGGATCGATCTTCATTTTCGTCATGGGGTCCTTGGTGTGCGTTGGCATCTATGTGCTTTGGCGTCGATACGACCACCACGGCACATTCGAGCCAATCTCCCTGTACCGCGTGCGTGCGCAGAGCTATGACGACGGCCCTGCGCAGAACAATGGTGGAGGGTGACTTGAGCTGACCAGGATTGTCACGTTTCACCAGGTTCGCCAAGCCGACGATAGCGTAGAAGAAGTGGAAACGACTTTCACCTTCTCCATGCCCGTCATGGCCGCCATTGTATGGATGGTTCCCCCCATGCACGGATGTCGCTTCTTTTCAAACAAGGGGGGTACCTTGATCATCTTTAACTCGGGTATCGCCCTCCTTGTAGGAGGGGCTGAGCCCGACGAAGACGAGTAATCGTTCCAGAATTCCGGGGTGTTTTTCACACAGCCGCGCTCTCCGCAGCGCGGCCACCCCGGTTTCGTTTTTTTGGAAGAGACCACGTTATCCTCCACCGCAACTCCGACCTCAACACGAAAGGAAGTAACCCTTGAGACACAAAGTGAAAGAAACTTTGCGGCCGCTGGCGGATCTCATGCTGTCTTGGGCGGGTGCAATTGTGCTGGGCTATGCCTCAAGGCTCTGCCAGCGCGTCCAAATCAAAACAGATCGAAGATGGGCTGCGTTGCTAGTTGAAATCGACGACTATCTTTCCCATCCCCAGAACCCACCGCCCGATTCGTTCAAGAAAGCCGTCGATTATCTTCGCGAAGCTAGTCAGGCGCTATCGCGAACTGAGCGACAACGTTTGGCCAATCTCCTCACCGAGCTGACATCGGTCATGAAAGATCTCAGCAGAGAGCTAGATTGTCTGTTCTTGCTAGAAGACGAGCCAAGCGAAGGACTAGCACTCGGGCTAATTCTGTTCGCGAGCTTAATCAGCAGTGAACCATGGAAGGTCACCGATCCAAAAGAAAAGGCCCTTCAGCTAATCAGTGCCGCATTCCACTCAAATGAGGAACTGCGTCACATTCTCGTGACAAAAGGAGAAGTCAACCCGGTGCTCGGCGGCTGCGGCGCAGTCAGCTGTGTAGTCAAAGACATTGCTGATTTCTTCGGCCTCGGTGAAAAATGATCTCTCTCTACCTTGCCCGAGCGACCCACTCAAGCCGAGTCGCCCACATTGTAACATTCCTTCGAAGCCCGAGGTATTCCTCCACACAGCCGCGCTCTCCGCAGCGCGGCTACCTCGGGTTTTCTTTTTGTCTTTTTGGCACCATATACGGTGCTGCCGGGTTGGTTTCTATATTCCACAAGATAACTAAGCTCAGCGGTACTAAGGATCTCGGGTTTTGGGGTAAGCTTCCATGAGCCCAGAGTCTTCGTTCTCATGGGCTCAGCAAGCCTCGCCCCTACTATAATTCCGTACAAATTTAGCCGCTAAATTACCAGATCGTCTTACAAAAAGTACGAGAGCAACAGAAAACAATCACGGTTGGCAATACCGTAAGAGATTGATCTACCCCAGACTGATCGAGAGAACATGAACACCCGGCCCGGACGATTTTCGTCATCCGGACCGGGTGCTGTTGTTTAACATTGGGGTCAAGAACTAATCGTTCCGACCCGGTGAAGCTGGATTAGCCGATGGCCAGCGTCCCGCGTCCGAAGACGCTGAACGGCAGGCCGCGATTCCTGAATGGAGATGGGAACGGGAACGGCGACGGGTCCACGGTCATGCCGAGGATCATGGGCGTGCCGCTCAGTCCGGATGGTGCCAAAGCTGACGTTGGGGACGCGACCAACGCCACAGGCATGGGCAACCGGACTGGTCCTATGACGACCACCGGCGCCTGAACCGCTTGGCGGGCGCCCTTGTCGGGTGACGCGCCGCGACTGATGTTGTACTCGTCATCCGAGTACGCCGTCGCCGGGTCGGCCGTCCCGACGCCCTCGCTCGTTGAAAGCAGGGTGAAAGCGTAGGGCCCAGGGCCGTACGGCGGGGCACCCGCGTTGGTGTACGAACCCAGTCCGGGATCGCCAATGAAGTCGGTGGGGGCAAAGCCGCTGCCGCCCTGAGTGCTGCTGAAAATGTTGTAGCCAACGGGCTTTCCGCCCGGGACGGAAATCGGCTGCACCAGCCGCCCGCGAAAATCCGGATACACAGGCGCCGAATTGTCCGCGTCGATTGTGCTGTCGGCAGCAAAAATCGGGGTCTGAGATCCATCCATGTAGACTCCCCCACCCTGGCGAATAGCAGTATTGTAGGCGACGGTGGAGGAAACGACGTAGATCTGCCATGGGTCGGTCGGTTGGCCAGCATACTCCGGCTGCACGAAAATGCCGGCGCCGTACTGGGCGGTGCCGAAGGCGAATGTGCAATTGGTTATATTGACAACCGTAGTCTGGCCGGGAAGGGCCTCGATGGCACCGCCCAGGCCGACCCCGTTGTTGCTCTGGTGGTCGATCGTCGTGCCGGCGACCGTCACCTCAGTATTGGCGCTCCTGTAGCCATTGATCTGGATGCCAGCGCCGCCGTAATTGCCAGTCAGGTAGTTGCCGCCAAAGACGATGTCTCCCCCGTTGATGAGATTGGTGGCAGTGAAACCAGAGCCGCAGCCGGTCTCGAGATTGAGGTTGAATTCGAGGTTGACCTGGTTGCCGAAGCCGGCAGCAAAGTTGGTTTCCAGGACGGCAGCGTCATCCTTGAAGCTGCTCTGCTGGATGAAGGAGAATGTTGAGGGGACTGATGAGCCCCCGAGGTTGAAGTCGTATCCAGGGCCATTGTCCTGGAAATTCGAGCCTGACACCTGGAATGTCCCACCAATCATCGGATCGTAAACGCAGGAGACATTGTTGCCCCCTGGCTTACCCTTGTTGGCGTCGAACGTGCAGTTCATCAACTGGACAGTGGGATCGATCGCACCGGCGGTAGAGATGGCTCCGTTCATGCCGACGTTGTCGGCAAACGTGACGTTCTGGGCGGAAAAGACCTCGCCGTCTGCTCCAAATCCGGTGTCCCAGACCGCGCCGTTCACACAGTTGGAGAACTTGCCACCAACCATGAACAGCTCACCCGAACCGGTAACCTCCGCACCACCGCCGTAGCCACCCTTGGGAGCGACGCCGTTGGTAATGGTGAGGTATTCGAACAGCTCGTCGACCGCCGTGATGTCGAACACTTGCGTGGTGCCGCCACCAGAGATGGTGGCAGGGCCGTAGATGCTAGTGCCGGCTGTCGAGACCGGCAGGGGCGAGCTGAGGGTAATCGTACCGAGATCCGGCGCAAACGAGATCCCGGTATAGCCCCCCTCGAGGGCTGCTCGCAACGTCCCCGGTCCGGAGTCCGCGGTGCTCGTCACCTGGACTGACGACAACAACTGCCGCGACTCGCACAACTCCAAGCGGGGAACCCTGGCGCGGGTTGTCCTGGTCGCGCGTGTCCAACTGAAGAAGCCCTGCGCCAACCAATCGAAGAAACACCTTCTCACGATGCACCTCCAGAAAAATGTTGCCCAGCAGGTGGAAAGCTCGTCCTTCACGATAAACGAGCCCTAGCCACGACCAATCCAGCCCCTTGCGCTGCACACAGACACACGTCCGCATGCATTCCCATTGAAAGTCCCCGGCTCTCCGCAGAGCAGACAGCAGGCAATCGAATCAGTGGGGCTGGATATTGGTTAGAGTCCTAGTAAATAGGGATTTCAGGGGAACATATTCTTCTAGCACTATCAGATATCTAAAAGCAATGCCAAAGATTTGAGCAAGTCCCCCCGTAGTCTAACTGCGCGGAACTGCTCAGGCTGAGGGAAACAAGCTTAGTTAAGGTTTCCTTAACCAATGCCTAAATGAAAAATTTATCTAAATCTTGAAATTAGTTGGTCTCCAAAGCTCCGCTAGCTAGCGCTAGCGCATGTCACTTTAATGCAGCAACCTATCGCAATGAAACCCAAAAACTGTTCGACATACTGCTATTTGTTTACAGCTGACAAATATTTTATTGGCATTAAAAATATAATTCCGTTTAAGCTTATATGATTTTGTGATTTAACAATGAATACCGCCCCCCTGTTTCCCTATAAGCTCGACGACTTTCAGCTGGCGGCAATTAATCATCTGAAAGAAGGCAAAAGCGTGGTCGTTTGCGCACCTACAGGTGCTGGCAAAACTGCTATTGCCGAGTATGCCGTGGCTATGGTCATGCAGTATAACAAACGCTGTTATTACACAACGCCCTTAAAAGCACTTTCCAATCAGAAATTTCATGACTTCAAGGTGCTCTACGGTGAAGACAAAGTTGGTTTACTTACCGGAGACATATCTATAAACCGCGACGCGCCTGTGGTGGTGATGACTACAGAAGTATTTCGCAATATGCTTTATGGCACCATATTTGGTGAAGTGCATCATAACCTGCGCGATGTCGCCTATGTTGTTTTAGATGAATGTCATTACATGAATGATGCCGACCGCGGCACAGTTTGGGAAGAGTCTATTATTTACGCCCCCAAGGGTTTGCAGCTAATCGCTCTTTCGGCCACTATTGCTAACGCCAGTGAATTAACAAGCTGGATTGATGAAACACACGGGCCAACAGCACTTGTTTCTTCTGATTATCGCCCGGTGCCTTTGCGCTTTTATTATTTTGGTGGGCGCAAATTATATCCGCTGCTGGATGCAACTAGACATTTGCAGCCAACATTGCGCGGCCGCTTTCAGAAAACAAAATTTAACCAGGGCAGCGGCTCAAGGGGCCCGCAGGCGCAAATGTGCCATCCGTCTGATGTTATCTGGACTCTGGCTGACAAGCAGATGCTGCCTGCCATTTATTTTGTTTTTTCCAGGCGCGGCTGCGAGCAAGCCATGCGTCATTGCGCGCAATTGTCTCTCTTAACTCCCGCAGAAACAGAGACAATGAAAGAAAGTGTAGATAGTTATTTTGAAGATAATCCTAGCTCCGGGCTTGTTGATCACCCCCATTTGCCTTATCTTCTCAATGGTATTGCTGTTCATCACGCCGGCATGCTGCCCAGTTGGAAGGGCTTGATTGAAAAGCTCTTTCAGAAGAATTTGCTCAAAGCTGTCTTTGCCACAGAAACACTGGCTGCCGGCATCAATATGCCAGCCCGCTCCACAATAATAAGCTCAATTGAAAAAAGAGCCGACGAAGGGCACCGCCAGCTTAAAGCCTCTGAGTTTTTACAAATGTCCGGTCGTGCTGGGCGGCGCGGCATGGATGAAGTGGGACACGTGGTTATTCTCCATCATCCTTATCAGTCCGCCGAAGAAGCAGCCAGGCTGGCTGTGGCACCGCCAGATCCACTCGTCAGTCGATTCAGCCCTTCGTATGGCATGGTTTTAAATTTATTGGAAACACATACGCCCGAGCAAGCACGTGCCTTGATTGAAGCCAGCTTCGGGCAATATTTAGTCAATCAAGATCTTGCCCCGCATTATGAAGAGCGCATGAAAATAGAAATTGAATTGGCTGAGCTTAGCCAGGCCTCGCCACATACTCATGCTCAAAAAGACGCCGCCAAGACTGCGCACCGCCTAGAGAAATTAAAAACGCGTATGCAATATTTAGAAAAATTGATTGCCCAGCAAACCACTAAATATTGGCGCAATTTTCAGGCACTAAATAATATTCTCAATGTGGCTGG
>Ga0207053_10228_pt1 | contig 15143 bp, 12 predicted proteins | sample Alteio_BWMinCont_59_FD_153290 | JGI IMG/M metagenome (GOLD analysis project Ga0207053, IMG submission 153290) | Enriched cells from forest soil in Barre Woods Harvard Forest LTER site, Petersham, Massachusetts, United States -... | ecosystem: Environmental > Terrestrial > Soil > Temperate forest >...
TTATGGTCAGATTGTTTCGCGCCTTCCACTGATCTTGAGCGTAGGAGTAATACTCCTGCGACCTCGCGTTCACGATGTCGCCGCTTCCCTGGTCATAGGTGTCCGGGACGCCCAGAAGGAAATCCGCCCCCGGATCGCCTGTGCTGAATGGACCGCTGCCGCCAAAGTTGTAGAAGCCGTCATTCTCGTGCAGGAAGGGGTTATAGACCTCGAAGCGCCTCATGTCGAAGCCGAACTTCAAGGCATGAGCGCCGACAACCTTTGAGAAATTGTCCGTGAACTCGTAGGTTTGATCGATGCGCGGCTGAGGTCCATCTTGAGAAAAGCCCAGGTCGAAGAGGCCGGTCACGTCCACTACGGTGATGCCCTGGTTCGCTCCGGTTTGCTGAGGATTAACGCCGGTAAAGCCCACGCTGGAAGGAGATGCCGGATTAGCCGGCTGTATACTCAGAAAGTTGAGCCGGGTGTAGCCAACCCGGATTTCATTCAGGGTGTTGCCGTTGAAGGTGTGGCTCCAGTCCGCGGTGTATTGCTGCCAATGTTCCCTATCCGTTTGAGCGAAACCCGGTAGGCTACGTCTTTCAGGGAGACGCCGGGGTGAACGCATTCGGAACCACGCATTACAAGGATGTCGGTCCCCGCCTGGGCTTCGCGTATAGCCCGGATTGGGGGAAGATAACGGGAGGTCCTGGGAAAACGAGCATTCGCGGCGGATATGGCATCTATTATAACCGCTTCAATGAAGAGACGGCCCTGCAAACCCAAGGAGCGCCGCCCTTCGCGATTCTCTCGACAGGCATCGGCGATGCCCCGTTCGGAGCGTCGCCAACTTTTGCCAACCCCTTCGCGGGGTACGCCATGGTAGGCGGTGTCCCTACCGTGGTGTCCATTCCCAATAAGTTTCCGTACGCGCCGGCCGCGAGTCCGAACTTCAGCGTAACGGAACCCATGTCCATAAGCGTGTACGATCCGAATATCACCATTCCCTATGCCGAGAACTACAGCCTTACGATTCAACGCCAGATCGGCGCCAGTTCCGTGGTTTCGGTGGGTTACGTGGGGGCGGAGGGGCACCGTCTCCTCGTTCCACATGAGATAAATCCGGGAATCAATCCGGCAGGTTGCGCCGCCAACCCCGCATGCGTAAAGGCCGCGTTGATCCAGCCTGCGGCCTTTCCGGCGAATTTCGCTTATCCCGGGAACATCATTGCTTCCATCGGCGAGATTTCCACCATAGGCAACTCCAATTACAACTCCTTCCAAGCGAGCTGGGACAAGCGCCTTTCTCATGGCCTGCAGTTCCTGGCGGCCTATACCTGGTCGCGTTCCATGGACGACGGCTCCGGATTTGAAAATTCCGGTTTCAATGGCGGCGGATTTGGAGGCTTCGGGAATACGAGGTCCATCGATCCGTTTAACGAGAAACTCCGGGATTACGGACCCTCGATCTACGACGCCCGCAATCGCTTCGTGCTCAGCTATGTCTATCAGATCCCGAGCGTGCGCCACTTCAGTGGTATGCACTGGATGCCCAGCCGAGTATCGGATGGCTGGCAGATCAGCGGTATCACCACATTCCAAAGCGGGTTCCCGCTGGACGTAGTAGACAGTGCGCTTCCCTCTTTGACCGACAGCTTTTTCCAGTTCTACTGCACTCCGGGATTTGCCTGCTGGGACGTGCCCAATGTGACGGGCCCGATCGTGTACGAGAACCCGAAAACCAACGGGACAAACCAATGGGTTAGCGAAAGCGCCTTTTCCGCACCGGCGCTGGGCACGCAAGGTAACGCAGGCCGCAATATCTTGCGCGGCCCGGGCCTCAACAACTGGGATTTTTCGATCATGAAGGATACGAGTTTCACCGAGGGCACCCGGCTCGAAGTGCGGTTTGAATTCTTCAATATCTTCAACCATACCCAGTTCGATCCGGCGGGAATCAACACCGATATCAATTCCTCCTCGTTTGGGCAGGAGTTGTTTGCTCATGACCCGCGATTGATTCAAATAGCGGGGAAGTTCTACTTCTAGGCCAGCAACGAAACAGGCGGGCTTTTCTCGATAACGAGGATTTGCATGAGGGCCGTCCGGCGAGAGCCGCGACGGCCTTTGTGCTTATTTACTCGGGAACTATCGCCTACGCGAGATCGGCACCATGGAGAAGCGCAGGCGTTGCGAAGGCCGAAGCTTTATCGCCGGTTACGTCTTGAACCTGGGCACAAAGGGAAGAATATTTTCCCGGTCGATCTTCCGCAGGTCATCGGCGCTAAAGACGCCGCAGTCCTTGAGCCCTTGGACGTGCTCTCCGGCCTTGCGAAACGGAAAATCCGTCCCGAACACAATCGAGGAGATCGGCACCACCTTGCTGAGCGCGGACATGGCCGCTGGGTTCGCCACTTGCGCAGTGTCATAGAAGTACTTGGCCGCGGCGCCGGCAAAGCCGTCCGGAAACTTCGAGGCGTACTGAGCGCCCTTGGCCATATTGGCGAAGCGCTCGACCAGGAAGGGCATGGTGCCGCCCCCGTGCGAGAAGATCATGCGGACGTTGGGATAGCGCGCCTGAGCGCCGTTGAAGATCATATTGGCGACCGCCCGCGTGGTATCGGTGCCCCACTCGATAGCCCCGTCACCCAGATTGGGGATCAAGTTTTTGCAGCAGTTCGCGGTGATGGGGTGCGTGTAAACGAGAGTTTTGCGGCGATTGAGCTCCTCGAAAACCGGATTGAACGCGGCATCGCCCAGCCATTTATCGCCATAACTGGTGAAGAAGCAGATGCCGTCGGCTTTGAGCGTATCGAGAGCGTATTCGATCTCCTTCAGCGTGCCGTCGATATTGGGCATTGGCGTCATGCCGTAGACGCCAAAGCGTCCCGGATGATCGGCGGCAACCTTGGCGGCATATTCATTGCAGTCGCGAGCCAGACGGACCGCCGTGGCGGGATCGCCGAAGGGATCGCCCTGCGGAGCGATCGAGAGAAGCCCGGTGGAGACGCCGGCTCCGTCCATATCCGCCAGCGCCTTCTCCGGAGTCCATCCGGCCACGGCCGCGCCGAGACGTTTCTCGCCGACCGCCGCGGTGAGAGCCGGCGAGCCGTAATGGTTGTGCACGTCGATGCGGCCGGCTTTCGGGCCGCCGCCAGTTGACGCCACCTGAGCGATCAGTCCCGTGGCGGGCAGCATCGCGCCCACCCCGACGACGGCGACCGATCTTAGAAACTCGCGGCGCGAAGCGCTGGAAGCTCCGGGGCGATCCTGGTTCGCATCCGAAACAGTTATGTGATTGCAGGAAGACGGATGTTTCACGGCGGCGATTCTCCCTTCTCTGACGTGCAACAACGCGAGCCGAAAAGAAGAGGCGGGGCGCGCCTTTTCGACGCGCGCCGCCCGCAAGAACTGTAACTTAGAACAGCAGCTTCACGCCAAACTGGATCTGGCGCGCAGTGGTGTTCGTTAGGGTAATCTGGCCAGCAGTTGGGTTCGGCCCGCCAACGGGCACGCCATTGACCGGAGTGCCCAGGGAGAAGATGCCGCCGCCGGGGTTGCGGAAATTAGCGCGATTCAGAATGTTAAAGAATTCAGCGCGGAACTGCACGTTGAACCTTTCATTGATCTTCGTATCCTTTTCCACGTTCATATCCAGTTCCTGGGAGTCAGGCCCGAAGACAGCATTCCTTCCCAGATTACCCAACTCACCGGCCGGGGGAAGCGCGAAACACGAGGTATTCAGCCAGAATACGCCGGAACCCTGCACGGGGCTGGAATTGACGGGATTACAGCCAGCAACGTAATTAGGCCGGTTCACGCCGGTTCCATTGTTGAAACCCCAGTTGATGATTCCGTCGGTGACCAGGATTGGCGTTCCCGTGTGGTAAGTCTCCACGGCGCCCAACTGCCAGCCTTGCACCAAGCGATTCTTCTTGAAGGGCAGCATATAGAGCGTGTTGAAGACCACATTGTGACGGATCATGAAAATGCAGGGGCCCGTATCCTGTCCGGGGTTATAGGAGTTTTCCAGCACGCTGCCGGCATCCAACCCTCCGGCAGCCGAACCCTCGTCGGTGCATTCGGAGTACGTGTAGGAGAGCTGCATCTGCCAGTTATTGGTCAGACGGCGCACAAGACCGGCTTGCAGTCCGTTATAGCGAGAGAAGCCATAGGTCTGCTGCGCATCAAGGAAACTGAAATACTGGCTAATAAGCGGGTTGGAAACGATCGAACCGGCTGCGTTTACGGTCGAAAAGGCCTGGTGGCCATCGGCCGGGTTAACCGTGGGAATCGGCGGATTTTCATCTTCCATGACAATCATGTGGACGCCATGCGAGCCGACATAAGAGAGGGAGAGAATCGTATTTTTCATCACCTCGCGCTGCACGGTGAGATTCCACTGCTCGAGATAAGGCGTATGGGCCACATTGGTATTGAATGCGGTTCCCAGCGTCGGCTTGCAGTTGCTCAAGGTCGGATTGGCCTGAGTAAAGCAGGTGATCGAATTTGTGAACGGCCCAGGATTGAGAACCTGCGTGCCATTCGCCGCGAATCCTACCGATTGCGTCAGGATCTGAGCGGGAGGCGCAAAGAAGTACCCCAGGATGAAATCGCGAGGCTCGTAGATGTTGTGGAAGATGCCGTAACCGGCGCGAATGGAAGTCTTGTGGTCCTTGAAGGGATCCCAAGCCAGACCGATGCGCGGATCGATATTGCGGAGCGAAATATTTTTGACAAACGCCGTGGTCACAGGGGAGAACGCCGTCGAGAGCGGGATGTTGTTGTTTGTGCCTTCCGCAAAGGGCGGATTGAGAATGGAGCTGGCCGCGTTCAAGTCCTTGGGATTGGTTGTAGGCTCGTAGCGCAGACCCAGATTGAGGGTCAGAGTAGAGGAGAGCTTCCAATCGTCTTGCATGTACAGCGCATAATCGTTTTCGCGGAACTTCTGATAGGCGCTGAAGGGCAGATTCGGGAAGGGGTCGAAATTATTCTGAGTGATGCTGGCCACGGCCAACGCCGGGCCCTGGAATTGGGACGGAGTGTCCTTGAGGAAATTCGTGAGACTTTGGAAAGTCCAGGTCCCGCCTGCCGGGAACGGGTGATTGGCGTCGCTTTGAACCCGCTTGATCTCGCCGCCGAAGCGGAGACTATGCGCTCCTTTCGTCCAGAAGATATCCTCGGAATAGCTGTACTTGTTCTGGATAAAGGAGAACGGGTCGATCTGGCCGGCGCCGGGGCCGGAGAGACCCGTGATGCTCATCGAGCCGTCCATCGAAGGATAGCCCTGCGCCGCGTACAGGTTTGCTCCAGAGAATTGGAAAATCGGATAGGACTGGGTGGTAAAGCTGTTTACGAGCGTACGCGTAAAACCGAAGCGCGTCGTGCCGATTACGTTATTGGTCCAGATGCGCTTTTCTTCCGCCGTAAAGAATTGATTACGAGTCCGGTCGTCCGCGGGCCAGCCCGTAAGCGCCGTCCCGCCGCCGTAGAAGGGATCGACTAGGTGCCCACCATCGAAGAGGTACCTCACAAACACGGAATCCTTCGAGGATATATCCCAGTCGTAGCGGCCCACGCCATAATTTTCGGTTCCCGGTGAGTTCGCAGTCGTGGTGATCGTTCCGATGCCGGTCGGATTACCACCGCTCAAAAGATCGGAAGTGGGCAGCGCGTAATTATTGTAGAAATTGATGTACGGCTGAACCGTCGCGGGAATCGTGGCGGCGCAGGCGCCGAGGTTCGCAGGAGTGAAAGCGATGGTGGTCTTGTTCACGCATGTTTCGACCCCAGCGACGGGCACGAATCCGCTATGGGCGGCGGCATCGGGCACGTCGGCAATTCTCGTCTCGCCCGTACTTTGCTGGATGCCCTCGTAATTAATAAAGAAGAACATTTTGTCTTTTTTGATGGGGCCGCCGAACGTGCCGCCGAACTGATTTTTGCGGAAGGCCGGAATCTGGGCGGGATCAAAAAAGTTGCGCGCATCGAGCGCGCTATTGCGGAGGAACTCATAAACCGAGCCGTGGAAGTTATTGGTCCCGGAGCGGGTGACGGAGTTGACCACGCCGCCGTTGCCGCCGTATTGGGCGCCGTAGGTATTCGTCAGGACCTCGAATTCGGCAATAGCATCGACGCCCAAGGTCGTGCCGAGCACGCCCGAGCCCGAACCATGCTGCTGGAAATCCTGGATGTCGGTTCCATCCATATACTCGCCTTGACCGTTCGATCGAGACCCGGAGATGGAGAATTCGTTGCCGAAACCCAAGTAAGGCGAGAGGGTCTGGGCCTGCATGACCGTCACACCGGGGGCCAGCAAAACGAGCTGCTCGAAATCGCGGCCATTCAGAGGCAATTGGCGTATCTGCTGCTGATCCACCAGGGTGGAAATCTGCGCCGAGGTTGTCTCTACCTGGGCGATTTCGCTCTCCACCGTAACGGCTTGGGTTAATTGGCCGACGGGAAGCGACACGTCCACCACGACCTGACCGCCGATGCTCAGTACAACGCCTTTGAAGACCACCTGCTCAAATCCCATTTTTTGGACCTGAACGTCATAGGTGCCGATCGGCAGGTCCGCAATGCGGTAGCGGCCTTGCGCATCGCTCACTACGGACTGAATGAGCCCCGTTTCCGTGTTTTTCGCCTGGGCGGTGGCCTCGGGAACCGCCGCGCCGGAGGGATCGCTCACTGTACCCAAAATCGTCGCCGTAGCGGTCTGGGCGGCAAGGCGCGGCGCGGCCCAAAGGGCCAGCAATGCCGCGATCAAAGCAAGGACGGACAAACTCCGATAGATTCTTCTCATTCCACCCCTCCCCGTATCGTTCACCAGGCAGTCTCCATCGCCTGCACGATAACCCTTCCACAAATCGAGATTTGGTTCTGGTGCCGGACTGCCCCGTTTGGTAACGCGGGTATACTACAGGCCTTATCGGATGTCAAGAAAACGGATGTCAAGAGATTGTCCACAACAATTCAACTTTCCGTTAGCGGCGAAGCATTTTTGAGGAACAAAACCTTATATCTCCCGCTTGAAAAGCTCGCCGAATCGAGCGCCCTATCGTTCGCGGCTAGGGCGGCGGCCAGACCTGAAACGGTCGAGGATAGGTTCCATCCGACTCGAAATCTGTCGTACAATCCAGGGCCTTGGAGGACGCGATGAGGAAATCGAGCTGTGAGTCCTGGCCCCGCCTTGCCCTTTTTCTGCTTTTGGCGGTCTTTGGCGGCCTGGCATCCGCGCAGTCGCAACAACCTCCGGCGCTGGTAATAGAAGGCGGCACGCTGATTGACGGCAACGGCGGCGCACCGGTTCAAGATTCCGTAGTCGTGATCCAAGGGAACAAGATCACCAGTGTATCGCGTAAGGGGCAGTCGGCGTATCCCGCGAATGCATGGATCATCAAGGCGGATGGAAAGTACGTTCTTCCCGGACTCTTCGATTCGCAGAACTCCTATAGCTGGTATTTTGGCGAGGCCATGCTCAACCACGGCGTCACCTCGACCATTGATGTGGGCACCACCGGCGAAACAGCCGTGCCCTACCGCGACGCCGTCTTCCATGAGAAGGCCAGAGGCCCGCGAGCGTTTACCGGTGTATCCAGGCTCAGCGTCAACCCCAATCCCAATGTTTCGACAGGCTTGGAAAATCCGCTGACGCATACGCGCGTTCCTAAATCGGCCGAGGAAACGCGCCAGCTCGTCAGAGCGTGGATTGCCGCCGGCGCCGATTACATCCTTACCTACGACGGCGCTCTTCCCATGGACTATTACCAAGCTGCGTTCGATGAGGCCAACAAAGCGAACATACCCGTGTTTACGCGAGCGTATGGACCCGTTTTGTTTCCGAAGGACGCCGCCCTTTTGGGCGCCGCGAATTTACCCCATTCGGCAGGCATCGGCATCGCGGTTACCAAAGATCCTTCGAAATTCAAGCAAGGCCGCGACGACCGGAACGAACTCGACCGCTACGCGGAGATGGACGACGCCAAAGCGCGCGATCTGATTCAGGTCCTGGTGGCGCACCACGTGGCTCTGGTGCCCACGTTCATGATCAATTTCCCGGGATATCCAAAGGAATGGGACCAATTCGCCGCGGAAGCCCGGCTGCTCTTCACCAACCCGGACCTTCTCGCCTACTATCCCGCCAGCGCCATGCAGTCTGCTCTGCAAAGTTATGTCCGAATCGACCAGGGAGAGCTGCGCGAGCGGCGCATGAAGGGCTATGAGAACGCTATGCGCTTCCACAAGATGTTTGTGGACGCGGGAGGGCATCTGGTGGTTTCGGGCAACACCAACGACGCCTGGACGCCGGGATTCGATCTCCATCAGGAAATGCAGATCATGGCCGACGCCGGCCTCACACCCATGCAGATCATCATGGGATCGACAAGGTATCCCGCGGAGATGCTGCGCAAACAAAAACAGCTGGGCACGGTGGAGGCCGGCAAACTGGCCGATGTGATTATCGTCAACGCGGATCCGCTGCAGGACATCAAGAACCTGGACAAGATCAATACCGTCATTCAGGACGGCAAGGTTGTGGAACTTGGCTACCATGCTTCTTACAGCAGCCCCTTTTCCAATGTGGCCGCGCAAACGGTCAGCGTGGAGGGGCTTCCCTGGGCGGTGGAGCTGAAGAAGGCAAGCCGCGGCGGAGAAGGCGGACCACAGCAGCGGGCCGGCGAGGATGGATCTCTCGCGGACCCCGCCACTTCGCCGCAGCCGGCAATCGAAGCGCTGAACCCAATTATCGTGACGCAGGGCGATTCGGCCGTGGTGACGCTCACGGGATTCAACTTCGTGCGCAGATCGGCGGTCTATTTCAAGGGCAGGCCGGCGCCATTCAAGGCCGTAAGCGCGACGCAGCTTCAGGTGACGCTCGATGCGGAAGCCTTGCGCGAAGCGGGAAGATTCGATCTGGTGGTGAAAAATCCCGAGCCGCTGGAGCCCTTTTTCGTGAGGAGCATGTGGGGCAACGGGACGTCGAATATCGCCCACCTCATCGTGAATTATAAATATTGATTCGTTTCCGACGGGCCGGCGAACGGGAGATTTGAAGGAGGCAAATATGAGGAATACGAGAAAAGCGATTCTGGGGCTGGTGACGATTGCGGTATTGGTCTCCTTGAGCACGCTGGCTTGGGCGCAACAGCAAGCTGCGCCTCTCAAAGTGACGAAGGTGAAGGACAACGTCTACTGGGTTCAGGGCGGCGCGGGTTCCAATGACGGTTTCATCGTGGGCACCACGGGCGTCGTTGTCGTGGACACGAAAACCACTCCGGATTCGGAGAAGGGAGTGATCGCGGAAATCGCCAAGGTCACGCCGAAAGCCGTGGATACCGTGATCATCACGCACAGCGACGGCGACCACGTCAACGGCCTCGCCGCTTTTCCGCCGGGGCTGACCATCATCGCGCAGGAAAACTGCAAGAAGGAGATGGAAGCTTCGGCCGGCAGCCGCAACCCGGCGCCCCAAGACCGGCTGCCCACGAAGACCTACGCCAAGACGGATAAGCTGACCGCCGACGGCGTCCATATTCGCCTGTACCACTGGGCGCCCGGACACACCAGCGGCGACACGGTCGTATATCTTCCCGACGAGAAAATCGTCTTCGGCGGCGACCTGCTGGTCACCAACCGCACCGATACGGGAATTCACCCGGAAAAGAATGGCTCGGCCGCCGGATGGCTCGAAAATGCCAAGGGCATGCTGGGCCTCGATGCCGACACCTACTTGACCGGCCACGGCGACATGATGACCAAGGCCGACGTGCAAAAGAAATACGATCTGATTCAGGATAAATACGCCAAGATCAAGACCATGGCCGCGCAGGGCAAGTCGCTCGACGAAGTTAAGACCTCTCTGGGCGAGCCCACTGCCGCGCCGCCGCCGAATGCAAATGGCGCACCGCCCGCAGCCACCTTGACCGAAATCATCTACAAGGAAGTGTCCAAGAAGAGCTAAGCCGGCACGGACGCCCGCGGGAGAATCGTCGCGCCTGTGAAGACAGCGGCCGCCCATCGGGAGAGCGCGGCGGGGCAGCGTCACGCGCGCTCCGAACGCTTGATTGCGATTTTGGGTTTTGTCTCGGCCGTAGGTGCGCTGTTGTTTTTTGCGTGGATCGCCGAGGAGATGCTGGAAGGAGACACGGCGCAGTTCGATTCACAAGTGACGTCCGTGGTTCACGCGCATTCCACGGATCGACTCACAACGATCATGAGGTCTCTGACCTTCTTCGGCTCCTCGGTTGTGATGACTCCTCTCTCGATCTTGACGCTGGCCGTGTGCTATATCAAACGTGAGTTCCATGCCTTGAAAATGCTCGCCGCGGATTTCGCGGGCGCCCTTGTATTGGAAGCCGTTCTGAAGAGCGCTTTTCATCGCGCGCGGCCCGTCCCCTTTTTCGACATTCCGACGCCAACCTCTTACAGCTTTCCCAGCGGTCATGCCCTGTTCTCCTTCTGCTTTTTCGCGGGACTCGCGGTCGTGATCTCTCCACGACTGGCGCGGCCCATGGCCAAGATTACTGTTTGGTTTGCCGCCCTGCTATTGATCTTCGGGATTGGATTTTCCCGCATCTACCTGGGAGTTCATTACCCGTCAGACGTCTTGGCGGGCTATGCGGCCGGTTTCGTTTGGATGGCCACTTTGAACTTCGTGCATCAACTGCACCGCCGGAACGTCAAACGAGAATGGACTCTGGCATGAGAAATTCGCCACGAATGACACATTCCGGCAGATGCATTCCCGCAAGCTGTGGAGAAGAATGGTAGGCCCGTGCGGGCTCGAACCGCAGACCTCTACCGTGTCAAGGTAGCGCTCTAACCAACTGAGCTACGGGCCTATCGTCGCAGAATCTGTAACTTAGCGGCCTCTCTATCCAGTAGGCAGCGCGCCGTTTGCAACAGTTTTGTAACAACTCCCATTGGCCGCTAGGCGCTTGCCCCGGTAGACTGCTGGATTTTACCATAGCGGACTGGCGTTAACTTACTTCTTGCCAAAGACCCAGCGGTTCGTAACGTTCACGCCCGGATGCTCTTCGTGTTCCAGTGCAGTCATCGTCTTTCCGTCTGCCGAAAGGTTATATCGGACAACATTGGTTCCCGTTGAGCCATCTGCCGCTTGTAGCTTCATATCAAGAACAAGCACGTCCCCATCCCAGTACATTCGCATTACAGCCCGGCCGCCGGAGCCGTCCTGCTGAACAACCTCGTGTTTGCCGTCTGTGATTAAGGCAATGCTCCACGTGTTGTTGGATCTTACGTCCTCATAAATGTGGGTGCGCTTCAGATGCCACTTCGGCTCGTGATGTTGAATGATGAAGGTACTTGCGATGGGCGCGTCCTTAAGTTCAAGCGCGCTTTTCTACAAATCCAGAATCCAGATTCCGGAAAAATTCGGCTTTGGAGCCGATTGAGCCCACAAACTTGCTCCGAGACATAGGAAGGACAATACAGTACGTGTGACTTTCATCGCGCTAGGCCTTGGTGGGGATTCACGCGCGCTTGGCCCGCCGCGTGTGAATCTTAGCATACTGCCCCAGCCGGATCAGGGCCTCGCGGATATCGGTGGTATCGGTAATGTTGGAGTGGCTTCACCCCGCGTGCCTGATACTCAGACTACCATGCAGGACTTTTTCTCTTTTATCTGTCACGGGCAGGATCAAATTCAGGATATTTCTCGTGTCAAGGTAGCGCTCAGTAGGGAACACGCACCACCGAGTCCGCATTCACGACGTACAAACTCTCCCAAGACCACTTGTCAATGAGATTCAGCCAGTGTTAAGAGTTTTTGCGCGGATTTTACACTTGAAGAGCGTCGCTTACTGGATCATTGTCACGCCCTGAAGGAGGTTCTTAACGTGCTTGCCCAGTTTGGCAGCGCATTACAAAGCAACTCCTTTGTCATTACAGTCAATAGCACGGGCTGGATGGCCGCGGCTCTCGAGGTAGTCCACTACTTCGGTATGTTTGTGTTAGTGGGCTCCATCACGATAGTGGATTTGCGTATCATCGGTATTCTCGGGCCGCAGCTAAGCGCCACGAAACTTGCACAGAGACTTTTTCCGTGGATGTGGGCGGGCTTGGCATTGAACTTCCTTTCCGGGTTTCTCATGTTCGGGGGCATTGCCACGTCCTATATTCCCGACCCCACATTTCACATGAAAATGATGGTGATTCTGGCGGCCGTGGTATTCGGGGTCGTTGTCCAATGGAAAATACCGGCGTGGGACAAGTTGCCCGCGATGCCCGCAGCCGCCAAACTCGTAGCCCTGATTTCGCTGTTGCTGTGGGTCGGAGCAATCCTGGCAGGGGTCGAACTCCCGGCCCGTTCAGGGCTCGGCTAGATTCTAGATTAACGAAGAGATTCGGATTCGATGGCGCAGGAGCGACAGACTTAGCACCACTAAGGGGTAAGCGGATGGACGGCGCGGTGGTGGCGTTTGGCAATTGGTTACAGAACAGGTCGTTCGCCTTGGCCGTTGCCACCTCGGATTGGGCATACCCATTCGTTCAGGCAACGCATTTTGCCGGCCTCACCCTCTGGATAGGAACCACTTTCGCTATCGACCTGAGCCTGCTGGGCGTGGGAAACCAGTATCAGACACCCTTGCAACTCTTCAATGCTTTGTTTGTCTGGAATTGGGTCGGCTTCTGCATAGCTGTCCTCGGAGGATTTCTGCTTTTCTCGGCTTCCGCGGCGACCTACGTCATCAACCCAGCCTTTCTCACCAAACTAGGCTTTCTGATCCCTGTGGCGCTCCTCTTGCATATCTTGATCCAGCAAAAAGTCCGGCAGTGGGGCCAGCGGGCGGACACGCCGCAGGTGGCCAGAGTCGCGGCCCTGGTCGAGTTGCTATTTTGGATTTCGGTTGTCACCGCGGCAGTCTCGATACCTTACTTCGATTGAACCATCCGAGCATTAGTTCCCGATCCCTCGACGATCTTACAGATCGAATATCAGCTTGATAGAGAAAGCGAATCAGAAATCCAAGACTAGCCGGCGGCCGACACTTTCCGTGGAGCGCGCAACTGTACCTGGTTTTGAGCCGCCGGGAAAATCGGCAAGCCCCGCGTCACTGCTCAATGATTGCTGAGGTTGCCCACTCCCGAAACTGGGCCCAGGTACGCAAGCAAGCGCCCTGCCGTAATCGCGCCAAGCCAACAGATCAGCGAAGCCCAAGCCAAGCCTTTCGCACTCCCCGAAAGCGGCGCCCGATCCACTTCCGGATTCCTAAACACCTTTCTACGAATAACGACGAGAAGCGCCACTCCGGCAAAAACGAAAGTCATCTTGATGTAAAAAACCGGGTTGGCGAGCCGGGTGCTTGCATCCGCGATGGTTAAAACAGTGCCCGTTACGGCGTTGATCCAAAAACCCGTCCACATTAGAGGATAGAGTCGCTCGAGCGGCTTGATGGGCATCTTGGGCCAGAATCCCAAAAAAACGATGTCGATCACGGCGCTGATCCCCGCGATCATGGACATGCCCAGCGTGTGCAGGAAAAGAAACATCGGAAATGCCCAGATGGAGCTGGATTCATGCAGCCACACACAAAATGGCAAGTTCTCAAGTCTAACCAGAAAATCCATCATTTGTGGCCATCCTTACGCTCCCCACGGTCCACTTGCCTATCTATTAGATAGCCTAGGGCTCCAAGTACGGTGATAACGCTGAGCATCGCGAACGCGACCATCAGACCCAAAGGCATTGTGCACCTCGAACGGAAAAAGAACGCTGCTGGAACTCGCTACCGAGTTCCATCTGAAGACGCCGCCTCTTCGTCTAGGGGCTAAAACCGCCACAAGCTCCAAGCGGCCACGATTTTACGATTCCCAGATTCGGTGGCACCAAACAGCCCACCGACTCCAATCACCCTGCGCGTATCGCGTCAGAAGGCATTACCTATGAAAGGCAACATGAGGCCACAAAACATCACTCCAACCCACAAGAGTACCGCCGATGCGGCGATGACTTTGACCTTTAGGGTCGCGTCCTCTCCCTGTGCTAAGGCCCAGGGTTCGTCGAACACTGTAAAGTAGATAGCGTTTGCGCCCGCGAGCATCACCAAGGCCATTTTCCAGTAGAAGGTAACATTTTTTGTGTACTGTTCAGGAGCCGCGATGAAGTAACACATGCCCGTAAAAAGGTTGAGGCCAAATCCCAACATCCCCCACGGGAGCAGCCGATGCACAGTCGCAAATGACACGTTTTTCATGAAGCCCAGCATTCGCACGTCGACCAGAAACACAACGCCCATTAGCAGAGATAGCCCCATGAAGTGCAGGGTCTGGCACGTCGCCCAAGCCCATCTCACTCCGCCAGCTATGAAATGGCCAATTACCGCGGCGTTGAGCCCTATTCCAAAACCCACCGACCCCGCAGTTGCCGCGTCTCCTGGATCAGACAGAATCTCCGGATGGCGAATCGCACCGCCTATGTTCGCGGCATTCGCCATCAGGCCCACCGTCGCGAGCGCCAGAAGCAGGACGGCAGCCGTGGTCCCGCGTCCGAAACGCGAGTTCCGGCGATACTGCCACAGTCCGAACCAGGAGACGGCACCCATGACCTCCATGAACACGTAGGCCAGCAGCGCCGCGTTTTGGTGCCGTACCATCAAGGTCTCCGACACGCCGGGAAGATTCTTGATCGCCTGCTGCGCGGCATTGCCGCTCATATAAGTCGGTATCGACAGCAGAGCGATGCCTAAGAAAACCACCAGGCCGGCCTTCTTCAGGTCTTCGCTGTTTCCAACAAGGGCGCCGAGGAATAGGCCCAGCCCGATAATCGTGCCAATGACTGGAAAATGATTCAGTAACAGGTGTACATGCGCCAAATTCATAAGTCTCTCCTCAATCTCGAATGCTCTGTCCTCGGCGCGATCGAACGGCGGCCCCGCGAATCGCGCGAACCCTCAACGTTTCTCCCGCCATCTGAAGAGAGCTGCGAACAATTGGCTGGAAGCGGGGCCATCAGAATTCCTTCGATACTCGTAACTAGGCGCGGGGAACACAATCGGTGCTCTTTCACGGACGGATTTATTTCCTCAAGTCGAGGTTGGTTATCATCATAGCAATTCGGTTGTCAAGTTGATTGGCAGAATCTACGCTCTCTTCGCGACTTGAGTTTTCACCGTTGCGCCCCTTCGAGAGTGGCGTTGACG
>Ga0207053_10229_pt1 | contig 15141 bp, 12 predicted proteins | sample Alteio_BWMinCont_59_FD_153290 | JGI IMG/M metagenome (GOLD analysis project Ga0207053, IMG submission 153290) | Enriched cells from forest soil in Barre Woods Harvard Forest LTER site, Petersham, Massachusetts, United States -... | ecosystem: Environmental > Terrestrial > Soil > Temperate forest >...
ACGAAGTGCTGGTGACAACCGCGCCGGCCTATCGGACGGATTTTACCCCGAATATCCCTTATGACCCCAGCTATTTCGCACCTGAAACCGTTGTTGAAGGAGGCATTACTTTTACACGCCTGACTTATATTCAGGTCGTTCAAGAAGCGGCCGGCACAATCACCATTTTGTCGCCCACCACACCCGATACGGGAATGCGGCAGATCACCGTCACAGTCGTTTGGTCTTCTGTGGCCGGGAACAAATCTCTGAGCATCCAGACGGTTCTCAATAATCCTAATACAGTAATGTCGAATGTGATTTTGAGCGGCGTCGTCAAGGATTCAAATACCTTGATCGGCATTCCCAATGCGCTCGTGGCCGCAGCGGAAAATATCGGATGGCGCGGCATCGCGGATTCCTCAGGCGCTTACACGATCAATTTGGTTCTCGGTACATTCGATTTTCAAGCCAGCGCGCAAGGATATTACCCCCAAATCGCCACTCTGTCGGTTGGAGGGACGCCGCCTCCCTTAAATTTTCTCTTAACTCCTATCAGCACAGGAACGGTAACAGGAACCGTATGGATTGATAATCATCTCGTGATCAGCCAAGTGGTTCCCAGCACAGGCCCCGCCAATAGCATGGAATATGTAGAGCTCTATAACCCCACAACATCTGCGTTCAATATGGGAACAAACGCCGGCGCTGCCGCGCCGAATGTGTGGCCCGTCTCTTTTGACTCCTCGGGCGGCCTTCACGAACGTCAGCTTGTTTACGTCAGTACCTTCATTCCCGTGAATGGATTTTTCTTGATAACAAATACGGGCGACGGCGCGGGAGGACCCTGCGCCTCTATTACAATCGGCGGCACCTCGTTGAATCCCGATGCCTGCTGGCGCGACATCGGAATGCCAAACCACGCATTGCAATGCAATTCGATCGTCGGAGGAGGATGTGCGGCCTCCGTCAACGCGGGAGGCTTTGGCATCGGAACCAATGGCGGCTTGCCCTGGGGGGGATTGCCGGGGGTGACCAAGTATGACGCGATCGGTTGGTCTGGGAACGGCACAACCCCCATGTCATACGAAACATTCCCGTCAACTCCTTCATCGCCAAACGGAATGATCGCTGGAGAAGATTTTGTGCGGCGACTGGACACGACCACCGCTTGGAACACCTCCTACGGTAACGCCTACGATACCGATAACAACTCCATTGATTTTATCGATTATGCATCGCCGCCCTTCCCTCCCCGGACGACAGCCACCAAGGTGTTCCCGCTAACGGGTTCTCCGGCGATAGGAGCGATCGTCTCCGTTACGGATGGCCTTTCCGTCCCCTCCTCGGCGACTCTCACAGGGAGGGTCCCCTACGCTCAATTCATAGTTCCAGCGATCGCCACGGGAACTTGGATTGTATTTATCGACAGCAAGTCGGCGGGGACGGAAATTGACAATGTGACGGTGCTCGGCCTGTCCACGACCTCCATCCCCAATTCCGCGACCTCTCCCACCTGGCTAGCCAACGGAGCTTATTCGACCGTCTTGTCGCGTAGCGGAGTGACGGGAATGATCAGCGGGAAAGTGACGGACGTCTTTCTTCAGCCCCTCTCCAACATCACCGTCACGGCAGGCTTTTACAGCACGACCACGGGGACCAACGGGTCTTACTTTATTCGCGTGGCGACCGGCACTTATACCTTAATCGCCAACCCCGGCAATGCCAACAGTTTGTACGCTTCGTGGCCATATGGCGCCCCGGTGACTGTCGGCATTGGGGACGTAACGCAAAATGTGAACTTCTCACTTCCCGAAGGAGGCAAGATCAATGGCTGGATTTCCCGCGATGGCATTAATCCGCTGCCTGGCGTCGGAATTTCCGCTCTCGATTTGAGCGGAAGTGCGCACGACACGGAAGTCTCAGGAACCAACGGTCAATTTTTACTCATCAATCTGACGACGGGGACGTATGTGGTGCAGCCCATCCTGGATTCCAGAGAAACGTCCTCCCCCACAAACAGCGTCGTCACTGTCACAGTCCCTGGAAGTACGGTATGGTCTACCACGTTTACAGTGATCGGAGCCATGGGAACGGTGACGGGGGCTGTGACCGCGGGAGGTCAACCCATAAAAAGCGGAGTCCTAATCGTCGTTAGCACGGGCAGTCTGGCTTCACCTCTCCCCGCCCTGAGCAGCGCCACGCTGACCACGTCGGCCATCTATTCTGACTCCAGCAACGAAACAGGGACCTATTCCATTGATGTGAGAGGAAGCACGACATCGGTCTACACCGTTTCCGGATATTACATGACGCTCAACGGTCAAACTCCGATGATCAGCACACAAACAATATCCAACGTGACGGTGACAGCCGGGCAGACCACCCCGGGAATCAATTTCACATGGTAAGAAACACTCACGGCGTGACCCTCATGGAGATTCTTATGGTAGTCGCCATCATCGGTATTGTGGCCATGATCGCCCCGCCCATGATTTCGCAAACGGCCAAGGTTTTTGTTCTCAGCAAGGCTAAACTCGAACTGCAGCGAGAGGCGCGGGCCGCGACCTATGTGATAACCCGGGAACTGCGCCAAGCCCAGTCCAACACCATCATCATTGACCAGGCGAGCGGTCAACCGTATTACTCGCGTATACAATTTATCGATATTCAAGGGGCCAGCGTGACTATCGCCCAAAAGGGGACCAGCCTTTTACTTACCAAGGGAATAGACGTCACAACCCTGACCAATAATCTCGCCTATATGTCGTTCACCTTTCCTCGTTCCGATGATATGACGATCGTATCGGTCGCGCTCACGCTTCAGGAACAAATTTATAACGGTCTTTATAAAGCGCTGCATATGGCTTCGGAAAAGGTCCGGGTGATGAACTAATGAAAACGAATTGTCGCGGCCAAATCTTGCCCATGGTCATGATTATCCTTGTGGTCCTTACGCTGATCATTTCGGGGTTAATCAACTGGATCCAAAATGATTCCAATTGGTCGGTGAAACAGCAAAAGACCACGTCAGCGATAAACTTCGCGGAAGCCGCCATTGATCGGGGAACATGGAAACTCCAGAGCTCGACCGTCACCTGGGCCCTGGCCGCGAGTGGGATCACCATTCCCAACTATAATTTTGATAAAACGTTTACGGATATTCCCGGCGGAAGTTACCGAATCAAATTTACTCCCACGGTCAACGGTTCCGTGACGACGGTCACCGTCACGGCGGAAGGCCGAGACAACTCCACCAAAGAAGTACGGGCCATCTCCGCCGTTTACAGAAACCAGACCATTTACAGCGCGATGATGTCCGGAGGCGGCGTCACATGGGCCCAAGGTCTGGGCATGTACTGGGGTCCGATCATATCGCAGGGCGATATCCAGTTAATGGATGACAATGTGGCCCGCCGCTACTTTCCCCGGAAGTACGCCAAGGGCGTCGTGGTAGGCACGGCGAATTATCCCCGAGATACCAACGGCCTCGTGACGCCGAACACAGACGGTGTCGAATGGTGGTCTGAATACCAGGGCGTGCCCAATGTGCCCATTCTGGATTTCACCGCGATGCGCTCCTCCGCGGCAGCGAGCGGCACCTTGAATGTGTACGGATGCGCAAGCTCAGGTCAATACACCATTAACGGCACTGTCGTGCCCGGATGGGATGCGCGCGGCACCTGCGATTCCACCTATCCGAACCATGCCATTCATTTGGGCAATTCAACGAACTTTTATGCCGCCCGCGGTCTTAATCCCAACCTGAACTACGTTTGGTACTGGGATGGAGATGTCAGCCTTGAAGGAGACGGTTACAACGGGACTCTGTCCACATCATTACGGGGCAGCGTTATCGTGCGGGGCAATCTCACAATCGACAGCAGCGGTGATATGGTCTATGTCGGGCCTGTACCGGCAAACGCCTGGCAGGAGGAGCAGAAACTATTGGTTAATACCTACGACACGGCCGCTTCGGGCGAATACCCCGCTGATATTGGCTATCACAAGAGTGCGGCTACGTGGCACTTTGGCGTGGATTCCTGGAATGAGCCCGGTCTTGGCGGCGGCTGGGTTAACACTGTTGGGATACAAGGATTCGTCTACGTGGGCGGGAATCTGAACATCATCAATTATTTGGATATTAACGGCGCTGTCTGGGTGAATGGTTCCGTCATTTCAAACTACAACAACCCTTCCGCCTTTTGCGGTATTTTTTATGACGACACCCTGCAAGTGCCGGCTTTAAATGTGATCCTTCTTCGGCAGTCTTGGCAAGAAATCGGGCCGAGCAATACCGCGTGGCTGTGAGAGATTAGAGGACGGGACTTTTTTGCAGACCTTGGAGGGCGGCGCGCCACTGGAGACGCGCTTCGTCGAGACGGGTTTCGTAGGCCGCGAGCTTTTCCTTCCAGTGCTTGGCCCCTTCCGAATTTTCCCACTGAGCTTTCTTTAATTCCCAATAGCGGGCCCGCGTAGAGCCCCATTCCGCCAGGGCATGTTCAAATCGCTCTCGCGCCGCAATGACTCTCGTACGCCAGGGGTGCCCCAGTTCCTGTGGCATCCGTTGCAAATGCCTTTCCGCCTCCAGCGCTTCAACTTCCATCCGCGCGCGAAGGATGAGTTGCGGAGGAACGCGGTGCAGTTTATAGGTCATACCGGCCACATTGAGGGCCTGAATGAGCCATTTAGTCGGATCCCACTGAAACCAGTGAATACCATTGCGATAGTCGGAAGGAAACATATGGTGAAAATTGTGGTAGCCCTCACCATTGGTCAGGAGAGCCAGCCACCAAGAGTCCCGGGACGTGTCCTTGCGGGAATACGGCTGGCGGCCCCACATATGAGCGAGAGAATTGATGAAAAAGGTCGCATGGTGAACGAAAACGATACGAATCAGTCCCGCCCAAAGAATCATGCCGAAAATTCGCCCTGTAACCATGCCTAGAAGAGCAGGCCCCCCGAACCCCACCACGAGAGCGATGGCCACGGCGTTGCGATGCTGCCAGCGTACGATGGGATCGCGCAATAGGTCACCCACATTCGTGAGCTGTTTTTCTTGGCGGGATTGATAGAAGATCCAACCGATGTGCGAGTGCCAAAACCCTTTTCCCGCATTGTAGGGATCCGAATCCGTATCAGTATAGCGGTGGTGAAGACGATGATCAGAAGCCCAATTCAACGCAGAATTCTGCATCGCGCAGGCTCCGAAAACAAGATAGAAAAATCGAACCAGGGGGTGGGCCTTGTACGCCACATGGGCGAAATGGCGGTGGTAGCCGCCCGTGATGCTTAAACCCGTGGCAAAAAACATCGCGACGAAGGCGAAAACCTCAATCGGACGAACGCCATAGCGCGGAATGTAGTACGCGGCGCCGACGATCGCGGCCAACGGCGAAAGCGTGAGAAACAAAACGTTGGGCCAATGCAAGGGATGCTTGTATGTCATATCGTTTAGCCTCCTTAGGCTGCAGGGAAGTTTAGCTTAATTATCACGATTTCGCTATGTTTTAATTGCCTCACAGTCAGGCTTGACTATTAGCCGAACGCATGGTAGGGTAATGCCCATGAAAGTGCTTGATCCCGCCGTTTTTAGCATCCGAAAGGAAACTATCCTTCAATTCGCGCGCCATCTTTTCGCGACCAAAGGATACGCCGAATCGACGATGGATGACATCGCGCAGGCTTCTAAAATGCAGAAGGCGAGTTTGTATCACTACTTCGCCAGCAAGCAGCAGATCCTCCAAGAGATGGTGGATTTAGAAGTCGGCCGCTGGACGGCCCGGCTTTCGGAGTATGAAAAGGGAAGCGACTTAAAAGAAACCTTACAGATCCTCGCCACGACCTTCTTAAAAGATTTGGAAGATCCCGCCCGACGGGAATTCTTTAAAATCCTTCATTTTGAGTCTCACAATAATCCCTTCATTTTCAAGGCCTGGAAGGAAAGTCCCTTGCAGAACCGGGAGGGATTTTACGCGGTGTTCGCCAAACATTTGGAAGGCCGCCGAACGCGCGCGGAAATCTCCATGTTTATCACCCAATTTATGGGCGCCTTGATTCACTATGTGAATATGGCTAAACTACGCGGAGAAAACTTCTGTCTCGAAGTCTTTGATGACGCGAGCTATATTAAGCAGCTCGTCGAGATATACACGCGAGGGATCGAGTGACGAACTTCATTAGGCAACCGATTGGTCGGGTTATCCTGGCGCTGGGTCTTTTAGCGTCGACAAGCCACGCGGAAAGCCAGCCCGGAGCCGCCGTCGTGCCTTCCAGCGTGACGCTTCAGGAATGCTACGCGAAGGCGAAAAAAATCAGCGAGACGGTCGGCATCAGTGCCGAGAACATCCGTCTGCTTCAGGAGCAATACCGCGCCGAGATTGGGGCGGTTCTTCCGCATATTGATTGGATAAAATCGCAGTTCTATCAGCAAAACCAGGTGAATGGAGCCACGGGCGTCGCCGCGTCCTCGCTTCTTCCGACGCAGCCGTTGTCCTATTTTCAACTCCAGCAACCCATCTTCGCCGGCTTTCGCGACTGGGATGTCATCTCGATCGCGAAATCCCAGCAGGAGCAGGCGCGTCTGAACCAGCAGCAGACCGATTTGCAGCTCCTGGCGGATGTGTCGGCGGCTTTCTATGCCGCTTTCACCCTGCAGGATCAGCTTTCCGTCCTCCAAGAAACGCGCAAGCTTAACGAGGATCAGGTGGGCCAGTTGAGCCACTGGGTGGATGTCGGACGATCACGTCCGAGCGAAGTTCTGAGCGCCGAAACCCAGCTGGCGTCCCTGGACGCTCAGATCGAGGATACCAAGCGCCAATTGGCCGAATCCCGTCACCTCTTATTCTTTCTGACCGGCGTTCCAGGCGATGTGCCGCTGCAGGATAATGAACTCGTCCCGTCCGAATTGATCGTTGAGAATGCCTTGACGCGCGCCGGCAAGCGCCCCGATCTTCTGTCCGCGGCGGAAGCCGTTAACCAAGCGGATCTCACGATCCGTTACGCGCGCGGCGCCCATCTACCCACCTTGGGGCTGACCGCCCGCGCGTACACCGAACGGACGGGTTTTCTTTCCGATGTTCGCTGGGACGCGACGTTTTTACTGGATGTCCCTTTATATGAGGGAGGCAGCACACAGGCGCAGGTCCGGGTCGCCCGCTCGCAGGAGATCATCGCCCGGCTGACCTTGGCCCGGCTCAAACGCGACGTGGAGCGCCAGGTTCGCACCGCTTATGAAGATCTCACCCGGGCCGTCGCGGAGGTTCAGGCCTACGACAAAGCGGTTCAGTTGGCGCTCAAAAATTATGACACTCAGAAAAAAGAATACCGGCTGGGGATCATCAACAACCTGGAACTGCTGCAGCTTTTGACGAACATGCAGGACGTGCGCCGACAGTGGCTGGTATCGCGCGCCAACGCGCGCCTGGACGACATCCTTCTGCGCATCGCGATGGGAGAAGGTCTATGACTCTTTCGGATGCCTCTATAAAAAATCCCGTTTTCGCTTGGATGCTGATGCTGGGGCTGATTGTGTTCGGCTGGATCGGCTTTCACCGCATGGGCATCAGCCAGCTTCCCGACGTCGATTTTCCTGTCGTCACCGTGACCGTCACCTGGGAGAATGCGGCGCCCGAAATCATGGAAACGCAGGTGGCCGATATCATCGAGCAATCGGTGACGAGCATCGAAGGCATCAACAACATGTATTCGACGTCTCAGCTTGGACAAACCACCATCACGATCGAATTCAACTTGAGCCGCTCCATCGACGTGGCCGTGCAGGACGTCCAATCGCACATCGCTCAGGCCCAGAAAAATCTGCCGGCCCAAATCGACCCTCCGATCGTGCAAAAGGTCAATCCCGAGGACCAACCCATCATGTGGCTGGCCTTGACCACCAAAACGGGATCCACGGCAGGCTTGGTCGATCTCTGTCGCTACGTCAACGAACATCTGCGCGATGATATCGCCATGACGCCGGGAGTCGGGAATGTGTACCTTGGCGGCTATGTGGATCCGAACCTGCGCATTTGGCTCAACGCCGACAAAATGGCCGAGCGCGAGATCACCGTGGAAGACGTGCTGGATGCCATCACTACCGAACATGCGGACGTTCCCTCCGGCTATATCGATAACGGCCCGAAAGAATTTAACGTGCGCGTCTATGGGGAAGCCTATACGCCGGAAGAATTTTCACGGCTCATCATCCCGAACAGGATTCGCGGCGGCGCTCGCTACCGGGCGTTGCGGTTCAGCGAAATCGGGACGGTTGAAGACGGCTTAAGCGACGTCCGACGCATCTCGCGCACCGGCAGCCACGCGTCGGGATCTCAGGCGGCGGTGGGACTGGGAATCGTCAAGCAGCGTGGGACCAATGCCGTGCAGGTGGCCGACAATGTCCGAAAGCGCATCAAAGAACTCCTGCCGCTTCTGCCCAAGGGAATGGATCTGCAGCTCATCTCCGTCTTTGATACCACGGAGTTCATCAAAGACTCCGTCAAAGAACTGGAAAGCGAGCTCATCCGCTCGGTCATTCTGACATCGATCGTCTGTTTCCTTTTCTTGGGTTCCTGGAGCGCGACGCTCAATGTGCTTCTGGCCATTCCGACCTCCATCATGGGAACGTTCATCGCTCTCTACTTCTTTGGATTTACGATTAACAGCTTTACCATGCTGGGGCTGTCGCTCGTGATCGGCATCATCGTGGATGACGCCATCATGGTGCTGGAAAATATTACACGCTATGCTGAAGAAGGGATGTCGAAGGTGCAGGCTTCCCTTGTGGGCGCCCGAGAAATTACGTCTGCCGCCATGGCCGCTTCGATCGCGATTCTGGCGATCTTCATGCCCGTCATCTTCATGCAGGGCATCGTCGGCAAATTCTTCTTTCAATTCGGCATCACGATCTCTGTCGCCGTGATGGTCTCGCTGCTGGAAGCGCTCACGATCGCGCCCATGCGGACCTCGCAGTTTTTGGCGGTCGGCAATTCCAATTGGCTCACGCGGCATATGGACAGTCTCATGAACGGGCTGCGCGACCGTTATAAAAGAGGTCTCGAATGGTGTCTGCGCTGGCCAAAAGCGGTGGTGGGCATCGCCCTCGTGATTTTTGCCGTCTCTATGTTTTCCGTCAAATTCCTGAAGAAGGAATTTATTCCTTCTCAGGATCAGAACCGCTTTCTCGTGACGATTACGAACCCTCTCGGCGTGTCCATCGACTACACCGATAAAATTTCGAAGGAACAGCTCGAGCCTTGGTTGCTCGCGCAGCCGGAAATGAATCAGTTTTACGTGGCGGTCGGCGGATTCCAGGGCGGTCAGGTGAATACGGAAAATATCTTCGTCACCATGTTCCACCAAGAGAAGAGGCCCATCATCACCACCGACGAACACTTTCTTGGCATTCCTTATCAGGGGCATCACCACGAAACGCAGCTCGAGTTCATGACCAAAGTCCGAAAGCAGTTCGGCACGGTGAAGGGCATTGACCGCGTATCGCTTCTGGACTTCTCGCAGACGGGATTTTCCGCTCAGAGAGGGTACCCCGTTCAATTTTACGTGCAGGGCCCGGACTGGGGCACGCTCGGCAACTACGCCGGTCAAATCATGGAGAAAATGAAGGCGTCCGGCCTCATGACGGATGTCGACACAGACTACCATCCCGGGATGCCCGAAATTCAGGTCCACCCGGACCGCTCCAAGGCCAACGCGCAAGGCGTGACGTCGCTGTCCGTCGGCAATACGGTGAACGCGATGATGGGGGGTCTCAAATGGGGCAAATACACGGGCCGCGGCAAACGCTATGACGTGCGCGTGCGACTGGCGGAAGCCGACCGCACGACGCCCAAAGATCTCTCGCGCATCTGGGTGCGCAACAATTACGGCGAAGTCAAACGCCTCACGGATGTGGTCGATTACGACACGAAGCCCGCGCTTTTTGCCGTGACGCGCTACAACCGCCAGCGCTCGATCAGTATTTTCGCTAACCCGGCCAAAGGGACGTCCCAAGATGAGGCGCTGAAGAAAGCCCATCAGATCGCCAATGAAGTCCTCCCCAGCGGCTACAACATTTTGGAATCCGGAAACTCGCAGTTGTTTCGGGAGACCTCGCAGAGCTTATTGTTCACGTTCGTTCTCGGAATCTTCGTCGCCTACATGGTGCTGGCGACGCAGTTCAATAGCTTCATTCATCCGGTGAGCGTGCTGCTCGCCTTGCCGTTCAGTCTCACGGGAGCTTTCTTCGGACTGCTCGCGATGCATCAGAGCTTGAACCTTTACAGCGGCATCGGATTGATTCTCTTGGCTGGGATCGTGAAGAAAAATTCGATTCTGCTCGTAGACTTTACCAACGAACGCCGCACAAAAGGCGGATTAAGCGTGCGTGAGGCGCTCTTGGAAGCCTGCCCTATTCGTCTGCGTCCCATTCTCATGACGTCCGCGGCTACCATCGCCGGCGCCGTCCCGGAAGCTCTGGCGCGCGGCGCGGGATCTGAGCTGATCGTCCCGATGGCGGTGACCGTGATCGGCGGCGTGCTTTTCTCGACGATCCTGACATTGTTCGTCGTCCCCTGCTTCTACGAACTCATGAGTCCCTTCGAAGACCACGGCCACGACGCCGAACTCAAAGAAGCCCTGGGCCTCCTGGGCGAACTCCCGACCGAAAAATCCAACGGCCATCCGGCGGCGGCGCACCAACCCGCACTGAGTTAAACCGGGGATGATCATCCCCAAATCCATCCGAACCTTTTTTCCCTTCGCCCTGGCGGTGTCGATCGCGGCCGCGGCGGCGGGGTCGCTCACCGAAATGTCGGTGCATCACTGGTATCTCAGGCTGGCCAAACCCGAGTGGACCGCGCCGCCCAAGATTTTTGGCCCCGTGTGGACCGTACTCTATGCGGCGATGGCGCTCGCCGCGTGGCTGATCTACAAGAAATCGGGTGATTGGGCGAGCGCGCAAAAACCGCTCACGCTTTGGGGAATCCAGCTCATTTTAAACGCGTTCTGGCCGGGATTTTTCTTCGCGCTTCGGAACCCGTTCTATGGCTCGATCGAAATTATCGTCTTACTTGGCTTCATTATCGCCGCCACCGTCTCCTTTTGGCGCCGCGACCGCACCGCCGGCCTTCTCATGCTGCCGTATTGCGTCTGGGGAACTTACGCCGCCGCTCTTACCCTCGCCATCTGGCGAATGAACCCCCATTAGCGTCGCGCGCGAAAAATGATTTAATGACCTTGTCCCTTTATGAGTGATCCGCGACTCCATCTGCGACCCGCCGTTTCCGCCGATCGGTCCGCCGTGCTCAGCATGGTGAACGCCATGGCCGATCATGACAAGATGCCCCGGCTTGACGACGAAGCGCAGCGCCGTCTTCTGCGCGACGCGTTTGAGAAAAAACGATTTGAAATCGTGCTCGCCGAATGGGAAGGAAAACCCATCGGCTATGCCGCTTTTTTTGAGGCGTATTCAACCTTCGAAGCGCGGCCCACCCTTTTCATTGATGACCTTTTTGTCCTGCCGGAGTACCGGGGGAGGCACGCCGCTTATGAAATCTTCCGCTTCTGCATCCGGGAAGCCAAGCGCCGAGACTGCGGACGGATGGACTGGCTCGTCTTGGCGGAAAACCAGGCCGCCTTCGGTTTCTACGATCATCTTCAAGCCAAAAAACTGGACCACTGGACTCCCTTCCGTCTCACCCGCGCCGACATTGAAATGATGAGTTGAGCGCATCCTCCGTGCGCGACGAAAAAGAAATTATTCAAGCGGTCGTCCATGGGGATGCGGAAGCGTTCGCCGATCTCGTGCGCGCGCATCAGGCCCGCGTGCGACTCGCATGCCTCGTTTGGCTGGGGAACGCGGAAGAAGCGAACGACTCGGCGCAGGACGTTTTTATCAAAGCCTTCAAATCTCTCGATGGCTTCAAGGGAGAGGCCTCGTTTCTGACCTGGATCCTGCGCATCGCAGACAATCACTGCCGCGACGTGCTCCGAACGCGAACCACCCGCCGCGCGGAATCCCTGGATGCCCTCTTGGCCGAAAAAGGCGAAGCCTTTGAAGGCTTGCTCGCCCGCTCCGCCGGCGCGGCGGATTCCCCCCTTTATACCCCGGCCGATCTCGAACTCCTGGGCCGGTTCTTCGCCGCCCTCCCTCAAGATGACCGCGAAATCCTGGCTCTGCGTGAAGTGGAAGAACTGCCCTATGAGGTCATCGCCGAAAAACTTTTCTGCAGCCTGGACGCCGTCAAAGGCCGTCTCAAACGCGCCCGCCAGAATCTCATCGAAAAGTGCGAAAAATTCTTGGTTTCGGCATAGGCGCCAATGATGATGAATGGAGAATTGATCGTCGCCCGTTTTCATACCCGATGGGTCGTTATTTTAATCAGTTTGTTTGTTTCGCCGTAGGGTTCGCTCGAATCAGGCCGCCGCGTCGCGAAAATGAGATGAATGAATGTGGCGGGAAAGATGGGAATGACTCAGCGCAAGAGACATCATTAAAAATGCCGCGCTGATGATGCCCGCGCCAGGTCCCGGTCCGCGATAGTTGCGGATGGCCAATAGAACACGTTCCTTGATGCGTTGGATCGAAGTCCTGAGCCATTCGATATGCCGAATGGCCCTCTGTCGTAGGTCATCCTCATGATGGAGTTCCTGTTGCATTTGAATGGCTCCCGCGTTCCAACGGCCAAAATCAGCGGCCATACCGCGGGGTGCGCGGTCCCAGATCACCATGTCTTCCAAACCCCGACCGAAAAATTCGCCGCCAATGTAACCTAAGTTTGCGTATCCTCGCTCGCGGACGGCGGCTGACAACGCTCGATTGGGAATTTGTCCATTCCAACGGCTCAGCACGGTTTGGACCATGTTCAGATGATCCTTCGCCTCCGGGTTTTCCCGCACGATTTCCGCCTCAGGTTCTTCCGACTCCAGAGGCGCATAGCTGGGAACTTTCAGCTGCACCGCCGCCAGAACCGCTCCCAAGCCCGTCATTCCAAAGAATCCGTATTGATTTGGATCCGTGAAACCGGCCAAATGGTCTTCGAGCAAGGTTTTCAAGACATCCACGGAATGCGCGGGAACTCCCATTTGTTGACGCAGCCATACCCAGCCTCGCGGAAGGATCCGGTACATGGTGAAGGGCTGATACCCTCTATTTCTATAAGATTTATATTACAGGAGGGTTAACGAAAGGCCCGTATCGGCGCATTTTTTTGACACTTTTGAAGCCCCTCCGCGTCTATGGAAGTGACGCCCATGAACTACGAACCTGAAGATCCTATTTGGCAGCGGCTTTCCAAAGCCCTTTTCGGCGGCCAGAAAACAACCGACGAAGGTCTTTTCACCTACCAGGTCATGCAGGAAATCCGCGGCTTATCGCGGGAGATTCAGGACCTCGCCTGGCCGCGCTTCTTGCGCTGGGCTGTACCCGCTTTGGGGGTCGGCGTGGCTTCCCTTGTCCTAGCCACCCGTACCCCCGTCTTTACCACGCCGCTTCTGATGGAAACGGCTTTATTTCACCAGCAAACACCCGATGAAGATCCCTTGAGTCCCGTTTTGGAGGAAATCCGATGACCCCCCCCCTGGAAATACATAGTTGTTTCATTAGCAGTCGGCCTGCTCCTGGGCGCGGCGGCGGGCTTCTTTTACAGCCAGAACTTTGCGCAGCGATGGATAAAAAAGAGCCCTGAGATGTTCCTCAAACGTTTAGATCATGAACTGCATCTGACCGAACCGCAGAAGACACAGATTCGATCGCTTTTGACCTCCAAACGCGCCAAAGTGACCGCTTACGAAGATGAGATCCGCAAAACTACGCGGGCAGATATTCGCGGAACTCTCACTCCCGATCAACAGACCGGGTTTGACGCCATGGTGGCACGTCATGATGTGGAACGCCGAAAACGAGAGACGCCGTAAAACCCAATGCAACCGACGCGTATCTTCCTTTTAGTCAGCCTACTGAGTCTTAGCGCTTGGGGCGAAATGGCCGCACCCATGACATGGGAAGACTGTGTACGCCTGGCGGCCGCGAGAAATCCCCAGCTTCTCTCAGCTCTGCGTGCCGAGGACGCCGGCCGGGCTCAATATAACGGAAGCTACAATGGCATTTTCCCTCATCTATCGTTAACCAACAGCTACACGGACAGCAAAGACTCGGGCTTTGCGGAGTCCAAACTCTGGCAGGCAGGAGGAACGGCGAGTCTTGACCTTATCGATTTCAACCAATGGGCGACGATTGAAAATTCCAAAGCCGCGTATCGGCAAAGCCACGCCAATGCGCTCGTGGCTTCCTCCAACGTTCTCTTAAGTCTCTACAAAGCCTTTTCCACTCTCCTCTACAGCCAGGAGGCGATCGGCGTGGACCAAAGCATTCGCAATCTCTGGGACCAGAACGCTCAAATGATCAGTTTACGGTACGATTCGGGATCCGAATCCAAGGGCAATAACATGCGGACCCAAGCGGAGTTTTTACAGGCGGACGTGGCGCTGACGCAGTCGGGCCGGGATTTGCGTGTGGCCCAAGAGCAGCTGGCGCAAGCCTTGGGACAGGACGACTTTTCGGCTCCGGTCGTCACTGGGACGTGGGCGACGGCGCCGGCTCCGGAGACTCCCCCCGATTTTGGAACAATCGTGGACCGCCTGCCGGGCGTGCTCGTTCAACAGGCTGTGGTGGATGAGGCCAAGGCCTCCATCCATGCCGCGCGCGGTTCCCTATACCCCACTCTCTCGTTGAATTACACGAGAGGTTTCGAAGGAACCTCGGAATTCCCCACGAACAATCCGAACTGGGCGTTCATCGGTCTCCTGAGCTACCCGCTTTTCAGCGGCGGCCCCACCGCGACCTACTACGCCACGGCAGCCGCCACCAAGAATTATGATAAGGCGATGCAGGATTTGCGCACCGTACGCGAGCAGGCGCGCAGCGCCCTGGAAAGCGCTTGGTCAGGCTTTGCGCAGGCGCAGGATCAGGTTCGGGTTCAGAAAGCCTTTTTGGACTCCGCCGTGCAGCGCAAACAGGAATCGGACATCATGTATCAAAGCGGCTTGATGTCCTTCCAAGATTGGGAGCTGATTATGAATGATTACGTCAATTTTCAAAAGAGTTTCTTATCCGCAGAACAGAATCTGATCTCGGCCCAAGGGCAATGGCGTTTTGCCACCGGCCAG
>Ga0207053_10230_pt1 | contig 15090 bp, 15 predicted proteins | sample Alteio_BWMinCont_59_FD_153290 | JGI IMG/M metagenome (GOLD analysis project Ga0207053, IMG submission 153290) | Enriched cells from forest soil in Barre Woods Harvard Forest LTER site, Petersham, Massachusetts, United States -... | ecosystem: Environmental > Terrestrial > Soil > Temperate forest >...
AAGGTCCGAGACCGCTTGACGCCTTCGATGAAAAGCGAGGCAAAAATCTTGTCATGGCCGGACCCGTCGATATCGCCGGTTTCAACGGAAAGGTAATTGCCATAGCCGCGCGGTTTGAAGACCGCGAAGGATTCCAGTTTCTCGCCGTTCCACTTAAAAACTTCAATTTGATCACGGAACGCCACAACCAGCTCTTTTTTGCCGTCGCCTAGAATATCTCCGAGCGCCAGTCCGGTCGCCTCGTGTGCTATCGCTTCGCTTCGCCAGAGTTCTTTGGGAACATTACTGGGAGCCGCCGTATTAACACCTACCGGCGGCGAGGAAACGGAATCCTGAAGCACTTGAAAACGCGTTCGGTCTCCCTCATGCACGGTGTCTTTGCCTTCGATCAGCTTCCCGATGGAGAATTTATCTTCCATATGGTCCATCATTCCGCTGCCTACCGTTTGCTCGGCCTTGCCCAAGATTTCGCCCGTGACGGGATGTTTCAGCACGCCCGTCTCACGGTAAACCAAAAAAGTGTCGCCTGGATGAACACCGGAATCATGGCCCCAGTCCAGATACACCGTTGCGCTATCCACTTTCACCACGTAGCCGTCCAGCGGAACCTTGGCAAACAGATTAACAGGCAGGCAAAGAGCAAGCAACAATGTCATCCCCGCGCAGGCGGGGATCCATCGATAGATTCCCGCTTTCGCGGGAATGACAATTGAATTTGCCATTTGAAATTTGCCATTTGAAATTTGCCGTGACGTTAAATGGTGTATTTCCATGCAGCCTCCAGATCGTTTAGACTTCGAAATTTAGCGGAATACGCGTCCGAGAGCGCCTGATCGATGGCAAGACCGGAACGCAGCTCACTCAGCATCTGCGCGAAACCGAGCGCGCTTCCCTGGCTCAAGAGATAGGTGACCACGCTTTCCACCTGTTGGTACCAGCTGTCCGTCCGGCGTTTTTCCTCCGAGTTCGTCGCAAAAAATGTCATCTGAGAAAAGGGCATCACGTTCGAGCGCAGCTGACTGGTTTTTGAGGCCGCGTACGACATCCTATCGCTATCCTGCATCTTGGACAGCTCTTCATTCATCGCCAGGCCTTCTTCAAGCCACTTAAAGGAGGCCGCTTTATCCCCCAGGTAAGAGTCGAAAATGAGATGAACCATTTGGTGAGTCAGAATCGGTTCAAGATCAGGGTCCGGAAAATAGAAGTAAATACCCTTCCCGGCCGTAACGGCATGAGACCAGGCAGGCTGATGCGTTTTTTTCATATATTCATCGCGGTCCCGGTACGCCACGAGCACATAATTGCCCGAGGCCAAAAAGGAGTAAAGCCCGGTGTCATTGCCGATTTTGCTGTAGATGGTTTCCGCCATCTGTTTGAGGGTCTCCAAGTCCGTCTGAGAATAGCCCTTAAGAGTAAAGTGCGTACTCGTGATCGAGGTGTTCCCAGGCTCCAGGTCGGGGAATGCCGTGGCGGTTGCTGTGCCGCTTGAAATCGCGAGGCCCGCAACGGCTGAGGGCGGAAGCTGGTCGACCGGCACGCAGCTGCCGAGGAAACACAGCGTAAGCGGAAGAGCGAGAGAAAAAGAGAGCGCGAGAGCGAAGGAACAGAAGGATATCTGATCGCCCGCTCGCTTCACTGGTCTTTCTTCTCTTTCTTAGGCGGCGCGCCGATGGCGCCGAGCGCCCGGGCGGCGGCGGCGCGGACAGCGGGTTCCTGTTCGCCCGCGACAATATCCGTGAGCCATTTAACCATCTTTTTCTGGCCGATCTTACCGATCACGTCCACCGCCTTCGCCTTGGCCCCGCTGCCCCACGTAAACTGGGGGTTGACGAGAGCTTCGCTCAGGCGCTTGGGCGTTGCGCTGTCGTTGGCCAGAACCAAAGCCTTTACGAGCACGTCCTGCTCAGCGGCATCCGCGCTGGCGACGAGAGCCGTCTCCAAAGGTTTGACCGCCTGCTCGGCCGCGTCCGGCACTTCCGATAACGCTTGTGCCGCTCCGGTGCGGACCTCGACGCTTGTGTCTTGAAGGGCTTTCATGAGCGCCTGAACCGACTGCTTGGGAAGCCCACCTGCCCATCCCGTATGCGCGATCCCAAGACCTAGGCAAACACTGAGGAGAAATGATTTTTTCATAGTGACCAATGTTAGGATAGATTGATGCGCAAAATCAATCTCTGCCTCGTCGCGCTGTCCGTCGCTTTGACCGCCTGCAGTCCGCAGCGGTTTTTTTATTATCCCAACCGCATTCTCTACGTCGATCCGGACCGCGTCGGACTCCATCCTGAACTGGTGCGCTATCCCAGCCTGAACGGCAAGGAACTGACAGCGCTTTACTTCAAGACGGATCAAAAACCGAAAGGGACCATCGTCCATTTCCATGGAAATTACGGAAACGTATCGAATCATTTTCCCCTTGCGCTCTTCCTTCTAAAATATGGGTTTGATGTGCTCGCTTTCGACTATGAAGGCTATGGCGCGTCCGAAGGACGACCGACGCCGAAACATCTGCTCGACGACGGAATCGCCTCCGTACGCTACGCCCAAGCCCACCTCCGGGAGGGCGCCAAAGGAGTTGCCGTGTTCGGCCAATCGCTAGGAGGCTCGACCGCCATCGTCGTCGCCGCCAGCGAACCGCTCGTCAAAGCCGCCGTGATCGAATCGGCTTTTACCAGCCACGCCGCCATGACGCGGGCCGTCCTGAAGCGCCACTGGCTGGCGTGGCCGCTTTATCCTATCGCGCCTCTGTTTGTAAACCATTCTCTTGACCCCATCACGTTTATCGCCCGCATCGGCCCGCGTCCGGTCTTTTTCATTCACGGCGACAAAGATGCGATCGTCCCCGTGGAGATGTCGAAGGAACTATTTGAGAGGGCATCTGAACCTAAGCGGCTCTGGATTGTGCCGGGGGCCGGGCATCTGGAGGTCCGCCGCAAAGCGGGAATGGAGTACGAAAAAGCGATCGCGGATTTCTTCTCACTCGCTTTATCTACATCTACCCCGATCCTCCATTAACGGGACTATAGGAACCAAACCCACGTAAGCAACACTTCCTTATACGTGTTCTGACGTTCCAACTTGGTGCGAAGTTCGAAATCTTTTGAGAGAGATACGCTTTGATAGAGGCCGAGCTTCGTAGTGGATGGGGTTCCCCCCACGGCATAGGGAAAGTGCGACATCTGAAGCCGGGCGCGCCAGAACCTGACCGGGTTAAACAGGATTCCACCGCTCGGGCCGCCTCCGAATCGAACGGAATCGTCAAACGCATGCCCCACTTCCAGTTCCATTTCCGCCATCCCATAGACGAGCGCCTTATCGTCCGTCCCCGGAACCCAGGCCGAATATCCCGTACCAAGATTTAATCCATAGTAAAGGCTGTTTTCAGGATCGCGATTCAGATCGTTGGCGACCATGATACCCGAACTCACTTTCCAGGAAGGCGGGTGGATCCACCGGTCGTACGGGGTGATCGAAAGCAGATCGATCAGGGCAAATTGCTGAAGGTAAAGCGTGTCTCGATCGTTGTCGTAGCGAAGCTTGGCGTGAAACATTTCAAGCTTGCTGCCCGGCAAATACCCCTCCGGTGGATCTTCCTGATCGTGAATGGCCGGTCGGAGTGAGAGCTCTTCGAAATGCGAACGGTTTGAGAAACCATAAGACAGTCCGATCCGGCCTGTAGGGTGGCCGCTATCCGGTCGCAGATTATTGCCCTCCCCCCTTGTGGGGAAGGATGAAGGTGGGGGGCCAGACATTAAAGACGCACCCCCCCATCCAACGTCTTCCCCCACCGAGGGGGAAGGAATTTTATTGCGCAAGAGCAGGAGTTCGTTTTCCTTTTGCTCAACCTCCGGCGGCTGTTCCCTCAAGAATCCCACCTTGTAACGAAAAAGATCATAGGCCGCATCAAGGACCAAAGCCTGCCGTTCGGGCGGCAAAGAAACGAATCTGGTTGTTTTCGCTGTGAAGGGATCGCGGGCGGCTTCTTCGGCCAAACGGATCTCAGGATCTGTGAGCCTTGAACGCTCGGCAATCAGTTTGCTCGTATGCGAAGGCCGCCGCGTGATATCTCCCACGAAACCGGGTTGGCGCATAACCGTCCTGACGGTGTCGACGGGGATGGTTTTTAGAACAAATTCCTTCTTAAAATCACGGTCCGGTTCGACCGCTTCCAGGAGCGGCATCAGATGGTAGGAACAATTCTTGTTCAGGAAAAAATAGCGGATGCGGACATTGCCCAACTCCCAAAGATGCTGCACGAGCCGTTCGATGCCCGGAGTGGAGAGATGCAGTTCATATTCCCAGAGGTCGCGGGATTCGAGATTGTTGTATTCCTGGACCTTCATGTAATAAGGGAACGTGGAGAACCGCCCGTGATAGCCGCCCGCAAGCCCCTTCACAGCGTAGAGAAAACCGCTATCCGCTTCCAAATCAGCGGCGAAGTTCACGACGTAATCCAGGAGGCGCTCCTGGGCGGAATGGCCCTTTTTCTTCAGAAGCAGAAACGTATGGCCATACATGGAAGACGGGTTGTTCATGTAAGAGGATGCGAAGACCAACGAGACCGATTCGGGGTTCACCTGAGATTTCCACTTTTCATATCGGACGCAATCCGGATGTGGAAGTGGCGAAAGATTCATCTCCAGTTGCTCTTGGAGCCAGGCAAAGCGGGCGGGATAGCGACATTGCGGATGTTGCGTGGTTTCCGACTCCGACGCGGCGGGCTTAAAAAAGGCCGCGAGCGTCGCACCAAGTTCAGCGCCGGCGTCGCGTCGACCGCGCGGCGATACAAAAAAGGACGAGTCATCGATTTCGCTCTGATAGACACCCCAGAGATTGCGTCTGTAATGGAGCAGCCGACGCCAGTAGGGATGATCGGAAAGATGCTTCTCATGCGCGCGGGTCTGCAGCGTCTCGAGTGCGGAAGAAGCGACAACGGGCTGGATCATCGCGAGGACGATCCAGCCCGCCAGTCGAACTGAACTTATGCGAAGCAGCTCTTAGCCTAGGAGTTCCGGATGCGCGGCCAGCTTCTCGGAGAGAGTTTTGAGCATCTCTTCGGAAGAGGTTCCCGCGGTCGGGAAGAGGTTCTGATACTCGGACTGGAAGAAGCGGACCATCTGCGGACGGGTCGCTTCATTGGCTCCGAGAAGAACGGCAAACGTGTTCACGTATTCGCCTTCGCCTGTGGCCATTTCCTGGCGCAGCGAAGCGAGGTTTACATCCGCGAAGACTTCCGTCGCGCGGGCGACCTTTACCGCTCCATCTTCAGTACAGCCCGAGGTACCGGAGCTGATGCCAAAGGTTTGGGTGCCGAAGGTGCCGTTCGTGGTCGCGCCCAGGACCTGGGTGACCTTTTCGTTGTCTTTGTTGGAGAGCAAAAGATAGCCGAGTCCACAGCCGGCCATCGGATGGTTGCCTCGCGCCATCGCCAGAGTCGGGAGTAAGCTTGCCAGTATGCCTAATGCAATGACTTTTCTCATGATTCCTCCATTTCATTTAGTTCTCAAGTGTCCGCCTCCCGGGGCAGGACTCGAACCTGCAACCCTCCCGTTAACAGCGGGATGCTCCACCATTGAGCTACCCGGGAAGTGGACACTCAAGATGATTATAAGGTCGCGGGGTGATTGTAGAAAAAATGGCGTATTTACTACAAAAAATGAAGGCCTATAAATAAAGAAGGCCCTTTGGGCCCTGTTTTTTAGCCGCTTGCTCTATGGTAGGATTGATGGCTTCAAAGTATAGTGAAGTATGCTGAATACTTTCAAATCATGCCGCCGCTGCCGCGGACCGCTCAATGCCAGAAGGGTGGAACACCCCTACTGGAATGGAATTACGCTCGTTGCGGTGATTCGGGATGTCCCCTCGTGGGTCTGCCAGCTCTGCGGATACCACTATTTCGAGCCGAGCGTGGAAACAACCTTGCGCTTCATTGTGAAAGACTACGAGAAAATGGGAACGCTGTTCCCGATCCCCTCCACACCCTACCGAGAAGCCCGACAATAAGAATGGGAGAGGCGCCTAGCCGTGCGCCCTAATTAGATTCGGCTTTCGCGCGGATGGCTTCAATCTGAGGCACGAGCAGGCGGCGCGCCATTTTATCCATGACCCACCCCATGGTATGGCCGCTCGGAACGACTGTCGCGTGGAAAGCAATCTGGGAATCGTGCGTGGCGGGATCGGTGGTCACTTCCACAGACCCTCTGAAACTTTCAAACTCTCCGGCGATCCTCTCAAATTCCAGATTATGCTCGCGCGGATGCTCAATGACGCGCAGATGAAGATTCACCTTAAACATGAACACCGTGAACCGCGTCAAACACACCATATGCACAATCGTCGCGGCGCCGTCTTGCCCTTCCCGTTCGCTCGCGAGCATGTCCGGCATAAACTGCTTCAGCCGGTCATAGCCGGTCAATATTTCCCAAATCCGATTGACGGACGCCCGGCTCGTCGCCCGGACCAGGAACGTTTTTTCACGTCCGCTTCCGGACTCCATCCGGAAATCCGCGCCTCCGCCCTTTGAAGGGGCAAAAAGCGGGATTGATTTAGAAGACTGAGCCTGTTCCGCCGGTTTTGCCCGCTCATTCGTCGTTTGAGCGGGCGTATCGGATTTCACCGGCAGAACCGTCGTTGCCGCCGGTTCCATGTCATCCGATCCCAATCTCGTATCGTGCGCGAGCTTCTTTTTGACGAGCATTAAATCGTAAGCATCCGCGACGCGAGACAGAGCCGCTGTCGTATAGACTTTGGCAAATTGCCGCACCACGGTATCAAGCGCAAGCGGCGAGGCTTCCGGTTGAGCCGCCAGCACAAGTTCTTCGGTATCTTTGGCAATGGCGCGACGGTCCTCAGGCGCGATGCGCGACTCGTCAAAGAACGCGTGCAGCGTATTCGAGCGGACCTGATCTTCTCCCCCCGGCTCGACCGTTCCACGTTCGAGGTCTGAAGAAAACGCAAAGTGCAGCGGCTTCTTCGGACTTCCATCTGGTTCTTGCCCGCCTGAGAAGGTCAGGCGAACTTCATAGACCGGCCCTTCTTTCAAAGTCGCGCTCCAATCCACATCGTTATAGAGATAAATGCGCTTGCCGCTTTCAAAAGCGGTGTTGTACTCGCGGTCACGCAGGATTTGCATCAGAATCTCGACGTTGCGCTCGACCGTGCGCTGCCCTCCGTAAATCCGGTCCCGTTGGACCTGCCCAATCGCCTGGTCTTCCTGGGAGGTCCAGAGCCCCTGATTGGCCCGGCGCTTGACGGCATAGGGAGAATTCACCGGTGAGGAGTAGCGCTTCTTGAGCGGCGCGGCCTCCGCCACCACATGGTAGGAGGCGCCTTCCGTCTTGGGCTCGGAAGCGCTGTTTTCAGTCGCATGCGCGGCATATTTGCTCACCCCGGGCAATGCGGCCGCGTTATAGCCCATGCGATGTCGCGCCGGCCGCCAGTGATAGCCTTGGACAACCCTTCGAGCGCTGTGAGATACGGCTTTATGCATGGGAGCAGGAAGAGTTATGGGAACACCAACCGCGGGCAGCCCTTTCGGCGTATGCCGTTTTTTCCATGAACGATATCCGAAGAATGATCCCCCTGTGACAAGGATGGCAGCGGCAACTCCGATCACTAATTTCAACATCGATATTTCGACCATGGTGTTTGAGACCGGATCGACGGCTGCCGGTGCGGCGGCGATGGGCGCCGGAGTGGGCGCTGCGGACGCCTGTGGGGCGGCATCCTCGATAGCGACCTTAGGAGATGACAAAGCAGGAATGGCGTTCCCTTTTAACTTTTCCCCACACTTCATGCACACCTCGACATCGCGGGGGTTCTTATACCCGCAGACGTCGCAGATCGCGCGCAGAGCGGCATTGCCGACCGGGGCGGGGGCGACGGCCCCATTTTTCTTCGGCTCGTCGGTTAAAAGAATTTCAATGTCGGGTCCGCCTGATTTGGCAGGGGTCGCTGATTTTTGCCATGCGGTATTGGGTTCAGGAAGAGTAAGCTCTTCCAGCATGGGCTGGGGAGCGAAATCGATTTTGGGAGCGGCGTTTCCGGCATCCAGCGCGAAGGAATTAGGCCGCGGCGGCGAGATGAAATAGGACTTAATCTCGATGACCTCATCGGCCATCCTCCAGGTCTGCTCCCCTTCCTCGCAGACCTGGGATAAAAGGTTGAATCCAGGGACCTTCCGGAGGGAAGGAATATCCACCGGACCCTGGACCTTATCGCCGATATATACCCAAAACCGAGACATAATCAGATGCTTTAGTCTAGGATGAGTTTTGGCGGTTTTAAAGGGTTTTTTATAGGCTGGAAGGGGCCTAATTTAGGCCCAATTTTAGGCGGTTTGGGCAAGCGTTTTAAGATAGTTCAGAAGTGGAGGAAACCGGAAGCGCTTGGCATAGGCCGCTAATTTGCGGAAGTCCAACTTCCACCGTTTATCCCTCTGATATGGCATGCCAAGCGGCGATCGAGGGATAAGTCCCAAATAAGCCAGGTCTAAAAATGCTTTTTCCGGATCTGCCATCGGAAAAGAAGCTCGCCCATGGTGTTCGATCTGAAACCCCCATATGAGGCGTTGCGGCAGATGGTGGATGCGATAGTCTCCTATGGGCGTATGGTACCGTCTTGCGCGCGCGGCAGAAACGGCATAAATCGCTTGAGGCACTTCTTCGATGATGCGATGGAGAGAAAGAGCGCTGTAAAGAGAGACATAACTCGGCCAAGGAGCTGTCAAATGCGATATGGTTTCCATGGGATCTAAGTCTTGAATCATGCGGTTTGCCCATAGCCCGCGCTTGATCGGAGACAAAAGTCCTTGAGCGGCCAAACGCCGGAGAGCCTGCGTAGCGGCCGGCGGCTTCATGCCGGTGAGGGTCATGACGTCCGAGGTCGTGAAAAGACGAAATCTGTGGTCCTGCAGCTGCTTGAGCAACCCAGTTGCCGATTGACTCATTGAATAAGACCTCGCAGATGTTTTTCGACAACTTCCCGCAGGGATTTAAAAGCAGAAGCATCCTTGTATAGGGCTTGCAAATCTCCGGGCAGATACGGAATGACTTGGTCCCGGAAATCGGCGTATTCAAAGCGACTCACCTTCTCCAGAGCCTTCTCAAGAACAGGTCTATCGACCTCCTGCCAATGTGTTTCTGGGCCGAGTTGAGCATGCGTAAACAAGTGGTCGAGATCAAAGAGATCACGGGCGGCAGTTCGCGATGGAGAAGCCAGCGCGCGAATTTTCTGTCGAATCATTTCTGAAGCGCCATAATACGCAACAGCAAAAGGGGCAACGAATGCCTTTTGCAGCAGCTCAGGATTCAGCGAACCTCTTTCCGCATGGATCGCCGCGCTTCTCCGGCTGAACTCGAGAGAGGTCGAAAGTCGTGCGCCGCCGGCGACCGCCAGTCCCACCTTCCAGCGCTGCGTTGTGTCCGTCTTCTTGGGCCGGGTAAATTCGACGGCCGTCACTCCGCAAGCGCGCAGCGAAGCGGCTAGGGCCTGGCCGCCTAAAACGGCGTTGACGTTATTTTGAAGAGTCTTGAGCGGCATGCCTGGAGCGATGTCGATATCCATATCTTCAGACAGACGGGGTGAGCGATGAAAGAACCGCAGACAAATCCCCCCTTTTACAGCATACGGCCGCGACGCCAGCCGCCCCGTCAGCTGCCGCAGCACATGGAGATGGAACATTTCACGGACGTCAAATCCAAGATCCATATCGATATAATGCATGTAATTAATTTATTTGTAAATTATTAACTTTATGTCTATTTGTAGCGGGCTAGGGGGGATCTCTTTAGTTGAGCGGCGTTCACTGCTTTCACCGCAAAGCGGAACTGTCCGGGTCCGGTATCGCTGAACCAATGCCCCTCCGGCTTTATCAATGGCTCCTGGTTTTCCTTCGCCGCGATCAGGCCGGTTCCACCCACTCTGGGCACGAAGGATGGTTTTGGAGAAGGCAGGGCTGTACCCTCAATCCGGCCTCCGGCCACCTCACCGGCCAGACGAGTCCCTGATAGAGGTAGGGTACGGCCATCGGAACCAGCCACAGAGCGCCCATAATCAGGCCCCACCGCGCGCCCTTGAATTGACTTATCTTGCTAAGAATTTCTTTGAGATGCGGACGGCTGCCGTCATCAGACTGACCCTCCAGCCTTGATCAGCAGCCTGCTTGCCGAGTGCAACCTGTTGGGTTTTATCTGTTATTTTTCCTAAATGGCGGGCATGGCCTTCTGCTAAGTGTTACACGTATAACACCTTCCTGGACTTCGGGAGGCAGATTGAGTAATTGAAGCGCTTGGTTTACGTAGCTTCGTCCTTTCCCCACCTTATCCGCAATCTTGCCTTGATCGAACCCTATTCTTTTGAGTTGGTCATACCCCCCTCGCTTCCTCTATAGGGTTCAAGTCCTCCCGCTGGAGGTTCTCAATCAGCCCCAGGACAGAAGCCTCCTCATCCGTAACGTTGGGGAAGACCCGGGCATCGATGATAGGCCACCCCAGCCGCTTGGCGGCGCGGAGTCGGCGCTCGCCGGTGATGAGCTCGTACATGAGATCAGCTGAAGATGGGATGAAGATTTGCTGACGAAATGAAAATGGGTCGGAAGGCCTAGGAATATTTTGTACCTAAATAACTCCACAACGTAGGTCCTCTCCCACCGTCGTCATCCCGGCGGATTGTTAGCCGGGATCCATCATGCCCTTTTGCGAAAGAGAGAACTGAGGTTCCAGGAACAAATTTGTAAATTAAGCGCCCGCCTGCCAGTAGGAAGGGCCGGGTGGGACACCTTCCCGGCATTAGGCATGGTTTTTTAAGCGGCGCGCGGCAGCTTCTGTTTTTGTCGACGCTGGACCAGCGCGAGACGCCAGCCAAACACAGCGGCCAGCTGCTGCAAAGTTTCCAGGCGCGGGTTGCCGCGCTTGGAGAGAATGCGAAAAAGATGTTCGCGGTTTAATTTCGTCCTTTCAGCCAGCCGGCGCAGTCCTCCGTGAGCATCCGCGACATCGCGAAGAGCAAGCAGAAATGTCTCTTCGTCATCCTCTAAACAGGCATTTAGATATCCCAAGGCATAGGAGGGATCCCTGAGCCTTTCTAAAAGGTCTTCGTGATAGGTAGTCTTTTTCATAATTTGAATCTCCTTATATGGTCTGCCAATAACGTATATGCCTTACGAATATCCTTCGGTTGAGTTCCTTTATCGCCGCCGCAAAGCAACCAAATCAGAGCAGGACCCCGTTGTCCAAAATAAATACGGTGTCCGGGCCCGACATCGACGCGCAACTCCCATACTCCTCGCGGAATTATCTCCACCATCCGCCTCCTTAATGGTAGCTGATAAGCTACTAAGTTTCAATAGCGGGGTATTTCTCATGCATCGCACCCTATATCCCTTAGAGGGAATTTCAAGAAAAATATTCACGGTGTTTTTGATAAAATAACAATATCCCCATGAAAATCCTTGTTATCGGAAGTGGCGGCCGCGAGCACGCCATCGTCCATGCGCTCGCGCGGAGTCCCAAGGTGAAAAAGCTCTGGTGCGCGCCCGGCAACGCGGGCATCGCCCAGGAAGCCGAATGCGTCCATATCCAGGCAGATAACATCCGCGAGCTTTTTGCCTTTGCGCGGGACAACCACGTTGATCTGACGGTGGTGGGTCCTGAGGGTCCGCTTGTGGATGGCCTCGTCGATCATTTTCGCCATGGCGGGCTCACGGTGATAGGTCCGACCAAAACAGCCGCTTGCCTGGAAGGAAGCAAATCCTTCGCGAAAAACTTTATGCACAAGTACGGCATTCCCACCGCCCGCTACGAGGTAGTGCCGAACCTGCAAAAGGGTTCCTATCTGCTCAGCCATTGGAAAGGGCCCTGCGTCGTGAAGGCGAACGGGCTTGCGGCCGGAAAAGGCGTCAAAGTCTGCCGGGACGCCGCGGAAGCCAAAGAATTCCTCTTTGAAGTCATGGAAAAAGAAATGTTCGGTTCGGCCGGTTCCACCGTGGTTCTAGAAGAATGTCTGCATGGGGAAGAAGCGACAGTCATGGCGTTTTGTGACGGCCAGACCCTCGTTCCCATGCCGGCTTCCCAGGACCACAAACGCCTTCTCGATAATGATGAAGGGCCGAACACGGGCGGTATGGGAGCCTACGCACCGGCGCCCGTCGTCACACCAACCCTCCTGAAGCGTATTGAAAACGAGGTTTTTAAACCGTTTTTAAAGGGTATCCAAGAAGAAAAATTTGATTTCCGCGGAATCATTTATTTTGGATTGATGATCACTCCTGCCGGCCCCCAGGTGCTCGAATTCAATACGCGTTTCGGAGATCCCGAAACCCAGGTGGTGTTGCCTCTTTTGGAAAGCGATCTCTTGGATGTTCTTCTGGCGGTGGCCGACAAGCGGCTCACCACCGCGAGTGTGCGTTGGAAAAAGAAATCGGCGCTGTGCCTCGTGCTTGCTTCCGCGGGTTATCCCGGCAGTTATGAGAAGGGCAAAGTTATTCACGGGCTGGGAACCAAACAGGGGGACAGCGTGAACGTGTTCCATGCGGGAACGCAGCGGACAGCGGACGGAATCATGACCTCCGGCGGACGCGTGCTGGGGGTGACGGGATTGGCGGATACCCTCGAAGCCGCCCGCGATAAAGCCTACAAAGCCGCCGATGCGATTTCTTATGAAGGAAAAATATCCCGCAAGGACATCGGAGCCAAAGCCTTAGCCGTATCCGCGAGGGCCGGATGAACCGGATCACCACCGCCGCCGGCCGGGTCGTTCTTGACGCCGCGAAGATTGAACAGAAAGTGCAGCTCCTCTGCCAGGCGATCATAAAAGAATTTCATAAGGATCTCGGGAAGCTGGCGCTCGTAGGCATCCAAACTCGCGGGGCGTATTTGGCCCGGAGGCTGGCCAGACAGCTGCATGAAGAAACAGGCAAAGAGGTTCCTGTTGGCATTTTGGACATCACGCTCTACCGCGACGACGTGCATGACATCGCGGCCCAGCCGGAGGTGAAGGAAACCGATTTGTCCTTTGACATCGTTGATCGGCCGCTCGTTCTTGTCGATGACGTCCTGTTCACGGGACGCACGGTGCGCTCGGCCATGAACGCGCTGATCGATTATGGACGGCCCCAATGCATACGCCTGGCGGTTCTGGTCGACCGGGGCCATCGGGAGCTTCCCATCGGTGCCGATTATGCGGGCCTCGTTCTCAAAACGCAGTCTGACGATGTCGTCGACGTGAACTTGAAAGAAATCGACGAAGAAGATAGTATTCGTTTGAGGAAATATGAGGATCGCAAGGCGAGATGAAACTTCGGCATAAAGACCTCCTGGGGCTTGCTCACCTCAATGCCGAAGAAATTGAGCTCATTCTTAATACCGCCGTTCCCTTCAAAAAACTTTTTACCCGGTCCATCAAAAAAGTTCCGCCGCTCCGCGGCAAAACGGTGGCTCTTCTTTTTTACGAGCCCTCCACGCGTACCCGTACCTCTTTTGAACTCGCGGCCGCCCGGTTGTCGGCTGACGTCCTGAGCTTGTCGGTATCCTCGTCAAGCGTTCAGAAAGGCGAAAGCCTGATGGATACCGCCCTCAATCTCGAGGCCATGAAAGTGGATTACATCGTTCTTCGCCACTCGGTCTCCGGCGCGCCCGAACTTTTGGCGCGCGGCGTACGGGCGCATGTGGTGAACGCCGGCGACGGCAACCACGAACATCCGACGCAGGGGCTTCTTGATCTCTACACCATCCGCGAAAAGAAAAAGAAGGTTCAAGGCCTCACCGTCGCGATCATCGGCGATATCCTGCATTCGCGCGTCGCGCGCTCGAACATTTGGGGGCTCACGAAGCTGGGAGCCAAGGTCCGTCTCTGCGGGCCGGCGACTCTGATTCCGCCCGGCATGAAATCGGCTTTCGGAAACAACGTGGATATCACCTACAACATGAAGGAAGCTTTGGATGGGGCCGACGTCATCAACGTCCTGCGGCTTCAGCTCGAACGCCAGCAGGAAAATCTCTTTCCCTCCTTGCGTGAATATCACGAATTTTATGGTTTGGACGCAAAGAAACTTTCGTGGGCGAAAAAAGACTGTCTGGTGATGCACCCGGGACCGATGAACCGGGGCGTTGAGATCGATTCGAGCGTCGCGGATGGCCCTCAATCGGTGATTTTGGAGCAGGTCACAAACGGTATTGCGGTTCGGATGGCCATTCTTTATCTTTTGGCGGGAAGCACCGGCGCGACGCCAACGGGATCGCCGGCGCAGTTTTTATCGGAGAAAAAAAGCTTATGAAAAGCACAGTAACCTGGGCCCGAAAGCAGCGTCCCAGCGAACCGGGAGTCGCCCGGCGGCCTCTTTTGATCCGTGGCGGTCATGTCGTGGACCCGCGCAACAAGGTAGATGAGGCGCTGGATGTCCTCATCGAGGGCCAGCACATTCAGAGGGTCGCTAAAGAAATAAAGCCTTCCAAAGACACGGACGTGCTGAATGCGGCGGGTCTTATCGTCGCGCCGGGACTGATTGATATTCATGTGCATCTGCGCGAGCCTGGGCAGGAAGAAAAAGAGACCATCAGTACGGGAACCGCCGCCGCCGCGATGGGCGGCTTCACCGCCGTTGCCTGCATGCCGAACACGGCGCCCCCCATCGACAATGTTTCGCAAATCCAATTTGTGATGATGAAGGCGCAGAGCGAAGGGTATGTACGGGTCTTTCCCATCGGCGCCATCACCAAGGGGCAAGAGGGCGGGGAGCTCACCGAAATCGGCGCGATGGTACGCGCCGGCTGCGTGGCCATTTCCGATGACGGAAAGCCTGTGGCCAACTCGAAACTCTTCCGCCGTGCTCTGGAGTATGCCAAAACGTTCGGCCTCACCGTGATTGATCACTGCGAAGATCCGGATCTGGCCAAAGGCGGCATGATGAATGAAGGAGGTCTGTCGTCCCTCTTGGGTTTGAAAGGCATTCCGCGCCAAGCAGAATACATCATGGTGTCGCGAAATATCGCGCTCTGCGAGCTTACCGGAGGCAATCTCCATTTGGCGCATATGTCGACAAAGGAATCCGTCGCGCTCGTCAGGGAAGCCAAAAAGCGCGGGCTTCCCATCACCGCC
>Ga0207053_10235_pt1 | contig 14924 bp, 14 predicted proteins | sample Alteio_BWMinCont_59_FD_153290 | JGI IMG/M metagenome (GOLD analysis project Ga0207053, IMG submission 153290) | Enriched cells from forest soil in Barre Woods Harvard Forest LTER site, Petersham, Massachusetts, United States -... | ecosystem: Environmental > Terrestrial > Soil > Temperate forest >...
GGCGATCCGCATCTCGATTCAGATGATGCGGCGCGGCAAGGGCGGGCCATTCGGGGCGGTCGTTGTTCGGAACGGGAAAATTGTCGGCAAGGGATGGAACCAGGTCACATCGGCCAATGATCCGACGGCCCATGCGGAGGTAATCGCGATCCGCGATGCCTGCCGCCGCTTGAAAACTTTTCAGCTCGACGATTGCGATTTGTACACCAGTTGCGAACCCTGTCCGATGTGTCTTTCGGCGATGTACTGGGCGCGGCTAAAGAAGGTTTATTACGCCAACACGCGCAAGGATGCGGCGGACATAGATTTCGACGACGATTTTATTTACACCGAAATTGCGCGGCCCATCTCCGAACGGAAATTGGAAATGCGGCAATTGATGCGGAAAGAGGCGCTGGCGGCTTTTAAGGAATGGGAGAACAAGGCGGACAAGGTGCGGTATTAGAAAGTAAAAATCGTTCAACCACGGATGCACACGGATAGACACGGATAAGAAACAAAAAGTCGCGATTGGGTTAGCAGCCTTTTGAAAAAGTAGGAGACGAGGTGACGAGTCTCAAATATCTCCTGTTTTTTAAAGGAAAGGTTAGAGACTCATCACTTCGTCTCCTACCAGATAAGTTTTAGGGGATCGCGAGTCGGTTCACATTGGTGCCTGTGTGGCGAAGGGCTTGTTGCAGGCCGGATAAAGCATACCCTTGCACGCTGCCGTCGGCCAGGACGACGTTACCTCGACCTTGATGCCACTGCGGTGTCCAACCAATCGAGTCCGGGGCTTTTATCACCATCAGGCCTGGGCTTGCAGGAACGCCGTTAACCATCAGATTTCGATCGCCGGCGAGGAACATTTGTGGCACGATCTCGTCCGCGTCCAAGCCCACGAAATAGCTCACGTTGTCATTGCCGAAATCGATGAAGTTAGGCGCGGGCGTACGGTTGTCGCTGGGGCACATGAGAATTGTGGGGGTGTTCAACTCGTTCGACATCACTTGAAAATAAACGTACATCTTCCCTTGAATCGCGAAAGACGGCCCGTCGAAATTATTGGTTCGAAACCTCATGGGATAGGCGCCGTTATCATCCCCCCACAGGCGGAAGGCCAAACCAACCTGTTTCAAATTACAGTTGCAGCAGACGCTCTGATTTTTAATTTTTGCCCTGCTAAAATAGGCGTAACCAAAAACTGCCGCCAGCAATACGACTGCTATTACCACCAGCAATTCGGTGAATGCAAAACCGCCAAAATGACTTATCGCACGTCGTGGCTTCATGAATCGTCCTGTCATGGCACAGCCAACCGGTTCATATTGGTACCTGTATGACGAAGGTCTTGTTGCAGACCGGATGAGGTGCACCAATAGACACTTCCATCCGCCATGCCGACATTGCCCTGACCGCGATGGATTTCTTGCTGCGTCCAGGCAAGTTTATCCGTTGATTTAACCGACACGACGCCGGTTTGGACGGGCACATTGTTGAGAGCCAGGTTGCGATCTCCCAGAAGAAGCATCTGAGGCACGGTTTCCTCCGCGTCCATTCCCACGAAGTAACTTACGTTGGTATTATCTAAAACAGCAAAGTTTAGCGCTGGATTTCGGTTATCGCTGGGACATATGAGAATTTTTGGAGTGCTCAACTCGTTCGACATCGTCTGATAATAAATATAAATCTTCTGCTGAAGCGCAAAGGACGGCCCATCAAAGTTACTGGTTCGATAGCGCATCGGGTAAACGTCATGCTCATCCCCCCACATGCGGAAAGCCAGGCCGACTTGTTTCAGATTGTTCGAGCAATTGGTGCGTGTGTCCTTACCCTTTACATTGGCCAGCCTCGACAAGAATAGCGCTGCCAGTATAGCCAGAATTACGATGACGACCAGGAGTTCAGTTAAAGAAAATGCGCGGTGGCCGGATTGGGAGCGACAGGTTTCCATGTATTAATCACGGAATCGCCAGGCGGTTCACATTGGTGCCTGTGTGGCGAAGGGCTTGTTGCAGGCCGGATGAAGTGTATTGCTGCACGCTTCCATCCGCGAGGCCTACGTTGCCCTGACCGTGATGAATTTCCTGCTGCGACCAGGCCAGTCTATCCGTTAGATTCACGGAGACCAGGCCGGTTTGGGCGGGAGAATCGTTGATGAGAAGATTCCGATCGCCAGCTAGAAACAGCTGGGGCCAGGTTTCATCGGCGTCCACTCCCACAAAATAACTGACATTATCATTGCTGAAATCTGCGAAATTGTCCGCTGAAGTCCGGTCATCGCTGGGACAAACAAGTATCTTGGGAATATTCAATTCGTTCGACAGGCATTGAAAGTGATGGAACGCATTGCCGCCGGTGACAAATTCCAACGAGCCATGCTTGTTCGTTGAGATCTGCATGGGATACTTGTCGTTGTTGTCACTCGACCACATGCGAAAGGCCAGACCGTCTTTTTTCAGGTTGTTGATGCAATTGATGCGTTGGGCTTTGCTCTTGGCCTTGGCCAGCGCCGGCAGGAGCAGTCCGGCAAGGATGGCGATAATGGCGATGACGATCAGAAGTTCGGCCAGCGAAAATGCGCGTTGGCGTAATTGAGAGTGATTGGTTTCCATGGAGGGAATTATAACGATTCTTTAGAAGGAAGGATACATTACTTTTTGAAAATAAATTCCAGGTTAACGCTCGCCCTCACCCCTGCCCTCTCCCCCGGAAAGAGGGAGAAACGGCGTCCGTCTTGGAATATTCCAGTGGCGACTGTTTTGGTAGCGCAGGTAGAAATGATTAAACTTCAAGTTGTAAGGTATTAAGGAATCGCAAGGCGCATGACATTAGTGCCTGGCTGACCTGGAACCTGACGCATTCCTTGGACGCTGCCATCGGCTAACCCAACATTGCCTAGACCTTGATGAAACTTTTGCGTCCAGCCAATCGTATCCGCAAATTTTATCAAAGACAGTCCGCCTGGCACCGGAGCGCCGTTGGTTGTGAGATTTCGATCACCGGCAAGAAACATTTGGGGCATGGTTTCATCAACATCCATGCCCAAGAAGTAGCTTACATTGGTATTGCTTAAACTCGCAAAGTTTGTGGCGGGCAGGCGATCGTCACCGGGACAAACGAGGATTTTAGGGGTGCTCAACTCATTAGACATTGTTTGAAAATAGACATACATCTTCTGCAGAGTCGCAAAAGAAGGCCCGTCGAAGTTATTAGTCCGATATTTCATCGGATACACGCCGTTATCATCGCTCCACATGCGGAAAGCCAGGCCATCCTGTTTCAGATTATTTGAGCAATTGATGCGTATTGCCTTGCAACTGCACTTTGACAGCGATGGCAAAAAAAGCACGGCCAGCAGCGCCAAAACCGCGATAACCACAAAAAGTTCGACAAACGTAAACGCCTGATGGCGGGAGTGAGTATGGGCGGTTTTCACAGACTAAGTTCGCGGTCTCGAGTTTCCCGACTCGTCCGTGTCGCGACCGAACCGGCGGCGGACCATTTCGGCGGCAATGATCAGGAACAACAGAAATAAAAGGAACAAAAGCCAGGAGCCGCCGGATTGCCCGGACTGTGTGGAACTCTGGGTCGAAGCGATTATGACGGGCGCTTCGTCATCTGCGTTGGTTTTCGACCCAGGCAAACTTTTGACAATTTTTTGCGGCAGAGCTCCCATGGTTCCACCAGAAGCTGAGGGCTCTTCCGCGGGAGTGGCGGCGGTTCTTGAGAGGCTCACGGAACTGGAAGGGAGTGCGTAAGACGCGGGCTGCATGGAACCGCCGGAATTGGGCTGGGGCGAAGAGGCGCTGTGCAAGTCTGTGGGAGGATCATAATGGGGATAATAGGCCGGCGTTGAAGGCGACGATGCTGATGCGGGCGTAGCGCTCGGGCCTTTCACGGTCGGCAGAAACAGGTCCATTTTCGACGGAGTGCCATATCCTGAATTCGCCAGACCCGAACTGTTCAGTTGTTCCACGCGGCCGTCGGCATACAGGACATTTCCCTTGAACACGTGCAATTCGCCCGTCCACGCAACCAAAGTGCCATTGGCGAGCCGTATGATGGTGCCGGAAGCGACGGAGGCATTGGTGATGTTCCGGTCGCCAGCGAGGATGGAGTTGGGCAAATTGTAATCGGCATTGGCCCCGACAAAGTAGCTGATGTTCTGGTTGTCGAAGTCATGGAAGTCCGACGCAATCAGCCGGGTGCGGTCGGAGGGACAAGCGAGGATTTTGGGGACGCGCAAGTCGTTGGAAAGGGCTTGGAAGTGGCGATATTGAAAATAGAAGTCGCCATCCACAAGGTAGGAGGCGCGGGTGAATTCCAGAGTGCCGCCGGAATTCGTGGAGACCTGCATGGGCAGTTTGCTGTCGTGATCGTGCAGGAAGACGTGAAATCCGACACCGATTTGTTTCAGGCCGGCCACACATTGGACGCGGACGGCCTTGGCGCGCGCCTTCGCGAGCACGGGCAGAAGCAGGGAAGCGAGAATTGCGATGATGGCGATGACCACCAGCATTTCCACCATGGTGAAGGCGGAGGGGCGGGCACTTGGTGAACGTGTTAAAGGGATTTGATTTGTCATTGCAGTCATTCGTTTAGGGGAGTGCCAACCGATTTGTCTGCATGCCTGTTCTCTGTAATGCCTCTTTTAGCCATTGAGATTGTGAAGAAGTGCTTTGCACGCTGCCATCAGTGAACAAAATATTGCCCAAGCCTCCATGCGGGTTTTTGGGCCAAGACACTTGTTGGTTGGCCGTCAGTTCAAGTATATTAGTTCGCGGCGGTGTACCATTGGAAATATTCCGGTCCCCGGAGAGGAGCATTGAGGCATTAGTTTCCACAGCATCGAGGCCAACAAAATAACTTACATTGGAGTTGCTAAAATCAGTTGTGAAGTTCGTTCCAGGAGTTCGCGCGGTGTCCTTTGGGCAAACAACAATCTTGGGCGTGCTCAACTCATTTGACATAGCTCGAAAATAAACATACGTCTTCTGTTGAATCGCAAAGCTTGGCCCGTCAAAACCGTTTGTCTGATATTGCATTGGATATACTCCGTTATCATCATTCCACATGCGAAAAGCCAGGCCGACTTGTTTTAAATTGTTGTTGCAGTAAATCCACTGGACTTGTTGGCGTTCGCGAAATCTCGGCAGGAGCAAAACCACCAGGACCGCAATAGTCGAAATCGCCACGAACATTTCGGTCAGCGTAAAAGCTCTATCAGTTTTTTGAAAAAGCAGGAGATGAGGTGACGAGTCTCTGACCTTTCCCTTGCAAAGCGGAGATGTTAGAGACTCGTCACCTCGTCTCCTACAAATAAAAGGATTGTTCAACCGCCTGCCATGGCCGGATTGACGGTGAATGGCTTCCATCGGTGAAGCATGCATGGGCGCGTTTGGTTTACAAGCTTTCGGTCATGGCAATGCCAATCGGGTCAGGTTGGTGCCGGTGTTCTGGAGTGCTTGTTGCAATCCAGCGGAGGTAAATCCCTGCACGCTGCCGTCCGCCAATGCGACGTTGCCCTGGCGGTTATGTATCTCCTGGGTCCAGCTTACGGGTTGGTTGGTTTTCAGATCGAGAAGGTGATTCAGCGGTTGCGTGCCATTGGAAATGTGGCGGTCTCCGGCAAGGAACATCATGGCATTGGTTTCGTTGGCATCGAGGCCGACGAAATAGCTGACATTGGAGTTGTTGAAATCAGTGGTGAAGTTCGTTCCGGGAGTCCGTTTGGCATCTGACGGGCAGACAACAATCTTGGGCGTGCTCAGTTCGTTCGACATGGCTTGATAATAAACAAACATCTTCTGCTGAATGGCAAAAGAGGGTCCGTCAAAATCATTGGTTCGATATAGCATTGGATAGACACCGTTATCATCGGCCCACATGCGAAAAGCCAGGCCAACTTGTTTCAAATTGAATGTGCAGTTAATCCGGACGGCTTTATGGGGACTGTGGTTGACGGGGAGGAGCAAGAGCACGACGAGAGCAATGGTGGAAATCACCACGAACAGTTCCAGCAGCGTGAAAGCCCTGTTCCCGGCTTTTATTGAGGAAGATTTCATAGGTCACTTCTTGATTCACAGTTTTAGAGCATTAACAGTGCCGCGTGGGTTTTCCCATAAAATGGGCTTGGCACGCGGGGATAATGAGCGATTCTCACGCAGAGGGTGTGAAATCCGCCCGGTAGTTTCGTAGTTGCCTTGAGTAAAATAAATCAGCCACAACCTCTTCGAGGTTGAAGCAGAAGTGGCTTTTCATCCAATGGCGGCTATCAATAGATCACCACGAATATTTTTCGGGCAGGATCGTCTGGTTTCTGGTTCACTCGTCTTTATAAGCATGAAATTTATTCTCTCGTTGCTTCTGTTGCTGCCCGCTTGCGCACCGGCGAAGGACGTTTATCAAATCCACCATCTTTCCGAGCGGGATATCCTGCAAACTTATATCAGCGTTCTGCGCGACGCCTGCCATCATGCCGAACGGGACTGGAAAGGCCCGGCGTTTGATGCTGCGGCGGGTTATTGGGGTGATGGGGTCAGCGGCGGGAACGAAGGCATCCGTACCATCGCCAGCATGGTACTCGCTTGCGGAACCCTGCTTAAATATGACGACGGTCTCAATGCGGACGACCGCAAGGATTTATTGGACAAGGCCACGGCCGCGATTCGGTATGCCACGGCCACACATGTCACTGGCACGCAAAAATGCACCGATGGCAAACATTGGGGAGCCACCGCAAAATTCGGCCCGGAAAGCTGGCAGTCAGGAATGTGGACGGGCACGCTCGCATTCGGTGCCTGGCTGATGTGGGACAAATTGGGGCCCGACTTGCAACAAGGCATGGAGCGGGTGGTGGCTTCGGAGGACGACATTTTGACCGGCAGGAAACCGCCCAACGGGCTTTGGCTGGACACCAAGGCCGAGGAAAATGGCTGGGAAGTTCCGAGTCTGGTTCTGGGCGAATTGATATTTCCCAAACATCCGCATGCCGCCGCCTGGCATGAAACGGCGGTGAGATACATGATGAACACCCTTTGCACGGCGGATGACCTGCACGACACCAACGTGGTGGACGGACGGGCGGTGAACGAGTGGGTGGGTGGCGCGAATCTGCAACCAGATTTTACGCTTGAAAACCACAACATTTTTCATCCGTCTTATGTCGGGTGCAGCAGCTATTTTATGACCCAGGCGGCGATGTATTATACCTATGCCGGCCAGCCCATTCCGCAGGCGGCAAGCCATCATCTCATGGACACGTGGCGGATGTTTCAGACGATCATTCTGCCCTGGGGCGAGGCCGCCTACCCGCAGGGAATGGACTGGGAATTGCACGGCCTGCCGTTCCTTAACCTGTTCGCGACGCTTGGCACACACGAGAAAGACCCGCTCGCTGCCCGCATGGAGGAGCAAAATCTTCAATATATTCGCGCCTGGCAAATGATGCGCCACGGGGATCTGGCCATTCCCGGTTCCCGGCTCGGAATCACCCGCCACTCGATCAACGCCGAACAAGCCTCCTATGGCTTCCTCGCACACAAGATATTTGGCCCGCCCGCCAGGGAATTGACCGTCCGCGCCGCCGCCGCTCAAACTCAGGGCGTGCGGGAATATCGGTACGTGGATTTTATCGCCCATCGCACGGCGAAGAAATTTGCGTCATTTTCCTGGAAGAACCGGATCATGGGAATGCTGATCCCAATCGGCGAAGGACACGAGGGCAATCCCGAGTTCACCGTTCCAATACCAAACGGAATGGCCGGCTCCTTCGAATTGACTCCTCGCGGAGATATCAAAACGTCGGTCGTCGAACATTCCTGGAAAATAACGCACGATGGTTTTGAGACAACCGGGACGTTGCTGTTGAATGGCGGGCGATTGAAACAGACACTGAAATTGACTTCCATTGGCGACAATACTGTCATCTATCAGGACAGGGTGAGCGCACTCTCGGATGTCTCGGTGGCGCAGGAACGCGGAGTTCCGCTGGGAATTGAGAACGACGAGATCAGCGGAGGCGTGCGAGTTTTATCTGATCAGGATGGTCAGACAATTTTTGAGTGGCAAAAACATCAGCCGCCCGCGGCAGTTCGCGGCTCGTGGGCGAATGTCGATGGCAGGTTGGGCGTTGTGGTGGCGGCGGGTGCGGGAATTACTTATGCGGAGGGTTCCGGGTATCAACCTGGCATCTCGGTATGCACGGACATTCTGTATAACTCTTTTTTTGCCCGGCCAAAGCAATTCAAGGCTGGACAGGAGGTGGCCCACCGCGTTGTGGTTCTCTATGTGGAAGTCACGTCGAAGAAGACTGCGGCGCTGGCACAATCTGTGCGAATAGAGAACAAGCCGGATGGTCAAGTCCTCCATTTCAAGCTGGCTGATGGTGGAAAAGCGGAACTTCCATTGTTGTAGGCTCGAGGCCAACGGCGGAAATCTTATTTGATTTCGGAGATTGACGAGTCAGCTCGAATATTTCCCGGGGAGGATCGTCTGTTTAATCGTGGTTATGAGCTACAGACAAAAACATCGGGCCTTCACATTGATAGAGTTGCTGGTGGTGATCGGCATTATTGCGATTCTGGCCGGGATGCTGCTGCCATCCTTGAGCAAGGCCAAGGTCAAAGCCGTGACCATCCAATGCGCCAACAACGCCAGGCAAATTGGACTGGCGATGCAAATGTATGGTGATGATCACAACGATCTCCTGCCCCCGGCGGGCGGCACGGTGACGTGGACCGACTCCGGCCCCGTGGCCTGGACGCGTGCGATGGCGGACTATTTTCACAACACCAACATTTTGACGTGCCCGCCCATGAGTAAATACTATAATTCCCCTTTCAATTATTTCATGGGCGCTCGCGCGGTATATGTCGAGACCATGGCGGATGGCCCGGTCAACCTGCGCCGCATTCAGCACCCGTCGGAATATATTCTCTCCGGCGACACAAATTACCGCTTCCAGCCGACCGATGCCGATCCGGACAATTATTCGCAGGACACTTTATTTTCCGCCAGTTCGCCGGCGCACAATCAACGAGTCAACATTTTGTTCGGCGATTTGCATGTCAAGTCGTACCAGAAATTTGATCCCAACGAGATGACGTATTCGTTCGATCTTCCGAGCGTGTCGTTTTAGTCTGGGAGGAAGCGCCCGTATTCAGAGTTGCGGAGGGGGGATTTAGAATCCGCGTTTGTTCCGACTGAATGCCGCATGCTTCCGCACAGAACATTGCATGGCTCCGGCGTTCTGGTAGCTTCTGGGAACTATGGCCTTCGATTCCTTTCGTGATTTTCTGAAAACACTTGAGCAGTCCGGCGAATTACGGCGCATCGCCTCGCCTGTCGCCACCGAGTTGGAGATCACTGAAATCGCGAACCGCGAAATGAAAAAAGCCGGAGGCGGACAGGCGCTGCTGTTTGAGCAACCAACGGTCAACGGCCAGATCTCACCGTTTCCATTGGCCATCAACACCCTGGGTTCGCACCGGCGGATGGCGCAAAGCCTCGGCGTAAACACTGTGGAAGAAGTGGCGGAGGAACTTGGCTCGCTCATGAAGGCCAAACCGCCCACCGGTTTTCGGGAGGCGATCAAACTTCTCGGCACCGCGCTCGACCTGCGCCATGCCAAACCAAAGCTGGTCAGATCTGGCCCATGCAAGGAGGTCATTCACAAGTTCGAGGCGCCGAGGGCGCGTGTTGAATCCTGGCCCCCGGCGCCGGATATATTGAACGACCTTTCAGGCTCCGATCTTCGGCCCCCGACCCTGCTCAACCTGCCCATTCAAAAATGCTGGCCGTTGGATGGCGGACGCTTCCTCACGCTGCCTTGCGTCGTCACCCGTGACCCCGATACCGGCGACCGGAACCTGGGGATGTATCGCATCCAGATTTACAACGGGCAAACCACCGGGATGCATTGGCAACTGCAAAAGGTCGCCGCGCGGCATGGCCGTCGTTACTACGAAACCGGCCAGCGCATGCCGGTGGCCGTGTTCCTGGGCGGCGATCCCGTCTTCACCTTTTGCGCCACCGCGCCATTGCCGGACGGTCTCGATGAGTTTTTACTGGCCGGTTATCTGCGCAAAAAATCTGTCGAACTCGTCAAATGTGAAACCAACGATCTGGAAGTCCCTGCGAACGCGGATTTTGTCATTGAAGGTTATATTGATCCCACGGAGCCGTTGCGAATGGAAGGGCCGTTCGGCGATCACACAGGATATTATTCCCTGCCTGAGCCGTATCCCGTCTTCCGCGTCTCCGCCATCACCCACCGCAAGGATGCCATATACCCCGCAACGATTGTTGGCATGCCGCCAATGGAGGATTTTTATATGGGGAGCGCGAGTGTGAAACTGTTCCTGCCGATTTTTAAAATAAATTTCCCGGAGATTGTGGACCTGGCGCTGCCCGCGGAAGGGGTCTTCCACAACCTGGTTTTTGTGAGCATCAAAAAGACCTATCCAATGCAGGCCTACAAAATCATGCACGGATTGTGGGGCATGGGTCAGATGATGTTCAGCAAGTATATAATCGTGGTGGATGCGGACGTGAACGTTCACAATACGAGCGAAGTCCTGTTCCGGCTTTGCGCCAACACCGATCCGCAGCGCGACAGTATTTTCACGAAGGGGCCATCTGACGTTCTTGACCACGCGACGAGTGAACTGGCCGTGGGCAGCAAGCTGGGAATTGATGCCACCAAAAAACTGCCCGGCGAGGGATTCAAGCGCAACTGGCCGCCATTGATTAAGATGGATGAATCGGTGCGAAGGAAGGTGGATCAGTTGTTGAACGGTTCGTCGATGAAATGAAAAGCTCCAAGCACCAACATCCAAATTCCAACCATTGAAAGTTGGAGCTTTTTAAGCTTCCACCAATTTCTTCACATCGGCCGCGAACGCATCCACGTCCTCCTTTGTCGTGTCCCAACTGCACATGAGCCGGCAGTTGTCGGCGCGCACGTGGGGTGTGAATTTCCAACGCTCTTTCAATTCCTTGATCAAGGTGGGTGGCATGAAGACGAATACGCCGTTGGTATCGACCGGGAATGCGATTTTGATCTGCGGCAACCCCCGCAAGGCGGCTTCCAATCTTTTGGCCATCGTGTTGGCGTGACCTGCCCGGCGCAGCCAGGCCCCGTCCTGCAGCATCCCGACCCAAGACGCGGACAGGAAACGCATCTTGGACGCCAATTGCCCCGCCTGCTTGCAACGGTAGTCAAATTCTTTGGCGAGTTCCAGATCGAAGAAGACCACGGCTTCGCCGACCGCCATGCCGTTTTTTGTGCCGCCAAAACAAAGCACGTCCACGCCCGCCTGCCAGGTGATTTCCTTGGGCTTCACCCCGGTTGCGGCAATGGTGTTGGCGAAGCGCGCGCCATCCATGTGGACCCGCATGCCGAATTTTCGCGCGGTCTCAATCAACGTGCCCAATTCCGACAGCGAATATACGGTGCCTGCCTCCGTTGCCTGCGTGATGCTGAGCGCGCGCGCCTTGGGGTAATGAATGTCTGAGCGCTTTTTGACCACGCCTTCGATGGCGGCGGGATCAATTTTTCCGTTCGCGCCCGGCAGCAGGAGCACCTTTGAGCCGTTGGAAAAAAATTCCGGCGCGCCGCATTCGGCGGTTTCAATATGGGCGTGCTCGTGGCAGAGAACGCTGTGGTAAGATTGACATAACGATGCCAGCGCCAGGGAATTGGCCGCGGTCCCATTGAAAACAAAAAACACTTCGCATCTGGTTTCAAAGAGATCGCGCAGCAGGTCGGATGCCTTTTGGGTCCACGGATCATTGCCGTAGCTCGGGGCGTGGCCGCGATTGGCTTCTGTCAGTGCCGCAAATGCCTCCGGACAGATTCCCGCGCAATTGTCGCTGGCAAAGGTTCGTTTGACTTGGGTCTCAGTCTGCATGAGAGCCGATTTTACAGTTTTCCAGGCTGGTTTAAAGACGAATCCCGTGGGATTTCAGATTTTGGACTTGGGTTACACCGATTTGCAAGTGGCACGCTTGCTGCTTATTCAAGGATGAGAAAAACCGTACGCAGCAGGCTGTGCACTACCGCACAAACCAAATATATGAAGACATTGGATAAAAATACCATTTCCTTTGTTCCGGCCGGCATACTTGTCCTGATTGGCGTCTTTGCCCGGCCGCTTGGTTTCTCGGCGACAACCGGCCTGATAATCTTCGTGACCGCCCTCGTGTTCCTGCTGCTTGGCTATCGCGAAATGATCAAGGGCAGGGAGCCGGGCTGTGGAAAACATCAAGCTGCCGATACGAAATCCCAACCCCTTCAATCCTCGGCTTTGCAGCAGCATGGGGCCGGTGGCGGCGAACCCAAGGCCACTCCCGTTAAGTAGCCTCGAACATGCCGTGAAACTTCCTGAGAGTCTCGCGTCCCGAGTTTGCAGCTTTCGCGGTCTGTCACTTCCTCGACAAAATATCCGCCAAGTGTCGAAAGATTAAATCTCCCGGGTCCCTGGCCCGGCCTTCAAACGCCGCCGCAAGAAATGGCTTGGAACCAATCCGTGTTCTCCCAATATGGCGCTGGTCCGCCCAGCAACCGTTTCCAACATGAAAACGTTCAACCGAATTTTCCATCGCTGTTCCAGTATTGTTGCCGCTGTGTTGTTCTCCGTCAGCCTGTGTTCCTGTCGTACGGCGCTGCCCAACAAGGCCGACCTGGTGGATGTGAAAAGAATGATTCCCGGAATCGTGCTGGATATCCGCTACGCGACCACAAACAATTTCACCGGCCAGAAGCTGTATCCCGTCGCGCGCTGCTGTTTGCGGCGCGAGGCGGCGCTGAATTTGAAGGCTGTGCAAAAGGAATTGCACGCGATGGGACTGGGGCTCAAGGTTTTTGACGGTTATCGCCCCTTGTCAGTTCAGAAGAAAATGTGGGCGATTTTTCCGCAGCCTGGATATGTGGCGGACCCGGCCAAAGGCTCGCGACATAATCGCGGCGCGGCCGTGGACTTGACATTGGTCAGACGGGACGGAACCGATTTGCCCATGCCCACGCCGTTTGACGACTTCACCGAAAAAGCGCATCGCGACTATTTGGATCTTCCCGCCGACCGGATCAAGAATCGCGAACTGCTCGAGCAAGTGATGGAAAAACATCATTTCCGCGGCCTGATAACCGAATGGTGGCACTTCGATCTCAACCACGCCAAGCAATATGAAATTCTGGATATAGATTATTCGCAGATAAAATAAATCCCTTTCGATATTCACCGTTCGATGTTGGATGTTCGATTTTCGCGTTCGTGGTCGCGCTGAATCCGCCAGCGTTTTCGCCCAACCCAACCTGATTTGTCGGGCAATACAAACACCACCACCAGCAGTACCAGCGGCATGAATACCATGCTCACCGGAAGCAGTGTCGGAACGGTCACGAAAACAAGTCGCACGTATGGAATAAAGAGCACCCCCAGCGGCATGAGTCCGATGAATACAATCGCATCAATCCAATGCTTCGCCTTTAACCACCACCAACAACCGGTGATAACTCCCGCGTAACCAATGAGAAATACAAACATCCCAAGAATAACCTCGTTTGAATGCGCCTGGAAAATACCGATGCGGAACATAACCAGAAAGACACCCGCAGCGATGCCGCATAGGCCAAAAAAGATACCCACCACCGCATTTCGACGGCACAACACAATACGTTCAATTTTGGAACCGTGATGCCGATGTCTTTTCGGCCGGTTAGAAACCGGGTTCCTTGAATTCTTGTCCCGTATTACCAGAAGGACCGTCAGAACGGCGAGTTGTGCGGGAGGCCCCATCAGCCCGAACATACATGTTGCGCCGGGATAACCTTTGGCATTTGCGAGGTGAAAGCTGGCCCAGAAGAAACAAATCATTTGCAGAAGTACGCTCCACCAAATCAGGCTGATAATCTTTGCTTCATTGACATGGGAAGGCGTATCCTCGTTGCTCCGGTTGGTGGAAAGAAAAATAATCAATGATGCGAACGCGAGGAAAAACACAAGCCATCCCGCCGCGCCAACCAAGGCTTTTGTTCGATGCCGGTGGATCATTTTTTACGGTGGCAACACAGGCGGCAGGGTTTTTCATGCAAGCAGTGGAAGAAAATTTGCATCCTGATGTTTTATACCTTGGACTCTACGGCGTGAACAGCATATTCCGTGAAAATATCCGGCACCCAGTAAATACTCTGCAACCCTGCATTCAGCGTCTGCTTTTTCCACGTTCGTTCATGCCAAGACAGGCTCGTAACCCTTGGTTGACCGCAAAGCTTTGTCCTTCGGATTTTGAGTATGCAATGGCTAATCGGTTTTCAGGTTCCAGCCATGGCCGCCGGCCTCCGTTCGATACTCATTTTTAGCTCCCGCTTCCCCGCTTGACACCATCCCTGCTACCCGCTTACTTAACACCAACGATGTCACCATCCATCGTGCTTTGAACATGAACATGCGAACGTCAGTATCATTGTTACTTTCGATTGTCTGCTGCCTCGCAGGCTGCGCCACCTTGCAACGCAAAAATCCGCCGCCTGCGCCGCCACCGCCGCCAACAACCGCTGAGCCAAACGTGGAGCCTGAAATTGTAGGTGAACCGCCCGATGCATCCAAAACCTTGAGTCCCGCCGACATCGCCGAACTCAAAGGCCGGCTTGGCCTGCTGAAGAAAGGCATGACCCGCGAGCAGGCGCTGGAAATTCTGAATCTTTCCTCCTTCAGTGTCCGCGTGACCTCCCATGCCGGGACCTTTGGCATTGTCTATTTTCTCGAACACGGCCACAAGCTCCTCCTTTCCCTTGAAGAAGGCACCGACGCGTTGATTCTGCGCTGGGCTGAATTCGATGGCGACCTCTGGCCAAAATCGACGGAGCTCCCCATCCAGCGCCCGCCTGCTGCCCATTGATCTTTCTCGCGGCGAACTTATCGGGTGCGAAGCTCACGGGA
>Ga0207053_10222_pt2 | contig 14800 bp, 11 predicted proteins | sample Alteio_BWMinCont_59_FD_153290 | JGI IMG/M metagenome (GOLD analysis project Ga0207053, IMG submission 153290) | Enriched cells from forest soil in Barre Woods Harvard Forest LTER site, Petersham, Massachusetts, United States -... | ecosystem: Environmental > Terrestrial > Soil > Temperate forest >...
ATCTTTGCAAAAGCTTGTTTGTTGAACTTATTCTCAAGCTCTTTGGGTGTTTTCGGCATGCCTGTGGGAGGAAAGTGTTCAAGCACGATTCTTAGAGATGAAGGATTTAGCTTCTTTAAAAGATCTTCCAATTGAGCGGCGGCCCATTGACCATCACGTCGAGAGTGCCCTGATAATATGAGATACATTTCTGGATAGAAGTGAATGGTAGGAGTATCTTGGCCAGACGGTTGAGCTCCCGGAGAAAGGGAGGCGGCATGGGCCTGCTTTAAAATAACATTAGTAAATCCGTGAATGCCCAGAAACAAGGCTGAGAAGATCCCGATATCGAATCCGTGAGTTCGTTGATGAAGAACGAAAGGCAGCGCAAAGCTGACGGCCAGTATGCCGGCGGCTAAAACATTATTTTCCAGGATCGTTCCGATGCCATGCCTGCGCGATAAAACAAAATCCAACAGATGCCCAGCCATAAAGGCGATCGCCGTGCCGACGATAAAGTTCCCGGCCGCCGTAGAGACGTCACCTGTAAAATAATAGACAATGCCTGAACCGATGGCCCCTATGAGCATCGAAAAAGCGCCTTCTATCCCCCATGCCCACTTGAAGTATCCTTCGTTCGTAATCATTTTCCTTGAAACGAGCCAGTCCCGGAACCAGAGCCACATGCCTCCCAAATCTTTGGCGGGCGATGCGGCGGGCGGTTGGCTGACGAGTCGATCATTTCGGATTTCTAATCGCATTGTTTCTGCGAATTCCGGTTTAAATCCAAGAGAAATAGTTCCCGCTACATTTATGCGGAACGGCTTTTTGCGAACCGTAAAAGGACCGTATGGAGAGGTAGTCCCGTAGTAAGCGGACCCTGAAATGAACGCCGCATCAATTTTATCCAGCATACCAGGGAAATCGTCACCTGTATAAACCAGAGCGACATGCTCGATAGTGGTCTGTTCAGGAAGAGATTGATTGGGTAAAGGATTAGAAATTTCAATACTGTGAATATAGACCGGTTCACCGTCACCGGTACTCACTTGTAAAGGATCTGGAAGCGCTAGAACATTAATATCTCGTCCGTTGATTGAAATGGTTCTGACTCTAACCGCCTTATATGTCGTCATGAGCTCTTCGATCAGGGGAGCCGTCTCTTGAGCGGAGCGCATTTCGAAATTAAAATGATCCAACTGGAGTTTGTGAGGATCTCCGCCTAAATGTTCAACAGCAGCCCGGGCTTTTTTCATCAAATCTTCAAGACCAGGAATTTGATGCCCTGGAAACAGCGTATCCAGCCGCTGCCTTATTTCAAGGGGCGGGGCGGCAAGTTTCCTGTACCAAGCGATGGTCTGCCGGACTCCTTCTTGGAGAGGCGTTAGAGCAAGCGCGGCGGCGCCGAATAATCGAACCATGTGCGCGAGATCATACGTCCGGGAAGCTGATTGCGGAGGGCGAGAACGTACATCAATCGTCAACCCTCCAATCGCATCGCGAACAATCCGGTAGAGTTCTCCGCGTCCAAATGGCGGACCGGAAACCGTCACAAGAGTCGCTTGATCAATAACGACTTTCGCTGCTGCAAAAAGGATTTTGATGATGTCATCAATATAAGTGCCGTAAATAAGGCTGTTTTCCATGTCAAAGGCATGAGGGGTTCCTCCCTCTGCTGGCACGAAGGCGGTATCCGACGGGATTTCGCCTTCTTTAAGGTTTAAAAGTGACTTGATGACACGATCGACACCTCGGACCATCTTGTCGTCGCCAGGTCCATAAATGTGAGAAGGCCGCAAGATTATGGCGTTGGAATGAGTGTGCAGTACCAACTGCTCTCCCGATCGTTTGCTCAGTGCGTAAGTTTTGGGCTGACCCGCCGGAGGATTGATCTCTGCTGGAGTAGGATTCTGACCCAGGAAGCGATGCATGAACTCGTGCGGCGGTTGTTGGGCAGATTTATTCAAAAGAAAGTCTCCATAGATTGCGAAAGCGCTCGTGGCTTGCTTCAGCCATTGGTTGACTGGAGGGCTGACTATGATGTCTTCATTGATAGGACCTTCGCTAGACGGGCGAGTATCTAACGCATAGACGAAATCCGTGGAAGTCATCACCAGCCGGCAACCATACTCCTGGGCCAGCCGGGCTAAAAGATAAGGCGCTAGGCTGTTTACCAAGAACACATCCGCTTCCGTTTTGCCTTGGGGCAGATTAATAAAGGCCCAAGCTCCGAGATGGAAAATCATATCGCTCTCTTTGGTCAGTTCCCGCAGCTTGTCGACATCAAGGAGGTCACCTTGCACCATCTCCACGTTGTGGAGTCTTGCGATCTGCAGGTCCCCTGCTTGGACTAAGGCGCGAATGGCGATTTTTTCGCCATAGAGGTCCTGCAGCGTCTGAATAAATCGGTGCCCCACAACCCCGGTGGCTCCCGTAACGGCTATTCGAAGTTTTTGTTCTTTGATCACGGCTGAAGCGGGAGATTCAACAGTTGGACGGACTTTTTGGGCAATCTCTTCTGTTATTACGGGGCCTTCTTGACTAAAAGAATGGAGCGATTGCGTAGATGAAGGCGCGAGGGCCTGATTCGTGAAGACGTCTTCCCGAGGATGAACAAGAGGATTCCCATAAGCAACTGCCAATGCCGGATCGGCCGCCAGACAGGAGACCACAAGCAGGGCAACGATGCGAGTTAGTAATTTTGGCATAGCTCGTACGCGGGCGCAGGCACGCGTACGGAGTAAGTTTATCGGGTTGAGCGGAAAGATGGAATGGAACGGAAGGCCATAAATACGGGTCCAAAGGGCCTAGGTTTTTATGGGTTTTTCACCATCTTTTGGCCTTTTCGAGGATGTAGACAGGGACGTCGTGGCGATTATAGCGGGCCTCTTCGTATTTGTCTTTGACCGCCAAATCGATCCGGAGTCCTTTGATGCGGCTCCCGGTGTCAGCGGCGTAGGCGTAGCCGTATCCTTCCACATAAAGTCGGGTGCCGAGCGGAATGACTTTTGGATCCACAGCCACCAAACCATGCTGGAGTTTATGGCCCATAAAGGTCACGTCACTGGGGACGGTTTTTTCGCCGACATAGTACCCGGTCGACCGCATTTTAAGGACTTTGCATTTCAACAGGTTGTACTTTTTCGCGGGCTGGCCATCTCTGTTAAATAGTGTCAGATTGAAAAAGGGGACGCGGGATTTGGTTTCCGATAAGGTCGCGCGGCTGATCTCAATTCCGTCATGCTTCGTAATCTGAATTTTGCTTTTCAGGATGGCCGCGTATCCTTTCTGGGCCAAGGCGCGCCTTAGATTCTCACGGTTGCGGGTTTGCCACATGACGACGGGTGTTCCGGAAGATATTCGAACCTGGATTTCCGTGGTGACACGCGTTAGTTTAACGGCCGTGTTATGCCCGATGGGAGTATCGAGCGGTGGTGTAGTAAAGTCGCTCGGGCCAAGCGCGATGCGCTGCTCGGCCAGAAATCCCTTGAGATCATAGGCTTTTGTGAAAATCCGGCGCGTTTGGCCATCCGCGGTTAAACGTACGCTTGTGGAGCGCCAGTAGTAGACGCTTCCCCCCGACAAAAACATCAGGAGCGTAAGAGGGAGGACAATGCGGATAAACCGGCTCTGCGTGGTCAAAGATGGTTCAGCCTGAATAGCGCACGCGCGTTTGCTGTTGTCTGGTGCGCCACATCTTCGGCGGTCTTGTGTCTCAACGTGCCGATCGCCTCCGCAATCATAGGAATATGAGAAGGTTCATTGCGCTGGCCGCGGTGGGTCTGAGGCGGCAAATAAGGCGAGTCCGTCTCCAACACAATTCGTTCCAGGGGAAGCCGGATCACGTTCTCTTGGAGTTGTTTGCTGTTCGGATAAGTAACAGGACCATCAACCCCCAACATAAATCCATGGAATAAATACGCTTGAGCATCCTCCCAAGTTCCCGAAAAACAATGGATAACACCCTTGGGTTCAGGGCCGCTTCTTGCGTAGGAAGATTCTGGATAATATTGAAAAAGCGTATTTTGCGTGTCCGCATGTGCATCGCGACAATGGATCACGATAGGTTTGGCGAGTTCTTTGGCGAGATCCAACTGTTGACAAAAGAGATAATCCTGCTGTTCTTTTGTGTTTTGCATCCGAAAGTAATCCAGACCGAATTCCCCGATCGCCACCACTTTGGGGTGTTTAAGAAGTTCTCGAAGTTTTCGTGAAAGAGCTGGCCAGCGGTCCGGTCCTGCTTCATGAGCATGATGAGGATGAATGCCCAAGCTGGCGTAGATGAAAGGATGTTTTTCAGCCAATGCCACCGCCGCATCCCAGGTGCCCGGGGATTCGGCAATTTCTATCAGGGTTGTGACACCCGCCTGGACCGCGCGCTCGATGACCGCTTCCCGATCCTGCTCGAATTTCGAATCCGCCACGTGCAGATGAGTGTCGACAAACATTACTTTCTAGGGAAGTAAGACGCTCCGCGCTTGATAGGTTGACCGGCAGGGAGATCCACGCTTTTCGGATTGTCGAAAAATTCCACCGCGCGGTTTTTGATGTAGTCGGGTTGGCCGAGCTGCATCCAGAGCGTCTGCGCCGTATCGGGTATGAAGGGGCGCAAGTAAAACGTGAGAGCTTTGAGACAGATAAGCACCTGCCGCATCACCGGGCCAACGTCCTGAGGCGCCGTTTTGGCCAGTTTCCAGGGGGCCTTATCCTCGATATACCGATTCACGCGGTCGACAGCGGTGAAAATGGCAGTGAGCGCATCCTTAAACTGCAGATGCTCCAGAAGCGCGTCGACGGCGCTCAAGTCCTTCAACACCAGATCGAGCAAATCCCGCTCCTGGCCTTCCGGAACTTTACCATCGCAATACTTCTCCGCCATCGTCAACGCGCGTGAAATCAGATTGCCCAGGTCGTTTGCGAGCGCGGCATTGTAGCCTGTTTTTAAAGTTTCTATCGAAAAATCGCCGTCGGAACCGAAAGGAAACGCGGAGAGCAAGAGATAGCGTGTTCCGTCCACGCCGTATTCCTTGATCATCTCGGCCGGACGCACCACGTTGCCCAGGCTCTTGGACATCTTCTGTCCGTTCACAGTGAAAAAGCCGTGCGCGAATATTTTTTTAGGAACCTTGATTCCCGCGGCCATTAATAACGCCGGCCAAATAATGGCATGAAACCAAAGAATATCTTTAGCCATCAGATGCAAATCGGCAGGCCACCATTCCTGGACGCGCGGCGTGTCTTCGGGGTATCCGATCGCCGTCAGGTAATTCACCAAAGCGTCTACCCAGACATACGTGGTCTGCGAACGGTCCCACGGCAAAGGAATTCCCCATGTGAGGGTCGCGCGAGACATGCTGACGTCATTGACCTGCTGTTTCAGCTTGCCGATGACTTCGTTCCGCCGTTCACGCGGAAAAATTTTGAAATGATTGGGATGATTTTCATCCGTAATAGCGGCCAGAAGTTCATCCTTATACTCGGAAAGACGAAAAAAGTAATTGTCTTCGGACTGGGTTTCCGGCGGAATGCGATGATCGGGACACAGCCCGCCAATGAGTTCATCTTCGGAATAAAACCGTTCGCACTGGACGCAGTACTTGCCTTCATAACGCGCCTTGAAAATAACACCTTTATCCCAAAGGGCTTTGAGAAAGGTTTGGACGGCGCGCACATGTTCCGGCGCCGTCGTCCGGATAAAGGCGTCATTGGTAATCTGCAGGCTTTTCCAGGATTCCTGAAATTTCGCGGAAATCTCATCGCAATAGGCCTGGGGTTCCTTGTTGTGCGCGGCGGCGGCCTGCGCGATTTTGGTTCCGTGTTCGTCGGTTCCCGTTAAAAAGAAGACCTCGTCATCGTGGCCTCGATGCCATCGCGCGAGCACATCGCAGGCCACGGTCGTATAGGCATGACCGATGTGCGGCACGTCGTTCACATAGTAAATCGGTGTGGTAATGAAGAAACGGCTCATTTTTTCCCCCTGGAAAGCCGGAGTAAAAGACAGTCGTACACAAGTGCGGGCTGAACGTTCTGCCGCAGCTGGGTGAGAGCGTTTTGGATATGTTGCACGGGTTCCCTCGCACGCGCATCGCCGGCGCGAAGGGCACGCGCGGCCGGCACAAGCAGGCTGTGAATTTGCTGTTCGATCTCCGCACGGTTGGGCTTGAAGGATTTGGAGAGTCCGCCTGCCTCATGCAGAAGCCGCGACGGCGCCGCTTTCCCCAGCGACTGCCAGAGCGCTTCGGCTTCGCGCATGGCTTCGATCTGCTCGTGGTTAAGAAGAGGCACTCGCTCGATGAAACGAAAACGGATAGGCTGACAGCGTGAAATAATCGTTGCGAATAGCCGGTCTCTGAACGGGGTCGCAAGAAAAATAGCTGTATGTGCCGGTGGCTCCTCTAGAACCTTGAGTAGAACGTTTGCGGCATCTGCCGTCAGGCGATGCGCATCATTCAGGATCGAGACTTTCCACGACCCTTCTACGGGACTCTGGAGGAGGCGATGCCGCTCGGTCATCACCGTCTCAATGCGTAGATTCTGCTGTTTTTCTAGAGGTTCTTTCCGCTCTGCCGCCTGCCAGGCCATATCCAAGACGCGCACATCCGGATGATTCCCAGCGGCGATTTTTTTGCAGGAGATACAGTTTCCGCATGCGTCTAAACTCTTTGACGCGCAATTGAGCGCTTTGGCCACTTCGAACGCCAGAATCTTTTTGCCGGCGCCTTCCGGCCCATACAGAAGAAGCGGCTGTGTGGTGTTTTGTTTGAGCCACTTGCGGCAGAGATCCACAGCGAGGGGCTGGCCGATGATGGAATCGAAGCTCATGTTTTCAAAAATGAATCCATTGCGTGACGAATTAAGATTTGTGTCGCCTCGATGGTGGCTTGTTGGGGAATAACGCGAAAACGTCGGTTTTCCGTTTTTGCCAACCGCAGAAATCCATCCCGCACGCGTTGGTGAAAAGCAAGTCCCGCGCGCTCCAACCGGTCATGGTGGTTTTTTTTCCGTTTGGCCTGTCTCAGTCCGCGTTTTACGGGAACGTCCAGAAGAATGGTGTGGTGCGGCTTAAGCCCTCCGGCTGCGATCGCGTTTAATGTGTTGATCGCTTTCCTATTCAGCCCCCGGCCAAAACCCTGATAAGCCAGCGTTGAATCAGTGTAGCGGTCGCACAGTACAAGCGTTCCCTTCCGCAGGGCCGGCAAGAGCGTTTCATGGACATGCTGCGCCCGATCCGCTTCGTAAAGGAAGAGCTCCGCCATCGGAGAAAGGCCTTCGCCTCCGTCCAAAAGAAGTTTTCGGATTCCGGCGGCCAGATTTGTGCCTCCGGGCTCACGGGTCACAAGCACCCGGCCTCCCTTTGAGCGCAGATACGTGGCCAACAGCGCGATGTGAGTGGTTTTCCCGCTGCCCTCCGGCCCTTCAAAAGTGATAAATAGTCCTTTTTTCATGAAATTCCAACCATTATACCTGACTGCGCTATAATACATTCGATGAGACGTTTCTTCGTATGTTTTCTCCTTTTCGCGGGATGTACGGCGCGGATGCAGGTCCGCGATGACAAATCTGTACCGTCGGCCATACCGGCCGCTACATTTCCTACCCATCCCTGGCATGAGATGGTAGTATACGTTCCGCAAACGGATGATGCGGTTGCCTCCTGGCTGAAGTGGTTTACCACCTACCCTGCTTTGCGCATGGTGATCGCGATGTCTCCGCGTTTCCAGCATGTCGCCAATGACCCTTATTTGAAAGCACAGATCCAAACGCTCATGAAAGACGGTCGTCTTGGGCTGGCCCTGCAGATTCCTAACGCGCCTCTTCTTCCTCTCCTGATAGAAGATCAGCGTTATGGCTATCCGGATGATGTAATCCAACTGATCGCTCAGTCCAAAGCCGGCTTTTTCAAACAGTGGAACCTCCTCCCGCATGGGCTCGTCCTCCCTTACGGTGCCGCGAGCCCCAAGCTCGTCTCCATGCTCGAAAGATTGGGGTTTTCATGGGTTATCGGAGCCCTGGAAGCGCCGGCCGTTGACGGTCCCTATCAGTCCGGTTCGCTCATGATCTGGGATGGAGCGCCATCCGGAAAACCCGCAGGGACTGTTGTTCACGTGTGGGATGAGCGTCAGATGAAAGAGAACCCCTTGAATGCCTGGGTGGCGGAAACGAAAGAAAAAAATGGAACGTTCATTCTCCCTCAAGACTCGGGCGTAGAAACCGCTCCCTTAAGCGCGCGAGTGCCCTGGAAATCGCGGACCTGGGCGGAGCCGGATTGGTCGCTGTGGGTTGGCCAGCCTGATAAAGACGCCGCCTGGAGCGCGCTTAGGCGAACTCGCGAAGCGCTGGAGAAATATAAAAATTCGGGGCAGGCCTCCGTTCAGCGTTTGGATGTGGCATTTGAGGAAATTTACAGCGCGCAGAATTCGAATTACTTCGCTTCGATGGGAAGCACCACCATCTCTCCAGCGTTGGCCGAGGAGCGCGAACACGAATTTCAGGCTACGCTCTTGGCGGTGTATCGCATCATCGGGCAGCAGCCCCCCGAAGACCTATTTAAGGCTACCGCGGCAGGTCTTCCAACATCTGTACATCCCTCCTCCACGACCATTCACGCGGACAGTTCTCCGGACGGCCGCGAGCATGTGCTGATCGAGGACGCGGTCGGAGACGCCCTGATACCGGGGGGCCCCGATCTGAAATCCTTGGATGTGTGGGTGACGACCGAATCCGTCCATTGGATGGTCACCTTGACGACTGTGACCTCTGCGTCGATCGATATTTACGTGGATTTAAATGGCCAACCCAACGCCGGAACGCCTTCGTTTTTAGCGGGACGCCCTTTTATGACGTCTCCCACCGATGCGTGGGAATACGCGATCGAACTCTCGGGACAGACGGCCACCCTCTACCGCACGCAGAGCGCGGGAACTTACGGAATTGTCCAAACGTTTCCCATTATTGTGGAAGGAAATTGTTTTCATGTGAGTATGCCCCGCGAGATAATGAGGGGGAGCCCCAGGAGATGGGGGTATCAGGTGCTGGTGATGAGTGGCGCGACGACATCCGATTTTTTTGATCCTTTGGAAATCTCTCAGAAGGATTTATGGCAGGATCTCTCTTCGGGCAAACGCAACGACATCCCGTTCGTCCGCATTCGTTCGGGTAAACCATGAAATCCTCTTCATTCAGCCGTATCGTTCTGGCGCTTATGGTTGTTGGTCTCTACTGGGGATTCCATTCTGGCCGCCTCATTTGGACAGGCGCCGGTTTCCATTTCATGTCCTACAAAGTTCCCTCGGAAGCGCCCACCGCTGAAGTTCATCCCGAAGTTCTCAATCTGCAGGCGTCATTTTCCAGCGTCGCGGAGCTTGTGAAACCGGCTGTGGTCAGCATCTCTACGGTGCGCGTCGAACCGCTCCCGGAAATGCAGCAATTTTTCTTTGGCGATCCGCTGGAGCAGTTTTTCGATCAATTCTCGGATCCTTCGCGCCGCCGGATGGCGCCCCGCCAGCCTCGCAAGTTCAAGATGGAAGGCATGGGGTCCGGCGTTATTATTGATCCCGAGGGGCTCGTTCTCACCAACGAGCATGTGGTGCGCGATGCGGATGAGATCAAGGTTCAGATGTACGACCAGGACGGCAACAAGAAAGAATATACCGGTCGCGTGGTGGGCAAAGACGCCAGGACGGATATTGCAGTGGTGCGCATCCATGCCGGACACAAGCTTCCCTTCGCGGCGTTGGGGGATTCCGATAAGGTGCGCGTCGGGAATTGGGCAATCGCGATCGGTTCTCCCTTTGGTTTATCGCAGACCGTTACCGTAGGGGTGATTTCGGCGGCGAGGCAGTCGCTCGTGATTGAGGACAAAGAGTACCGCAACCTGATTCAGACGGACGCCGCCATCAACCGGGGGAATTCGGGTGGCCCGCTTTTAAGCATCCGCGGCGAAGTGGTTGGGATCAATACGGCGATCTACGCTCCGACCGGTGTTTTTGCGGGCATTGGATTTGCGGTTCCCATCAATCAAGCCAAGGCCATTCTGGATGATTTGGTGCAGCGGGGACATGTGGTGCGTGGTTGGCTTGGCGTGGAACTGGCTCATGAGATTTCGCGGGCGATGGTGAGGGCGTTTGGGTTGAAGGATGATAAAGGGGCTTTAGTGAACAGCGTCCTGTCCGGTTCTCCGGCCGAGAAAGCCGGACTTAAGCGTGGCGACGTGATTCTTTTTTTTGACGGAAAGCCGGTGGAATCTTCCGACAAACTGCAGACTTATGTCTCTCAGACGCCGCCAAAAAAATCAGTTTCTCTCGATGTTCTGCGCTCGCGCAAAAAAATGACGCTGCCCCTCACTATTGGGGAACGGCCCGAATCCGTTGATACGGGAAAGGAAGAAGCTGCTCCATCTTCCAAGAAGGAAGGCAAAGATAAAGAAAAGATGTGGCATGGGGCTCGGATCGAACCTCTCACGTCTCAGCAGGCGGAGAATTTTCGCCAGCCCGCGGATGCGCAAGGGGTGATCGTGACGGATGTGGAGCAAGGAAGCGATGCCGAAGAGATTGGGCTCGTCGCCGGCGACATCATCCGCGGCGTAAATCAGGAACCGACGCCGGACGTGGCGACATTTTCCCAAGCGGTCGGCCGGGGCAATCTATCCGATGGAGTCGTTCTCGACATTCTGCGGCAGGGCCGCCCGCTGTATCTCAGCTACGCCAAACAATAATTTAGGCGGCGTTGGCGGCGGAAGAGCGAACGCGGAAGACTTCGCCGCGTTCGTTTTGCTGGAGGCCTTTCGGAATCGTGAAGGAAAAAGTAGTTCCTTCTCCCTGCTTGGAGCGGACACTGATCTCTCCGTAATGCGCGTCGACGACAAATTTGCAGATGGACAGTCCCAGCCCCGTCCCTCCGCGCGTGCCCGAGGCCTGCTCAAACTTCTTGAAAATCCTGTTCAAGAATTCCGGCGGCATGCCGTTTCCGGTGTCCGTTACCTGCCCCTGAACCCTATCCGATAGCTCGATAAACTTTACGGTAATAAATCCGCCGTCCGGCGTAAATTTGATCGCGTTTCCAATCAGGTTGATGATCACGCGCTCGAGCAGTTGGGAATCCAGATTCATAGGGTTCATCTGCTCGGGCATGTCGAGTGTGAGCGTGATTTTCTTCTTTGCAGCTTCCGTATGAAAAATTTCAACCGTGTTGGGCAGGATCTGGCGCAGATTGCATTCGGCGATATTCAGCTTGAGTTTGCCCGCCGACATTTTTGCGCTGTCTAAAAGGTTCGAGACAATGTGCAGAAGCTTGGTCGAAGCGTTCTCCATGATCCGGATCATCTTCTTCTGCTCATCATTCAGCGGTCCCGCCATCTCTTCTCCGAGCACCTGAAGATACCCGCGTACGGCGGTCATGGGACTTCGCAGATCATGGGTCAGCGACTGAAGGAAATCGTCTTTGAGCTGGTCCAGTTCTTTTTCGGCGGTAATGTTGCGGATCTGGACCACGAACCAGTAATTCGTGCCCGATCCTTCCGGAGCGTTAATTAAGGATACTGAGATCGAATAGTAGCGGCGGACACCTTCCGCGGAAAGATTGACCTCGCGGATGATTTTGGGGGAGTCGCCTTCCACGCTGTCGCGAATTGCGATTGCGAGCTTGTCGTGCTTCACAAAGCTCCAGATGGGTCGTCCGGTCAAGGCTTCTTTGTCTTCTTCAAGTTCAAGCAAAGTTTTCGCCTTTGGATTAATCAGCTGAACATGGCCGTTTTCATCGGTCAGGACAATGCCGTCTTCGCTCGTGTAGATAATGCCTTCCGTTTTGACCTTTTCCGCGAGGACCTCATCCACACGCACTTCGCGGTAGTGGCGTAGATCTTCGCTCATGGCGTTGAACGCGTTGGCCAGGTCGTGAAGCTCGTCATAGGTTTGAATATCCACCACTGTGGAAAAATCCCCTTGGGCAATCCGTTCGGCCCCCCGCATCAGCGCGCGGATGGGCCGGGTCAGGTGGCGGGCGAATCCATAAGCCACGCTCAAGAGGGCAATCGTGAAAATAATAAGAATCCCCAGGCTCTGCCATAGAAATTCGCGGTGAATCACGATAAAAGTCAAAGTAACCAGGAAAAGCGGAATGAGCGAAAAAAGCGCGATAAAAATAGTAGTTTTTGCCAAAATCGACGTGCGTAGGGGACGCTTTAGATTCATCGCGTGCTAAGTTTAAAGCGTGTTTTATGGAGTTTCCAGGGATATTTTTTTGAATTAGACCCTTAAAATTGCTAAATTCCTCGCATGCCAAAAAGCCTCTTACGGCCTTTGGGGTTCCTTCTCACCTTCATTGCCATTGCTGCCTTCATCCTGCATCCGAAACATGTATGTTTAGACAATGATTCCGGTTCCGCGTCCTCCCATTGCTGTGTTTGCCACACCGTTCCGATGGGCGCCGCGCGGCCCGGGATCGATCATGCCCCCGTCGTTTATGTGGTTTACAAAGTCGCCGCGCCCGCGCCATCTCAACCCGTCAACGTTCTCTTCTCGCTGGAGTCCCCCCGCGGGCCCCCGTTCGCATAAATCCGGTTCGGTTGTTTTCAATCCATCTTTTCGGTTTTGTGTTTGAGGTCCACTGACGGGCCATTTTCTGAAAATGAGGCGCTTATGCGTATAACAAAATGTATTTTCATAGTCATCTTAGGGTTCTTGGCGTTGCCGCCTGCGGTCATCGCGCGGATTGAGTCGACCAACACGACGGCTGTTGAAGCGGTATCGGGGAAATCTTTGGACAGCGGCACTGTTGTCATTCCGAATATCCCGGGAGTTCCGAAGATTTTTCTTCCGGATATCGGCATCGCGGGGGATTTTGCTTTTGAGAGGAATAATCTCTTCAAAACCGATCCGCGCTACGTGTCCGAGCAGCCGCGCATTCGCGATGGTCAGGTCGTCTTTTTCTCGCCGATCGATCCTTATACCAACGCCCAGTTCACCATCGATCTCCCCGAGAATGGACAGGCGAATATCGAGGAAGCGTGGTTGTATTTCAATAAACTCCCGGGAAACACCAGCGTGCGCCTAGGACGATTCCTGCCGCGGTTTGGTTTATTGGATCTCATGAACACCTTTCAGCTTCCCATGCTGGACCGGCCCAATGCGATTGGAAATTATCTCAGCCCTGATGGACTCATTTCGACCGGAGTCGAGTTCAACGCGTACATTCCCAATCCCTGGGACTGGAATTTGAAGCTGAATATGAATGCGGTGCGCGGCGACACGTTCCAGGGACCGAGCGACACCACCGACCTGGCCTATTTAGCGACGGTAGACTATTCGCAGGATTTATTCACATCCGGCTCGATGGAATCGGGCGTCAGTCTTGCACAAGGCCCATCGCCCTTCGGCCGTTCGGAAACATTGGTGGAACCTTACCTGCAGCTTCAATTCGCGCCCACTCAGCGGAAGATTTGGACCTGGAGCGCAGAAGGAATGCTTGCACAGCGGCGGGGTCTGGGGTCGGAAGACGATAAAAACGGCTTCTATACTTTTCTCGACTACAACTTCGCCCTACGCTATCACGTCGGTTTCCTTGTGGACGTCGCCGATCAAGCCATGGCCCCTTACGGGAAGCAGCTTGGTTTAGCCCCGAATGCCACGTGGTTTGTCTCGGATAACACTCGTTTGCGGCTCCAATACACCCATAACACCCCCTTAGGTGGGCAGAGACCCGAGGAAAGGGTGTCTTTGCAGGCGACGTTCTCAATCGGAAATCTTAAACAGATGGACTAGGAGAAACTCATGTGGAATAAAAAACTTTTTGCCGTTGCCTCTGTTCTTGGCCTGTGTTCGTCCAGCGTTTGGGCCTCGCGCTTTTATGTCGTCACGACCACCGTCTATACGGCCTCTCTCACTCGTACGATCGGGGGAGATAAAGTCGAGGCCCAGTCACTCGTGCCGGCGGGATTTAATGCCGACACCTATTCTTCCCGGCCGCAGGATCTTTTTAAGATCCATCGCGCCAAGCTCTTCATCATGATCGGGCTGAATCTGGAAGACTGGGCTCGCGACCTGGTGAGCGCCGCAGATAACGCGAATCTCACCAAAGCCGAAATTTATCACGGGATCAAACTGCTCGACATTCCGAAGGGAAATGTCGACTATAGTTTCGGCGACATTCATCCTTTCGGCAATCCCCATTTTCAGCTCGATCCCGAAGCCGGCCGCATCATGGCGCGCAATATCCGGGAAGCGCTTGTTCAGGTAGACCCCGCGGATAAGGACACCTTCGACAAAAACCTCGCGGACTTTGAGAAGAAGCTAAGTGTTGCCGAAGCGCGTTGGCAGGCCGAGATGTCGCCGTTTAAAGGGCAGGCTATTCTTCCCTATCATGAATCGTGGGACTATTTTGCCGAGGCCTATCATCTCGTCATTCCAGAACCTCCCAAAACGATTGAGGAAAAGCCGGGATTTGTGCCCTCCCCGCGGAGGGTTCAGGAAGTCATTCGAATGGCGCGGGATGAAAAAGTGAAAGTCATTGTCACAGAACCCTACTATGATGTATCGATTGCCAAAACCATTGCCGAACAGCTTGGTGTTCCCTCTTTGGAGGTCTCGCTCTATGATATCGGCCTCGATCCGAAGCAGACGGACTATATCTCAATGGTCGATACCATTGTCGATCGATTTGTGCAGGCGTTGAGTCCTCATGCCCACTGAACTCCTCAAGGCGCGTGATCTCACAGTCGGTTACGGACGCATCCCGGTGCTGAATGGGATTAATTTTGCGATTGAGCGCGGGGATTTTCTCGGTGTCATGGGACCCAATGGCTCCGGCAAGACGACGCTGCTCAAGA
>Ga0207053_10237_pt1 | contig 14784 bp, 13 predicted proteins | sample Alteio_BWMinCont_59_FD_153290 | JGI IMG/M metagenome (GOLD analysis project Ga0207053, IMG submission 153290) | Enriched cells from forest soil in Barre Woods Harvard Forest LTER site, Petersham, Massachusetts, United States -... | ecosystem: Environmental > Terrestrial > Soil > Temperate forest >...
AATGTTCGAACCTATAGCCATTGATGGCAAAATGTTGGTTGATGGCGCGTTAAGGGCAAATGTTCCAGCTAAATGGGCGCGCGAAGCTGGAGCAGATGTGGTCATTGCAGTAGACGTCGATCCTCTAATTAAAGAGGAGAATCCCCAAAAATTTACGAGGCTGAAAGACGTTTTGGTGAGAGCGTCTGATATTGGCCTTGCCGAACTAGACATGCGCGAGGAGCTTGAAGCAGATATCCTCATTCAACCAGACACAAACGGCATAAAACTTATGACGGGCAATAAAAAGTATTTAGAAGAGGCTATCAAGAATGGCGAATCGGCAGCAACTCAGGCTCTACCAAAAATCATGAATGCATTGCAGCAGCGCGGTATTATCTAGATTTTTTGGCTCGACTTTTCTTTCTTGGGGTTGATTTTTTATTCGGAGTAGTCGACTGCTTATGTCGTGTTATATTTACCAACTTTTGCCGGGACTGCTCATAGTATGGTTTCAGTATTTTGCCAATCATGTCAATCCGATCTATGAGTGTATTTTCTAGCGTTTCTCGTTGTTCTTTCCATTTTTCCATTTCTTTTAATATCGGCTGATGGAGCTTAGTCAATTTTGAAAGAGCTTCACGTTCAGTCGAATTAAGGAGTTTTCCAGACACATTTCTGAATTGATTTTTTGCCATGGTTTAAATCCTCCAATAGCGTTTCTTATGACCCATCCCCACCATATGCCCAATGATATAACCGGGGAAACCAAATGTTAATTAAGATAATTCTATCCCAAGAAATAATGAAATGATGCCTTGACAATAATCTAAATAGTCATCAAATCTTAGATTTTATTGGGTATATGGTGCTAGGAAGGATAATAGATAAATATTCATAAAGTGGCAGGAGGATTAAATGAAGCTCCGCCAAATAATTTTAGGTCTTTTTTGTGCCTTGCTGGTATCAATTAGTGCGCTCAGGTCGGGCTTGACAGCAACGCTTAGCGAATTCTCTTTTAATATACCGTGTTTTGGCATTGTTGCCCCTGATGATGCTTTGGCGAAAGAATTGTCACAACTGAGCAATCATGATGTGGTACTGATTATAGACAGGTCTCGCTCTATGTTAATTACTGATTGCTTGCCTGCTCTTATAGATAATAGAGCCGGACAATTCTATAGACCGGTGAGTCGCTGGCAGTGGTGTCGCGAACAAGCACTCCAATTAGCCAAAAAGACTGAAATAGCTCTTCCCAACGGATTGACAATTGTATTATTCGCCAAAACATTTGTCACTTACAATAATGCTGACATTGGCTCCATTGGACCTATATTTGCCAATAATAAACCGGATGGGGCTACCGATACCGCCGGTGCGCTAAGTAGTCAAATTGAAGCCTATTTCACCAGAAAATCAAATTTGGGCGACCATATAAAACCTTTGCTAATTGCCATCATTAGCGATGGTTGTCCTGATAATCCCGAATTGTTTTGTCATGTGATTGTTAAGGCTACCCAAAATATGAATCAACCCGGCGAAATTTCTATTAGTTTTCTGCAAGTCGGTAATGATAATAGAGCCATATATTTGCTCAAGCAATTGAAAAATGGTCTGCTCGATCGAAATGCCAAATTTAATATAGTAAATATCATCGCTTTCCCAGAATTGAATAAAATCGGACTTCCACAGGCTCTAGTTGATATTACAACCATAAACTCAAAACAGCTATCGATCAGATGATTGATAGCTGTTTTGGTTCGTAACCACTTCTACCGCAATTTATTTTAGGTGTGAAGAGACCAGCTTGGTCATCTCAAACATGGACACTTGCCTCTTGCCACCAAAGACTGCCTTCAGCTTTTCGTCTGCATTGATATTGCGCCTGTTGGCACTATCTTGCAGTCTGTTCTTCTTAATGTATTCCCAGATTTTTTTGGTGACTTCGGTCCGTGGCTTAGGAGAAGCACCAATTACTGCAGCCAGCGCAGAAGACGGTGTCATTGGCTTCATGAACGCTGCATTTGGTTTGCGTTTTGTCTTAGCCTTTGCTGCCTTTCTGGCGGGTGCCTTTCTTTTCGTTGTCTTTTTTGCGGCAGACTTCTTAACAGATTTCTTCGACGATTTTTTTGCTTTTGCCATCCTAAAACTCCTTGACATTGTACCGGTAAATCACATAGATTCTACACCAGATATAGTGACTTTTTTTGCATACGAATGCAAGGGGTTTTTTCTGCTGGTAGTTTATAACGTATGGACCCACCCGAATAGATAGCTGAGCGAAAGGGGAATACATATATATAACTATGCAGATGGGTTTGTAGACTATATCTGTACTGAATAGAATGAGCCTGGAGTCGACAACGCTCAGCGCTTCCCTCGAGTCCAGGGACTGGCGAAAAATATCTTGAAAACCTATTCACGGATTAGGTTTTGGTAGGGGCGGCCATTGCTTGCGAATATCTGGATTCTCGCTTAGCGGAATAATTTCATAAGTACCAACAGATTCTCGCTCTAAGATTACCTTTACGTATGTAAATTCGTTTGGTTGTACGCAACCTATTTCTCCGGCGCCCACTGCATACTGTAGGAGTGGATAGATAATTTCATCGCAGCCGCTGTTGATTTGTATTTGTACTGTATGAGGATAGGTGGCTGAGAATTGGGGATAATTAACGTAAAAAGAAATGGAGGATAGGGTGGTGACGTTTTGAATTGGTTGCCGCGGTTTAATAGATGCGCCAATATGTGCCAGCGCCTGATTTTCGTCAGGGGTACTATCCTTGATTAGAATCAGGGAATCTTCAACCTTGCGGCCGCCTGGATGCTGCAAGGAAAAAAGGATTGTGGAATTGCACTGGCTAGGATTACTGGCATTCCATCCTCCCGGTCCTGCGGTTCTGGTTCGCCAGTTATTTTCCACAGCCCGGTAGCTGGCTGTATCAGTTACACCCAGAGCCGCTTTTATCTCAGGATAGACAATTTGCATTGTGCTGGCATTGCCGCCAACAATACCATTGTTTCCGAAGTGCGAGACACCATGCAATACCAGGTGTGGAAACATGGCGTTGGCATTTAGTGGTGGTTTGACATTTAACGTCTGGTTGGCGTCGCTTTGGTTAATGCTCACCATTTTATAATTAAGGTTGGCTCCGCTTATGCGAACAGTGCTATCTGAACCGTCTTCATGAGTTTGCCAAAACAGTTGAAAATCAAGAGCGCTATGGTCATCGCCGCCCAGGCTGAAAGCAAAAACATTTGGTGGTTGATTGGACAAATAGGCGTCCAGCCACTCTTCATTTAACTGGAGAAGAAATTCGCTGCCATAATCAAGATCTTGCAGAACTTCGGCTCCCACTGAGGTGCCCATTGCGCCTCGATACAAATAAACGAGCTGCATGTTTCCCAATTGGGCTAATGTTGAGCCGTGGTTAGCTCCAGCCAGTGAAATGAAATGGCTGGGAAGTGGTTTGTTTGCCTTATAGCGATTGAGAATCCACCTGCGTGTGATGATGGCGCCAGTGGAATGGACAATAACGGCTGTTCTGGTTGTATTAAGCCCATTTGCTTCCAACTGCGACACTCTTGCTTCTAATGCCAGCGCCAAATCGTTACAGGTAATATCATCGTTAAGCGTATCGAAGGCAGAAAGGTAGACATTTTGAGCAACATAGCCGTCAGCGGTTAGCAGTTGAGGAAGACTGCCATAAGTATCCAAACTACGGACGCTATATCCATGAACAAGAAGAATGTTGTCAGGCATTGTATCTTTACTCCTAATCTCTAGGACCTGGTAAACTCACTCACCGTTGGGCTAGCAAAAAGACAAAATTGTCTTGGCAATGTCATAAATGGCCTCTGTGCGATCTAAATTATGCATGGTAGGCAGCGCTTGAGATTCTCTATTTTCCATAATTTTAAGCGACTCGACTATTGCCACAATGTCGTCTACTTTTCTAAGGGGCTTGGCTAAATTTGCTTCAATTAGCATATTCACTGTACCCATCTCTTGAGGCATTGGTTCTGTGAGTAAATCTATGGCCATTGGCAAGCGCCGAGCTACAGCCTCAAACGTTGTTAAGCCACCTCCTTTGGTGACCAGCAAATCACAGGCACTCATCAGACTGGAAAGTGACTCAGTATAGCTAAGCACAGCTGTAGGCAGCTTTGACTGCTCCTTTTGCTGTTTCATCTCAGTCAATAAGCTATCATTGTGGCCACAGAGAATGACAACTTGTAGCGGTCTTGTTACTTGCTGCAATGTCTGGTAAATATTTGCTACCGCGCCACCACCAGCCCACCCACCTGACAAAAGAATCGTCAATAGTTTAGGATCGAGCCCCAGGTGGCTGAGCAAATCCTCTCTGCCCACAGTAGCGGGATGCAAGAACATTGGCTCTATGGGCATACCAATTATAGAGATGCGATCAGGGGCAATGCCAAGATCAATCAATCTGTCTCGGGCCAGATCGTTTGGAGCGATAATTAGATCAGCTTCAGTACAAGCCCAGCCGCTCCACAAACAGGCACTGGGATCTGTAACTACAATAACAAATTTTGTCTTGCCTGCTACTCCGGCATCCTTCATAGCGAGCGCTATATAGTGATTTACCATTGGATGCACCGAGACAATAACTGATGGCTGTACTCTTACTATTGTGTCCTTCGGGTAAGTCCCACAAAGTTTATAGCCAAGCCGGGTTTGATTTGGTTTTAACAATTCAATGATCCACCAATAGTACTTCACCCAGTTCTGGTGATTGCGCAGCAAGTAGTTGTACAGTTCGACGAATAGATAATTAAGATCGTTGGTTTTTTGAATTACCGTTTCGACAATTACCTCTACACTTTGCGAATCCTGAACCAACTCTTCAATTGCCATCCTCACTGCTTCGGCAGCGTGTTTATGTCCTCCGCCTGTGTCTGCGTAACAGATAAAAATGCGACAATCGACTGATTCATTCATTACATGTAGATTCATATTATTTAGTTGCTGTGTTTGGGCGTGAATTTAAATCTTGCTTATTGTAGAACACTTCTATAAAGCAGCCTGATACCAGCAAAGAGGCTAATGGAAGTGGCTGCAATCTGACTTGACTACCCTGGAAAACTGCTGGCTAAACTATCAAACTTATCAATAGCAGAATTACCATATTGTGTGATCTGTGCACCATGATTGATCTTCTCAATACCAGACTGGGTGATTTGCAGCAGGCTTTGGATTGATGGTAGAATCATCGGCACGTTCATGCGCACAAAGATACTGGCATCCATATAAATACTGGACCTAAAATCGCTAAAATAAAAGTAACTGAGGAGCAATATAAATCATATGCACAAGCTTTTTAGCAAGGTCAAAAAAATTGTATGCTGTTTTCTGTTGACTATACCGGTTGGATTATTTTCAACAAATCTTGGCTTGGCTGAGACTGAGCAGCTTGCCAATGCCGAATTGCCTGCCGCTAAATTTGGCACCAGTCCTATTTTGCAACGAATTCAAACCAATGCTGGTAAGCTGCCCGATGGACGTTTTTATGTGCCGGCTACTGTGCCGAGTATACGTTGGGGATTTCTTCCCAATAAAGATTCGCAGCCGGTCTTGACTGTTCCTTCTAAGAGTGTGATTACTTTTGATACTTTGTCATCCGAAGGAATGGTTGAAGATCAAGGACGTGATCCAATTAAGTTTTTTGGCAAGTTTGGAGTCCATCCATCGGAAGTATTGAAAGATGCTATAGAAATTTGTGCTTCTGATATAACACATAGCATTACTAAGGATGGCCCTCATATAATTATGGGTCCAGTGGCAATAGAAGGAGCTCAGCCAGGGGATGTACTTAAGGTCGACATGATTGCATTCACTCCCCGAGTTCCTTACGGGATAGTCGGCAATCGGCACGGCAAGGGAGCGTTACCGGGTGAGTATCCTCAAAACGATGGTCCTTGGCCTGGTGCAGACAAACAGCATCCAGAATTGTTCGGCAATGTTTTTACTTTTGTACCTATTAAAAACATTAATGGCAAAACATATGGCATTGTCCACACGGCTGCTGGGAAAGAAGTGTGTTTTCCACTTCACCACTTTATGGGGATAATGGGAGTAGCGCCCGATACAGCCCAGCGAGTTAATTCCATACCACCATCTTCGTTTGGTGGCAATCTTGATCTAAAAGATCTGACGGAGGGCACGTCTTTATATCTGCCGATTCAAGTGCCTGGAGGCATGTTCTTTCTTGGCGATTCTCATTTTGGTCAAGGGGACGGAGAAGTGGCATTAACTGCGGTTGAGGGATCGCTTAGATCCACTCTAAGGCTAACTTTGCTTAAGGCTGGCGATTCAGCCATTCCAGGAAAAGGTGCGTTCACAGAACCATTTGCTGAAACCGCCGATTTTTGGATGCCCATAGGACTGGATCCTGATCTAAACGAAGCCATGAAAAAGGCTGTGCGAGCCTCACTTAAATTCCTTACTGACAAAATGGGTATGGACGGTGCCACAGCCTTATCTTATTTAAGCGGTGCCACTGATTTTGAAATCACACAAGTGGTAGATGAAACAAAAGGAGTCCATGCACATATTAGGAAAAAAGATTTCGCCGATAAAAAAGATTTGGCGAATATTGGCGCTCAAAAATAAGTGCGAGCAGACGTGGCTGATTAGATCAGTCTCTGGCAATATTTCCGCATTTTTGCCAAGACTGCCAATAAATCAATGGGACTGAAACTGAAGCACAATTTGAGCCATGGCTTATGCTCTCTAACGCTAATTTTGTCTTGGCGCCAAGCCAAAACGCGTGGATTCATTAGCCTAAACCATAGCGGCGGTATAAGCGCGATCAGGAACATTGTGCCATAGCCGAAAGGCAGTTGTGGTGCTGTGTCTTGGCAGTTGGTCAAAAGTTGATAACGTTTACTGGCAATAAAGTGATGATCAGAATGCCTGGCCAGATTGATTAAGAACCAGTTTGATACGCGATGTCCGGAATTCCATGAATGTTTCGGCTGCGTTGGCTCATAAACGCCAGGAGAAATTTCCTTACGCACCAATCCGTAATGTTCAATATAATTAGTCATCTCCAAGCTTGTGAAAGCAATTAAACTTTGTAAGGCAAAAAAGCACACCGCCAGCCAACCAAAGCCAACCCATATTGCAGCGTAGATAATAGCTAAGGTTAAACCATATCTGAGTACTCTATTTAGCCAGACAGGTAAGCCAAGCCTTTTTAATCTATTAACTTCAATGGTCCAAGCAGACCAACAACTGGTAGTAATTGCACGCCAATAAAAGCTATAAAAATTTTCGCCAAACCGAGCTGTAGCGGCATCAGAAAACGTACCTACTTTCTTGTGGTGCCCCAAAATGTGTTCAACGCAAAAATGTGGATAGCTTACCGTCGTCATTAAAACTTCAGCAAGAAACTTTTCCAATCGACTAGACTTATGCATCAATTCGTGAGCAAAAGTGATACCAATAACACCGTTGGTCATACCAATGGCAGCAATCATGCCGATTATTTCCAACGGTGTTCTACCGGCTTGCAAAATCCACCACATACCATAGGCAGTCAGGCCCAATTCCACAGGCACCCAAAACCAGGTAATGAAGCGGAAAAATAAATTGTTTCGTAATTCATTTTCGTTTTCTGAACTGGGATTGAATAAATCTATTCCAGATAAAATGTCGAGGAACGGGACGAAGGCAAATATAAAAATAGGTATAGTTAGCATCATCCAGCCGCCCTGTCCGCTTAAGAGTATTAAAAACGGAAAAATGTAGGCTAGACAAAACGGTAATGTTTTAGGCATGATCGCTCCAGACGGGCTCAATAAGCCCGCTCCATGTATTTTTTTCGTTTGCGGCGACGATGGGCCTCATCGTAGCCAACAACCTCTTTAGTATGATTAACAATTTTAGCCATTGCCTCTGACCCCTCTTTACCTTCGGTTTCTATAAATTTCAGCAAATCGGTAAATCTAATTCGCCTATGGCTGCCTAGTTGAGAAGCCTTTAGCCTGCTCTTCTTGATTAAATCAACAACCACTTGCCTCGAATAACCCATAATGTTAGCGGCCTCTTGTGTGGTGAGCCATGAGTTGCGAACAAGCACAGTTACCGCATTTTTACTCGTTAACGCTTCGGCAGCAATCAGCAATAGCCGTGTTAAAGGCTCCGGTAGAGGGATTTTTATACCGTCAGGGCAGAGCAACGAAAACTTGGCTTTGCTTTGTGCCTGCAGCGTTTTAGCAACATCAGAAATAGAAACTGACTGCTTTTTGTTGGGAATAATGGTTGTATTAGCCAGCATCTTGTCTCTCCTATACTGTAGCTGATATCTGGGCATATTTTAGCATAAATTCGACTAATTCGCAACAATCAACCAAATCGACAAAATCAACCGATTTGGTGCCAAGCTAATGGTTATCGCTTCACCAGTACGCACATTGTCGGCCGAGTAATCGAGATAACTGCCTTGAGGCTTCAGATGTCGTTTGATCCAGCCAACCTCAGAACACTGGTTAAAATCCTGAACTAATTCTGCTTAATTAATAAAGAAGGAATAATCATTTTGAAATTCTGGACCAGGTTTTGTGGAGGTATATTTTTTCTTTCCCAGGTACTAGCGGCCCAAAATTGCCGTTATAGGCATAGATAGGCAGATGAAATTTATAGCTTGTTCCTAGCACAATTGCTCTCGATAGCTTGAGGCCGCCGCGCAAACCAAGATGAGCGGAGTCACAAAATTCACTAAGAGGAAAATCGTCCCAAATTGTGTCTGTATCCAAATAATCAACATTGTATTTTTGACAAATCTGTTTCACTCTGGTTTTATAAAAATGCCAAAACGTTTCTGGCAACAATATGTGATTGACATTGCTTAAGGGCAATTCGATAGCAATTGTTTGTATTTGCTCCTGTTTTAAATATTTAAACAGTGCGTCCAAATAGTCTAATTGTGTTGTCAGCTGACTAGACATCGGGTTTTTGTATATTATGCTGTAATTTTTAGCGTCATCTGTAAACACATATCCATCTCCAGAAGTAATAGCAATTTCTCCAGGATAAACACGCTCAAACGGATTACTCAAATGCAATGGGCAATGGTCATTTGAGAAATTATCATCAGTTGGCCTATAGTTACAACTTTGATGGCGCATTTTTTCTAGGCAGCCTGGTAAAGACTTTCCATGTGAAAACGTGAAAAATGTTTCCGTATTTTTCGCTGAACGATATCTACTATCTATGAATTCTTTTGGCGACAAAGCAATAGCTACAAACTTAGGCTTGTAATGCTTCCTAAACATAGCCCGGCTGGCTACTAAAAAGTCCGATATCATGCCTCCCGGCAAAACCCCAATTAATACATGCCAGTTTTTATGCAAAATTACTCTTAAGTCATGCTCTATGGAATAAGAGCGATGGTCACCAGTCAGATCCACAGTTCTGTTATAAACATAAGAGTCTGCTCCTGCTACTGGTCCCAATTGAGAACCGCCCAGTACAACAACTTCGGGTGCTTTAGGTTTGGCGAAATATGCTTTGGCTAACCACCAGCTGGCCAGTCCGTCAATAATATCGTCATTGTGAGTTACCGTCGATAATCTAGCCGAATTGGGTTGCTTATGATCTGAGCCTAGTAAAATGTCTACGATCAGTCGACTGAGAATATATCCACCTTGACCATTTAAATGAACTAAATCATAAAAACACTCGTTTGAAAATTGGTTTGAATCGTGTAGATCAAGTACCACTACACCGGGTAACTTTGCCATACCGGCAATGGTTTTGTTGTAGTAATCATATGCCCTATGCGGAATTAGATTGGCAACGGTTTTAGTCAAAGGCATGTTGACAAGCAAAACATTTGTACCTTGTGCCCTTGATTCTTCACATAGGGCATTGAGAAATAATTTTTGTTTTTCAAATTTTTCACTCTCAAACACTTTAAAGCGCTTTTTATATCTTAAGAAGCTTCCCGCTAACGCCGCTTTTTGTGGTATCAATAAATTTTTTCCTTTTTGTTTTTCCAATAACGCGTCGTCTGAGGCTTGGCGACATTCACCGAGAAGCCATTGCTGCGTCATGCCGCGATAACCATACGTTGGACAAAGTTTTTCAAGCGTTAAATCTATTTTCTCCGATAAATCTAAATTAAAAAGACTTTTCGATAGCCATATGTCTTTAAGATCGAATAAATAATCAAACACTATTGTTCTTGTTTCTTTGCTCAGTAAATTGTCAAAAAGATCTCGTGGGGCTATGCCGTATACAATCCATTTTGGAGCATTTTTGCCCATGAAAAATTTCTGGTGAACCAAATAAACATCGGATACCATTGAGCCGTTAATGGAAAAATTGAAAACAGATTGAGGATTAAGCCTATTGCGGTTTAGTATGTTTTGCAATGTGCGGCTGCCACAATAGTATTGTGGATCGAGCCATGTTTGGTTTTTAAGATCCAGCCAATAAAAAGGTTGTCGCATTAGCGACGAGCCTACGAGCACGACGTCTGGTTTAGGCTTTGCGTTTGTGAAACTGATAATCAAATTCTGGCAAAACTTATATTTGTTATCGATGCACAGCTGGGCAATGAAGAATACGCAAGTACTTATTCCAGCAAATAAAATTAGTGCCGCGAGTGTAGCCGACCAGCGCGGCTTTATTTGAAACGGAGGATCCAAATAAGGCTGTGATGGTTTATCAGATGCTATTGGTTTCTCTAGCGATATCTTAGCCACAAGCAAGTTGAACACCTTTTTCTTCAAGCCGCTTTAGTATGGCGATGGCTGATTCATTAATCATTAAATCCAAATAAGCCATCATTTTCCACTGCAATAGCAGTAAAAGAATATTGCCGACCATCGGGATGCTTTTCTTATTCAGAGTTCCAGGGCGACAAAAATGGTTGCCATGGATTTGCATGACTGTATTAATCTGGGAAGATCCAATTATTACGACTTGGACATCCAATAGCCCAAATTGGGATTGGATAGGATTTGCGTTAAGTATTGCTATGATATGTTTGACACTAGCGTATTTCGTCTTGATAGTGGTGTGTTTCGTTCGGAACAAAAATAAGGTTTATGCTAAAACAACGTTTGATGGTAGTGAGTAGCGGGCGGATATGTGGGCTCTTTGATGGAAAGTACCGGCCTCTGGTTTGGCGTTCACTACAAAATAGGTTGCATAAGACCTGGTAATCCTGGGCGGCATTAAGCGAACCGCTGCCGCGAGAAGGAAGCAGTTCTTTTTACTTGCTTCGGCAGAAATAAATCTGTTGAAACTTTGAAATGCGCACTTAATCTGGCTATCTGTTGCTTGCTTAATTCTCTAACACCAGCAAGAATCTCACTTACACGCCCCTGGCGACAACCCATGATTTTGCCCATTTGTCCTTGCGATAATCCGCTTTGTTCCAGGATATAGCTAAGTGCTTCTCGGGGACTCACCGGCTTGATTGGATAATGAATGTCTTCATACTCACCAGTCAGCTTAGAAAGCACATCAAAATATTGAGATTCGCCACGTGTCATTTTTTCTTTGCCAGCTAGCTCAACAAGAATTGCATGTGCTTTGGTAAAATGAGTATCATTTTCAATCGGTACCAATGGAAACTTATCAACCAATTCCTTATACTTTTTTATCTACTCTAACCATTGATTTCATTTGCTCTTATATTACGCAATAGTCAATTTGTCATAATCTTCACGCGTCAAAATATTGTCAATGATGACCGTTTGTTTTGAGTATAAGACATAGCTCAATAGTCGATATTTGTTGCCGCCAATATTAAAGATAAGTGCCTAAATATCCCATACTGGGGTATTGTTTGTCACTATTCGGATTTTGGCATCTGCGATTTTTATTACTATGTGTCCGGGCCGTTCTGTTACCTATCACTCAGGGCCGTACACACTGAAAAAATAAGCCGACAGCGGGATTTGAACCCGCGACCTACGGTTTACGAATTTGTTGGCACCCTTAGAATAACTCCTTTGTATCTTGTTGTAATTAACTGGAAATAATTGTATAAAATCAGCTAAACATGAGCATTTCAGAGATATAATGTTGTTAGAAGTTCTTGTAATTCTTTGCAACTTATTGGAGCCAAAAAGGTTACACCAGGATTACATTGTTTCGTGACAACAGCCATGCCTCAATTAAAAATCAACAACACCAATATTGAAAAAATCAAACTTCCAAAAGAAGGGCAAAAGTTTTACTGGGATATAGAACTGCGCGGCTTTGGTATTAGAGCCACGTCTGGTGGCTTGGTGTTTGTAGTACAACAAAAAATTGATGGCAAAGCTATTCGTAAAGTTATTGGTGCGTGTAACGAATCAGCACCCGCAAAAGCAAGAATTGATGCTGCGGAAGAATTAAATAAGCTACGCAAAGGTATCAACATAAACGAAGTAAAAAAAGAAAACAAGAGTAAGCAAGTAACTTTCAAGGAAGCCTACGAAGCATTTAAAGCGTCAAAGAAATTACGACCACGCACCATTCAAACATATGACAGCGACATCAGGCTATATCTGTCTGATTGGCTGGACAAGCCGCTTTCAGGCATTACAAGAGATATGATTCAAGCTCGACATAAAGAACTATCAGATGTGCCTGGTGTACGTGGTGACCGTAAAGCTAGAGCTAACGGCGCTATGCATATGTTACGCAAAATATTTAATTTTGCTGCTGTTAAATACAGAGACAGCGAGGATAGATCGCTTTTCCCTGAAAACCCGGTAAAAGTGCTAACTCAGTTTGACGCATGGAATGAAATACCACACCGACAAGATGTTATTCACGCAGAAGACTTGGCGGCATGGTATCAAGCTGTTATAAAGCTTCAAAATACCACTGTTAGAGACTGGCTATTGCTGTTGCTTTTTACCGGACTGCGCAGAAGCGAAGCCATGAAATTGAAATGGGCTAACGTGGATTTAAAGAAATCCAAAACTCTGACCATACCTGCTGCTGATGCTAAAACAAAAAAAGAACATTGTTTGCCATTGGCAGATTTTTTAGTTGAACTATTAAAAGCACGTCAGCAAAAAATACAGCTCACCAGCTCTTATGTCTTTCCTGGTGATAATGGCAAGTATATGGTTGAACCAAAGCGCAAGATTGCTGAGGTTATCAAAAATTCTGGCATTGACTTCTCTCCCCATACTTTACGACGCACATTTGAAACATCAGCAGAGAACCTTGACTTGCCCTATTACGCCCTTAAGCGGCTGCTTAATCACAGTCTGTCTTGGGATATAACCAGTCGGTACATTGTGACGCAAACAGAGCGCTTAAGGCAGCCAATGCAAATAATTGCTGACTATTTCAAAGATAAATGCGGAATTAGCCCTGTAGAGAGTGAGCAAGCGCATGGACGATAAAAAAGAAGTTTTTATGTGTGATTTATTCATGCAGAAATAATTGTTGTCTAGATAACATAAATCTTCTATTTTTGTGACGTATTAACGAGTCATTTAGGTTGTCTACATTAGATTCTTTCAGGGTGCGTAATTACCCCACTGACATGGAATAGCCATTTCTACATAATATTAAAAACCGGTTATTCAGAACCGAGTTGCCAGAGTGACGTTATGTTTTTTGATGAGCCTACCGATACGCCGGATGATACCGGCCGAAAAACTGATTCTGATCCATTTCATGACGAGTTAGCTACTCATCATGATACACAAAGGCAAGCTCGTAGTGACGTGTCAGCAGAACTTTCACCTTCACAAAAGCGTTTGGCTGAGCGTGCGGTCGAATTAAAGATAAAATCGCCTAATTTGCCTTTTGCGACGTTATGTATGGACGGTCAACCTTGGGAGTATCACCTAAAGCCACAGGGCATATTTCCTTCTGTCCTTAGCTTATCTGAACCAGAGTTGGCAGAACGTCTGGGAGACATGGGAACATTCTGGTCACATCAAGGTGTATTGGAATTTGTAGACGATAAAGGACAATATCAGGTGGCACGCCATGTGCAGAGTAATGTCAATGCATTAGAGCGAGCCGGTTTTAAAGAAAGTAATAGAGGAACTATATTCGCAAACAACTCACCTAGCGGTAAAGCCAACGACCAATTAAGAGCTATTCTATCTACTCCCGAGAATGAAAATGAACGCTTGCAATGGGCAGTTAGAGACGCAAACGTAAAACAATTTGATTACGCGCTTGCCCATGGTGCAGACCCTACGGTAGGGAAATCCAACCGTCCACTCCTTTTGCAGGCTATAGCGGGTAGGTATTCTCCAGAAAGGCACGAAATCATACGAAAATTACTTGCGAAAGATCTACCGCCTAGCAAAAATGGCGAAAATGCCGTTTCAGTTGCGCTGGCAAACCCATATTCTACCCTCGCTCTCATGTCTGACTTGCTTAAAGCAGGTCATAATCCGTTTCAACGTACCACTGGGGAGGCATTGCATGCCGGAGTTCCGGCTTTTTTGGGGATTAATCCAAAAAAAGAAACAGCACGCGAGGAGCTGAAACTTGTAATCGACCATATGTTAGGGTGTCCCGATCTAAGTAAACTAGAAATGGAATTAATTAGGGCTCATCATAAACTTATTGATGATGCACTGATAGCCCAGGCAAAAACCGGTAGTAGCAACAAAACTGAAGCAATTCTCGAAAAACTGACACAGGTATGGGAGCAAGCAAATAAATTTAATGCGGCAATGGGTGTACGGATTCCCAGCAATGACTCTCACATTCCGCAACAAGTGCAGGATTTTCTTAGGCCTTTGACAGATGCTCAACGCGCACCGAAACTGATGCAGACTTTAATGGCCTGTAGGATC
>Ga0207053_10239_pt1 | contig 14695 bp, 11 predicted proteins | sample Alteio_BWMinCont_59_FD_153290 | JGI IMG/M metagenome (GOLD analysis project Ga0207053, IMG submission 153290) | Enriched cells from forest soil in Barre Woods Harvard Forest LTER site, Petersham, Massachusetts, United States -... | ecosystem: Environmental > Terrestrial > Soil > Temperate forest >...
TGGTTTCAACTTTCTGCTGCTCCGAAGATTTCAGATTCCCTGCGTCGTTTGCCTTCTTGCGCATGCGCTGCACGGCATCCATGACGTCTTTTTGCTGTGCAAGAAACGCATTGCCCAAGTCTGCGGTCCACTTGATGTTGTCCGCCAGTTGCTTGACTACATCGGGTAGCGCAGCCATCGCCTGAATGCTCGGGTCCCAGTCCTGCTTCTCGACCGCATCGACGAGTGCTTTGTCTTTGAGATCTTTGTGCTGGTCCAGCCACTGTTTTAGCTGAATCACTTCCAAGGGGTAGGTAGATGCCACAAGGGTCTGGCTAAGTAATGGATCAGGATAGAGAGCGATCGGCGCCACTAACGAATCCAATTGTTCCGGCGGTAGCTTCGCCGCAGGTTGCTCTGTTGAAGCCGCAGGTTGTTGCGTTTGTACCCCCACGGCGTTTCCGGGAACGAGTACCACAACACAAAGAAGCGCTGTGAACTCTCGGATGGCGTGGACAATCACGTTGGTGAAATTGCGTTTAGCACCCATAGCCGTCACCTTTTCGCATCCTGCTCAGGCTGTTCCTCGAGCCTGGGATAAGGTTGCATTTCGGTAGGCGCCCTAAACTGCTCCTGTTATCTGGGTACAGTGAGCATTCTCGTTTCGACCTTGCGTCGATCATTGGGGGTTCTCCGGAGGAGTGAAGCCCTGGGCAGTTTCCCACGCCCTTACTTTGTGTCGGGCCCCATCGAATATACGCTCATAGTTTCCCTTGAGCACTTTCTCACGCGTCTTCTCGTCTAGAAGTTTCCATAACGGCTGATATTGGTAATAGACCCTTAGGTACTGCTCCTGATTTTGTGGTGCCACCTCGTCAGTGCCGAACAGGAAACGGTCCGGGTACCGATTGATGAGGTCTGCCGCAATACGAGTCGACTCCGGAGTAGCAACAAGGTACTTAGCGACCTCGTCCCATGAGATATCAAAGTACACGTGACTGAACTGCGGATCGGATAGGATTTCTGCCAGCTGAGCAGCGTGGTTCTTAACCGGCCGCACCACCCGGCCCATGCCCGTATGAGCCCAGATGATGGTCGTGTTTGGGTGTCTCTTGAGAAGGGATTTCATCTGGCTCAGGTAGGCTGGCTGAGAGCCTTCCTTCGCGAACGGCACATCCATATCGTTATGTATCAACACCACGAGTCCGACCGTCCCTGAAAAATCGAGAAGTCGGTCAAGCGCCGGGTTGAGCAGACTGGCGGTCTCGCCCGCAACTTTAGACGACACGAATTCCTTGTGAATCGAGAACTCTCCGATGCCCGAGAACACGCCAGGAAATGTCTGAAGCACCCGGCGAATATGATCCGCAGCATACATGTCGGCGGGATTGAAGCCTGTGATCATAGGATCGAAGCGTGCCCGATCTTCTTTGGACAGCGAGCGGTATGCCATCGCAATGTAAGCGTCGGTGAAGGAGTAGTAGTAGAGGGGCGCGTCCGTCTGCAGGTAATAGGTCGGAGCAAAGTCACCGGAATTCTGGTGTGACCATTCCTGTTGCAAGGGAATTCCAAACAACGCTACGCGTCCGACCCTGTTGCCCATGATCTTCAGGAATTCATGGATGTCGGTGCCTTCCTGGATGTAGTTAGTGAGGTGAAAGTGACTGTCATTCAGTTCAAACTTGTCTGAAGAGCCAGGTTGTGCCACCGAAAAAGTGCAGGACAGCAGCAACGACAAGCCCAGGCTTAAAGCAAACTGAATTACTTCGTGCCCCCGGAATTCAGATTTATTTTTCATCGACTTGTTCTCACAAATTGTCTTCAATTTCAGACGACCTTCCCTCTAAAACGCCAGTTCGAGATTTGTGTGAAAGATTAGTCCAGTGCCACCGAGCGCGAAGGGAACAGACGGGTAGCCGACTGGGGATCTGTACGTATAGAGAAACTCGGTATTCCACCGGACGACTCTGTTTTTGTAAGGGAAATAATTGACACCCCCACGGACATCCCATGGCCGCCCATAATCGCCGATCACTTCCGATCCACCTGCATACAATTGGAGCGTCTTAGGTATTACCATCGCTGCGGCCTGAAGCTGGTAGCCGTAGTCATGATTTGGTCGCAGGCCTGATGTGTTTGGGCCTTGAAAATTGGTCAGGACGTGCTTGTAATACTCTCCTTCCAGCGAATAGCCGTGATACTTAATACCCCAATCGATCGATGCCATCTTGTAAACCGCGTCATTGATCAGGATCCCCGGCCCGAAGAGATTGGGCGTGAAGATTATGCTGCCGTCAGAGAGCCGGAGTTGGGTGTTCTCGAACTCGTCGTCATTCGGTTGGCTCTGTTTGTTCTCTTTGCTATAAGTGAAATGACCAGCCAGCCGGGTAGCCACTTTTTGGTGATTTTCAAAATCGCCGAAACCCTGGCCAAATTCGCCTGTCGTTGGCATCCAGATGAGAACAGTAGAATTCGTCTTGAAATAATTCGGCAGTTGGGCTGCACTCACTCCAAGAGTGCTGAGGTTATTGCCGATCATCGTCTGATAGATCAGTCCCTTTCTCAGAGTGCCGCTACCTCTGACGCCCGAAGTGTACGACGGTCGCATGTACTCATCGGCGATCAGGCGGCTATCCACTCCCAGCCAGAACGGAAAATTACCTTCGACGCTTCGCGTGCCGGGAAGGGACATTATTCCTGCCGTTAGGGTGACATGGTCGTTGAAGGTGTAGTTCAAATTCCCGGCGAGTACCACTTGGGCGCCCAGTCCCTGCGAAGCGTTTGAAGTCCATGCGTAAAGAAAATAACGGAGCTTCGGATCCATGACCCAACCCAAGAACTTAATCTGCACCTTCTGCAGTTGGAAGTCCTGGCGTTGTTGAAGGCTTATGGTGTTGCCGAATGCATTCGTATAGGTGGGCGCCAGGGCTCGCTGGTTTAGATAGCGTGCGTAGGAATAGATGCTGAGATTTACGTCACCATACTCTGTATTAGCGATCTTAAAGCCGAAATTGGGAGTGTAAGTGGCCCACTTTTTCCTCTCCTCCTGGCCAGCGCCGGCATTGGCGGTCCCCGTTCCTGAACTCGCTGACGAGCTCGAGATGGAATTAATCGATTCAACCATCGTTGCAGTCATTGGTGAGATTCGATTGGGAGAAGGGCTGCTGTCGTCAGGAGGGGTCTCTTTCGCATCGGCCTCCGAAGCATGAGACTGCTCGGCCAACATTCGGCGCATGGACGAGATCACGTTGATCAACTCGTGATTTTGTTTTTCAAGCTGCTCGTTTTGTTGAACCAATGAATCTACTTTTTTAAGCATTTCATCAGTCGTTGGAGGATTGGTTTTCGTATTAGATCCTACGGAATCAATTCCCACGGAATCAACGGTGGATTGTCCGTCCGCAAAGGTGGAACAACATGCAATCGCAAACAAAGCTATGGCAAGTGATACAGGAGCGGACCGTGATTTCGCGATCCATATAGGGCGCTTCATGATTCGCTCTCCGGATATCTGCGAAGGCCTGGAGGTTGAGGCTTATCTTGCGACTGCAACTCACGCGCAAGAAACCGACGGAGCGTTGTTAAGTAACTGTTCGTGTGTTTCCACTTCCAATTCGGTAGGTCAGGCAGTACTTATTTCCAACCGACTGACAATGGTGAAAAGAGGTTGTAGTTCAGCTTTTGAGACACGTAATCGATTACCTCTTGCGCTTTGACACTGTTCCCCGCCTCATCCAGTGGAGGTGCAAAGACGGCAATTGCGCCCTTCCCAGGGACGATCGCAACGATCCCGCCGCCGACCCCGCTCTTCGCAGGAAGTCCCACATGCCAGGCCCAACCACCCGAACCGTCATAGAGACCGGCCATTGTCATAGTGCTCAGGATGAAGGGAACATCTTCGGCCTTGATCACCTGCTCGCCTGTGGCAGGGTTGATTCCGTTGTTTGCAAGGGTGGCACCCATCCGGGCAAGTTGGGTCGCGTTTACGCCAACGGAGCATTGCTTGGTATAGATGTCTACCGATTCAAACGGGTCGGCATAAATCCGGTCATACTTGGCCAAGAGCCAAGCAAGAGCTTTGTTGCCGGTGTTGGTGGCTGCTTCGGATTTGTAGACTTCATCAATAAGGGATAACTTTTCTCCAGCTGCTCGACTATAGAAGTTCAAGATCTTGTTCCACTTCTCATCCGCATCCTTACCAGTAATCAGGCTGGTGGTGGCAATGGCGCCTGCGTTGACATAGGGATTGCCGGTGTGTGTCTTCATATCCACGACCGCGAGAGGAGAATTAAAGGGGCGCCCGGTGGGCTCGGAGCCGATTTTTTCAAAGACCTTGTCCGGTCCCAGAGCTTCCATGGCAAGCGCCTGCGTATAGACTTTGGAGATCGATTGGATGGAGAAGGAATAGGTCACGTCCCCCTTGGTAAAAACCTGGTTGTCGGTAGTGACGATTGCAATGCCAAACAGTTTGGAATCCACCTGCGCGAGATAGGGGATGTAATCAGCGTTCTTCCCATTGGTTTCGTTTTTGAATTTGTCGTAAGCCTCCTGAATAACCGAGGCCACAAGCTCCCGTCGGGGTGCAACCGGACTAGATCCTCCTCCTTTTTGAGCAGAGAGGTGAACTGGAGAGATGACTGCCGTGATCGCGACCACAATAACAAAGAGTGCTGCCGGCATTCGCTTCGTCTTCATCGTGATATCTCCTAAGTTCGTTCTAAATCCGACAGGATCAGGGCGCTCGGCTTATCCGTATCTGCGTATTAGTAGGTGAGCATTTTTGAGAAGTTGTACTTGAACGAAACCTGCACCTTGTAGTCATTCGTGTTGAAGCCGTCACTGAAATTAACGCGACGGCCAAACTGGAACTCTCCCCCCACCATGACGTTTTTAACGGGGTAGTACAGCAGGTTGGTGAGCGCATAGTGGCCTTGATGGAACTCAGCAGGAAGCTGTCCGTTGGTATTCCATATATTTACGAGGGAATAGCCGGCTGCCGTGCTGAATTTCTTATTCCAGTTGTGGTCCAGGAATGAGACAACGCCTAATACCGGCAACGGTACACCCTTTATCGGAGCAGTCGTATTGGAAGAGGTCCGGATCGCAATATCCGCTGGCGCATCATTCATGTAGTTTTCTACGCCTCTTCCGTATATAACCTGCATTCTCGCGGTACTTTTCTCTCCCACTTTGAGATTTGAACTCACGTTAATTCCCCACCCGAGGACGGTTCGACTAAGATTCGTTGTCGGCGTTGGAGCAAGATCCGCCCAGCTGATCTTTCGGAAGATAGTCGCCCCTTGAACGTATCCCCAGTGGCGAGCAAGGCGGCCTTGAATCGACAAATCCGGCAGGTTAAATTGTGATCTGACATTTTGCAGTTCGATACGGTCGGAATATATGCCGCCATCTGCGCTGGCCCCAGGACGCTCTGCTGCGATGATCACGCGGCTATCACCTTTGATCGGCATCCACCGGAATTGGATGTTACGAAAAAAAACCATTCCATTCGGCCCCCAGTACTCGAGTGAGTTAGGGAAGACATCGATGTCCATGAACGGACTCCAGGTCTGACCTGCACCGAATTTGCCAAGCTCACCATATGCCTGACGTAAGCGGAATGTGGTCTGGCCCTGATCAACACCTGTGCCAAAAAGTTCAAATTCGAACCATGTTTTGAGATCGCCCAACGAGGTTGGGTTGGAAGTTTTGACACCAAACCTCGTCTGCCGGACGCTGAAGAAGACACTACCATCTGGTCCAAACTCGTCTTTAAAAGACGGTAGCTTGGTTGGCCGCATCACATCAAACCAGTTTGGGTCGATTTGTTTAAAGTTGTAACCGGAGTCGAGCTGCGTGTGTCCGTAGATCTCGAAGGTCTTCTCCCCGACAGGTTCTTCTTCTTCTGGCGACCTGGCGACGATGGTTGTGGTCACGGTTGGAGGAGCAGTCGGGGCTGGCGGCTGGCCCGCCGACTCGCCGCTCTCCAGCGCACTGATCTTCGCCTTGACCTCTCCCATCATTTGATCCATTTGCTGGAGTTTGTCCTTTAGTTCCTGTATCTCTTGCTTCCGGTCCTGGGTTTGCGCTCGAACAGGCCCGGGCCAAATAATCGAAAGGGGGAATAGCAATAGAGTGGTGATCCCGAGCGCCATCGGATTCATCCGAACTTTTGATCTCATAAGGACTCCTGCCACTGGATCGCTGCAGATGACTACCAAGCCTTCTCTGCACTCATACTCTTATGCGTATTGAAGGAGAAAACAATTAGGGAAATCCCTAAGGCTGTATGTTTGTCCTAACCGGGGCTAAGAGGTAGAATCCCGATGACGAGTTCAATCGGGGTCGGATAAGGCGGCGGAGATGTTAGTCCTTTTCCATCGATGGCGGACGAAACCGCCAGCACTGAAGAACCGCCTAGCTGTCGGAAATACGTTCGGACGCTTGGCTCAACGAAACGAGTCGCCTCACCCGAGAAGACTGGGCATTGTCGCTTTGATGTCCTGTCTCTTGTTTCAACCTGTATCAGGTCCTGAATTCAAGCAAGTCCGGCGGGTCGCTGTTTTCTATGAGTTGGGTCTTTCTTCTCCAGCTGTTGCGCTCCTGGATCGCGAGATGCGCGCTGTGTTGGAGAATTCGCGCTACCAAATCGAGTTATATCCCGAGTATCTAGAGACGACACTTTTTGAGGATCCGGCGGACCAACAGCAATTTCGTGAGTCGTACATTCGTAAATATCAAAATCGTAAACCGGATCTGATCATTGCCCTTGGACCCTCTCCATTGCGATTCATGATCGACTCGCACGAGAAATATTTCGCAGACATCCCGATTGTCTTTGGCGGGACGAGCGAGCAACAGGCAGACAACCCCACGATCGATTCTCACTTCACTGGTTGCTGGGCAATCTTTGAGCCGGAGAAGACTCTGGACGTGGCCTTGCGACTCCAGCCTGGCAGTAGACATGTCGTTGTGGTCGGTGGAATTTCGACCTTCGACAGACACCTGGAAGCAATTTTCCGCGAGCATCTCCATAGCTACGAAGCCAGCCTGGACTTTACCTATCTCACCGATCTCGGCATGCCCACTTTGCTCGAACGCTTGAAGCACCTGCCGGATCACACGATCATTCTTTACACTCACCTCGGGAAAGATGCGAGAGGAATACGTTATGTTGGCGCATCTCAGGCGGGTCCGATGATTGTCGACGTCGCGAATGCACCGGTTTTCGGTCCATCGGACGTGAATTTAGGTCATGGGGAGGTCGGAGGTTATCTGCATAGCTTTGCCAGGGAAGGCAAGATTGTTGGCACGATTGCTGTAAGAGTTCTCAATGGAGAAAAGCCGAAAGATATCCCGATTGTGCAAGGCGCGAACGCCTACATGTTTGATTGGCGTGCGCTGAGACGCTGGGGATTCAGAGAAAAAGATCTGCCGCAAGGTAGTGCGGTACTGTTCCGTGCGCCGACTTTGTGGCAGCGCACCAAATGGATATGGCTAACTGTGTTGGTCTTTACACTCTGTCTAAGCGCGCTTGCTTTGTACATCAGGTTGAAACGTGCGAAAGGGCGGCAAATGACGCTCAGTGGCATGTTGATTACAGCACAGGAAAGTGAACGCAGTCGACTGGCCTCGGAAATTCATGACGATTTTAGTCAGCGTCTGGCGCTGATGGCACTGGAATTGGAGAATGCGGAAGAAACAATAGGCACCTCGCCGGATGAGGCCGTTCAGCAAGTACACCATATCCTTAATTCGGCCAGCGAAATCGGCGCCGATCTCCATACACTTTCGCATCGCCTGCATTCCTCCACGCTGGAGAGATTGGGACTCGTTCCAGGTGTTACGGCCTTATGCAAAGAGTTTGCGGTCCAACAAGGCATCGAAATTGATTTCTTTACCGACGATGTGCCTCGTTCTGTTCATCCTGATGTGGCTTTGTGTTTATTTCGCATCGTTCAGGAAGGACTTCGCAATCTGAAGAAACACAGTGGCGTAGCCAAGGCACAAGTAAGATTGTGCAAGGTCGGCGACAAATTACATGTATCTGTGTCCGACGAAGGCATCGGATTCAATCTACATGATATGGGGGGAAAAGAAGGCCTGGGCATCCGCAGCATGGAGGAACGCGCATACCTCCTGGGCGGGCGATTCGAGATTCATTCGAAACCTGGGAGAGGGACGAGAGTCGAAGCCTCCGTCCCTCTCCAGCCGAAAACAGAAATGCGGACAGGATGATCGCGAACGGGGAAAAAAGCGCGCAATATTCAACTCGTGGTATTGTTACTTTCTAAACGAGGCATCAGAAAGCACGTGACCTCCACCAAGGCTTACACTCACTCACGTTTGATTTAATTTATCCGAGGAGCTTTTCGGATTGTTTGCAAAGCGAACCTCTCACGTCTCACTTCCCGTTTAGGGCCCGATTCTAGCAAGCGAAATGGGGTGCCTTAATGGAAACCTTGCACACGAGAGCGTCTCGTCCCCGTATCCTCATCGCTGATGACCACGCGATCTTCGCTGAGGCTTTGTGCTTCTACCTGGAAAAAACGTTTGTCGTCGTAGGCGTGGTTGCCGACGGTCGAGCCATGGTGGACGAAACCATCAGGCTTAGGCCAGATGTCATTGTTACCGATGTCTCAATGCCGCTCTTGAACGGGTTGGATGCGGCGCGAAGAATCAGGGAACAAGCTCCGAATGTGAAGTTCGTGTTCCTGACAATGCACGACGACCCCAACCTGGCTGCCGCCGCACTTGAACTCGGACCCGTCGCTTTTGTTTTAAAGCGCACAGGTGGGCTAGAACTACTTAACGCGATAGAGCACATTTTACATGGCCGCCCCTACTTGACCCCCAAGTTGAAAGCTGCTGATTGGGTAGATGCGAAGGCCAGGGCTCGTCAGTTTTCAAAAGACCTGACCAAACGTCAGCGCGATGTCGTTCAGTTGTTCGCCGAAGGACGGCCGATAAAAGAGATTGCTGCGATTCTCAGTTTGAGCGAAAAAACCGTGGAATTCCATAAGCACCATATCATGGAGGCGTTCAATATCAAGAACAACGCCGATCTGGTCCTGTTTGGAGTGAAACGTGGTTTGATCGTAGTCAATACGGAACCACTTACCGTCCCTACAGCTGCAAAAAATGAATATTTGCCAGTTCCCTAATCCCGCATCTCCCATACTGGGGATTTCCCCAGTGGCAGAAAGCCACACATTGCTTTAGGAATAATCCTGAGGGATGAAAGTGTACCCCTCAGCCTTTGTCGCGAACGAAAAGCGATGTCTCTTTTTTGCCCTTAACTGAGGGAAAGTTTGATGCGTCCACGGATACTACTAGCCGACGACCATCCTGCCGTGCTCAAAGCCACAAATGCGCTTCTGAGAACTCAATTTGACATAGTGGGAAATGCAACAGACGGCCCAACTTTGGTATCGGAGGCGCTTCGTCTTTGTCCGGACGTAATTGTTGCTGATATTACCCTGCCTGTCTTCAGCGGAATCGATGCTGCCCGACAACTGCGTGAGTCCGCCCCGTCGGCAAAAATTGTGTTTCTCACAGTCCACTCAGAACAGCAGTTCATCGAGGCATGCATGGCAGAGGGAGCGTTAGGATACGTTCTCAAGTCCCACATGAAAGTTCACCTGATTCTGGCCATACAAGCAGCCCTTGTCGGGAAAACTTACATTTGTCCATTTGTGGCCACATGATCCTGGAGGTCTTGGAAATCACGATTGAAGGGGATCTCGATAAGTCGGAAAAAAACCACGTCTACCTCTCTCCAGCATGGAGAATGCTGAACAGAGGCGTTTGACTACACGCTGGAGATTAAAGATAAAAAGGGGGGCGGCCAACTTAATCGCAGCGGACTGATAGACAAGAATCTCGAGCGAAGGGATAGAAGCAGATGCCTTGGTACGCAATCGAGTGATCATCCAGCCAAATACGCCATCACCAGGCACCACCGAAACTCTTTCGAAAGTTGCGAGCGGAGGAAAACCCGCTCCACTCGGCGCCACAGTTGCACCCGGCGGAGTTAATTTCAGCGTATTCTCGCGTAAGGCAACGACTGTTGAGCTTCTCTTCTTCAATCAAGAGGGTGATGAAGAGCCTGCAGATGTGATCCGAATCGATCCGGTCACCAATCGTACCTATCACTATTGGCATGTGTTTGTACCCAACATCCGCGCGGGCCAACTATATGGATATCGATTCCATGGGCCGTTCGATCCCCCTACTGGTATGCGTTTTAACCCCGAAAAGCTTCTGCTAGATCCATATGCACGCGCAGTGATGATTCCCAAAGCATACAGTCGAGTCGCCGCTCGTGGACTCGGAAATAATCTTGCAGCCGCGATGAAAAGCGTTGTCGTGGATCCAGCGGCATATGACTGGGAGGGCGATATGCCGCTTCGACGGCCGTCCGCCCGGACTGTTGTCTACGAGATGCACGTGCGAGGGTTCACGCGCCACCCTAATTCTGGCGTTAATGAGAAAACCCGTGGAACGTATTTGGGATTGACCGAGAAGATCTCCTATCTTCAGGAACTCGGTGTTACTGCGGTAGAACTGTTGCCGATCTTCCAGTTCGACGCCCAGGATTGCCCGCCTGGTGTAGTCAACTACTGGGGTTATCAACCGGTGTCGTTTTTCGCGCCGCATCGGGCATACAGCTCACGACAGGATCCTACCGGCCCGGTCGACGAGTTTCGAGACATGGTTAAGGCACTGCATCGGGCTGGAATCGAAGTCATCCTCGACGTCGTCTTCAATCACACGACCGAAGGAGATCGCGACGGCCCAACGTTATGTTTTCGTGGAATCGACAACAGTGCTTACTACATTCTCGAAGAAGATCACTCACAGTATGCCGACTACTCCGGATGTGGAAACACGCTCAATTCCAATCATCCCATCGTACGCCGCATGATCGTGGACAGCCTTCGCTATTGGGTTGAAGTCATGCACGTGGACGGGTTCCGGTTCGATTTGGCGTCCATTCTTACGCGCGATTCCAGCGGCAATATGATGGCTAATCCTCCGGTTCTTTGGGACATCGAGTCGGATCCATACCTTGCCGGAACAAAGATAATTGCCGAAGCCTGGGATGCGGCTGGACTATACCAGGTGGGCAGTTTTGTCGGAGATAGCTGGAGAGAGTGGAACGGCCGTTTTCGCGATGATGTACGAAGCTTTCTTCGCGGAGACGAGGGGTACGTGCGGCGTTTCGCTGACCGCCTCCTGGGCAGCATTGAGATTTATGGGCATAAGGGACGCGAAGCAGAACAGAGCATAAACTTCATAACCTGTCATGACGGATTTACCCTCAACGACCTGGTCAGCTACAGCCAAAAGCACAACGAGACGAATAACGACGACAATCGTGACGGCGCAGATGACAATCGCAGCGAGAATTACGGTATCGAGGGCCCGAGTGATGATACCGAGATCGAAGGACTAAGAAATCGACAGGTGAAAAACTTCCTGATCACCACATTGATGTCACTGGGACTGCCTATGATCACGATGGGGGACGAAGTCAGGCGGACGCAGCATGGCAATAACAATGCATATTGTCATGACGACGAAAGCACATGGTTAGATTGGGATCTAACCAAAAGGTACTCGGATGTGCACCGGTTTGTTCAATTAATCATTCGCAGACGGCTGTTGCGAGACGTTGGCCCTGAGCAACAGAGGATGACTCTGGCACAGTTGCTCAACGTTGGCGTAAAGGGCTGGCATGGCGTAAAGCTCAATCAGCCAGACTGGAATACTTCTTCCCACAGCATCGCGCTGAGCGTCCAGGTCCCGAGCGAAAACCTGCTGGTCTATTTCATCTTCAATGCCTATTGGGAGCCACTCGACTTTGAGATTCCCCCCTTGGAAAACGGTAGTGAAAATTTCTGGCATCGATGGGTCGACACCTACCTGGATTCACCGCAAGACATCGTTGCGTGGGATACTGCCCCCGCGATGCTCAGTCCCACTTATCGAACAGGAGCTCGTTCAGTAGTCGTTCTGTGGGCAAAAAATACCAATTACAGTTCCTAAAGTGCGTCTGAGTCGGATTTGGGGATAGCATGCGAACGAAGAACTTTACATGTATTGCAATATTGGACGCTGATAAAGATAGTCATCTCCAGGCACGATGCGCAGTTTTTAGAGTCTTCTATTGCAGTTCAAGGCTTCGGACAGCTTTTACCCAAAGCCAAAGTTCTTCTGATCAGCAGTTGGGTTTTCAAACTAATGGACTGACATACGGCCTGCAGTCGAGCATTTCTGGTAGGTTGCGCACTTCCGTTGCAAAGATGATTGAAGTGCTCCAATGACCGACCTAGCGGCGGAAGAGACGTTCGTCCCAATTAATAGGTTCGGGTCCGCCAGCTTCAATCAAAGAAAACTGGGGATGGAGAGGGTTAAAGATGAGGTTATTCTCTCGGCCCGTGGTGATGACGCTCGGTACTCGCAGGACCGCCGTACGATTCTCCTGAATCCATCGGTCACCGAAGGCGCGGGAGGCACGCATATCTTCCGCATCCCAATCCGGCACCTCGGTTGTTGAGACCGTCTCGATCTCTACCTGGTCTGGAATATCGATTCGAATGACTCTGTGATTCTTCGGTGGCTCGGAAAGATTCGAATGGACCAACACTTCCAAAAGGGCACCAGAGTATGTCTCCGCCGCATAGATAGCTCTTAAGCCTCTGGAGTTCCAGCGCCCACCATGGAGCATCGCTCCGGTCGCGTCAAAGATTGGGTGACGCGCATCCGCGATTCGATACGCGATCATTTATACCGGCAAACCAAAGTAGAGTTTGTCGAGAAGGTCTTCAACCCGTCGTGCCCCTAGTTCGGTGCGCGCGACTTCCAGGGGAGTCTGGCCGTTGAGTTCCCGGTGCGGCTTGCTCATCCATTCGCGAGCCTTCTCCCGATCATCCCAAACGTATTCAGCTGCGGCGAGCACTCGTGCCAACCGTTCTGTTTTCTCGCTCTCGTCCACTGAGAGTCGTTTGCTGCGCCGCTTCCAAGTTGCTTGCGGAACAACCTTAAATTTGTACGCACTGGCACTCCGGCGATCCTCGTAAAGACGAGCAGAGAGGCGTTCGAGAGATCGTTTCGGCAAGCCCTCGGAAACGGCCAATTCCAGTTCACCGACTGTTCGAATGGAGGCACCGAGGCCTAATATTTCGGCGATGGATTCAGGTGCAATCATGCCAGCTTCCTCTCAGCTCAGTATAGCTCAAGTGTTAGCTCATGTGAGCCGGGAAACATTGACTCTCGTCAAAAAGGCCGATAGGAGGCTTCTGCCATATTTGAGTGCTCTTCAGCAGGCGAGTTTTCTTACAACCGCTACAAAAAACAGGAACAATGACGAAAAAGAAGGCCAATCCTGTCGGGTTGGCCTTCTCGCATCTTATTGATTTTTTGGATTGGTGCGGAGGAGGGGACTTGAACCCCTATGCCTTGCGGCGCTAGCACCTCAAGCTAGTGCGTCTGCCAATTTCGCCACCTCCGCGTTCAGCCCTGCACATAGTGCGGGGTAGCGGTGAGCAATCCGTAGATAAGTATAGCATCGCGGGCGGATTTTATGGTGTGGGTTTAGGGCTGGATTGTGGGTTTCTCTGAAGGGCCTGGATGTTGGCGATGGTGTCGGGGTCGCCGGGTTTCATTTCGAGGACTTTTTTGTAGAGGACGAGGGCGAGATCGCCTCGGCCTGCCTGCTGGAGGATCGCGGCCAGGTTGTAGTAGGGGACGGGATCGGTGGATTTGTTGTCGATGGCCTCAGCGAAGATTTTGGCGGCCTGGTCGCCTTTGCCTTGCTGGTAGAGCAGGACGCCGAGGTCGGTGTAGGCGGCGCTGTCTTTGGGAGAGAGAGCGATGGCTCGGCGAAACTGCTGCTCGGCGAGGGTGAGGGCGCCGATTTGTTGGTAGAGGACGCCGAGGTTGAGGACGGTTGAGGTGTCGTCTGGCTTGAGGGCGAGGGCGTGGAGGTAGGCCTGTTGAGCAAGGACTGTTTTGTGCTGCTGGGCGTAGATATCTCCGAGACTTGTAAGAGCCTGATGGTACCGGGGCTGGAGTTGGAGGGCGCTGCGGTATGCCTGTTCGGCCTGGACGATATCGCCTTTTTCGCGCAGGGAGTAGCCGAGGTTGTAGAAGAGGGTGGGGCTGTTGGGGTTGGCTTCGAGGGAGTGGCTGTAGAGGGCGACGGGGTCAGTCCAGTCGAGGACTCGGATGTGGAGGCGATAGATGCCGCAGGTTAGCCAGAGGACGATTAAGACGGAGGCGATGTTGCGGGTTTGTTTGGGAAGGCTTAGGGCCACGGATGCGATGCAGAGAGCCAGACCCATGGAGGCGAGGTAGGTGAAGCGCTCCGCCATGCCCTGGTAGATGAAGACCAGGCCGCAGAAGGGAATCAGGGCTATGAGAAGCCAGAGGAGACCGGCGGATGCTGTGGGTTTGGATTTTCGCAGGAGAACGATGGCGGCGATGAGGGCGGCGAGGCCGATCCATGCGGCGATGGCTGCGGGGGAGAACGTGTTGGGTGGCGTGGACGTGGAGCGCTCGACGCTCATGTGGATGGGGGCGATGATCCAGAGAACGTATTTCCAGAAGATTAATGCGAAGGACTTGATGGCTGCGGGGCCGGATTCAGTTTGCGGGGCTACGAGGTGTTTGAGCGTGAAGTAAAGGATGATCGAGAGGATCGCCGTGGCGG
>Ga0207053_10240_pt1 | contig 14694 bp, 9 predicted proteins | sample Alteio_BWMinCont_59_FD_153290 | JGI IMG/M metagenome (GOLD analysis project Ga0207053, IMG submission 153290) | Enriched cells from forest soil in Barre Woods Harvard Forest LTER site, Petersham, Massachusetts, United States -... | ecosystem: Environmental > Terrestrial > Soil > Temperate forest >...
TTAAGCAGGGCCTTATTGAGGACTCCGATGTGTTCTCGATCATTGTGGATCCGAAGCAGCCCAACGAGATGTATCTGAGTGCGTGCTCGGGAATCTATAAGAGCGAGACGAGTGGTGCTCTCTTCCACAAGATACAGGGAATTCCGTCAACTGCCAGACGGACGAGAGTTCTGATGCAGGATCCGCAACATCTGAACATCGTCTTTGCCGGAACGACGGAAGGACTATGGCGAACGGTCGACTCGGGCAAGACGTGGGCGCGTACGACAGGACCCGAGGTGATCGTGAACGACGTGTACGTCGATCCGACCAACTCTAACCGCATGCTGCTGGCGACCGACCGTGGAGGCGTACTGGCGAGCAATGATGGCGGGTTCAGCTTCATTCCATCGAACAACGGTTTCTCTTCCCGACAGATCACCTCTTACATTTCAGATGCTCGACATCCGGCGACGATATATGTTGGCGTGGTCAACGATAAGGCCTGGGGCGGCGTGTTTCAGAGCGATAACGGCGGCCTGACGTGGACACAGAAGAGTGCGGGCCTTGAAGGGCATGATGTCTTTAGCCTGGGGCAGGCTTCGGATGGAAGTCTGCTGGCCGGGACACGTCATGGCGTCTATCGTTCGACTGGCGACGCCTGGAATCGAGCAAATGAACTGACGCTTTTGCCGACAACTGTTACCAAACCTGCTCCCAGGAAAGCGGCTGGAACGACAAGTAAGACGCGTAACTCGTCTGCGAAGACAGCGCCTCCTGTCGTCGTTACGGTTCCGGGTAAAGTCGTGCAGTTGAATGGCAATGTCTACGGATTCGCGCGATCCGGCGATGTGCTTTATGCTGCGACCGAAGAAGGGTTGCTGACGAGTTCGTCTGAGGGGCAGACCTGGAAGCAGGTTGCTGGCCCGAGCCAGCAGGAGTGGAGATTTGTTGCCGCGACGAAAGCTGTGGTGATGACGGCGACTTTGAATAGCGCGATGCTATCGGTTGATAGCGGGCAAAATTGGACTGCGCTGAAGCTGCCTGCCGACCTGACTCAGATAGGCGCGATTGCCGTCGATGGCAATGGCGGACTTTGGGTCGGAGGGCGCGAGGGCGTGTACCTTTCGGAAGACTCCGGCGCGAACTGGACCAGCGTGAAGAACCTTTATATGCGGGATGTGAACAGCATTTATTACGACGAACCCTCCCAACGGGTATTCGTGACTGCCAATAGCTCGACGACCTTTGCGTTCTCAGTCCATCTGCCGGATAAAGCGGTGAGGTACTGGAATACGGGCTGGAATTTGAGGTTGGTGCGCCCGGTAGGCGACCACATGGTTGGAGCTACTCTATTTGATGGCGTCGTGATTGAACCGGAGATGGTTGATTCGCAGAAAGTGGGTGGGCACTGAGGACAGCGGCTTCCCGTTAGTGAATCCTGGAGATAGCAGCCGCTTCTTTTGTGACAACATCCTTCGGCAGTGGGAGATACCCCAGCGCGGCGGCCTGCCGTTGCCCTGGCCCCAGCATCCATTGGAGAAAGCTCATGAGTGCAATTCGCTTGTCATTGTCCCCACTATGGGCAGGAACGACGATCCATGTAAAGGTGCTGATGGGATAAACGCCAGCGCCCGGTGGGTCAGCGATCGAAACCTTGAAATCATCTCTGATTTTGATCGAGTGGCTCACTGCCGCCGCGATGCTTTCAAGGCTGGCGGCCACGAACTCGCCTTCCCGATTTTGCACCCTGCCGTAGCTCAGATGATTTTGCAGTGCATAGATAAACTCAACGTATCCGATTGAGCCAATCTGCTCCTTCACGAGACTGGATACGCCTTCATTTCCCTCTGCCTCGCGACCGGTCGGCCATTTGGGCGTCAGACTTATTCCGACCTGCGTTTTCCATTCAGGGCTGACCCTTGAGAGGTAATCGGTCCAGGCATAACTGGTACCGCTGCCGTCCGCGCGATGAACCACCACAATGTCGAGATCGGGCAGGTGAAGACCACGATTGGCGCGCTTCAAAATCGGATCATTCCATTTCTTAATCTTCCCGAGATAAATGCCGGCGAGAGCTTCGGGAGTGAATGCGATGTTGGAGACGCCAGGCAGGTTAACCACGGGTACGAGTGCGCCCGCCACAGATGGAAAGAACAAATACTTTCCTTCGTCCTGGGGGGCAAGTTCGTGAATCGCTTCCGGGCTATCCGAGGCTCCGAAATCCACATCGTTCGCCAGCAAGCGGCGAATTCCCGTTTCAGATCCTGTGGGTTCGTAAGTTATCTGCAGAGTGGGATTTTCGCGCCGGTAGTTTGTAAACCATTTCGCATAGACAGGATAAGGGAAAGTGGCCCCGGCCCCAGTAAGAGTAGTTGAGGGTTGCGGCAGAGGCGAGCCGGGAGAAACCGCTGCACCTTGTTGCAGAGATTCGGCGAGCTTATTGACGATCTGGGTCGAGAGGTCCTTTGATATGTCCCCCGATGCGGCCGGTGGCGTCACCAGATAAGACCATAGCGTCTCGCCATCGATATCTCTCAACTCGATCGAAAGAAATCCGGTATAGATCGGCGTCCCGTTGGACGGCACGTTGCCCAGCTGCGGATTGTGACTGCGGTATCCCTTGATCCAGATTTCGCCGCCGCCGCCTAAGATTGCATCCGCGTTCGCTTCGTCCGAAGCGAGTGAGACCGAACCCACTTTGCCAAGTGCGCCGATGATATCCTCACGGAACTTCGCGGACCCTTCCTGAGTAGCGAACGGTTCAACGTAAATCCGCCTGATCCTGGAGGTCGCGGTCTGCCCGCTGAGTGTCGCTCCAACCATCACGCAGCAGAACGCAAAACAGGCAGTCAACCGGAATGGGCAAACTTTCATGTCAGGATTATCCTCCGGTCACTGGATCTCCGGCCAGATTTTGAGGCGGTTGTTTTACAAACTTTATGAGTGATGCGATCGATCTACTTATGACCGAACACCTCCACCCCGAAGACGACTCTCCATTGTGCGGCGCCGAAATTTTGTACAAGAGCATGGCCGAGGCCCACCTTCAGCCGGAGATTTCGCCCTGTACCAGTCTTCTCGAAGCGTCCGGTCAAAAGAGCTTCCGTTCCTGTCTCCCCGCTGAAGAAGGAGTTAAAGGCCGTTTCGCCATAAATTTCAGGCCCGGCAATCGCAGTCCAGTTGCTGGAGAGAGCAAATCTCCGCCCTCCGCTGATACCGTAGAGAAATTCATTCCCATTCGGGCTGCCGGGCGCGGGTGCGTCATTGAGCGGACGAATGTGAACACCAAGCTGACCGGCATAGCTCAATGCGCCTGCGTCGCCAGCGGCGAGAAACCGGAACATGCCTCGGTATCTTGCATCTGTCACGTAGTCGGCACGTTCTCCAGAGGGAATGATCAGTTGGGCACCAGCGCCTAAGCGAAGCAGACTTCGCGGTTCTCCAAACAGGCGAACATCGAAGCCGATACGAGAATCAGAGAGTGTATCGGGGGTGGTTCCCAAAGTGACGGACGGTGCAGTGAACTGATAGGGCCCGAGTGTCCCATTCGTCCCGGTGCTCAGAATCGGTGTCGGCAGGTTGAGGTAGCCTCGGAAGCGCTTATAAGTGACTGCCCCACCGATATCGATAAACGCCTGCTGCGTTACCAGTGAGAGATGATCCTTGCCATCGGAGATCACCACCGGATTGTGCGCATAGCCGCTGGAAAAGGAGATCGCGCCACCGAGTCCACCGTTGATGTTGAGGTCATCCATGACGAACCATCCGCCCCCGGGAGCCGACTGGTAGAGACGTTCGACGGCAAAACCGGACGGCTGTTGTTGCGCCTCAGCGTGCGTAGCCAGCATGCTCAGCAGGGCGAGTCCGCCGAGGAGTGCGGCGCCAAAGTTACGATTCGATTTAAAACTCGCCATGGACTCTCACTGTAAAAACGTTGACGGGCCCGCGGGCGGCGTTGAAGCCAGGATTCCCAATGTGCTGGTAGTCCCCGGAGAGCCAGTAAATTTTCAGGAAGTTAGCACTGTAAAACAGATCGACAGATTTTTCCGGGCCGGCTTTGATCGCCCCATCGCCGACGAATCCATCCACACCACCCATCCCCAGATACCTGGCATGGATATCTGAGATCCACCCGAGATTGCCTCCGACTCCCACCACATCCTTCGAGCGCGACCAGGCCGATCCTTTTGCCAGCAGACCGATCGTCGCAGAGCGATCCGTCGAGGTGTAGGCATATACTTCGGTCTTCCCGTCGGAATACATTCCGCGCCCGAACACACCAATATCATGCCCAAGGTACTGTTCTGCGAAGGCGCCAATACCCGCCTTCACGTTAGATTTTCGTGCCCAGCAAAGGTCCGGGGCGCCGGAGTTGTTCGATCCGTAGTTGAACGTCGTACAGGTGGTCGCGTTCTTCTCGGGGTCCGCCTCAAAAGCCGCAATGGCGTCGCTGAAGCGACCCATATTCTCGCGGTTGCGGTAGGCCAGCACGCGAATCATGCCTTCCTGCTCACCAATCTTGTGCTTGTGCTCTACCTCTATCTGGTCGCCATGGTATTTGAAGATCCTGAAGTCGACCGGCAGTTGGTTGGGATCTTTCGGCGGTGCCATGCGACCGACGCGTGCGGCCCAGTCATTCCAATGGAACTCCGCGACACCTCCATAGGAGTAACCACGCGCATCCGATGCAAAATCGTAGGCAGCATACGTGAGAAATCCCAGGCTCAGAAATCCCTGGCGGGGATCGACGTCGAAAGCGTTGGTGTCGAAGAAGTCGAGGGTACTGAAATTGCCGACAACGAAGGTCAGTCTTTTGCTGTCGTATTTTGTTCCGAGTTGCAATGGCCCGGACTCCGCCACAGTGGACTCGCCGCCGAGCCCGATCGTCTGCTTGAGATAGAGCCGGGATCGATAGATTTGAGGCGTCGATGAGCCTCCTTTTTGCAGCTCGAAGTTCTGGATTGCTCCCCCCAGGCCCCGGAGCTGAGAGAATGGTTGCTCGGTGATGAGCTCAGGGACCACGTAGGCTTCTCCGCCCCTCCAGAGCCGTGCGCCCAGGTAAAGAGTCGCAGTACCCGTGAAGCTTCTCTCGGCTGTTGGAAGCAGGGAATTGATGCTGCCGTTCAGGTTCGTATAGGGAGCATCGAACGCCGGTTTCCAGCTCGAAATGTAGGTGAATTGCCCATATGCGTTCCAGCTTTCGTGCTCGATGTCATGCAGACCCTTGTCCGCGAGATACTGCATGAAGTTGAATTGTTCTTCCGGTCGTGGTGCAGGGGTGCCGTTTTGAGCATGAGCAAGCGTTGATGCAAGGAGGAGGCACCCCATCAACAACTTGACGGATTTTGCTGTAGAGAAGGCTCTCACTGGACCTGCTTCACCGAAAGTTGGGCAGGAATCGCTGGCAGGACATGTCCCGAAAAAGTTGAATTCGACTTATCGATGCTCCATCCCAAATCGACACAAAACCCTCCTCGCAGAGAGGCGATGTACATGTCCTGCCGCATTGAACTACTCCTTGAATCCTGGCTGAGCACCGGCAAAGGCCGCGCCTGATCAGGTCGCATGTCATTGTTGGTCCGGCGTATCTCTCGTATGCTCCGCTCAATGCTACTGTGGCTTCCGACTAGGATAGCCTGCCGAGGTGTCGTACTCGACCAGTCGCATATGTGAACATTTGATAAATGCCGGGACTATGATCCACAGTCCATCACGCGCATAGGCGAAGTTTGGTCGCCTTCTGCTTTTTCCTTTTCGAGGTAACTCACACATGGCTGAAGTTATTTATCGCGCATCTTAAGATGAGGTGTGCAGGCATCTGAAAATGGATTGACCAGGAACGTTCCCGCGATTCCGGAAACAAGGATGGTTCCATCGGAGTTGAAATGGGCGGAGCGGAATTCTTCTTCCGGAAGGTCATTGACCCTTCTCCAGGTTTCGCCCCCATCCGCGCTCGTGTACACGCCGGTAAGCGAGGTCACGACCTCCCGAGTTGGCTTTGCCGGGTCGACATCTATGCTGTAAGCCCGGATGTTGGAGCCTGTCTCATCTGTAGTTCGATGCAAAAGAAATCTCGCATTGGTCACTCTTCTAACAGTGCCCGGGCCTGAAGGGTTATAGATTCCCCAACAGGCCGCCAGATGCAGACCTCCCACAACACTCATTCCATGGATCGCAGAGTCCGGGCCCACGCCATAAATGCGACTCCATTTCATTGTGTGGAGATTAAGTAGATAGACCTGATCGCCGGTTCCCATATAGAGGAACCCTGGATCGGTCTTTTCAGGATCGTCAAACTGCATGGAGAGAAGATCCATTTCAGTTGGAGGAGAAGGAATTGGTCCATCTTCAATCCACGATCCATCCTTATCCTGGTGATAGGTGAAGATCTTTGGATCGAGATCAAAGTAGCCATAACCAATGATGAGATGTCTTCCGTCGGCCGTCATTCCGACAACGTTTGCCCTGACAGGATCGCCTGCCTTTTTCGTAACCGACAATTTAGGAGGCAAATAAGGAACCCGAGGGCCCACAATCGCTTTCACCAAAGTCTCAGACGAACCTGGCTGAGGAACGACCTGAAAGGCTCCGCGTTGCGTAGTGATTACAAAATAGGTTCCACCGGGTGACACGATTAAACCGTTACGCAGCCCCTCACCTATTTCCGCATCGAAATATCGCGAATCCACTCGTGCGACCTGAGTCCATGTTTCGCCGCCATTCGTTGATTTCGATATGTACATGGCTCGATCCCGGGATGGAACCTGATTGCTCAGGTCTGCTGTGAGGCCCCAGATTACGTCGGGATCGTTGGCGCCAGGGTCCGGGTCACTGGCTATGGTTTCGATAAAGTCACTGGCGAACTGATGACTTCCTGGAAGGCCAGTCACTCGATGAACACGACAGCTGTCCAGGTCATTTTTTACATCGTCATCGCTGCTATCAGTAACGGCAGCATGATTCGGCGCCGCAGTGTGAGGTGGTGGAGTCTGTCCCCGCCCCATCATGGGAACGGCCATCAACAGGAATAGACTTCTCCAGCAGAGAGCGGCCCGACATGTGTCTGTGAACTTCATGACCAGAACACCCTGTGCTTGACACCACACATCAAATTTACCGCAAAGGCGCAGGCACAATCACTTAGCCTGACTGAGGATTTCCAGAGCAACAAAACAGCGGACGCCCCGGAAAGGAGCGTCCGCTGTAAACACAGCGGTTTTGGGGCTGCTGTTTACCAGAGATTGAGGTCTGGAAGAACACTGGTTCCCTCGACCCGAACTGCATCGAGCTCCGAGGGATCGATGTCGAGCGCTTTGAGGATAGTTGGCGCCACCTGGGCAGTCCCCACCTCAGCGTGGACCGTCCTGGGCTGGTAGTTTACGTTGGACACCAGCAGCATGACATTGGTGTCGTCATGGGCGAACCCACCGTGCTCTTCCTGCTTCGCGGTACTGCCGGAGTATGTGACGCCGACGTTCGGGGTCACGATAATGTCTGGAGTGCGCGGGTCTTTGGTTGGGTCGTTGTAGTTAAGCGTGACCGTCGGGCCGTAGTAGATCTGTCCGAGGCCGATAAGGGCTGCGTTGTCTTCAAGGATCTGAACGCTGGCGGTGGTATCAGAGGAGCTCTTCAACCAGAGCAACGAGATATCATCTTCCGTAGGCCCGATGCCGGAACCGATGGTCGATTCAGAGGCTGGAATGAAGCCCGCATTCGAGAGCAGGGTCGCCGGCGAAGAGCCTTTGATGAGTTGCGAGACGTAGCGGTTTGGATCGATTGGCGACTGGCCGTGCTTGGCAGTAATCACGATCAGAGTCGAGTCATAAAGACCCTTGTCCTTGAGCTCGTTGACAAACCTGGCGATCGAAGCATCGACAAACCTGATATCGCCCAGCAACGCTTCCGACGGAGTACCAGCCGCATCGAGATAACCCCCCTTGGTGTTGTTGCTCGCCTCGATGAGTTTCTGGCCGACACTGACAGCCTGGAAGTTCATTCCAAAGATAGTAGGCACCCTGGTCTTCTTGAGACCGAGGTGATCCTTCCCATCGATTTCGTTCAGGACCGCATTGACCTTTAGCGTGTCATAGCACTCAATGTTCAGGAAGCTGTTGGTCCAGGCCGTCAGGTCCGAACCTGGATCAGGAATCGTGCTGCACGAAAGACCCGTTGGCGTCTGGACGGCAGGCAATGCAATCACGTTCGAGTTGATCTCAGGTGCATAAAAGTCGTCGAGGGCAGAAGGGCCGATGCCGCTCGCGACCGACGAGTACGCGGGGTGTTTGTCAGACCATGCCGCGTATCCGCCTGACTGATGGATCACGCTGAAGATGCTGTTGGCACGGACAAACTCCCAGGGGAAAACGGGATTGCAGCCATTCTTCGGATCGCGTACCAAGCGCTTGGGGTCGATGGAATTGATACCGCCATCGGTGAGTGATGCGCCGGGCGCGCCGCCATTCACCTTGGTCTGATCGATGTCGATACCTTCCTCGTATTCGGTGGTGGTACCGGTCGGAGTGCTGTTGGGAGTGCAGGGGCCGGCTGCGACGCCGTTGCCGGTGGTTTTCGCAGGAGCGTCATAGTTACGGGAGTAAGCGACGTCGTAATAAACGCCGGTCAGGGCAGGGCTCCCGCCGGTGATGATCGCCGTCAGGCCGGGGAAGGAATCGGAGGGCTTCGAGGTACTTGCCGCGACGTAGTTGACCCCGGTCGTGCCGAGGGCGGCAAGTGCCGGGCAGTAGGGGCTGCCGTTATTCACCGTACTGATGCCATTCACGCAGTTAGTAAAATCTACAGCGTGCATGCCATCGATGCTGATTAGAAGAACGCGCCTGATGCGACCCCGGTGGTCACGGTCGTGGTTATAGTCGTCCTGGGCGGCCGCGACGCCTGCAGAACAGACAGTTGCAAGTGCGAGGAAAGCTATTGCGTTTTTCATTTGTTACCTCCGGTAACAATGTCTACTCGCATCTCCAAAGTAGTCGCATGGCTGACACATTAATTTCGTTTGAACAGAATTTGAATCGGCGATGAGGAGTGAAGAGGCGGCATTTCCAATTCCGAAATGTAAAAAAGGTCCACGGATGAGGCCAGGGAAACAAACTCAGCCGTGAGAACCACTTGCAGTCATCAGATGTTTTCTGAGTAGGTCTGCAAGTCCATCAGGACTCTTCGTTTCACATTCCCAGATAGTCACAACTCGCCAGCCAAGGGCTCTAAGCGCCTCTTCTTTCTTCGCGTCTCTCTCCACGGTTCCTGCTCGTTTCGCCGACCAGAACTCCGCTCTCGTCGCCGGAACCACACTCCCATAGCGGCAGCTATGAGAGTGCCAAAAGCAGCCATGAACGAAGATCACCAGGTGATGCTTCGGAAGAACCACATCCGGCTTTCCAGGAAGCTTTTTACTGTGCAGGCGAAAGCGGTATCCGAGTGCATGGAGAGCGGAACGCACGCGGATTTCAGGCTTCGTGTCCTTTCCATGAATGGCCGCCATGTTTCGGCGGCGCTGTTCGCTGGTGTGAACATCGGTCATCGGTCGTTGGCGGCTCCCAAAGACGGCTGCATAAGCGTTTTGATGTGGGGTTTCATTTGAAGAGCGACTGCTGCGATTACGGGAGTGATCACACTGTTGCCAAACTGCTTGTACGCCTGTGTATCCGATACAGGAATGATGAAGTCGGCAGGGAAGCCCATCAGCCTGGCGCACTCGCGTGGCGTCAGGCGCCGAGGATTACGGCGTTTGCCCTGACGCACCAGAATCTCAGAGCCGTCCTTGTAGTAGCGAGCCGACAAAGTTCGTGTCACGCTCCTGCCGTCTACAAGACCGTAGCCGAAGCCGTTACCAGCCGCACGATGTTTCTCCGCATAACCCTGCAGGTACGTCCAGAGCCTATCGGTCAGCGTATATTTAGGGTTCACCTTCGCCTTTGGTCCAATCGTAAAAGGATCTTCGGCATCCTCTGTCCCGTCTTCGGGATGAAGAATGCTTTCCAGCTTCGGACCCTCCAACGGCAGATTAAGATCGTCAAAATTGAAGCCCGTATCCTCTCTGAAGCCAACGATCAGGATGCGTTCACGATGCTGTGGCACAAAACACTGCCCATCGATAACTTTCGTTCGAACGGTATACCCAAGCTCCTTCTCCAGAGTTTCCTTAATGACGCGGAAGGTATTTCCCTTGTCATGGCTAACCAGATTTTTGACGTTCTCCAGCAGAAAAGCCCTGGGCCGCTTCTCATGGATGATTCGCGCTACATCGAAGAAGAGTGTCCCCTGGGTCGCGCATTCGAAGCCATGCGGTCGTCCAAGAGCATTCTTCTTGCTCACTCCGGCAATCGAGAAAGGCTGGCATGGGAAGCCCGCAAGCAAAACGTCGTGATCAGGAATTTCCTCCGCTGCGAGCGCGGTTATATCCCCCACGATTGGCTCATCCATGCCGAAGTTGGCTCGATAGGTCTTCTGCGAGTAGGGGTTCCATTCACTGGTGAAGATACATCGGCCGTTCGCTGCCTTGAAGCCGGCGCGGATGCCGCCGATGCCGGCGAAAAGATCGATAAACGTAAATTCGGCGGCAGAACCGTTTTGCAGGGAACTGGACATGTTGCGAGACATTATGTCCAATCCTATCCTGCTGAGAGCAGGTTTAGAACATGCGATGGTCCGTTGGTGGCGCGGACGGTTCGCTCCAACGGGTGATCAATGATTGGGAGAAGTTGCCGGAACAGCCAGGGCATTGGATTTCTCCGGCTCGTCAACCTGAAGAATCTGATCGGCCTTTATGGCGCCGAGTTTCTGGACAATCCCGCTGGGCCAGCGAATTTCAACCTCTTTCGCGACGGTATCAGCGCCTAATCCAAAGTGTGCGCGCTTATCGTTCGAAGATAGATATCCTCCCGCAGTCGAGACCGTAACAAGCTGCTGACCCTGAGATGTGGTCAGCCGGATCTCTGCGCCGATGGCGTCTCGATTGCTGCGATGGCCCACAAGGCGAATCGTGAGCCAGTGGTTCTGCGTCGCGGTTTCGTTATGCAGAATATGCGCGCCCCCGCCGTTGGTGGTAACAACCGCGTCGAGGCGGCCATCATTGTCAAGATCTCCCACAGCCATACCACGGCCCACCCACGGCTCCATGAAGACGCTTCCCGATATTCCCGAGACATCTACGAAGCCATGACCGGTATTGCGAGCGAGCATCATTGGTTCTTTGTAATGGACCTGAGGTGAGGTGAGCTCAATCGTATCGAGGTCGTGCCCCTGAGCGATCAGAAGATCTTTCAGGCCATCGTTGTCATAGTCAAGAAAGCGAAGACTCCAGCCCGAGTGGAGCAATGTCATGCGCCCGATGCCCGACATGTAGGTGTCATAGGTAAAGCTGCTGTCGCCGTTGTTTTTGTAGAGCGCGTATTTCTGGTTAGCGAGATTCGTGATGACGAGATCAGGCAGGCCATCGTTGTTATAGTCCTGAAAATCGATGCCCATCCCGGCGTAGGTGCGCCCCTCCCCATCGACTGCGATCTCCGCGCCGAGGCCGGTCTCCTCGAAGGTGCCGTCTCCCTTGTTGCGATACAGAAACTCGAGCATCGAATCATTTGCGACGGCAATGTCGGTTTTGCCGTCGCGATCAAAGTCAGCAATCGCGATGCCGAGACCCTTGCCGGGAAGCGAGATGCCTGTCTTCTGGGAGACCTCCGTAAAGTGGCCTTTGCCGTCGTTGTGATAGACGAGCGGTGTAACAGCAGGGAAGAGGTCGGGGTGGCAGTAGGAGCGATAGCCTTCACGATGCTCGCCACACCACACGTCGTCGAAATCCCACTTGACGTAGCGGAGCACGACAAGGTCGAGCAGGCCATCGTTGTCGAGATCGATCCACGCGGCGCTGGTGGACCATCCGCTGCCTGCCGTTCCCGATTGCTCAGTGACGTCGGTGAAGGTTCCGTCGCCATTGTTGTGATACAACCTGTTGCCGCCGTACGCAGTCACGTAGAGATCTTCAAAGCCATCGTTATCGAAGTCTCCGACGGCGACTCCCATACCGTAGCCAACACCCTTGAGTCCGGCTCGCGCGGTAACGTCTTCGAACGTGCCGTCTTTCCTCTGATGATAGAGACGATTCCAATCCTGCGGACCGGCCTTTTGCGGGATGGTTCCCTTCGGGGTCGGGTCGCTGAGCTCGGCGCCGTTCACGAAGAAGATATCGAGCAGACCATCGTTGTCATAGTCAAAGACCGCGACTCCCGAGCCCATCGTCTCGATCAAATACTTTGCCGCAGTGTGCGAGGCAACGCCCTGAAAGTGAATGCCGCTGCTCTGAATCGTGTCAACGAATTTTCCAGGAACGACCGATGCTTCCACCGGACGTTGCGATGCGGCAGCAGGAGGTGGAGTCTGAGCGTAGAGAGTTGGCCACGCGACAAGGAAGAGAACTGCCAAACCAACGCCGATTGACAGTACAGCGGTCAGAAGCCGGAAGTTCCGAGACCAGAGCTTCTGGCTGACGCGCCCGTTTTGAAGAAGATGCATAACGTACATTCGCCGGTCTTTCTGCTGAGTAAAACTCAGAGATATCACTGAGGAACACAGTGTATAGTCCCCGCGTCGCGGGCATACCGTTAAACTGCGATTGCACCTATTCAATTCAACTTCAGGGAGATAATTTCGACGGGATATTCCTCTTCAAACATAACCTCATCAGCGGGATTCATACGAGTTTTGGCGAGCCACTGCAGACCGGTCGCCGCAGCAGCCAGGAAGAGAATCATAAAGACGGAGCTGCGGGGATGGTTCAACATGCGGCTCTCAAACTTTGCAGCTTCATCGAACAAATACAGAAACAGAAACAAACATGTCCAGAATGCGAAGTGAATATTTGCTTTACCCGGCAGGTACGAGCAGGTGAAAGGAATTTTCTGAAAAGTGTAGAGACAGAGTTCCACAACAAGCATCCCCAGAAACAGCATCGTAACGAGATGGCGTACAACTTGCGGCCACGGATACGGAGCCAGGAAAGACCCCGCAAGGACGAGCAGGACCGGAGTCACGCCTAACGCAAGCCACGAAAAGCGAACCGCTCTATGGTAGTGGTGAGTTGGTCGCACTTGCGTGACACGGATGATCCAATTTGCAGGCAGCGAGATGGGAATGAAAGCTACGACGCGGATCGTCAGGATGGTGAGGATTATCATCAGAATGCTTACAAACAGGAATGCAACGCTTATTCCAATCTTTGCAGACGCCGGCCCACGAACTGGTGTCTCGATATAACCCACAACGACTGCAAGTCCAATCCCTAAATAGAAGCTGAGGATCATGCGGTGCTGGCGGCTTCGAAGCAGAGTGCGAAGACTAAATAAAGTAATGGCGCTTCTTAGTGAATCGCCGAAGCGTGGAAACCATGTGGTCGTGCGCGCACCCTGAAGGATGTCCGGTTGCTCAACAATCTTCGGCAGCATGCGGAAGTAAGAGAGAAGCAGAGCCGCGATTGCGCCAACGACCGACACTGCGAAGCCAAGCCAGGCTCTTCTGGCCAGAGGGGCGAGTGCAGGATGCATCGATCCGTTCAACTGCTGAAACAGACCAAGGAACCAGTAGGAAGGAAGCCATGCAAGGATGCGCTGGTTCTGCGGCGCGGTAAGAGCCGCAGGCGATTCCAACGAAGGCTCAAGGAAGTACACGCTGAGCAGAAGACATAAAGTACCCGTTTGCAGAAATGCAGACAGACGCAAAAATTGCTGACGCGGCAGCAGATTGGCCGCTAATCCCTGCACCGCGAGGATAGTGAAGACAAAGAACCCTCCCCCTGCAAAGATGGTGATCCAATAGGCTGGCCACGCTCTCAGCGCTCCAAATAATCCTCCCTTGTCAGAGATAAAAACCAGCGGCCACGCAAGGCCTATAAAGAAATTGAATGCGATCATCGCCAGACAAGGCGCGCCGAAAAAGGCGGAAATTTTTGCCAGCAACAACGTACTCGCTCGAATCGGCAACGGCGCCAGCACCAGAACATCCCGTTTATCTGGAAACGCAGAATCCCAGTTCAATACCGTAATCAGTCCAGCCACAGTCATCGTCGTCTCGATGAAAAAGTGCTCTGCAGTCCATGCAGCAGTCATCGGCATATGACCCCCGCCCAACAGAATGATCGGAAGAGAGAAGAGAAAGCTTATGCTCGAGAATATGGTTGTGAAGTGTCCGATCAATCGGCTGGGATCAGCATCCGATGACAGGAGTTCGAGATCGACCACACGAAGGAGGAAGACGCGATAAAGCACACGGAACTGTAGCTTCCTTACAGCCCAGTCGTTATGCATGGATCAGGTCCGCAATCTCCCGTGAAATCGCAACGGAATCCTGTTCGACAGCCAGCTGCGAGAAGATTCCTTCCAGCGTCGGCAACTCCATCAGAGCTCGTAAACGTTCGATAGAATCGTCGGCCACCACCTTGCCCCGATGCAAAATCACAACGTGAGAACAGAGTCGTTCTACCGTTTCAAGCTCATGAGAACTAAACAGCACCACCTTTCCGCGCCCCGCAAGCTCCTCAATCAGGCTGCGCAATATCAACGATGAACCCACATCAAGCCCGGAGAATGGTTCATCCAGCAGAATCAGATCAGGATTGTGCATCAAGGCCGCCGAGAGCAGTATCTTCTGACGCATACCCTTGGAGTAGGACGAAATAGAAACATCGCGGTCGCCATGAAGTCCGAAGAG
>Ga0207053_10241_pt1 | contig 14532 bp, 9 predicted proteins | sample Alteio_BWMinCont_59_FD_153290 | JGI IMG/M metagenome (GOLD analysis project Ga0207053, IMG submission 153290) | Enriched cells from forest soil in Barre Woods Harvard Forest LTER site, Petersham, Massachusetts, United States -... | ecosystem: Environmental > Terrestrial > Soil > Temperate forest >...
AGCAAAACCACACATCCAAAAAGCGTTACTAAAAAATACAGCGCTGCGCGCTGAGGGCGATGCTGAAACAGCGATCGCTCAAACTGACGCAGGAAGCGAAGGTGCCCCGCCCGCGCCAACGGCAGCCTCCGCTGTCGCTCCCGCTCCAGTTTCCGAAACATCGGTTCCTGGTAAGACGGCCAATGGTCTTCCCGGGGTAGGCGCCGTCGCGCCGGGTGCAGCCGTAACGCCGGAAGCCGTTACGGCAGTTGATGCTCCGTCTTCCCCTTCTGCGCGACCTCCCGATCCGTGGAAAGGAAAATTGAACGAATCCATTAGGCTCGTGATGGCGAAGACGCTTCCCAAAAGCAAAATCACGATCGGCAACCAGGCGCGCGCGTTGCTGCAGCAGATGCATGAAAAAGAGCTTCTGCACGCGGCGGAGACGGGCGAGCGGCTGTATCTTCCCGATAAACTGGCCTGGGCGGCTCTGCAGGAGGAAGGGCCCCATTATCGCGTCTATCTGAATTTTCTGGCTTGGCAGTTGAATGGCGAACGCGTCCAAAGCCGGTCCTATCAATTTCTGGCCGATCTTCAGCGGAAAGAGGTTCATGCGGATGACGTTGCGACTCAGCAGGATCTTCTAACGCAGCCGGCCGAGCTCACGTTCAAGCATAATCCTATGGCGACCGATATCGATTCTATTTTGGGCGGCGTCGATACTTACAACAAACATAAGGTACAGATGATTATTGTGAAGAAAAGCAGCCGCAACAGAGACGAGCGCAAGAAAATAGAAACGGCCCTGGAGGCGGCCGCAGGCAAGGTCAGACGAGCCGTGATCTATTTCCGCCGGACCTATACCGAAAAGGCTCTGCAGAACATCGCGAAAGCTTACGATTTTATGGAACTTTTGAAGGGATAGCATGGCGCGATACTGGGTTTATCTGAATGATGAAGTGTGCGGCCCTTTCGCGCTGGAGCAGCTGATCCGGCAGCGGGGATTTTCACGGCAAACTCTCGTCTGTATTGACGACGCGTCCGGGAGCCTCACCCATTGGATTTCTCCCGCGGAAATTCCGGAACTGGCTCACATCTTCAAAGCCGCCGATGATCAGCATAGTACTCCAGTCGCTCCAGCGCCCAAAGCGCCGACGAAAGCTCCGACGCCCCGCCCCGCCAAACTCTATACGCCTGCCGTGACGCTCAGAGCGCCTTCGCGCAACACCGTGTCGACCTGGATATGGGCGGTTCTCACCGCTGCGTTGTTGGGGGGTGGATTTTATGGGTGGTCTCAATGGGCGCGGCGCGGGGATCTCGCCCGTGAGCAGGGCGCTGCGCAAGCATTGGTCGAGAACGCCCGCCTGCCGGCGCCAAGCCCGTACAGTACGCTTCAACAATACATCCAAGAAAAGAGCATAAAGCCGCGGTGGGAGTTTGAGAAGATTCAGGATGCACTTGACCATGTCACGCTTTCGTGGTACGCGCCGGCTCTTACGGTATACGCTTTTGAGGCCAACATTCAGGCACAAACGGTTCGTGGCTTGAACACCGCGGCGGCGACACTTTTGTCTGAGGGTTTCCCGGCTCCTTTGACGGCAGGCCGTCCGAAACCGGCTCCAGCCTCCAAAAAATCAGCCGAGGAACTTTTCCCTCAGGCCATCGACAGCTATCGTGACGCCGTCAAAAACGGTGATTTTGCCGTGGTCTGGGATGGCTTCAGCCAAAGAAAAAAATCCGAGATGGTCAAAGGCGGCATCAGCCGGGATGGTTTTATGCGCCTGCAGGGACTGACGCATCGGGTGGAGTCCTCCGTTAATCAAACGGTATTGAAAACCAAGTCTGAATCTGACACCGAGATGCTGGTGCTCCTGAAGCAGTCGCAGGATAACCGCGCGGATATATTCATCAAAGAGCTTTGGGTTTTTGAAAACGGAACCTGGAAAATGGATGATGAGCAAAAACGCTCGGCATCGACAGAAACTCCCGTCACTCCCCCTTCACCCGCGGCGGTTCCCGCGGCTTCCGCCGCGTCGCCAGGCTCGGATGCTTCAAAACCCTCTCCTGCTTCGCTTCCTGGCATGTCCCGCTGAAAAACGCTAAAATGCAGTCGTGAAACGCGTAGCCCTCCTCAAAAAGCCCATGCACGTTCTGCAGTATATTCGCGAATGGAACCATCCCTACTTCGAAGCGCTTGCGCGTTTTTGGGATGCGCTCTCGATCAGCGCTAAGTTGTCCGTTCTTCTGGCCAGCATGATCCTGGTGATGACAGCTTTTTTTTATGGGTTTGCGGTTTATCAGACTACGCGTGAGATCAAAATCAGCGCGATTCACAAAGGGGAAGCGGTCGTCGAAGCGCTCAAGGATGAAGTGGCCTACGTTCTCCTGGCTGGAAATTTTCCAAGCTTGAATTATTCATTCCGCCGCCTGGCATCCAGCCGGCATGATATCGCCTATGTGTATTTGCTCGATACGAAGGGACAGATCCTGTCGCATTCGGATACCGAAAATGTCGGCCGGGTCATGTCGGACCGCGTGACTCAGGAGAGTTTGTCCGATCCGGGCACCCGCGTGCAATTTAGCCGAGTCGATCTGGATGGAGATGGCCACCTCAGTGACATATGCGATGTTTCGGTTCCCATTATCACGCGGGGCCGGCGCGCGGCAACGCTGCACATCGGTCTTTCGTTGACCCAGTATTTAGCCGCCAACGCACCGAGAATCAGGGCGAAGATCGCGTGGTTTGTGATTCCTTTTTCCTTTTTCGCGATCTTGATCGCCATCAAATTATCCCGCTCCTTCACGAGGCCCCTGCAGAATTTGGCGCGGGGCGCGGCGGAAGTCAGCCAGGGAAATTACGGTGTTCAGCTTCCTCTTGATCGCCGCGATGAATTGGGAGAAGTCGCGCAGGCATTCAATAAGATGGCCGTAAATTTGAAGGACAATTTCGCCAAAGTCTCGGATATGGCCAACCATGACGGGCTCACAGGGCTCTACAACGCGCGCTTTTTTCATGAGGCGCTCGCGCGCGAACTCGAACGCGTGAAACGCACGAGCCGGCCGTTTTCCTTGATCATTTTTGATGGCGACCGGTTTAAGCGGATCAATGACCGCTACGGGCATCCCGCCGGCGACCTGATTCTTCAGCATATCAGCCGGATATCCCTTTCGGTCCTGCGGGGCTATGACGTGCTCGCCCGCTACGGGGGTGAAGAGTTTATCGCCATGCTGCCCGACACGACCGGTTCTCAGGCGCTTCTTTTGGGCGAACGGTTGCGCAAGATGGTTGAACAACGGCCTTATATGACCGAAGATGGGGAAACAATCCGGATTACGGTTTCCGTCGGAGTGGCCCAGGCGCGGGCGCCGTATGAGAAGAAAGATTTGATCAGCCATGCGGATCAGGCTCTTTACAGGGCCAAGGAAACAGGCCGCAACAAGGTGATACTCTATAAAACCTTGGGATTTGATCCGGAACCAGCCCGTCCCGCCGAGAGCCAGACTCTGCTATAAATATCATTGAAATGAGACGGAAATCGGCTATCCTTAAGCAGATGAAACGCCTTCACGAATCAATTCAATTTTTCCTGCTCGCGTTGCCTTGGGTCGTCGCTTGCGGACTATCCTACGGGAGGTTTGTCAGACGCGAATTACAGGATTCCATTAGGCATCAATTCCGTTTATTCCTGTCGGACATGGCAAGGGGCATGGCGTCCTTCATGTCTTGGCCGCGCGTTTTAAGAGAGTCCTGGATGAGCCTGTCTTGGGATCGTTTATTGAGCGTCCGGCGGGGTTTTCTGCTGGGTGCAATGGTCGGTTTTTTCGTGGCTGGTTCCATGCTGTGGGCGATCCCGGCGGTCACGAGCTATATGCCTAGCCAGTTTTTAGAGCCGATTATTCCCCCGTCTTCTTTTATGCCGATTGCTCGCGGAAACATCCCTTCAGAACTGATCTGGTTTTTTATCCAGTTCCCTTACGTTTCCGAGTCTTCGCAGGTACGACCCAAAAACCATCACACATTCGTGATATCCGATGTTCCCCGGCGCCGGAATTATGTGGTCAATTTCGGCCAGCGCTACAGGAGAGTGGAGATTTATTCGCAGGACTCCACAGAATCCCAGGTCCAGGTTTTTACGCCGGGTTCCAAACGAGTCGTATTCTTTCAGGGTTCGCGCGTTGTTCGTAAGTCGGTCATCACCGACGGCAATTTATGGATGTGGAAAGGGCCGCTTTGGAATGCGGAGCATTTGAAGATTTATGGGTTGGCAGACTTGTGGCTGGATTCTCCCTACAAACGCTATTCCTGCGCAGGGTTTGTGCATCGGTTTCTAAAGGATGTGCATGTGGATGTGCCGATTCTGGATGCTTGGGACCTGGCCCGGCTCCCCTGGGTGAGGGTCCCATTCGAAGAACTTGAGCCCGGAGATATTATCACCATGAAGGCCCTGACTGCCCAGCACCGGCGATTTTGGGGGCACCGGGTGACGCATGTCGGCGTCTACATTGGAAACGGAAAATTTATTCACGCCGCCACATCATCCCCCCACTCCAAACGCTCATGGGTCCGCATCGCGGACTTAGACGACTTCCGCAACCGCATCGACAAAATTATCCGCCCTCCCGAACTTCTTTAAGCCGACTTTGGCGTTTGGATCACCCGCAAAGGAATGGCTTTCAGCATTTTTCCGTTTGCGAGAATTTCGATGGAGTAGTGCCCTTCCTGCCGAAAGGGGGCATTGAGAAAGCGAAGCGGAAGGATGACCGACTGTTTCCAGCCGGCGGGCGATTCCGAAGCTTTGGGAACCATGAGCTCGCCATTGGCGGCGGCGACATGATGGGCATCGGCGTCTAGAAGAAGTACTTCCAGCTTGTGTTTACGGTCAAGGTCGAGGGGGCTTAAGAGAAGGCGTATGACAACAGCCAATGCGGGATGGCTGGCGGGAAACCCGGGAACATGAATGGTGTCGAAAGCGCCGCCTAAAACTAATCCTGTGTGAGAACCTGCCGAGGAAGTTGGAAGCAATACGCTTCCGACATGAAGGACAGCGGAAGCGGCAGCACCGGAGGCTGCACCTACCACCTGGCCAGCCGCCTGGCTTGCAGCTTGACCAGCCGCTTGACCGGCAACCGCTTCAGTCTGTACATGCGCTAAGCCGACTTTGGCCAGAATCGAGACAACAGTCTTTGCCCAGGCGGATGAATTTGCCGCGGGTTGGGACGAAGCCCAGGTTTTACCCGGTTCTGTGTCTTGACCCATATTCGATGATTGTTGAAGCTGGGTGGAATCAACCCATGAATTATTCAGCGAAGGCCGCTGACCCTGGGAAGACGCATTCGAAGATCCGCCACGCGAACCGTAAGCCGTCCGGGAAGCCGCAGTAGCACTAGGAGAATTAGAATTTCCATTACTTCCTGCCTGAAAAGCTGAGGATGCAGCGACGCCGGGAACGCTGCCTGCAGCAGCTTGACCCACAGTCATTCCACTTGAGGCAGGAGTAGCGGCTAAATCGACTTTGCTCAAAATGGTTGAAATCGCGTTTGCCCAAACAGGTTTTGAACCTGCTGGGGACGATTGCGAGGACTGGGAAGTTGCATGCGAAAATCCACCACGAGAATTGCCAGTTGGTTGAGAAACAGCGGAAGAAGCCGATGAATTAGGACTTTCTGGTCTGCCAAAAAGAGCGGAAATCACCTTCCCCAGTACCCCTTCCCTCTTGATGGGGGAAGGTAGGGATGCGGGTGACTGTAGTCGGACCTGCCCCCCACCCTCGCCCTCCCCCACAGAGGGGGGAGGGTATTTCTGGGACAAATTCTTCGGCGGCTCTAGACGATTGGCTTCCGCAATCGCGGAATGGGTGCTGGCACGGTCAAGCAACCAATAGCCCATGCTCGATAAGACGCCGATGGCCAAGATGACGCCCATAATCCACGGCAGCCATTCCAGCTTCCGTTCCGCGGCGGCCGGCTCCTCCAGTATCGGAGCCAAAGAGGGGGGTCTTTCCTGCAGAAGTTCAATGGAAATAACAGGTTTTTCGTCAATTTTTTCTTCGAGCGCCGGCTCCTCTGCTGGTTTTCTCACCGGCGATTCTTTAATGACCGGCGCAGGCGCAAAGGTAATGCGCGATGGGAGGGTGATGCGGGACGGTTCTGGGCAGCGCGTCTCGATCACGGAGGTGGATGTCCTCGGTTGGCGCATAAAATGAAAAGGCATCGTCGCCTGGCCGACCAAATAGGAGTGGGGCTGATCCGATTCATCCGTCAGAGGCCGGTAAGCGTAGGGACCCTTCGAACCGTCTTCTGATTCCAAAAGCGACTGCTGCCCCGGAGGTTCACCGAAAAATTCACCCTGGAGCGGCGTGACGACGGGAGGACGTTTGGGAGGAGGAGGGGGGGCGATGGGGTCGCCCCGGCGCGCGCGCGCCTGTTCCATCGCCGAAGAAAGGTCCGCCACCCGGCCGGCCGGCAGCCAATCTTCTCGGTCTTCCATACAGACAAGCAGGTCCTCGCTGAACACCCGCAAAGCGGTAAGCTCGTCCAGCTCAAATGGACCCTGGATGATGTCATTCCACCAGATCCAGTAACGCACGATGTTTCCTATCCGAAACACCTCGTAATTGCAATGGAAATTTCACGTTTGATACATGCCCTCTAACACGTATAATTTCATACATGAAAATCGCTTTAGCTCAGATTAATCCGACGGTAGGCGATATTGCGGGAAATCTCCGTAAAATTCGCGCCTGGATGCGCCGCGCCGAACGCCAAAAGGCCGATCTGGTGGCGTTCCCGGAACTCTGCATCACGGGTTACCCTCCTCGAGATTTGGTTGAGCAGAGATGCTTTATTGATCAGAATAAAATAGCCGTAGAAGAGCTTGCGCGCGAAACCCGGCGCATGGGAGTTTTAGTTGGCTATATTGAAAAAAATCACACCAAGGGCGAAAAAGGACTGTTCAATTCGGCGGCGCTGCTTGCCCGCGGAGCCGTCCAGGCCATCCGCCATAAGACGCTGCTGCCCACCTATGACGTTTTTGACGAAGCGCGGCATTTTGCGATTGCTCATGGCAACGATCCCGTTCGATTTGAAGGGCAGCGCATCGGCCTTCATATCTGCGAAGACATGTGGCACGTCCCCCAGGTATGGCCCGAAACGCCTTATCACACCGACCCCATTGTTCATCTCGGCAACAAGGGGGTCAACTTTTTTATCAACCTATCCTCTTCGCCTTTTCATCGAGGCAAGACGCGCTTGCGTTTGGATTTAGTGCGCCATCATGTGAATCGCTTTAAAAAACCGTTTTTGTTCGTAAACCAGGTGGGGGGAAATGACGAGATTCTCTTTGACGGCCATAGTTTCGCGCTCGCGCCCAATGGAGAAGCCATCGCCCAGGCCAAAGGCTTTGAAGAAGACCTTCTTTGGGTGGACACGCGGCGCTTCAAGACAATCTCCTGGCGTGAAACACTGGAGATCGAGCAGGTCGGCGAAGCGCTGATCATGGGCCTGCGCGACTACACCCGCAAGTGCGGATTCCAGAAAGTCCTGCTGGGGCTGAGCGGCGGGATAGATTCATCCGTGACCGCCGCCTTGGCCGTTCGGGCACTCGGCCCGCAGAATGTTTTAGGCGTGTTGATGCCGTCGCCCTTCTCTTCCCAAGGCAGCGTGACGGATTCTCTGACGCTTGCCAAGAACCTGCGCATGAAGCACACCGTGCTTCCCATTTCGCCGGTATTTTCTGCCTACACCCGATCGCTCGCGACGGCTTTTGCAAAACGAAAACCGGATGTGGCGGAAGAAAATCTTCAGGCCCGCATTCGGGGAACGCTCTTGATGGCGCTCTCCAATAAATTCGACATGCTCCTGTTGACCACCGGCAATAAATCGGAACTCTCCATGGGCTACTGCACTCTTTACGGCGATATGAACGGAGGGTTGGCGGTTATTTCGGACGTTCCGAAAACGATGGTCTACAAACTCGGCCGCTGGCTCAATGCGGAAAAAGCGGTCATTCCAGAAGCCAGCTTCACGAAACCGCCATCAGCGGAGCTGCGGCCCAACCAAACCGATCAGGACAGCCTGCCGCCGTACGAGGTCCTGGACGCGATTGTAGAGGCGTATGTGGAAGAGGGAAAAGACGTGGAGGAAATTGAAGAAATGGGCTACCCCAAAGCGCTTGTGCGGAAAGTGCTGACTACGATTGATCGGAGTGAATACAAGCGCCGCCAAGCGGCGCCGGGGCTGCGCATCTCCGTCAAAGCGTTCGGTATCGGCCGACGCATGCCGATCGCGCGCGGCGATTTCAGAAGTTAAGGATATTAGGAGAGGAATTAGTGCAGGAGCGTTCCGAATGATTCCGCCAGGTAGGCGCCGACGCATGCGGCTTCACCGGCAAGGCTCCACGGAAGCCGGGTATTTCCGTAATACCACCACGCAATAATTCCAATCGTCAGCATCGCGGTTCCGGCCGAAATCCAAGCATCCGTTTTAAATACAAACACCAGCGTGAGGGTTAACACAAACGTCAAGCCGGCGACCCAGCGCACGCCGCGGTGAAAAAGAAATTCCCGTTTGATCAAGAGGCGCGTGATGAGGGGAGCCGAAAGAGCGATAACGCCTAATCGTAAATTGGAAGATCCGAAAAGAGCCGAAACACCCAAAAGGACCGCCATAAATACCGAGGCATCCGACCGCCGGTTCTGAAGCATATCCTTATACCGCTCCAGGACAGCGCCCATCGTTAGAAGAAACCAGGGAAGAGATAGGCTCGGTGGTATTTTTAAACCGCCCCATCGGATCCATTGCGTAAAGAGGGGATGCCCTACACCCGGAACGATAAACCAAGCCACGCCCCAGGTGGCGGAAAAAAGGATAAGGCCTCCAAAAAAAACGGTGAATAGGCTTCCGACGGCCGGAAGCGGCCGGCGATTAAAGATCACCCAAGGCACCATCGCCACAAGGCCCCAGAGCACATAGGCGGATCCGACCCACAGCCCGAATGCGAACAGGCCGGCCAAAACCCAGGAGCGCATGAAGAGCGACCAATGTTCCATCCAGAGCCAGGCGCTCACGAAAAGCATCACGAACAGAGCGTCCCAGGGAGATGAATTTTGAACGTTGAAAAGAATCGCGGGATGCAGAAGGAACAAAAGGAGGGCGAAAGTCCCTCCGACGATGGCATTCTGCCGAGGGCATATCCGCCATCCGGAAGCGAAAACAAGGAACGCTACGAAGACGATCAGCAGGTACGGAAAAATCGACGACATAGGCAGTACGTAGAATAGCATTTATAATCAAAGCATGGACTTGAGCGCAATTCCTCATTCTCCGGGCGTTTATCTCATGAAAGACAGGTCCGGGCACATCCTCTATGTGGGGAAAGCCCGGAACCTGGCTAAGCGGGTGGGCTCTTATTTCGCCCATCGTTCCGGCCATACCGCCAAGATCGCGGCGCTCGTCGCTTCCATTCACCACGTCGATTATTTGCCTGCCGAAAGCGAGCGCGAAGCGTTAATCCTCGAACAAGGACTTATCCGAAGGCTGCAGCCGTACTATAACGCGATGTGGAAGGATGATAAGTCCTATCCTTATCTGAAGCTGACGATGGGCGAGGATTTTCCTCGGCTCTATCTCACGCGCAAGGTCGTCAAGGACGGCTCCAAATATTTCGGGCCCTATCCGAACGTCACTCCGATACGCCGGTTGCTTCGCTATCTTTGGAAGCAGCATATGTTTCCCTTGCGGCCCTGCCGCTATGAATTCTCCGAAAAAGACCCTCTTCCGTTGGCAAAAGCCAAACAATGCCTGTATTACCATACGAAGGAATGTCCCGCGCCCTGCGTCGCGCGCGTTTCCAAAAACGATTACCGCCAAATTGCCAAAGACGCGGAACTTTTCTTACGCGGTCGTTTCAAACCCCTCCTCAAGACATGGCGCCATGAAATGAAGGAAGCTTCCGCGGCGCAGAATTATGAACGCGCCGGACAGCTGCGTGATAATCTAGAGGCGCTGGAACATATGAGCGAACGCGTTACGGTGCGGAAGATTGATCTGGCGGATGTGACAGACCGCGTCGACCGCTCGCGGGCTATCACGGATCTGCAGAAGGCGCTTGACCTCAAGCGCCCGCCCGTCCGGATCGAATGTTTTGATATCTCCCATTTTCAGGGCACCGAAACCGTGGCCTCCATGGTGGCTTTTGAAAGGGGGGAACCCAAAAAAGAAGACTACCGCAAATTTAAAATCAAAACCGTCCAGGGCATCGACGATTTTGCCAGCATGGCGGAGGTGGTGGGCCGCCGATACCGGCGCCTTCTCGCGGAGAAAAAGCCGCTGCCGGATCTGGTCTTAATTGATGGGGGCAAAGGCCAACTCTCCGCCGCGGTGAATGCCATTGTCTCAGCATGGAAACCTTCATCCGGCCTCGGGCCGGATGAGGGCAAGCGCATCGCGCTTCCGTTCTGTATCGCCGCCCTCGCCAAACGCGAAGAAGAACTCTTTCTGCCCGATCGCGAACAGGCCATCCTTCTCCCAAAAGATTCTCCCGCCCTGCATCTCGTCCAGTATGTCCGCGATGAAGCCCACCGCTTTGCCATCACCTTCCACCGGCAGCGCCGGACCAAGAAGTTTTTGCCGTAGATCCTACGGGGGGGGCGATACTCTAACCCGCCCGGCTTGCTTCTTGTTGTTTTCTGCGTTGACAGGACGACGGACTCCTGATAATCTGGAATCATGATGAATACCGCCGCGGCCATCTCTGAAAATCAGAATCCCCTCGCGATCCTGCAAACCCACATCGAGCGGGTTTTTGTGGGTAAAGAGCAGGTGGTTCAAAACGCATTAGCCTGTCTCTTGGCAGGCGGGCATCTCCTGATTGAAGACGTGCCGGGGGTGGGAAAAACAACGTTGGCGCTCAGCCTTGCAAAATCCACCGGATGCAGTTTCCAGCGCATTCAGTTCACGAGTGACATGATGCCTTCCGACATTTTGGGCGTTTCCGTGCTCAATTCCAAAACGCAGGAATTTGAATTCCGCACCGGGCCGATTTTTAACCAAGTGGTATTGGCCGACGAACTCAACCGCGCCACGCCCCGGACTCAGAGCGCGCTCCTGGAAGCCATGAATGAACGTCAAGTTTCTATCGATAATCAAACGATGACTCTGCCCACTCCCTTTTTTGTCGTCGCGACGCAAAACCCACATGAGCATCACGGCACATTTCCACTTCCGGAATCGCAGCTCGACCGTTTTATGATGCGCCTGACCATTGGCTATCCGGATGCCGCGAGTGAAAAGGCGATCCTCGCCATGGGCATGGAGCATGACGCCGTGCGGCATTTGGAAACGCGCCTTACACCAGTAGAGCTTTTGAAATGGATGGATCAGGTCCGGCAGGTTCATGTATCCTCCGTAGTTGACGACTATCTCTTGTCCATCGTTCAGGCCACCCGATCGGACGAGCGCGTGGAAGTCGGTGTGAGCCCGCGCGGAGCGATTGCATTGCGCAAGGCGGCTCAAGCGCGCTCTCTTCTGCAGAACCGCGATCACGTGACTCCGGATGACATCAAAGCGCTGGCAGTGACGGTTCTGGCCCACCGACTTATTTTCTCATCGGACCAGCTTCTTGAATCCAGCCGCCAGTCCGAGCGCATCATCGGGAATCTCCTCCAAAAGATCCCCGTTCCGCTTTGAAATTCCTCACCTTTCCTTACCGGATCTACCTTTGGATGATGCACACGCGGCCCATCCGGTTCACGCGGTTCGGTTTTTTTTACATTTTGTTTTCCATCGGGGTGGGCGCCGCGGCCATCAACACGGGCAATAATCTTCTCTATCTTATTCTGGGCATCCTGCTTGGCTTTATCATCATCTCGGGATTTCTATCGGACAGCGGTTTATGGGGCATTACCACGGAATGGGACGCCTTGGGCAGTTTCTACGCGGGGCAAAAGGCTCTCCTCATCTGCCGCGTCCGGAAAGGGTGGTTTCCCGGTGTGGCCGTCACCGTAGAATCCCAATGGCGGGGACTGCCTTCCGTTCGATCGTTTATTCCGTGGGTCGCTGCGCGAGAGAGCGCTTCCGTTCAGACGGAGCTTGTTCCGAAACAGCGGGGCTACTTAACGCTCGATCGGTGCGTCTGCTCCACACGCTTTCCGTTCGGACTATTTCAAAAATCTCACACATGGCAAATGCAGGAACGGTGGATCGTCTATCCGCGCGTCGAGCGCTTGCCCAGCGCGCTGATTGAGAGCGCGGGAGAAACTCTTTCGACGGTTTTCTCCAGCCGGCAAGGCTTAGGGTCCGTGCCCTATGTTCTGCGGGATTACCGCGATGGAGATGCCCTCAGGCAAGTGCAGTGGAAAATCAGCGCCAAGCGCCAGCGCATGATCGTGAAGGAAACGGAAGAAGAGGCCAATCGGGGAGATCTTTATGTACTGGACGCCTGGCCCGGGGACTTGAGCCCGGAGGCCATGGAAACGTTTATTTCGTTCATCGCCTCTCTCATCTTCACGGCTCACACGAACAGGCGGCCTGTTGGACTGTCTGTTCCGGAACGCTTCTTTCCACCGGAGAATTCACGCGAGCAGCTGCACCGGATTTTTAAATTTCTCGCCCTGGTCGATCCCCGTCAAGGCGGCGCAACAACAGCTCCCCCAAAACCGTTTCGCGCGAATATGCATCATATGGACATTCGATCTCTTTGGGCATCATATGCGGTCAAGTCTTAGACCCGTTTGGCTTTTTGCCCAGCTGGCCTCCGCCCTCGGCCTTCTGTCCATCAGCTTGACGGGGGAAATCGCCGCGGCATGGCTCATCGCAAGCTGGCTCGCCTGGACCTTTAGTTTGCTGGCCGACCGCCTCCCTCAAGTTGGCGCGAAGTTGAGAGGCTTTGAGACAGTGGTTGTCGCGGGGATGATTCTCCTGCTTCTCATCGATTTTCTGGTTTTTCGGTTTTCCGTTTTCATCGCCATCACGCATTTCCTGCTCCTCTTTCAAATCTTCAAGCTGTTGGGGGAAAAAGCGCGAAAAGACTGCCTGCAAATATTTTTGTTCTCCTTTTTCCAGATTCTCGCTGCCTGCACGCTGTCGGTCGACGCCTGGCACGCGGCCATTCTTCTGAGCTTAATCCCCACGGCAACCGCCATGCTGTTTTGGAATCAAATGGAGCGCGAAGAGGAAGAAGCCGGCGGTTCCGCGGGCGCGGCGGTCCATCGAAGCTATCGCCGCATGGCGGCGGGCGTTTGCCTGGCCGCTCTTCCCGTGAATGTCCTCCTGACCATCGGAGTGTTCGTCCTTTTCCCTCGCCTCACGCTGAACGCGCCGCTGCCGGGATTCAACGGACGCCGCTCGGGATACACCGATCAGATGAATCTGGCCCAGAAAGGCAGTCTTCAAGAGAATTCTTCCGTTGTGCTCTGGCTGAGTTTTCCTAAACCAGAAGAACGCGCGGCGTGGGACGGATATCTTCGCGGGGACGCCCTCAGCCGTTTCGATGGGCGGCAGTGGAGCGCGGCGACGGAGAGCGGCACCCGCCAGCTTGTTCCCGATTCCAACGGGATCTTTGTGCTCAGCCCCCAACTCCCCGGTTCACCGGTGATTCATCAGGTGATTACGCTGGCTGACACCTCCGCCGCGACTCTTTTTGCCATCGCAGGACCTTTACGAATTACAGCTCCTTTACCGGCTCTTCAGCAAAGCGCGGAAGGGAATCTTCATTGGCTGAATGCCTGGCGCCGTCCTCTGCGTTATGAAGCGGTTTCTGAATCTGTTTCCCGTTCGGATGTACGCCAGAGCGACGTTCAATTGCCCGCGATCGCCTTGGAACGCATCCGGACCTTGACGACGCGCATCGCCGGAACAGGGGCTGCTCTCGAGCAGGCCCGGAATATCGAGCAGTATCTGCAAAAAAACTACCGCTATTCGGTCGACTATGGAAATCGCATTCCGGAAAATCCGGTGGACTATTTCCTCTTCGACCGCCGCGCAGGGTCCTGCGGGCATTTTGCCTCCGCGATGGCGCTCATGCTGCGGCTGCAAAAGATCCCCAGCCGCCTGGTGGCCGGTTATCTCAAAGGAGAATGGAACGAGCCCGCGCAATCCGTCGTCATCCGCGAACGGGACGCGCACGCCTGGGTAGAAGCGTATTTTCCGGCAACGGGTTGGACGTTTTTTGATCCCTCACCCCGCGCGGCGCCGGGCTCTCTCTCACACCGCCGCTGGCTCACTCTTTTTGAGCAGTACATCGTTTACTTCGATCTGCAGTGGAATCGGTTTGTCATTCAGTATGATCTCTACTCGCAAATCAGGGCCTTTGAAACCCTGAAGGGCGCCTCCGGCCGGTGGGGGACCGTCTTATCGCGCTGGTGGTCAAAGATCGAGCGGCCGTTTCACCATCCACGCGGTTTCACGTCCGCGACAGCCCAAGATGAATCCTCGCTGGTCAATCGTTTCCCGGCCATAAAAATCGGTGCGTTCTCTTTCTTAGCCTTGATCAGCGTGTTCCTCATAAAACAACACCGGACATCTTGTGATTCGGCTATCCTATTCTACAGTCGGTTC
>Ga0207053_10242_pt1 | contig 14528 bp, 14 predicted proteins | sample Alteio_BWMinCont_59_FD_153290 | JGI IMG/M metagenome (GOLD analysis project Ga0207053, IMG submission 153290) | Enriched cells from forest soil in Barre Woods Harvard Forest LTER site, Petersham, Massachusetts, United States -... | ecosystem: Environmental > Terrestrial > Soil > Temperate forest >...
CGAAGATGGCATTGGCGATGGCAGGAGCCGTAGTACGCGCTGTGGCCCGTTAGGCAATATCGGTTTCGAAGTGTGTCGCTAAGTTGGCAATTACCTCGGTTGCGGCGCGGTCTTAAGCTCGGCAGCGGAGGGGACCTCTCATGAGTGGCAAGGTGCTCATTGCGTTGGGGATGTTGTGCTTGCTGTCGAGTGCGAAGGCCAAAGCAGACGATACCGCCTATGCTTATTGCCCGGCGGGAGAGGGTTACGTATACCTCTACGACTCCGCGGCGAGCTTCCAAGTATTGGCCTACTTGAAATGCGGCGAGAAGGTTGAAGTCGAGAGCGCGGATAGGAACGTAGCCAAGGTGCGAACCGCGGACGGGAAAGAGGGCTACGTGGCGCAGTCTTCGCTCACCGCAAGCCTGCCGACCAGACAGCCACAGCCGGCGGCGGCACCGGTTGTCAGCAGCCCGCAACCGCAACCGCAGCCTGCGGCAAAGGCATTTGCGCCCTTTTCGGGCTTGGGCTTTGGGACGATCGTGCCGCGCGTCGAGGCCTTCGGAGGATTTTCGTACATGAACGCCGGAACGAGCGCATTGGCGAATCGGCAAAACTTGAGCGGATTCGAATCGTCGGTGGCGTACAACGTCAACCGGTGGCTGGCGGGCGAGGCGAATTTCGGCGGTTATTACAAGACCATCCAGATTCTCAACGTGGGGACTTACGGTTTCCATGATTACACGATCATGGGCGGGCCGCGATTCAACATCCGAAAGGCGTTTTTTCACGGGCTGGTGGGCATGGACCATCTCGCCGGCAGCACCAATTTTTACGAGACAGGCGCGTCTGGTTCCGATAACGTTCTGGCGGCGGCTCTTGGCGGCGGCGTGCAATGGAAATTTTCGCGACAGCTGGCGCTGCGCACATCGGCTGACTATTTGCTGAGCCGATTTGAAGGCGCCACGCAAAGCAATTTTCGGGTGACGGCCGGGATCGTGTTCGAGGCAGGATCGCTGCACGGCCGGGGCATAGAGGTCGGGCAAAAGTAACTAGCAACGGGAAGCAAGTGCAGGCTCGCGGCGCTGGTTTCTACCGGCGCCGTTTTTGTTTTTAGCTAGGAGTGGTGCCGGGCGTGGGAGTCGAACCCACACGAGGAAAATCCCCACGGGATTTTAAGTCCCGAACGTCTGCCATTCCGTCAGCCCGGCATCCTGGCAGTTATGCAGAACATTATCATTTCCGGGCGCGCTGAGAATAGGGCGCCGGAGCGAACTCCAAGAGAATCGACCGGTTTGCCTGCGGACCATCGTTTGACAATTCTTTGACCAGATGCGGATAGCGCCGCCACGAGCCGCCTACTACGATCGATCGGCGCAGAGAGCAAGGCAAGCGCGCAGCGTTCATTGCTTCCGGCACCAATTTGGAGGCATTCCAATTTGGTGTTCCTACCATTTTGGCCGCCAACCAATATGAGCCTTGTCGGTCCTGCCGCGCGAACTCAGGATGAATCACGCGACGCTCGCGAGGAGGAGACATGAACACAAGAAGGCTGAGTCTGCTGATTTTCGTTGCGCTGGTCTTAAACCTATCGGCGCGTGCCAGCAATAGCAAGACGGTTCCTTTTACTGCCGAAGTGATCTTAAACGGGAGCAAACTGCCCGCTGGCGACTATGAGATTCGTTGGCTGTCACACAGCCCCGAGGCCACCGTAACCTTCGTCAGAGCCGGGCACGTGATGGCAACGGCGATGGGCAAATGGGTGGAGCGCGGGGCCAAGTACAAAGCGGATGCCCTCGTCTACACGAATAATGCCGACGGATCACATACGCTGCTCGAAATACGATTTGCTGGCCGGAGCCAGGCGCTGGTTTTCGGTCCATGAACTGATGGGGCGCGATGTTCTCTCACTGCTGGCAAATGCTTCGGGTCATGATGGCGATGAGCGAGACGGCATAAAATGCGAGCAACGGGCCGTCAAAACGCACGAGAGCCGTACATTGCGGGGCGGACTGGCAGCGTGATAGCATCGTGGCCAAGAAAAGACCGGCCTTTGAGCGCAGCGCGGCTTAAGCCTTCCAGCGCCGGGGTTTTCCGCTCAATTGCCGCAGCGAAACGTAAACGAGGAGCGAATCAATGAAATGGCTTTCCAGAATTTTTGTGGCCGCTGCCCTAATGACTTTGGCTGTCTCCCTGCGCGCACAGACGCGTCCGGTTCAGACCTTCGGCCCGGTCACGATCACTCCGATCTATCACGCCACTCTGCTCATTCAGGCGGGCGGTAAAAATATCTATGTCGATCCGGCCAAGCCGGCCAGCTTCACCGGATTGCCGCAAGCGGATCTGATTCTGATTACCCACGAGCATGGCGATCATGTGGACCAGGATCAAACTTCCATCAAGGCCATCAGCAAGCCGGGCACGGAGATTTGGGCGCCGGCGGCGGTACAAAGCTTCGTAACCTCAGCGACGGTTATGAATAATGGCGATAAAAAGAAGTTTGACAAGTGGACGATCGAGGCCGTCCCAAGTTACAACCTCGTCCGAGGGCCAAAGGAAGGCCAGTTTTTTCATCCGAAGGGCAAGGGCAATGGGTACGTCCTCACATATGGCGGGAAGCGGTTTTATTTTTCCGGCGATACGGAAGCCACCCCCGAGATGAAGGCGCTGAAGAATATCGATGTGGCCTTCATTTGTATCAACTTGCCGTACACCATGACAACGGACGAGGCTGCCGACGCGGTGAAGGCATTCCATCCCAAAGTGGTGATCCCCTATCACTATCGCGGTATGCCGGCAACTGACCTGAACGCGTTCAAACAGAAGCTCGAGGGAACGGGAATCGAAGTGCGGTTGCTGGAGTGGTATCCCAAGGCGTCGTAAATCAATCCGAGAACGTCGCGAGCGGGCGAGTTCAGATTGCCCGCTCTTTTTTTTGAACGGCGGCTAGCGGATATCGGCAGGGCTGCCGCAGGTGGCGATTTGCAGGTGTTACTTCCGCGAAGGCGTCCGCGCGCGAGGTTTCAGAGTTTACTTTTCGTCTCCATATTTTCCCGCTCTGGCCGTGAGCAAACGCGCTACGTCTTCAATCACGGCGCTGGGAGCCCGGTTGAGAATGGTTTCAAGAGCCGTGTAGAGCTGATCTTGCAGCTCCTCGGAGACGCGGCGCGAATATTTTCGCGCGCGAGTGCCTTCGAGAAGGTCGCGAAGAGAGCCCGCGCGCTTATATTCTTTCCAGGCCCATTCCCAGATCATCTCGATGACTTCGGTTCTGTATTTGCGGACCTCTTTTCTGGTGGCGCGTTCGATCTCTTCCAGGTGGGCGGGCGAGACGCGGAAACTGAGAGGTACGGTAAGCGATTCGCTCGCTTTCGATTTAATCATGACAAAGATATTACCTTAAGAGGTCACACTTGACAACGTCCTGTCTGTGGCGTACACATGGCATACGACGTACACAGGAGGCAGGGCATTGGCTGAGACAAGCGGGCTTCAGCAAAGAGAGATGAATGAGCGTTTGTTCACGGCGAGACTGGTGTCCAGCAGCGCGCCCGATTTACTCGAAATCGACGCTGACCTGCTGTGGTTTCGAATCGAGCAGCGCATGCGCCGCGCCGGCACGGCGGAGATGTGGAATTCGCTTTCGGTATACTGCGAGCAGGAAGCAAGCGGCGCGCTGCTGGTGCGCGTGGTCATCTTCAGTCCAGACTGGGATGGCCCCTTGCAGATCGCCGCGGTTCGTTCGTGGCCGAATGATCCCACGAATCTAGTTCCGCTTGCGTGCAACCTCGATCACGTTTCTTCTTGAGAGATCGCTGTCATTAATCCGCTGTGGCGCGCAGGGCCCGGGGACGCGCGGGCCCGCTGCCCGCTTGGGTCTCGCCGATCGCGCGAGCGATCTCATCGAGATCCTGGGCCGTCAATTCGATTTCGCCGGCGCGAATCCAGCCGTCCACCTGCTCGGCCGATCGGGCGCCGACGATCGCGCCGGTTACGCCGGGCCAGCTCAGCGTCCAAGCGACAGCGACCGCAGCAACCGTCGTGCCATGCCGTTGCGCGATAGGCCGTAGCGCGTCGCGAAGGCGCAGATTGCGGCTGAGATTTGGCTCCTGAAATTCGGGAGTGCTTCGCCGCCAATCGTCCTGGGCCAAGCGGGAGACACGCTCCGCCGTAAATCGGTCGGTCAGCAGGCCTGCTTGCATGGGGCTATAGACGATCACGCCGGTGCCGTGGCTGGCGCACCAGGGGATGAGCTCTGCGGCGGCTTCCCGGCGAATCGCGGAAAAGGGCGGCTGAAGAGAATCGACGTGACGCACGCGTTCGCAGCGCTCGAGCACGGGCGCCGTGAAATTGGAGACGCCCGCAGCGCGCACTTTGCCCTCCTGAACGAGGCGTTTCATCTCGCCCCAGGAATCTTCGACGGGCGTGCCGCTTTCGTCCGGCCAGTGAAATTGATAGAGATCGATTCGCTCCACGCCCAGGCGCCGCAGCGAAGCCTCACACTCGCGCCGAATCGTCTCCGGGCGCAAATCGCGGCGCGGAGGGTCAAAGGGCTTGCTGCGATCGCCCGTGAGGCCGCATTTGGTGAAAACCATGGGCTTCTGCGCGGACGAAATCCCGGCCAAGGCCTGGCGCACAACTTCTTCTGAATGGCCGAGGCCGTAAATTGCAGCCGTATCGATCCAATTGATGCCCAATTCGGCCCCGCGGCGGATCGCGGCGATCGAAGCATCATCGTCCTGTTGGCCCCAGCCGAAAAGCCAGCCTCCTCCGCCGATGGCTCAGGTACCCAGGCCCACGGTGGTGATCTCGATTCCGCTGCTTCCCAAAGGCCTCTTCTTCAGTGTCATAATGTCTCCTTCTTTTCGTCGTAAGTTTTTAGGGGCGTTTTTGGAGGGTTTGCTTTTGCCAGATATTTAGTCGGGGCGGCATATCGGGGACCTGTCGCTCCGGTGCGAGACGATTGGATGCCGGGCGATCGATCCGAGAACGGTTATTTGATTGCCGCGCGCTAGATGTGGTTATATGCATTTTCTTTAAGAAAAATACAATACGTGGAAAGGGACTCCTAGATTATGGCTGAGATGGTGACAAAGAAAGCCACGCGCGTGGAAAGCGACAGCATGGGCCCGATCGAAGTTCCAGCGGACGTCTATTGGGGCGCCCAGACGGCGCGGTCGCTGGTGCATTTCGATATCGGCCGAGACACCATGCCGCCGGAGCTGATTCGCGCCTTCGGAATTCTGAAGAAGGCCTGCGCTCTGGTGAATCAGGAACTCGGGAAATTGCCCCCGGAAAAAGCGCGCCTCATCGTCCAGGCCTGCGATGAAGTCATCTCCGGAAAACTGAATGACGAATTTCCCCTGCGCATCTGGCAGACCGGCAGCGGCACGCAAACGAACATGAATGCCAATGAGGTCATCGCCAATCGCGCCATCGAGCTGGCCGGCGGCGTGCTTGGTTCCAAGAACCCCATCCATCCCAACGACCATGTGAACATGTCGCAATCGTCCAATGACACTTTCCCCGCGGCCATGCACATTGCCGCCGCCGAACGCATGCACAACGCGCTGATTCCCGCGGTGCGGCGCGTGCATCAAGCGCTCGATGCGAAGGCCAAGGAGTTCGCGGACGTGGTCAAGATCGGGCGCACTCATCTGATGGATGCCACGCCGCTCACGGTGGGGCAAGAGATTGGCGGATGGGCCAGCCTAGTGGAGCGCGACGTGGCGCGCCTGGAACAGACGCTCGACGGCGTCTACGATCTGGCCATCGGCGGCACCGCCGTGGGCACGGGGTTGAACGCGCATCCCGAATTTGCCGAGCGCGCGGCAAAAAAGATCGCGGAAATCGCGCACCTGCCGTTTCGCTCGCATGGCAATAAATTCGCGGCGCTCTCCGCGCACGACGAGCTCGTCTATGCCCACGGCGCGATCGTCACGCTGGCCGGTTCGATGATGAAGATTTCCAATGACATTCGCTGGCTTGCTTCGGGACCGCGCTGCGGCCTGGCGGAGATTCATATTCCCGAAAACGAGCCCGGATCGTCGATCATGCCGGGAAAAGTGAATCCCACGCAGTGCGAAGCGATGACCATGGTGGCCGTGCAGGTGCACGGAAATAACGCGGCGATTGCCTTTGCCGGCTCGCAGGGAAATTTCGAGCTGAACGTCTTCAAGCCGGTGCTGATTTACAACTTCCTGCATTCGGTCACTTTGATCAGCGATGCCTGCCGCGGATTCGTCGATTACATGGTGCGCGGGATCACGCTGAACCGCGCGAAAATCGATGAATACGTGCGGAATTCGCTGATGCTGGTGACGGCGCTCAGCCCGAAGATCGGGTACGACAAGTCCGCCAAGATCGCGCACGACGCTTACGTCGAGGGGCTCAGCCTGCGCGAAGTGTGCTTGAAGCTGGGCTACCTGAGCGGCGAAGAGTTCGACCAACTCGTGCGTCCCGCGGACATGACCCATCCCTGAGGGATTCTCGACGAGATGACCGCGCCGCCGGTGCAGTACCCGGCATGGTTCACCGCGTTCACGGCCGACCCTTTGCATAAGGAGACGCTGGCCGAGGCGCCCGCCAAGGCAGCCGCGGGAGCCGCGGGAATCTAGCGTTGATCGTGGGACAAACTCCGCGTTTCACCAGCGCGCAATTACCCCCTACCGGCATTCGCGTAGGTATCCCGATACCAAAAGGAATGACTACGGAATTCCATGTATGGCGACTGGGCGCCTGGACGGATACGATTCCAAGCCTTGAAACCTGCCCGAGTTGCCGCCGACCGTCGGCGGGAAGCTATGCATTGCAAAGAAGGAAAACCGTGGACGTCCACGACGCCAGGCTAAACCCAGCGCGCAGTGCCGAAAGGCGACTCCGAGAATCGTCCGAACTCGAAGCCCGGGTCGAGGGGCGTTTCGGCGTCTTGCCTAACTTCTTCCGGCTCGCGCCGGAGAATCCGGAGATCACGGCGAACCTATGGGGATTCGCCCGTTTTGCGTATTTAGATAATCCGCTTCCGTCCCTCTTCAAGGAACGGTTATTCGTCTATCTCTCCCGCTTCTGTCGAGTGCGCTATTGCATCGCGCGACACGTGGGCTTCCTGGCCGGGCTGGGACGCGCATCGGGCGATGCCGAGATCCCTCCTCAAAGCGTCCCGGAGATCGTCCGGCTCCTAAGGCACCCCGTTCCGAGCGGGGGGGAGTTAGTGCGGCATCTTTCACTCTGCGCGGGCTATCACGCGCCGCCCGGTGTTTTGGCGGACCCCGGCTCGGATATGGAAGAAGCAATTTTAGGACTTGCCGGGCATGTCTTTTTACAAACGCCAGACGCGCCAGCCTGCCTCGATGCCTTGAGGTCAGTCTTGGGCGAGTCCCGGTTACAGCACCTGCTGGTATTTTTGGCGTTCGTGCGGACTGCGCACTATTGGACCGAAATCCACTCTGAGCTGGCCTTGGAAGATGACGTCAAAGAGCTTCTGGCGACGCACGAGACACTCGCGGAGTGCGTTCTAGCGGACCCAGGCGTGGTCTCCGACGAGATTAGCCGCAGGCTTCTGGACGAGTTGGCATCGCTGCGAACGCAGAGCGAGCGAGACACCGGCCTGCTGGCTGCCATTGTGGATTCCTCGGACGATGCCATCGTCAGCAAGAATCTCGACGGATTTATCACCAGCTGGAATGAGGCCGCGGAGCGCTTGTTTGGTTACACGGCCGAGGAAGCTGTCGGCCAGCACATCACACTGATCATTCCACCTGAGCGGCGCGGCGAAGAAACAAGGATTCTTGAGCAGCTCAGGCGAGGCGAGCGGGTCGATCATTTCGAGACGGTTCGGATGCGCAAAGACGGCACGGAGTTCGACATCTCCGTGACGATTTCACCCGTGAGGGATGCCGCGGGCCACATTATTGGGGCGTCCAAGGTAGCCCGGGACATTAGCGAGCGTAAGCGGACCGAGCGATCCCTGTCGGAACAAGCTCGGCTGCTTGATTTGAGCACCGACGCCATCCTTGTTCGCGATGCAATGGACCGGATTACATACTGGAACAAAGCTGCGTGCGAACTCTACGGCTATGAGCCCGAGGAGGCGCTGGGCCGTGTCTCCCACGAGTTGTTATGCACCGAGTTCCCTGAGCCCCTCGAACGCATCGGGGAGCACCTTCGGCGTGAGAACCGCTGGACCGGGGAGCTTACTCACAAACGCAAGGATGGGAGGCAACTCGTCGTGGTCAGCCGTTGGGCTCTTGATCGCGATGAACAGGGGAATCAACAGGCTGTTCTAGAAACGAACAATGACGTCACGCAACAGAAGCAAACGGCGGAGGCGCTGCGCAAAAGCGAGGAGCAGCTCCGGGCCCTCGCCGATGGACTTGAAACCCAAGTGCAGGCAAGAACCCGGGAATTGGAGCAGCGGAACAGAGAACTCCGGGAACGGTCTGAACAGCTTCGAGAACTGTGGAATCGTCTCGTGCGAATCCAGGACGAAGAGCGGCGGCATATCGCGCGGGAGTTGCACGACAGTGTAGGCCAATATCTCGCCGCGCTGAGCATGGTGTTGGATACGGCTAAGGATGAGGCTTCGGGCAATCGCAGGCTGCAAGAGGCTGCTCAAATCACGCAGACTTGTATCACAGAGATTCGGACACTGTCTCATCTGCTGCACCCGCCGTTGCTGGAAGAGGCCGGTTTGGCGTCCGCGGTTGGTTGGTATGTAGAGGGATTCGCCACGCGCAGTGGGATTCAGGCCAAAGTCGAAATCGCCGAACCACTTGGCCAGTTGGGAGAGGAGATCGATCTCGTACTGTTCCGGGTTCTCCAGGAATCTCTGACCAACGTTCACCGGCATTCAGGAAGCAAAACCGTTGCCATCCGAATAGGCGCCGATTCCCAACAGGTCTGGTTGGAGATAGAAGACCAAGGCAAAGGTAGTGCGAATGGCTTGGTTCGACCGGGGGTTGGTATCGCCGGAATGCGCGAACGAGTGGAAAACCTTGCCGGTGACTTCGGAATCAGTTCGAACCAAAACGGTACTCGTGTGCGCGTCGTTCTCCCTCTCGCGCCCACTCCCCGCGGTGCTGACGGAGATTCGCAATCATCGGCAGCGGCCAGTTAGAACACCGTTAAGCGACCAAAAAAGAAGAGCGCAGAGATCGTAAGAGCAACGATCTCTGCGCCGCTGTAGCGTAGGCTATCGGCACTGGTGGAACCAGGCGAAGGCCAACATTTCCTATGGGTGCGTCGGGATCACGCCGGGCTCGAACATGTCAGACAAATCGGTCGCGTTAACTGCATCACCCAAATAGGGTGACGAGCCTGTTCCTCTAACGTGGAAGATTTCCTGCATGGTTCGCAGGTCGGAAGAATGCGTATAGTCGATCGAGCTGGCGTAAGGAAGTCCGCCCTCGTTTCGATGAGCAAGGGGAGAGATGACGATTTCGCCAATTGTGTGATCGAAGTTGTCCGCGTTGTCGCCCGCCACGCCGTCGGATTCGCTTTCATCCCACCACAGGATGATCGCGCCGCCGTCCTTGTAGGCTTTCGAGGCCATGATGAGGGGAACCAGCCGGCTCACCGCATTATCGCCCTGCTTGATCATGGCCGAGTCGCCGGTCACGCCTGCAAAGCCGCCGGTGAGTCCGCTGTGCATGTCGTTGTATTGATTGGGCGTAATCCAGTTGTAATCGGCAACCTCGTCCTCCGCCAGATCGAACGCCAGTTGCTGCAACGGAGCATACTTTGTCCGCAACGGGTTCGAAGTGGTTGTGTTATCGCCGCCGTTGGTGTCGGTGAAAAACGGCATCCCCTGGTGTTTGACGGCGTAGTTGTATTGAACCGAATCGTTGTACGCGTTCAGAAGGCTGCCGGGACCAAATAACCCGGAGTGGCTCACCAGGGGAACAGTCCAAAGATTCTCCGGCAGAGGTAGGTTGATCAGCTGGCCGGTGGCATTTGACATCAGGTCGATGTCTTCCTGATACGACTTCCACGTCCTTCCCGCCGCTTGCAGCAGACCGGTTAAATGCTGGGTTGTGTTCTGGGCGTGGGGAGGATTGTCGGCATAAGGATCGTCGTCATCCAGAATACCGAAGTTCGTGCCGGCCTCCGCCCACAAGTAGTTGGGCTCGGAAGGATGAATATGCGGGTTGTTTCCGCCGGCAGTGGCCAGCACGTTATGGTAGGCGGTAGCGTAGGAGACTTGCTCGCTGACGTTCACGAGCTGGCCATCGATGAAGACCTGCGCGGTTCCGTTCACAAGGCTATTAATGAACGGAGCGGCCGCGTTTCCAGCAACGGGCTCAATCCCGCCGGTGACTGTAGTCGGCTGAGTCCAGTTGTGATTCTCTAGTGCGATTACGAAAACGTGTTTGATTTCCCAAGGTTTCTCGCCCCAAGCGCTCTGGTTGTCGTGGGCGCTGGCTCTCCAGCTGCCCAGTGTAGCGAGGATTGCAAACACAGCCAGAGCCGCCAGGAGTCCAAACACACCCAGGGGGCGGACATTGCGGAACGACGACATGGAACCCTCCAAGCCTAGGATTTGCGGCACGTGCCGTAATGTTTCTCAGGTCATTTTTCAGGTAACCCGGACGACCAGCCCGCCGCTCGGAGATTGGAGCAGGCAAATCTTGCGGAATAATGATTGGCACATTAAAAAAGGAAGATACGAATGTGAACGGCTCGACGATTTGGGCCGTGATATTTTCCTGGTTATTTAGGTTATCGAGAGTTGGCCGCGCTTTGCTGCAAAATGCGGGCTAATTGAGCGGTGTTTTCAGGCACCGGGAAGGTGCGCGGTGTTTACCAGGCGAGCGCGGCGAAAAAGAATGGTGGAAGCCGCGGGCGACTCCACACGAACGGTCATTGTTGGGGTGCCCGGTATTGTTCGTCGCTGACCTGTTCCATCCAGTCGACAACTTTCCCGTCGAGCTTTTCCTGAATGGCGATGTGCGTCATGGCCGTGGTCGCCGTGGCCCCATGCCAGTGCTTCTCGCCGGGCGAGAACCAGACCACATCGCCGGGCCGGATCTCCTCGATGGGTCCGCCTTTGCGCTGAGCCCAGCCGCAGCCAGCCGTGACGATAAGGGTCTGACCCAGCGGATGCGTGTGCCACGCGGTACGTGCACCCGGCTCGAAGGTAACGCTGGCGCCTTGAACAAGCGCCGGCTCGGGTGCCTGAAAAAGCGCATCGATCCGCACCGTACCCGTGAACCACTCGGACGGTCCCTTGACAGAAGGTTGCGAGCCAATTCTCTTGATGTCCATCGTCTGAACTCCTTTCGTTCTTCCGAACCGCTCGCTGCCATTTCGCAGCATTCCGTGGCAAGAAGTGTGCCTTGGACGCCAGCGAGATGACGGGGCGTGGATTAGACGAAACCAACAATAGTTAGCACGGCTCAAAACCGCGAAACTAGCAAGAGTCCCAGGCCAATCGCGGTCGAATCACCGCCTGCCCGAGGGGCAGGGCTCATCGCTGGGCAGTCATCGTCACTCTTTCTGTCCTGCAGAGGGCGCCTTCGCGGCGCCGCGCTTATTCCATCCATGGAAGCGCGACAAGTCGCCCGCGTTCCATGCCTCGCGGAGTCCCGGAGTGCTCAAGTCCCAGTCGGGGCGGATATCGCTCGTCACCGCGCGCAGATCGTGCCAGAGGTCTGCGACCGACGGGCGGCCCCAAAACCAGTAGCCGTTATAGATGCTGTAAATCACGAGGCCCGGCTTGAGCACAAGCGTATGCGGGATCATAGGATTATGCTCGGGGTCGGTGTACTCCTGGATCTCGAGGTCCTTCTGAATCGTTCGGTCGGGGTCCGAAAGGAAAGTCCACTCGGCTCCGACCGACGCACGGAATTCCTGAAGAGTATGGTGATCGTCGGTGGCGATCGTGGCGATCTGAGTGTACGCCACCGCGATCTTCGGGTAGAACGCGGCGAGTTCCATATGCTGCTGGTGCTCCTTTGGGCAATAGTGGCCGCGCGCGAGCGTGAGGATTAGCGGATCGTCGCCCTGTAGCTCGCTGAGCTTGCGCAGTTTGCCCGTGTGATCGGGCAGTTCGTAATCGGGGAAAATGCCTCCGGGCACGATATCAGAACGCATGATTAGACTCCTCCCCTCGATCCCGATTCCCTCAAAGATCCAGAGTGACACCGGCGCTTGGCTGGGAACAGCATACGAGCACGTTCCCGGGAGCGGGCCTCTCCAGAGGCTCAGGGTTATAGATAATCGATCCGCCAATCAGACCGGTCATGCAGGTATGACAGACTCCAGGCCGGCACGACCATCTGACCGGAACATCGCACGCTTCCGCCAGTTCAAGCAAGCTCCCGAATTTCGGATCCCAAGCGGCGGTAATGCCGCTACGTGCGAATGAGACTGGGGGGCCAGATCCGGGCGGCCCTTGTGGTAGGTGAGGAATGTGATCAACCTGCGCCATACCAGGGGTAATAGCCTGATTCTGGTTCTTCCGTGTTCATACCTGCTGTCGACTAAGCCTGGCGAGGAAAGGCAAAACAATTGGACCAAGGTATCGCGTGATACTTCGGCATCGCGATTTCCGGCGCCTTTCCAACTAGGGGCAACCCTCCATCATGCGCGAGGAAACATTCGCATCAGCGGTTGATGTACGTTATGGCTGCGGGAATCCGAACATCAACCACGACTGATTGGCTACCCAATGCGGGTACAGCTCCGTCATCTGATCGAACAGCTCTTGGTCGGATATCGCGGTTTTCTGCACCCGATCGAAGTCCTGCAGGTAACGCTTGGTGTCTTGGATCGTCGAGGGAGAGTCGGGCGCGCCGGGCTTCTTGTGACCGGCGACAACAATCGCCGGGTTCAGCGCCGCTAACCGGTCTAGCGCCGCGATCCAATTTTTTCGGCTCTCGGGGGTGGTGTCGCCGACGTACACGCGGCACTGGTTGTACACGACGTCGCCAGCGGCGATCAGGCCGATCGATGGAACGTATAGAGACGTCGAATCGGGACTATCGGTGCGGCCCTGCTTGATGATGCGCAGTTCGTGGCCCTCGAGAGTGAACGTGTCGTGCTCATAGGGCTCTGGGGGAACCAACTTTGTGGCCACTTGCCCAGGAAAGAGCCGGCGGGCTAACCGTTCCACTACGGGAGTGAAAGACATCTGCATGGCGTTTACGGCCTCGGGCGTTGCTAACGCCCGAGCGCCCGGGAAACGGTCGAGCAGAATGCTCAGACCGTAGAAGTGGTCGAAATGGGCGTGCGTTATATAGATGGTCTCCAAGTTGCGGTTGTGCAGAGCGACCCAATCCGCGAGAGCCTCGGCCTCAGCCACTGTCCCCATTGCGTCCACCAGCACCGCGTCGTACTCGCCGAAAATTAAAGTCGACGTGATCGGGTCAAAGCCGAGCGGTTCGCCGAAGGGCTTTGGCCGCTCGCCGACCATAGTCTTTCCCGGGGCCGTAAAAACGTTCACACTAAGCGTGGTCTCTTTCAGTCCATTTGTGCCATCCATCTGGTGCCCCTTTCGATGTCAGAGCGAGTGACTGTTCAAGGCAAAATTGGCAGAAGCGGGACACGAATCCCTTGGGCGGACGTATCGATCGAGACCAAAGTACTGGCTGGACACTGCAGCCCGGAAGGCCTCAAGAGTACATCCGCAACCGTTTAAGTCCGAATCCCATTCGGGCCGAGCGCTAACCGTACTTGAGCGCGGTGCTCTGTCCGACCTCGATAATATAGCCGTCAGGATCGCGGATGTAGCAGCGAATCTCGCCGTACTTGGGTATTGGCTTCGTGATGAACTCGGCTCCTCGACTTTTCCACAATTCGTAGCACGCTTGAATATCCGCAACGCGGAAATTCATAAAGCTGTTGATATGATTCGGGTCGGGGACGCTGAGCGTCACCGTCGGCTTATCCGGAGTTGGACCGCCCCCAACGTTGAGAATCAGCCAGATATTCGCAAGCTGAAGGTACGGAGGTGCGTTGCCATCGCCCATGGTCAGAATGCGAGCGCCGAAGACCTTTTCGTAGTAGCGAGCCGATCGCTCGACGTCGGCAACGGTGAGAAAATGCGCGATGCTGATCCCCTCTCGCGGGGGCATCTCATAGCTCTTCTGTTCGACTTGTACCGCGTTCATTGATGGCTCCTTTCGATACCGTGCTCATTACAAATACGGTGTCCCAAGTCCCGCTCCCGTTCATAAAAAATCGATCGACGCCAGCTAGTGCAGCAGCGATTCCCAATTGGCAGGAACTCTCCCTGCCGGTCCAGGTGATGGTTGATCCTCCGGATGCGAATGTGGCGGAAGCAACTCCACACCCTTGATCATCCCCCGCTTCTCGTAATCGTAGAACCAATCCTCACCCGGCTCGAAGCTGGCGATGATTGGATGCCCTGTCGCTGCCGCATGCTTCGATGCATGCTGGCTCGGAGAACTGTCGCAACAACCGATGTGCCCACACTCCGCGCACCGGCGGAGGTGAAACCACCAACCTTTCGGTGACGCCAGGCATTCCATACACCCATCGCCACTCGGCCTCGAAGCGGGGTTGATTCCGCGGCGACCTTTTTTCATTTC
>Ga0207053_10243_pt1 | contig 14506 bp, 7 predicted proteins | sample Alteio_BWMinCont_59_FD_153290 | JGI IMG/M metagenome (GOLD analysis project Ga0207053, IMG submission 153290) | Enriched cells from forest soil in Barre Woods Harvard Forest LTER site, Petersham, Massachusetts, United States -... | ecosystem: Environmental > Terrestrial > Soil > Temperate forest >...
TATGTGAGCGGCGCGCTCCAATTCGTGTGCGGGAAGGGCACCGCCTCTTCGGATGTAGAAGAGGCGCTGGCATTGATTATGAGACGGTTGTTTGCCCCTTCTCCCATGGACGCCATGACTCGCGATGGATTTTGCCGATCAATAGCCATCATAAGGACGGAGTCATCCACATTCGTGCTGCTGGAATGGTAAATCGTGGTAAAGGCTGTGCTGGCGCTGGCGGAGAAGAAAATTCGACCGCCGCGATCGCCGGCATACAAATAGCCGGACGGAAATTCTTTTTCGGCAAAGTTCACAGAAGCGCCGTAGAACCCGGTATTGGAAATGCTCCAAGTCGTACCGCCATTGCTTGTCTTAAATAACCCTTCTCCGCCCTGGCCGCCTGCTAGGATCGTATTGGGATCATCGGGTTTAAGGGCAAACGCCTCCACCCCTGTGGCCGACAAATCGACCGGATTAAAGATGCCGTCGCCTATATTGGTCGGAGAGCCCGCCCAGGTGTAAGTGGGTCCTGACCCACTTTGATAAATCGTTTGACCTGAGCCTAGATAAAAGCTGTCGTTGCCCGCGTAATAATGGATCGAATACTGCGAACTGACCCAAGGGGCCGTGAGATTCATGGTGTAGGATGCCACCGGCGTCCACGTGATCCCATCGGCGCTTGAGGAAACAAAGACGTGTTGTTGAGTCGTATCGGCAAAGGCAGCCATTAAGGTATTGCTGCCGTTGTAGGCAAACCCCAGGACGCCTTGAGTCGAGGCGGCAACCGGCGTCCAGGTGGATCCGTCGTCATTGCTGTAAAAAATACCGCCTGCCATCACCATTTCCGTCTGGCTATTTTGGAGATCCTCCAGCCGTGTCCCGACCACGAGCCGGTGATTAGGAAGTTGGACGATATCGGTAATAATGGCGCCCGCGGTCGAGACGGTCAGAGCCGACCATGTGGCGCCGCTATCCGAGCTCTTATAAAGGCGGCTAATAGGATTGTTGTTGGTATAGTCTTCCTTGAGGACACCGGCATAAAAAGTGCCGGCAACCACGCCTTCTGTCAATGCAAAGCAGTCACCGCCGTCCGTGGACCCGACATCGGTTTTTCGCAACGGCAGGGTAAACGTGGATCCACCGTCGACACTTCGAGCAATGACGGGATCACCGCTTTGTTCGCCGATGATGACCAGATTGGGCGTATTCTTGGAGACCACCAAGGCCTGAACGTTGTGTTCTCCAACAGGTTGATAGAAGAGACTGGTCCACGTGTGTCCAGCGTCGATGCTCTTGATGACACCTCCGCCTTGGCCGCCCGCGTAAACCGTGTTCGAATTATTCGGATCAAATACAATCGTTTCAACGCTACCGCCCCTGACTCCGAGAACCGTTGTATTTTCCGCGTAGAGAGCGTGGGAGGCAACTGCAAGGAAGGCAGCCGCCAGTGTTGGGATGCACCATCTCTTGGATGTGCGCCAAGGAAACATTAGGCCTATCTAACCGAGACCCGAATTTTTGTCAAGTAACAATCTTGTAAATACATGTTAACCGGGAGGCAAATGGTGGGGGAAGTTCCTTCCTTATTATTAGAGTCAGTTTCCGGTCGCGGCGGGAATGCGCAGGTTGTTCATTGTACCTAGCCTCCACACTACGAGAGCGCCTCCCTAAACAGGAGGAGCGCAAACCGTCAATATTCTGAATCGTTTGATATAATCCCAATCGTATCGACGATAGACACACTGATTCTACGCGTTATAAGGTGAATTGGCACACCTCCTAACAGGTGTCTAAAGTGTCTCAGGACCCCAAATTTCGCTGCTTGCGAATTAAGCGCTATCATCGGAGATTTATTTTTTGATATCCAGAGAAGTAAGATCAAATTTGTGAAATTTGGGTAATGCTTGGGTAAAAATTTGGGTAATTTGCAAGCTTCCGCGGAAAAATAGATAGTGAAAAACAAGCTGTAATTTAGTCTAATTTCGGGCGGTTAGCTCAGCGGTAGAGCGCCTTCCTTACACGGAGGATGTCACAGGTTCAAATCCTGTACCGCCCAAATTTCAGCTCAAGGGAGAGTCGCAGTGTTTGTTGGGGCCTATGCCATCATTGTTGTTTTGACCTGCATTTTGGTATCGATGAACGTGCGCGCGGTAGTCCAGCAGTACGTGAAGGATAAAAACGCGATCCGGCTCTACTCCTACTTGGCGACGCTCTTGATCATGGGCTCTTTGATTATTGGGGTCGCGAGCGCGATTGTTCAGCGGGTCATCGATAGTGAAAGTTTCCTGCAAATGGATAATATCAGCCCGGTTCACTATTACCGGCATTAAAAAAGGAAGCTCCTTCCCGGGGACGTGGTGTAGCTCGGTTAACACGCTGCCCTGTCAAGGCAGAGATCACGGGTTCAAATCCCGCCGTCCCCGGGAAGGAGCTTTTCCTTTAATGAGCGCCTGTCATGCGGTGCTCCAATGCCGCCGCCCCCGCCAAACAACAATTCCCGTCAATTTTCTATAATAGCCCTCTTATGAAGGGATCCACGAACGCCCAGTTTGAAAACCGCTTTTTTGAACTGTATTTAGAGTTTTTTAATCGGGCGGAAGCCGAACGCCGCTGGAATGTCCAAAAGGATATTCCTTGGGACCAGTGCAATCCGAAAGTGTCCGAGGAAATCGCTTTCATTGTCGAATCGTTTTGCGCGGTCGAGTTGTTTTTGCCCGACTATACCTCGAAGATCCTGCAGCTCATTCGCAAAAGCCGAGGCCGGGCTTGGTTCCAAGCCAACTGGGGATATGAGGAGTCCAAGCATTCTCTCGTGCTGGAAGAATGGCTGCTCCGCTCCGGCAAGCGCAGCGCCAAGGAAATCCGTGAATTTTCGGATACGATTCTTGAACGCGAATGGCAGCTTCCTTTTGCGACGCCGCGCCAGATGATGGTCTATACGACGTTTCAGGAGCTCTCCACAGGCCTCAACTACAAGAATTTGCGGCGCAAAGCGATTGAACAAGGGGATGCGGCGCTCTCGACCGCGTTGAGTTTGGTTGCGCGGGACGAATCGGCGCATTACCAGTTCTTCCAGGATGGCGTGAAGCTGTATATGCAGGAAGACCGCGACGGGACGCTTCAGGACATGAAGCTTGTGCTCGAAGGGTTCCGGATGCCTGCCCAGGACCTCATTCCCAACTGGGAAGTGCGCGGCAAAACCATCGTGGGGGAGAAGATTTTTTCGGACCGGATTTTTTACAAGGACATCATGCGCCCGATACTGGCGGTCCTGGGAACCAGCCGCGAAGAGATTCAAACGCTCGCGAAAACCGTTCCCGAGCTCGTGGTCCCCAAAATTTCGGCAAGGTAGCTCAGTGGTAGAGCACTGGTCTGAAAATCTGATAGGAGCCTGAGTCTACCGCACCCGCTCGACGGTAGCCTTCCCGCCACCTCCCACCAAATACCCCCTATTTCCATAGCTCAGTTGCACTGTGCTTGCACTGAAGTTGCACTGGATTAGAAATGCGCTGCTTGCAAAAAGGTTACATTTCATGTAACCTTTTTGCATGAGGAAACAGAGTTCGAGAGAGAATTTTAATGGACTGTTTGAAATCGCCTCCAGCCAAGGGGGATATTTTACAGCCCATCAAGCTGCCGAAGCGGGGTACTCTAAGCGTCTTCAGCATTATCACCGCAAACAGGGAGACTGGCTTAAGGTGGGTCATGGTGTGTTTCGCCTGAAAAACTTTCCCCCCGGGCAATGGGAAGATCTCATTCGCTGGTCCCTATGGAGCCGAAATCAAAAGGGAGAGATTCAGGCGACCGTTTCCCACGAATCTGCGGCCATGGTCTATGATCTGGCGGACTACCTTCCCATGAGAGTCCATCTGACTGTGCCACACAGTTTTCGGAAGCTCGGTCCCAAGGGCTGTGTCCTGCATCGCGGAATGGTGCAACCGAAAGATAGTGAAAATCGTGGCGGGTTTCATGTGACCACGCCCTTTCGAACGCTCCGTGATCTCGCGGAAGTGGGAGAGCGCGACCAGCTTCGCCAAGCAGTCGATGAAGCGGCACGACGCGGTTTGATTACGCTGGCTCAGAAGAAGATGTTTAAAACGATTTAAAGATCATGAAAGCGAAAACATACAAGACCGCTGAGACATTTCGAATCGCGCTTGAGACACGTTTGGCAAACCTGGCGGCGTCTTCCGGTGTATCCATAGAACGATTGCGTCAGCAAGTCACGTTCGACCGTTTCCTTGCGCGCCTATTTCATGGGGACAACAATCCTGATTTCATATTGAAGGGCGGCTATGCAATGGAACTTCGACTACGCCACCGTGCGCGATTCAGCAGGGACCTTGATCTAACGACTCGTCATGAAAAAGGGAAAAGCAGCGCCGCTGGTTTACAAGGAAAACTGCAAGAACCTATCACCAAAGATCTTGCAGACTGGTTTGTCTTTCAGATTGGCGAATCGACGATGGATTTGGAAGGCGCGCCTTACGCGGGGTATCGCTTTCCTGTTGATGCGCGATTAGCCGGACGGACATTTGCCAAATTTCACGTCGATGTGGGCATTGGCGATCCGATTTTAGATGATCCCGTATGGGTGAAGGGAAATTCCTTGCTGTCCTTTGCCGGAATCCCGAATATTTCCATCGCGATTCTTCCGGCAGAAACGCATTTTGCTGAAAAAATCCACGCCTATACTCGTCCACGAGAGAGGCTGAATTCAAGAGTCAGGGATTTGATAGACATAGTCCTTCTGCTCGATGAGGGTTTTGAGGATCTTAAATCTGTCAAACAATCGCTCTCATCGACTTTTCTGCGTCGAGATACTCATGCGCTTCCGCTTGAACTGCTTCCTCCACATGAAACGTGGAGAAAAACCTACGCAGAGTTAGCCAATGAGATTGGTCTTAAATCGGCACTCACCGTAGATGAAGCGTTTGAGCGGCTTACGACATTTTGGGAAAAACTCTTTCCAACTAAGAAACAGGGATGATAGAAATGTCTATAGATTTGCATAAGTATATGCATTTCTATCCAAACAAAAAACCCGGCTCAAAAACGAACCGGGCTTCTTGGTTTAAATGGTGGCAAGGGAGAGGATCGAACTCTCGACACCTGGTTTTTCAGCGACTTGTTACCGGTTTTAACGGGGTCGGTAATTTCTTCCGACCTCTCCGTATTACTACGGAGTCCAGACTATATCTTCGTCCGCCAGAAGTCTGGCGGATGTCAGGCGTGTAGTCGTTACGGGTTCCTCAAGCGGGCAGCCTTGAAGCCTTCCCTCGGTATTGTCCTTCCCGATGTTTGAAGATGGGAGTCGGAGTTTCACCGAAATAGCCTGATGCAATCTCCACTGTTACCAGCAGAGGGGGCCGACGGATTGACCAGTGCTCTACCACTGAGCTACCTTGCCATTGATTGGGTAGAACGCTTGTTATTTAATCAATTATCGAGAAGGCCCGCAAGCGACCTGAACCCTAAAAGCCGGGTGTTGGCGACGGCTTAGCCGGAGCCATCCCGCCCGCCGGACAGCAAAAACGAAGGGCGGGATATAAGCAACCTGCATCCCAAAAACTTCTCAGAAAGTCTTCTGAATCTGACCTTTATCAGTTAAGGAACCCTTAACTTGAAATGCAACGGCGGTGCGCCCCCTTCCATCGACGGGGAGCGGGGTCGTCCAACCGCTTCGCTAAGCCTTCGGCTTTTGGACGACCCCGCTCCCCTAACATCCTTGTACAGGGTGGTGAGGCTTCAAGGGGTGGAGGTCGATTCCAGGGGGCGCACGGGGAAAAATATCAGTCATTCTAAGACGGAAAGTTGAAAATTAAATGAATAAAAACAAGGAAATTCTATCTAAGTAAGTGAGGGTCGATACAAGAGAAGCAAGAAAGGTGCCAATGCCGGTACTGGTTCCAAAAGGCTTTTTAATTTTAAGCAAGGACGGCCACAAACACAGCGGCGTCTACAGGGGCATGCTGGAACTTTTGGCCCGCTTCGGCTATGCCTCGACAGATGAGGTCATGTATGGCTTTGACCTCACGTGGCAGACCGCGCTCAACCGTTTCGTGTACTTGGAGGAGCTGGGCCTTGTAAAAAAGTTTGCCAGCGATACGCGGCCGCCCTGGTTCTACTGCCTCACCGCCGGCGGCCGGGAGGCTGTCCGGGGATTCGACATTTCGGAGGATGTCTGCGTTTTTGTGCCCAGCTATTACGTCTGGTCCATGCAGAAGCACCAGCGCACCATGATGAAGGTCTTCCTAGCCCTGAAGAAGCTCTTAGGAGCCCATTTCCAGGGCTGGGTGAGCGAGCGCACCCTCAAAAGCGAAGCTGAATCGGACGCCCGGCTGATGGGCCGAGACAAGCGAGTCTGGGATGGAGAATGCCTGTTAAACGTTGAGCTTCAGGAGCATACAGAAGGCCTAAACGGCGTCCTCATTCCAACCGGAAAAACCAAGACCGAACAATGGCGTTGCGCGGTCGAGCTGGAACTATCGCTCAAGAGCCCGGAACGCTACCGAAGACAATTTTCAACGCTCGCCAAGCAGGTTTATGACAGCTGGGACAAGAAACAGACCGTGCCCGTGATGCTCTTTCTTTACAGCACGCCCGCCGTCTATGATCGGTTAATGAAGTACCTCAATGAGCCAGGCAAGGATTACGGAAACTGCATCTTTTTCTTCGCGCAAGAGGATCAATTTCTGAAGGATTTAGGCACGGCCTCCATGACGAGGGTCTTGCGCGGAGAACATCTCATTTTGCCAGCCAGCCAAATGAATATTGTCCGCTACTCTCTTTGAACCTCTTTTGAAGGGACGATCTTTGATGGGGGCCTCTGGAACGCTCCCGCTAAACCCGTTGTGCACAAAAAAGGCCACAGTCACCGGCAACTGCTCTCATCTCCCATTTATTAGCCCGCCACGTGACAACATCAGCACTAATCACAGCGTAATTTAGGTGTGTTTTCTGGGCCCAAAGACCATTGCCCGAATGGCTCAGTGAAATTTGAGCTTAAACTTAACGCAGTTTTAACATTGGATTGATAGACTTACCCTTGGACGCGCACGTCGACGCTCCCGAGGGCTCATGCCGAAAATTCCATCACGTATCGTTTCCGCGCTGCTAATTGCTTGCTTAATTTCCGATCCAACTCGGGCAACAATTCTTGCGCTACAAAAGCAGTCAGTAACACTGCAAACCGCCGGCATCTCTTCTTTTAATGAGTTCTCAGAACAGGCTCTCTCAGCACAGGCATTAACTTATTTGCGCCAATTGTTGAGTCCGAAACTAGCAGCTATGGAAATTGACCAACGAGCAGAGGAACTCCTAAATAACCTGCGTAGTCGAGGTATAGGTGGAGCTGTTTCTACGCAAGAAGTTGTTGGTTGGAATGCTGAACTGGCGTCAGGGAAATTACCCTTATCAGAATATCTTGGCAAGCTATTCCGTACAGCGCAATTAGCCTCTGATGAGAGAGTACGTAAGTTGGCTTCACGTTTCTATAACAGCTATCGAATAACCCCTGCTGGGCAATTGCTGAATATGGCCAGCGCCAACCCCGATCTTCTCGCATCGGCTATTGCTGAAAAGGCGGAAACTCTCAAGACAATCACTGGGTTAAACTTCCATGTCCAAAGAATAACCGGCACTCACTTTTCTCTCACTGGGACACGACCAAGAGACAATGTCCCTGTGACGCTGGTCCTTGAAGCGAAAAATGTGAGAATGAATCCCTTTGGCGATGGGGTTCTTCGGGGAGAATTCTTTCTGGTATCAACGAAAGAGGGTGATGATTTGCCTGTTGCGCTTCACATGGACATATCGACCCCATACCAAATTAAGATGCCCGAGACATCGTATTTAAAACGTTTGGCTAGGATTCATGAAATTTCTCTGGATGAAGCGGATACTTTCGAATCAATTTTGGCCGGACTTCATGCGAATACAGGGTTGACGTTCAAAATACTTGATCGGTTCGATGAAGCGCTAGGTCCCGATTGCTATTTTTTCGAATCGACTGAGCAGACGCCGAGGCGTACAGTGGCATACCGGATTCCTGCTGGACTTGGTTATCAAGGTCACGTGTCGCGCGACTCTTCACGACATCCAGTCCTTCTTAGAGCCGAGACGGAAGGAGAAGCTCCGGTTTCCTTCGGAGATAGAAAGCCGCTGGACCTCTTGGATGCTCTGCGGATCCCCGAAATGCACGCGGATCAACCATTTATAAAGGATTTTTGCGTATCGCTTTCAAAACTGTTCGGTTTGAACTTTGTAATGGCGTCAGGCCGAGGAAAGCACTATGTATTTACAGCAACGACGGCGGACGCCAGGGTAATTAATCTTTTGGTTGAAATCCAAGTCTCTCGCGATGCCTTCGTAAAACAACGGATATTAAAGTCTTCCGCCGAACTCATAAAGATAATTGAACCTGCCACTGGAGCCACCGCGCTGGTCGATAGCGATTTGGCTAAATTGAACCGTGATCAAATCATTGCGTACCGCGACAAAATGGGGGTACCTTACTTCTCGCACAATGACCCTGCCGTTCAGGATGCGATGAAGAACATTGCACAACTCTTACGCCTGAGCGACGTCCGCATAGCCCAGCAAGATGCTCGGCATCCCGATCGAATTACCTTTGAAGGTACATCCACAGGAGGTCATCGGTCGCAAATAACTCTTGAGATCGAAAATGCGGTCGAAAATCCTTTTGCGAATGTCAATGTAGAACCTAGCTATTGGCTGCGCGTTCAAAATCCATCAGCGCCGCCTGCCACAATAAAGCGGGACATGGCTGGCTTATCGGAAGAGGAAATCATCGAACTTCGAACTAAGGCGGGCACCCGATCTCTGCCTGTAGACAGCGCACTTCTCAATGACGTCAAAGAACGATTAGCGAGATCACTCGGCACCGAGGCGGCCTTTGTAGATGTTCACCCCCAAAACCCAGATCGCTACCAATTCCGCCTACGTCCTCCCCAATCGACTGCCGATGGGGTGATCGTCGAAGTGGATGTGACGGAAACCGACAATCCATTTGACCGCGCTATTCATCCGAGGTCGACAAGAAAAATGATTCTGTATTTAGGGACTAGCGCAGACACACAACGCAAAGCAACCGACATGAACAGTATGTCTTGGGAAGATTCCCTCAAGTTAAAGGAAAGAATAGGCACACTTGCTTATCCACATGGGCATACGATTGTGATGGAAATCGGTCAAAAACTCGAGGGCACGACGGATCTCGTCTGGAAATACGAGAAAAGTGTGCCAATGCCGAACCGAAGCTCTCCAAATGCCGTGCGGTGCACTTTCACAGCCGAGAGACCGGATCACCAGACCGTTCGACTTTCGGTCGATGTTAAAGGATCGGGCTATGATGATGGACATTTGGCCGGCGCGAGAATCATGGAAGTAACCATTGGACAGGAGCCAACGGAAGACGTTTCGCACCTCAGATTATCTGCCACAAGGACTTCGTTAAGAAGGGAAGAGGCGCGAGCTTTGAGACGCTGGGCCGGGACACCGTTCCTGAAGCACGATAGCCAACCTATTCAAGAGGCGGAAAAGAATTTATCCTTGCTCTTTGGTCGTGCCGTTCATTATTCCCATAGCGTGGTTGGCGAACCAGAACGCTACGTGTTCGTATATTCGAACACCGACGGCCAGATGGGCGAAATCTACATGGACTTGGTTTCGGAAGGTAATATGCAGACGCTTCGCGAAGACACGTCTTACATATTGAATAAGGTCGTGGCTGGCGGACGCACAACAGAGATCCCAGCGCAACTCCAAAAACTCAACGAGCTATTGGAAGGGCCAGCGGATGAGCTGAGGCGCTTGCTCGGTGGCGATGCCGTCCATCCTGAATCTGAGATCGTAAGAGAAACCGCCAACAATCTGACTGCGCTATTTAATGAGAACAGATTCCTGGGTGATGAACGACTTAACTTCCAATTCGATTCTCATGAACCGGACACAAACAATTATGTATTCAGAGCTGATCGAGATGGAAGACCAACCGTTTTTATATCCCTTCAGATTCTGCGCAGGGGAAATCCATTTAACCAATTGATTGACGAGTACATGAGCTTGCGTCCGGTCTCCTTGAGATTCGGCGGTTCTCGCAATCTGCTTGATGCCGTCCACGAAATATATGCCAAACCCATGCATGATGATGACATACCTGTTCTTATTAAGAAGACTATTGATGAGTCTAAATATGCGACTGGCGAATCTGCTCTACCCGAACTCTCTATGCCCGTAATCCGCCGACCCTTTTACAAGCTGTTTCACGACGTCTTTGGTCTGAATATGAAGACAGCTTACTGGTGGGCTTATCATTTGGGTTTAGTCATTGAGGAATTTCGCCAATTCGGATGGATGGCGATAGACAAACAGTTGCTAAGCGCTGCCGGATTTGGCTGGGCGGCTGGAATTAACGCGACCTTCTCGTTACTACATTTAATCAAGCGGGGTAAACAGGACAGGGTTCAATACTGGAATCTGCCTCCCTGGGCTTCAACCCTTGTGCGGACCATTATCCGAGCGGCTTTGGCCATCATCGGTACAGGCATTTTTGTCGGAGCCCAATCGCTGGTCGGCAGCGTGATGCCGCAAGGGCCACCTTGGTTAAGCCACTACTTGATCCCGTTTGTTATTTCTCTTATTGCCCACACAACCTACGACTACCTCATCCGCAAAGCCCATCGAAACCACCAGCTGCGCTGGCTACCGAACCTAGGAAGCGAAGTGTCCGGCGCGAACGATGACCCGTCGGTTTTCTGGACACAAGGACAAGCTGTTTTTCACCTCTCCATTATTGAACACGCGTCAAATCCGAGCGATGTCGCGACAGCGATGGGAGCTATTACAGAATTAGCTATTGAATGGAAGAAACGAACCGGGCAATCCCTGCGTCCACCCGAGCCTATTGAAAACCTTTATCTTCGCCGGTATCGCGCAGAACAGGATCGCGAACGTCAGGGGACCATGCTCCGTCAGTGGATGCGCTGGAGTTACGATCTTACAATCGTTCAAGAATTGATTGACGAGGCCTTAAATGGATGGCGCGAAAATCCAATCCTTGCTGATCAAGCACTGGTCGGATTAATCATCGTCGTCAGAAGACAGATCATCCGCGAAGAGGACTTGCGCAGGTTCTCTGGCTTATTTTTACCCATTCTCTTGGGGGGTTCCGACCGATTAGTAGTGCATGTTCTCCGCCTAGTAGACGATCTATTATTGGAGCCTAGGCAAGCTGGCGTGACGACGAAGGTGTTGCATGGGGATAAGCGATGGAACGACCGGTTGGAAGAGTTGAAATTATCGCCCAATCCGACCCTCGCGGCCAAAGCCGAACAGGTTCTAGCATCGCTGAACGTGGGTCACAAGGTGGATGTCAGACAAGTTTTATCGCCTGATGCCCTAGATGCATGGATCGAACATCTAAGGGCTGACATACCTCCAGAGACCAGTTTAGGGGATCAGGAGATGCATCAATTAGCCGGAACGATTCGCCGGGCCCCAAGACCCCGGGACATGCTTCAGCAATTTTTGTCGAGAGGCGCCAGGATCATCTTTGTCAATCGGACAGTCCCGATTGCCCCACGAGCTATGACGGAAATCTTCGATGACATTGAATTTCTCACAAAGAAAAACAAGATACCTCAGCTAGCTTTAGCCCTTCCTGCAAATCGTGAGGATGATTTCCTTCGATTCCTTCGAGGTGAAGATGATCCCAAATTCCAACCAGTTTTAGCCCAAGCCACGGGTTTGATTATGCTGGAGGACAAACCTGAGGAACTAGAACATGCTTTGGGTCTTGTGCGCTCCGCTCTCCGGAGGTTAATAAAATTGGGAATAAAGCCCGTTCTGTTTGGAGCCGATCCCGATCTTTTGGAAGAGGCAGCCAGGCGTGTGGAAATCGGACGGCTATTTGAGGCGTCCGTATCCGGTGGACGCATGATCGTGTTTGCGCCGATGCTCCCCCGCGTGTTTACCCGTAATCATCTTGTTTCAGAATCAGGGGTCGAGCAACCTTCACATGCATTGTTGCTGGCTCAAAGACTCTCGAATGAACGCGGGATTAAAGGTGTCGTGGTCTCAATCCTTGAGGAATCGGCGGAATCATGGCGGTCTCAGGCACGCGACTGGGGCCTTCACAATCTGAACAAATTCCTCGAGGAATATCCCGTCCGTTGGGAATTCGGGCTTCAGCCTTCAGAGACCGTTTTATCGAAACTTAGATTCTTTAATGCCTATAAGGATCAATACAATGCCTGGGATGGAATTATTTTTCGAGCGACGCGTGACCCGGGAGAAGGCTCGGGCAATAAAGAAGATCTCCCAACGGAGCCCGAAACGGTTGAGCCACACTTTCCGACTCCGGTTATATCGGGAGTAAGCATGAGTTATTCCGAGGTTCGAAGTTTGCTGGCAGGCACAATAAGCACAGGATGGTCATGGGTGACTGCAGTGACAGAAGCTACCGGCGCTACGATAGAGGAATTCGTAAACCATCAATTGACATCTATGAATACTCATCCAAAATTTCATGTGGATCAAAGAGTTCTCCGTGGGGCATGACATGAGCCCCTTCTACGTCGCCAGCTCCGAGACGCGTTCAAGAACAGCCGGATTGTCGTTCCGCCAGTTATTAATGTCGGGCCCCAGCTGATACCCCCTCGGTTCACATGCCTCATTCAACTTGAGCATAAAATATGAGTCTTTAGGCCAAGATCAAAACAAGTCGCAAAGACGACCCGTAATCACCTTGAGCTTTATTTTCGAATATATTTCGGCCATTCAATTTCATCTCCCATCAAAAACGACGCTATTTTTCCATAGAGGTCGCTCAAATCTTGGGGGAAATTTACCGTCTCAAGAATGAATAAAAATCGCGTTTTTCTATCTAAGTATATGAAGGGCAATGAACTTTCTGAGAAGCTTGAAGGATTTTATCCTGGGTTCCGTCTTTCTGGCGGCTGCCGGAATGGCCTTGTATTACGTTGTGTGCGCTGTCTACCATGCCCCCTCCGAGCGCTGGTCAGAATGGCTGTTCCAACTTCCGGCACATTTGCCTCGACACTGCCTTCAGACGTTTTATGCATTGGCCGGATATTATTGGGTGGCCCCTTGGGCCTTCTTAGCGTCGATCTTTACTGACTCCAAAGAGATCAAAAGTATTCATAGCCGCGTCTTTGGAATTGTCACCACTAGCCTTGGGGTTTGGTTTTACCTTTCACACTTCCAAGCGCATTTCTACCACGCCGCTTTGCGCAACCCAGGCGTACAGGAAATGGGGCGGCTTCTTGTGACGGCGATTGGATTTACGTTCCCCATCACCTGTGTCGGCACATGGATTAGCGGGGCCGCTTGGTATTTGGGTTGGGGACGGCTGGACGCGATGGAAGCGGAGATCACAAAACAAGTCCGTTGGGACCGTAAAGTGAAACACGTCAAGTATCTTACGAAAGCGGCCAAAAAGGGATTGACCTATATCGGCTTTGAAGTGACGAAGCGAGAACCCGCCTACCTGAGCGCCCAGGAACGCAATGGACACATCCATGTCGTAGGTGCGACCGGATCAGGCAAGACCCGCTCGGTCCTTCTGCCCATGATCTTGCAGGATATCCATGCCGGGCGCGGCGTCATCTTTGTGGACGCCAAAGGCAGCAAAGAAAACGCTCAAATCGTCTATGACATGGCTTGCCAGGCCGGGCGCGAAGAGGACTATCTTTTCTTCTCGCTCACCCAGGTGAACGCTTCAAACACCTATAACCCCTTGGAAAACGGGGACGCCAGCCAACTCAAAGACCGCATCATGGCCGTCATTGAATGGTCGGAAGTCCACTATAAGCGGGCCTGTGAACATGCTTTGCAATGCTTATTCATGGACCTGGATCGGTTAGGGGAGCGCGTCACGCTGGCCGACTTGCATCAACTCATCAAAGATCGGCCGGAAAAGCTGCGTACCTTTAGCGCCCTGCAAGCCTCAGACTTTCAAGACATCATCACCTTGCAGCGCGAGCTGGGGCTCATGGTGAATACAGAGTTTGGGAAACTCTTATCTGCCAAGAGCGGCGAAATTAACCTCTTGGAAGCCTATCGGAAGAGAAAAATCGTCTATTTCTCACTCGACACCCAGAGCTACCAAGAAACTGCCATGCGCTTAGGTCGGGTCATTACCCAGGACATCAACTATTTGAGTGGTGTCGTGGCCTCTCGGTTTAGCGGGAAAGAGAAGCAGCCGACGGCAATCTACATTGACGAATACCAAGCTTTTGGGACACGCGGCTTCCTCAATGCTTTGGCTCGCGGCCGCGACAGCGACTTTTGGATTACGATTGCCCATCAATCCCTGGGCGATTTAAAAGCCATCGATCCCTCCTATTGCCAACAGGTAATCGACAACACCAATACAAAAATATTTTTGCGGGTGAATGACCCCGAAACGGCGCAAGCCTTTAGCGACTCTGTGGGGACGGTCAAACGTATCGAAACCACCCGGCAGATTCTCTTATCCGGG
>Ga0207053_10244_pt1 | contig 14375 bp, 18 predicted proteins | sample Alteio_BWMinCont_59_FD_153290 | JGI IMG/M metagenome (GOLD analysis project Ga0207053, IMG submission 153290) | Enriched cells from forest soil in Barre Woods Harvard Forest LTER site, Petersham, Massachusetts, United States -... | ecosystem: Environmental > Terrestrial > Soil > Temperate forest >...
GCTCCGGGAAGATAAGCCGATTGGGATATGGCTTCCGTCCATGCGAGGAGATAGGCCGATTGCTCGGGGAGGAGGCGACCGCCTTCTTCCTGGTCGAGAAAGAGGATGGTGTGGGCAGGGAACTGCTCGCGCTGGGCGGCGGCTATGGCTGCGCCTGCGTCTTTTTGGCCCAGGGTTGCGGGTTTGATTCCGGATCTTTGGGCTTTGCGGATCTCGGCGTCGAGGCGGCCGTTGAAAAGGACGAGGAAACCGAAGTTGTTGAGGAGAATAACCCTGCGCTTGCCGATCCATGTGTTTTGACGCTCGCCGGGCGGGTTGTTGAGCCAATAGCCGGTGAAGGCGAAGTGCTGGCGCAGGGTGGGTAGCGCAGCGTCGCCGGGGTAGTCATTGAGGTCGAAGCCGAGGCTGGGGGGTGCGTTGTTTCCGGTAGGCGGGGCAGGAGTGTTTTGCTGCGCCGCAGCGATGGTAGTGAGAGCGAGGGCGAGAATCGTTGCAAACAGGCGCATTCGGGAGATCACCGAACTTCAGAAGTGTCTTAAGGGGAAGATTACACAAGACCTGTGCTAACTTGCTTTTACCTGAATTTTTAAGGAGCCCCGCGATGGCGCTGACAGCAGTGGACCCACGGTATCCGATCGGGAAGTTTGAGAAGCCGGAGATGATTACCCCAGATGACCGGCTGAACGCGATTGCGACGCTGGCTGAGCTGCCGGAGCAATTGCGGAATGCGGTGGATGGGCTGGATACGGGGGAGTTGAATACGCCCTATCGCGATGGGGGATGGACGGTGCGTCAGTTGGTGCATCATATTGCGGACAGCCATATGAATGCCTTTATACGGGTGCGGCTGGCTTTGACAGAGGACTGGCCGACGATCAAACCCTATGACGAAAAGGCATGGGCAACGCTGCATGACTCGCTGGCGCCGATGGAGTGGTCGCTGGAGATTATCGAAAGCCTGCATGCGCGGTGGGTGATGCTGCTGCAATCGCTGGACGATCAGCAGTGGCAGCGAGGATTTCGGCATCCTGAGAATGGGCCGACGACGATTGAGGTTGCTACTTTGGCGTATGCGTGGCACTCGCGCCATCATGTAGCGCATGTGACACACCTTCGCGCGAAAGAAGGCTGGTAGTGAGATCGCCGGAGATTCGGATGGGGCGCGATCGCAAGGGGGCTGCCGCTTTGTCCGGTCTGGTGCGAGGAATTTCCGGGGTTCTTCTTCTTGTGATGTGTGCCGGGCTGGCCCAGGCGCAGACGCAGGCGGGATCCGGCAGCGCGCCGACCGATGAACAGCAAATGGAACTCGCAAGGAAACTGCTTGCACAGCAATATGCCTGGGATCAGGGCGCGACCAGCGGTGTAACGAGGCTTGTCTTCAAGGAAAGGGAGCGTAAGAAGACGGATCAGGGGACGGTGATTACGTATGACGTTTCGGCTCCGGGATTGCCGACAGATCTGCACTACACGTTGATGGGATGGCCTCTCAACCGTGGCGTTGAGGCGATTCGCGGCGGCATTACACTGACGGCCGACGGGAGACTTACCTGTACCGGGAAGACGCCTGCTGATTGTAAGCCGGACGCCGAGCCGATCATCAGCTTTTCTGTGCAGGCTGCGAGGGGAGAGCCGAAGCGCTTTGTCCTTATCTCGGATGATAAAAAAGCGAAGTCGCTGGGCACGATTGTCGCCTTTCCGATTATTGGCAAGGATGCGGGCTGTTCGCTGGAGGTGTTGCTGGGAACCCCGGATGGCCAGATTGTGATGGTTAAGGGAAGCGGCTTCGCCCCGAATACCAGTGTCCCGATATCGTCGGACTCGGCTGGGGAAGTGGTGAATGGAGTATGGAAGATCGATGAGAAGGGCAACCTGATGTCGTCGGTGTTTCCGCAGGTAAGAGGGAAGACCTCTGGAGAGACGACGATTGTGGTGAAAGCTCCTGGGTGCTCGCCGAAGGTCACCTTTCGTTGGGGCAAGGATTCGTATCACGCTGAGTGAAGTTGTCTCTGAAGGCGCGGTTGTGAGATTGAGCGCACGGGCCGAAGCTGAGTTGTGTTAGCGTTCGGCTATGTCGTCACGAGTGAGTCTGGAGGAGCCTGCGCAGACAGTGGAGGCTGTCTCCACTGCGCTTGAGGCGTTTCTGGCGGAGCATCCACGGGCTGTTGTGCTGGAAGATGGCAAGGTGATCTTCGACATGCGCGTGGCGAAGTACTCACTGGCTACGGAGCATGGGCGGTGCACGCTGCATGTGTGGAGCGAAGACCGCAACCTGGTGCGGCGAGTGATTGGAACGACGGTCAGGAATGGCGTTCTAAAGCTGAGTACGCATCGTTTTGGACAGGCGAAGCCGCAGACTCTGGAGTTGGTGGCTGACAAGGACAGGCGGACCCCCTCGACGCGTGAGGCTACGCGGGTGAAGTATCTGCGCGTTTTGGAGCGGGTGCTGGCGCGACGTTTTCCTGAGTGGAAGCCGGATGGATTTCGTACGGCAATGGATCTTGAGAAGAGTTTTGGCCCGGCGTATGCGCGTGGATCGATGGTGCAGGGTCAGAAGGCGTGGGCGGTGATTGCGGTCAATGAGGAGGAGACGCAGGGTACGGTCGATGGGGTTCTGACGCTGGGGGTACTTTGGTTGCATCACTGTCGCGAGTCGGGCGATGGGCGCAGGGTGTATCAGGGATTGAAGCTGGTGGTGCCCCGAGGGATGGCGATGCTTACGCTGTCGCGGATGGCGTGGATGAACGAGAACGTGGCGCGGTGGGAGCTTTGGGAACTGGATCAGGCGAGCGAGGAACTGGAGCAGAGAGATGCGGCAGATCATGGCAATCTGGCTACGAAGCTGCTACACGCGCCGAACCAGTCTGCTGCGCGGGAACGGTTTGGAGAGTCTGCCGCCAGGGTGATGGCGCTTGTTCCGGAGGCGATGCGCGAGGTGGTGGAGCAGCGGATTCGCAGTGGAACGGAACTGGCGTTTCTGCTGCATGGCCTGGAATTCGCGCGGGTGCGGATGGGGTATGCGGGGAGCTCGTTCAACAGCCTGCAGAAGATCACGTTTGGGGCCGGGGCGAATGAGACTCTGCTGACGGATGAGAATGAAGGAGAGTTGCGGGAGTTGGTGACGCGACTGTTTGAGCGGCGGGCTGCGAGTGGGGATAAGCGCGATCCGCTCTATCGGATGCAGCCGGAGCGATGGCTTGAGAGCATGCTTCGTCGGGATGTGGAGCCGTTGGATGTGCGATTGAGTCAGGGGCACGTTTATACGCAGGTGCCTGCGTTTGCGGCGGGAGATCGAGGGATGCTCGATCTGCTGGGTGTGACCAGTGATGGACGGCTGGCGGTGATTGAGCTAAAGGCAGATGAGGATCTGCACCTGGCGCTGCAGGGGTTGGATTATTGGGTGCGGGTGCGGTGGCATCATCTGCAAAATCCTGATCAGATGAGTGGGCTGGGTGAGTTTCAGCGACACGGATATTTTGGTGGGGTTTGGCTGGCGAAGGAGCCGCCTCGGCTTTACCTGGTGGCTCCGGCATTGCGGGTTCATCCAGCGACTGAGGTGGTGTTGCGGTATCTGTCACCTCGTGTGGAATGGGTGCTGGTCGCGCTGGATGAGAGGTGGAGGACGAAGGTGAAGGTAGTTTGGCGAAAGAGGAGTGAAGGGCTGTGACTATGCGGATGATAGGTACTTTGCTGGCTGTAGTTGTGCTGTCGGTTCATGGGAGCTCTCAAGCGGATGCAACGAAGTGGAAGTTGACGTGGAGTGATGAGTTCAATGCTGCGGATGGAACGTCGCCTGATCCGGCGAAGTGGAACTTTGATCTTGGTGGTAAAGGCTGGGGGAATAAGGAGCTGGAGAGTTATACCTCGAGGCCTGTGAATGTGCAGCAGAAGGGTGGGAATCTTGTCATCACTGCTGTGAAGGAGGATTACACGGGGAAGGATGGGGTTGCGCGGCCTTATACTTCTGCGCGGATCAAGACGAAGGGATTGTTCTCGCAGGCTTATGGGCGGGTTGAGGCTCGGATGCAGCTTCCGCTGGGGAAGGGAATCTGGCCTGCGTTCTGGATGCTTGGTGATGATATTGGAACAGCGGGTTGGCCGAAGGCTGGCGAGATCGACATCATGGAGAACATCGGCGAGGCTGGAAGGGTCTACAGCACGCTTCATGGTCCTGAATACAGTGGCGGGAAAGGTATTTCAGCTAAGTATGATTTGCCTGCTGGCGAGGTTGTGAATACTGGCTTTCATGTCTATGCGGTTGAGTGGTCGCCGAACAGGATCAGGTTTTATTTTGATGACAAGTTGATTGCGGAGCGAACTCCGGCGGATCTTCCTGAGGGAGCGAAGTGGGTTTATGACCATCCGTTTTTTGTGATTTTGAATGTTGCGGTGGGTGGAGCGTGGCCGGGAAATCCGGATGAGACGACGGCGTTTCCGCAGAAGATGCTGGTGGATTATGTGCGGGTGTATGAGCCGGTTCAGAAGAGTCAGTCGCAGTAGGCGGCTGAGGTGAGCATTGAATCGTCGGGTTCGAGTGGTAGCGTCTCGGCTTCGCGGTTGAGGGACTGGGATTCGAAGAAGCGCTCGATGGCGTCGAGGACGGCTGGGCCGTTTTTGGATTCGAAGATTTGCTTGCGTAGTGCACCGCCGCCGGGTACGCCGTGGGTGAACCAGCTGGCGAACTGCTTCATCTTGCCGACGCAGTCGCGGTGGCGCTGGTCGCGGGCGATCTGGCCGGCGGCTTCGATGGCGGCGGCTCGGGCGGCTTCGGCGGCCTCTTCGAGGGCGATCTCGTCGACCAGCATCTGGAAGTAGGTGCGGATCATGCGGTAGCGGTCGTCGTTGGTGGGGTGGTCGTAGGTGCCGACGCCGGTGGCCTCTTTGGAGGCGGTGTACTGGGCGATCTGGCGGAAGATCCATGGATTCGCGGGAGCGGTGCGGCCGATCATGACGGCGTCGCAGTGGGTGGCGTCGACCATGGCGGCGGCGTCTTCGGGGGTGCGGATGTCTCCATTACCGATGACCGGGATGTTTACGGCGTCCTTGACGGCGGCGATGTACTCCCAGCGGGCCTGGCCGGTGTAGCCGTCTTCGCGGGTGCGGGCGTGGAGGGCGCAGGCGTTGAGGCCGCAGTCTTCGGCCATCTTCGCGAGGTCGACGCAGACGATGTGCTTGTCGTTCCAGCCCATGCGGAACTTTACGGTGAAAGGGATGGTGACCGCGCTGCGGATGGCCTTGAAGATGCGCTCGATCTGCGGGAGATCGCGCAGGAGGCCGGAGCCACCGTTGCAGGCGACGACGCGCTTGGCGGGGCAGCCGAGGTTGAGGTCTACGAGGTCGAAGCCTGCGTCCTGAACGATGCGGGCAGAGTCGGCGAGGGTATCGGGGTTGGAGCCGAAGAGCTGGGCGGAGATGGGGTGCTCGTCGTCGTAGTAGGTGAGGTAGCGCTTGCGCTTGGTCTCGCGCATGCGGGAGAGACCGTCGGCGGAGGTGAACTCCGTCATGATGAGGCCGCAGCCGGATTGCTGATTGGATTGCGTGGTCTCGACGTTGGTGCTGGTGGATTCAGTTGTGAACTGGCTGGCGTTTTTGATGAAGCGGCGGAAGACGGTGTCGGTGACGCCAGCCATGGGTGCGAGGACGGTGGCGGGGGCGATTTCGACGTTGCCTATGGTGAAGCTGGCAGGGACGCGGGTGTGCTCGGGCATGGCATGCTCGGCGGGCGAGTCCCAGCGTTTCTGCTCCAGTGTGTAGCGCTTCTTCATAGGTCCTGATGGGTCTTCCGTTAGATGAAATCTACATGCAAAAGGCCTCCGTTTTTGGCGGAGGCCTTTTGTGGGTTTGTTTCCGCTTACTTTGTTGCGGCCTCGGCCTTGCCTGCGTCCGACTTGGCGAACTTGCGGCGGAAGCGCTCGACGCGTCCTGCGGTGTCGATCAGCTTCTGCTTGCCGGTGAAGAACGGGTGGCAGGCGGAGCAGATTTCGAGGACGATGTCGCCCTTGTGCGTGGAGCGGGTCTCAAAGTGATTGCCGCAGGCGCACTTGATGGTGGTGACGGTGTAGTTTGGGTGAATTCCTTCTTTTGGCATGGTCGATCGATCCTTTGTCAGTAGCCTCTTTGGCTCCTGGATTATTTGCCTGTGGGCTCGCGGATCGCTTGCAACGGTGCGGTCACGTCACATCGAGGTGCCTGTCGCGGCGCCTTTACGGCAGTTCTTTTAGTTTAGCAGCTTGGGATTGGATTCGGTTATGGTTCACAGGATTCACGGTGCCCCCTCCCCCTCCCATCGGGGGTATTTTGGGGATAAGTGCAATTATAGCAATGGTTTAGAGGCAGGATGCGTCTGCAAGATATAAGAAACAAAAGGCTTAGCTGCAAAATATTCTAACTAAAAGGGTTATGTCTTAAATTATCTTTGGCTCATTTTTGAAGCTGACTTAATTGTAGCGGAATGAGTAGAACTCCTTTGCAAAGGTATGTTGCTGATTTATCGGTGGTTATTGGCTTTTTGACTTGACATGTATTTTCTCTGGATTTTGGATGGTTGGGCTAAACGTATGATGTTGTGCGGGTTGTATCGATGAAGATATCGACGACTGCGAGACGCCTGTCTTAAGCTTCTGATTATGCGATTCCCGTTTCTTCAAAAGTTAGCTGTTGTGTTCCTGTTTACGAATTTTGTGGCACAGCTCCGTGCGGAGGTTCGGCCGGAGTGGACCGCTCCGTTAGCACCGTTTCGAATTGCAGATAACCTCTACTACGTGGGCAGCAAGGATTTAGCGGCGTACCTGATGACTACGCCTGCGGGAAACATCCTGATCAATGCCAATCTGCCATCTTCCCCTGCGCAGATTCGGGCGAGCGTGGAAAAACTCGGGTTCCGCTGGAAGGACACTAAGATCCTGCTGATAGGCCAGGCGCATTTTGACCATGCTGGAGGCAGTGCTGAGATTCTGCGCGAGACTCATGCGCAGTTCATGGTGATGGAGTACGACGCCGGTGTGGCGGAGTCGGGAGGGAAGACGGACTTTCTTCATGCATCGGGTTCGCTGGAAGAGTATCCGCCAGCGCATGTCGACCGTGTGTTGCATGATGGCGACACAGTAATGCTGGGTGGAACGACTTTGACGGCTCATCGCACGGGAGGCCATACCCGCGGATGCACAACGTGGACGATGCAGGCGCATCTTCCGAAGGAGCCGGCGGGAACGCTCCGCAAGGTGGTTATCGTGGGTGGCTACACGCTGTGGTCGGACTTTCAGCTTGTGGATCGTCCGGGTCATCCGGAATCTTATCCGGGTATTGCTGACGATTTTCGTCGGACCTTTGCGGTTTATAAGGCGCTGCCGGTAGACATTTTTCTGGGTGATCATGGCATGCATTTTGGGCTCTCGGAGAAGCTTGCGCGGATGCCTGGCGAGGGGGATGAGGTGTGGGTGGATCCTCAGGGTTATCGTGCCGCGATCGAAGAAGGCGAGCGTGCGTTTGAAAAACAGCTGGCGGAGCAGCAGGCAGGGAAATAGGACAGGGCGGGCAGAGGCTGGTCGGCAACAGCAAAGACGAAATACAGGGATGCTTACTGAGTTCAGGATGATGGCTGACAAGTAAAGCGACGCCGGTTTCAACAGGGAAGGAGGGAATTCAACAGGGCGTTTTGGCGAGATGGTATGGCTGCGCCGGGTGGAGGCTGCGATACTGACTATGCGATGGATGATGTTTGCTTAATTTGTGGTGGGTCTGGACTGCGAGTGGTGCAGCAGGAGGGTCGGCAGTTTGCCCAGGATTGCGTTTGTCGCGTAGCTCGGCGGACGACGCGGATGCTCGAACGGGCTCAGATTCCACGGCGGTATGAGCATTGTTCGCTTGAGAGCTATGAGACCGACTTTCCTTCTTCGCATCGGACGCTGGGTGTGGCGCATCTGAGGGCTCGAAAGTTTGTCGAGGGGTATCCGGTGGAGACGGCAGGAACTGGATTGCTGATTACGGGATCGATTGGGGTGGGGAAGACGCATCTGGCGGTGGGAATTCTGCAGGCGCTGGTTTCGGAGCGCGGGGCGACGGGCTTGTTTTATGACTATCGTGATCTGCTGAAACAGGTGCAGAACAGCTATAACACCACAGTTCGGGAGACGGAGCTGGAGGTGCTAAGGCCTGTGTTTGAGGCCGAGGTGCTGGTACTGGACGAGCTGGGTGCTTCGAAGCCTACGGACTGGGTGTGGGATACGGTCGCGCACATTTTGAATACTCGGTATAACGACCGACGGACGACGATTATTACGACAAACTATGCGAATGCAGGGCCGCTGGGGACGGAATCCGGACCGCGTAGTTTTGTTCGGGAAGAGACGCTGGGCGACAGGATCGGCGAACGGATGCGGTCGCGGTTGCAGGAGATGTGCGTTGTGGTGGAGATGCAGGGTGAGGATTTTCGGCAGAAGGTGAAACGGGCGAGCTTTGGGTAATTTCTGAAGTAGAAAAGGGGTTTCTCCCTCTGCCGTTCATGATGAGGCCGGGACTAGACGACGGTGGCCAGAAGGACGATTCCGGCGGTCAGCAGAGCGATGCGGTAGGCGTAATCGGCTGCTTTAGGGGACGCCGGCGTATGACTCTGGGGCGTGACGTACGGATTCTGGATCCCTAATGGGAGTGCTGACAGCGGTGATTTGTCGCTCTGGTTTTTGTATTGTGGGTCCATGTCAGCTTCTCCTTTCTAAAGAGTCGATGTCTGGTTAACGCGATCATGCGCCTAATAGTTCTTGTCTGGTGATAAAAATCCTGCAAAGTTATGACCGAAGTACTTTTGCTGATTCCCAGGGGATACGCAATTTTGATGCGGGGAAGAACGCAGAAGTCGCGGGATAGAGGTATAAAATTTCGGCTTATGAGCGATATAGAACGGGCAAATGGGGCTTCGGGGAAGAAAACCGGGGGTGAGGTGGGGATCTTTGCGGCGAAACGACCTGATGAGGGAAGCGGAATGCCAGTGAAAGCCTGGGCTGTGGCCGGGTTGGTGATGCTGGTGGTCTTTGCCGCGTTTGCGTTTATGGGCCGGAGGAAACCGGCGGCTGCGCCGAATACGATTCTGCCGCTGGCGGCGTATGCGCCGAGTTTGCCGCTGTCGCAGCTGGCGATGAGTGAATCGACGAGTCTTTCGGGTGGGAAATCGACGTTTGTCGATGGGCATATTCAAAATACGGGGACTCAGACGGTTTCGGGCGTGACGGTGCAGGTGGTGTTTCATAACGATGAGGCCATGCCGCCGCAGATGGAGACGGTGCCTCTGTCGCTGATTCGGACGCGGGAGCCTTATATCGATACGCAGATGGTGAGTGCGGCTCCGCTAAAACCGGGGGATGACAGGGAGTTTCGGCTGATCTTTGAGGCGATTCCCGGGAACTGGAATATGCAGATGCCGGAGGTTCATGTGGTCGGGGTGGAGACGAAGTAACGGTTGGGTGGAATCAGGAACGTGCAACAGCAGTCGAAATAACGGATTGCAGGGAAGAAGAGGTGGGCGGATAGCAGTTTGGGGGGCAGATTTGAGGATGAGCGGGAACGGCAATAGTTACCGGGTGGCTGGAAGATTTTGCGTGAGAAAATCCTAATCGGAGTTTTGTTCCGCAACGCGATTTACCCAGTAAATCCTTTACTTTCATCGCAAGTAAGCTGTTTTTGAGTTTGGCATGGCACTTGCTCTTAGGGAATGCGTGATGACGTCTGAATGAACGGACGCATTGTGTACCTAAGGAGCGAAGAATCCATGATGAACAAAGCTGGAAATACTTTCGGTCTCTCAGTATTAGTGTTAGGCAGCGCATTGGGCGTAACTGCATTAGCCCAGTCCAGTACGCCGGCAACGGATCCTGCGGCAGCGACTACCCCGGCTCCGGCCCCTAAAGCGAATGTGGATGACAGCTCGACCTATGCGACGGGTAAGCCGCTGGAGATGCAGTCGAAGGAAGGCTTCTGGGGCAAGATGAATCCGCTGGCTCGCAAGAAGTGGGTACACAGGCAGGTTGATCCGATCAAGGATCGGACGAACGAGCTGGACCAGTTGCAGGCCAAGAACGCGAATGATATTCGGGATGTGGATTCGCGGGCGACAGCTGGAATCAATAAGGCAATGATGGCGGCGAACACTGCCGATCAGCACGCGGTAGATGCCGGCAATCGCGCGAATGCAGCTCAGAGCACAGCTTCGAATGCAAGCACAAGAACGGATGCGCTGCACTCGACAGTAAGCAACCTGGATCAGTACCAGACGATATCGGCGACCGCGGTTCCTTTTGTGGCGGGTCGCACGACGCTTGGACCGAAGGCAAAGGCTGAGCTGGACGATGTTGCGCAGAAGCTTGAGGGTCAGAAAGGCTACATCGTCGAAGTGCAGGGTTTTAGCCGCTCTGGCGTGCAGACCTCGCAGGCGATGGCAGATGCAGTCGTTCGCTACCTCGTAGTCGAACATCAGGTACCGGTGTTCCGGATTTATCGTACGGGGCTTGGAAGAAACACAGCGACGGCGGTTGACGGCGTGAAGCCGGTGACGAATGGTGTTCAGGTCACACTGCTGCATAACAGTCTGGCAACGATGGATGGAAATTCGGCGTCCAACAGTGTACCGGCCCCCCCAAAGACCTCCCAGAGCACGGGAGTGAGTGCACCACCCGAGGCGAATCAGTAGCCCTCCCCCTAAGGGCGGTTTGGAGCTGTACCTCTGAACCGCCCGCAAGTTTGCCGAGATAGCGACTCAGAGCGCACTCGCAAAAACCTCTCCTAACCAGAGAGAACCAAGGCAGATTGGCCCCTCATTGAGGGGCCGTTTTTTTTTAACCTGTCGCAGCTTCGGATTTTCTCGAAAAATGGGCTGTAGACGTGGTTTTTTGATGGACAGCGGGTGGTGAATTGCGTGGTAAACGTGGTTTGCGTTTAGCGCGGTTTTACGGCTTCGTGGATGGCAAGCAGCTGTTCGAGGGTGGCTTTGAGATGGTTGAGGTGGAGGGCGTTGGCGCCGTCGGATTTGGCGTGGGCGGGGTCGTCGTGGACCTCGAGGAAGATGCCGTCGATGCCTGCGGCTACGGCTGCTCGGGCGAGGACGGGGATGAACTCGGGTTGGCCGCCGGAGACTCCGTTGCCTGCGGAGGGGGTCTGGACAGAGTGGGTGCCATCAAAGATGACGGGGGCGAAGCTGCGCATGATGGGTAGTGAGCGCATGTCGACGACCAGGTTGTTGTAGCCGAAGCTGGCTCCGCGCTCGGTGAGGGAGACGCGGGGGTTTCCGCTGTCGCGGACCTTTTCGACGGCGTGGCGCATGTCGTTGGGGGCGACAAACTGGCCTTTTTTGACGTTGATGGCCTTGCCTGTTTCGGCTGCCGCGATGAGGAGGTCGGTCTGGCGGCAGAGGAAGGCCGGGATCTGGAGGACGTCGACGGCTTCACCTACAGGGGCGCAATCCTGGGGGGTGTGGACGTCGGTGAGGACGGGGAGATGGTTGCTCTCGGCTATGGCGCGTAGGATGCGACAGCCTTCGACGAGGCCGGGGCCGCGGAAGCTGCGGATGGAGGTGCGGTTGGCTTTGTCATAGCTGGCTTTGAAGATGTAGGGGACGCCGAGGTCGGAGGTGATGCGCTGGATGGCGTCTGCCATGGTGCGGGCGTGCTGCTCGGACTCGATGACGCAGGGGCCGGCGATAAGGAAGAGTTGGCCGTGGCCTACGGGGACGTTGCCGATGTCGAATGGATTAGTCACATATTTATTTGATCATAGTGACGAAAGACATGGACGGGGCCTGCCTATTGGTTGTAGATACATCTATATGGTTGCAGATGCAACTAATGGGAGGTTTCTGATGATGCTTCTTAGTCTTTCCGCTCTTGTGGTTGGTGCTGGGTTGCAGATGCAGCCACAGGCTACGGCTGCTCCCTCTCCTATGCCTGTGAAGGTGACTCAGGTGATGGCAGTACTTACGGTGAAGCCGGGGATTGCGCGACCGGATGTGATGAAGGTGATGCCGGAGGAGGTGCGCGAGACGGTGCTGGTGTATCTGGATGGAAAGATCGACCAGTGGTATGCGAAGGGCGATGGGAAGGGAGTCGTGTTTTTTCTGCGGTGTACGACGGTGGAGGAAGCGAAGGCGATAATGGAAGCTTTGCCGCTGCACAAAGCTGGTTACGTCGATATGGAATACATCCCCGTAGGACCTTTGGCGCCGCTGCGGCTTCTGATACAGCAGGCAAAAACGAGCGGTGAAGGTTCGGACTAGCAGGAGAGGCATGGCAAAGACGATGCGATCAGATGCAATTACCGGACAGGGGCCTACGTGCGCGTTGGCCTCTACGAGGCGTATGGCGCGGCTGCTGACGCAGTTGTACGACAGCTACCTGAGCGACTATGGGGTGGAGGCAGCACAGTATGCGTTGATGATGATGGTGGATGCTGCTGAGGACAAAGGGCAGGCACCGCTGGGAAGGGCACTGGGCATGGATAAGACGACCTTGTCGCGGAACCTGCGGGTGTTACGCGCGAGGGGATGGGTGGAGTCTGTGACTGGAAAAGATGCGAGGCAACGGAGTATTGCACTGACGAGCGAGGGCCGTTCGCTGCTTATAAGAGCGCGGTCCGGGTGGAAGAAGGCTCAGGCGGGGTTTCGCGCGGGGATGAACGATAGGGAGTGGGCAGAGATGTGGTCGAGCCTGAGTGCGATGACGCATGCCGTGGAGATAGCTGCTGAGAAGAAAGGCCGTTGAAGGAGGGTGAGCGAACGTCGGCTTGCTGGCCTGGCCTGGCTTTGCTTGCTTGTGGAAGTCAGGAGACACCATACTTGCTGGTATGGATGCTGAGCGTGCACGGGCTTTTCTGTTGACGTTGCCTTATGTTGTCGAGACTGGAAGCGAGACCAGGCGATGGGGCGACAAGCTCGTCTTTCGGGTGGGTGCGGAGGAGAGCGGCGGGAAGATGTTTGCCCAGTTTGATTTCGAGGAGGACGGGAGAGTTGTTTTGTCGTTTGCTGCCGGGCCTGATGGATTTCGCGAGCTGCAGGAAAGAGATGGAGTTGTGCCTGCGCCTTATCGGGCACGCATCTTCTGGGTTGCGTTGGAGGGCTGGAACTGGTTTGGTCGCGCGGAACTGGAAGAGTTGCTGAGGCGAGCCCATGCGCTGACTTATGCGAAGCTGCCGAAGCGAGTGCGGGATTTGATCGGTTCGGGTGGTTAGAGGTCTAACTGCCAGTTCTGTCCGATGAGGTTTTTGCCGAAGCTATTGTGGTGATCTTCGCTGACGAGCCTGTAGCCTTCGTTCTGGTAGATGTGGCGGGCGGCATCGAGAACGCTGTTCGTCCAGAGGGTGATGCGACGATAGCCCGCGTTTCGTGCGAATTGGGTACACTCGCGGACGAGGTTGCTACCAAGCCCGAGGCCGCGCGCGGAGGGTTCGACGAGGAGAAGGCGCAGGCGGGCGGTGGTGCGTGATTTTCTGTCTTTGACGAGGAAGATGCAGCCGAGGCGCTCGTTGTTGCGGTCGGCGATCCAGCAGCGCTCGCGGGTGGGGTCGAGCCTGTCGATGAAGTCGGCAGTGATGCGGGCTACGAGGGCTTCAAAGCGCTCGTCCCAGCCATACTCCTGAGCGTAGAGAAGGCCGTGGCGTTCAATGACCCAACCCATATCTCCGGGACGGTGTTGGCGAAGGATAAAGGGTTGACCGGGCGCGGGTGTGGGATCGAGGATGGCCTCGATCGTAGCCATGGAGGCAACGAGGCTGGCCTGTTGGCTGGGCGTGAGGGGAAGGAGCATCTGCTCGACCTGTTGGCTGGAGCGTCGATTGAGGGTGGCGAACTCTTTTTGGCCGGTTTTGGTGAGGAAGAGATGGGATTGTCTTGCATCTCTGGGCGAGGTCTTGCGACTGATGAGTTTGCGGTCGGCGAAGGTGCGGAGGATTCGGCTGAGATAACCGAGGTCGAGTGTGATGGCGGCGGCAATCTCTGACGCAGTGGGCTGGGTGCGAGTGGCGATCTCGAAGAGGACGCGGGCTTCGGGAAGGGTAAGGGTGGTTGCGAGGAGACCCTCTTCGAGCGTGCCTATGGCGCGAGTGTAGAAGCGGTTGAAATTTCGGATGGCAGAAATTCGCGCATTAATGGAATCCATGATTGCTATCGTCAATATGTATAGTTGACTTTGTCAAGTATAGGGCCACGGAGTGAGGCCCTGGTATCAGTCTTTCAGCGAGCGGCCGAGGCTGGAGAGGATGAGAGTCATGAAGGAGAGGCCGCGGCGGCTGTCTTCGCTGCTGGCGCGTTTCCATAGCTGCCAGAGAGAGGGTGGTTTTTGCTCCTGCTTGTGCTCTCGGGTGGCGTCGGACATAGCGCGGGAGATGTGATCCAGGACCTCTGG
>Ga0207053_10195_pt3 | contig 14364 bp, 13 predicted proteins | sample Alteio_BWMinCont_59_FD_153290 | JGI IMG/M metagenome (GOLD analysis project Ga0207053, IMG submission 153290) | Enriched cells from forest soil in Barre Woods Harvard Forest LTER site, Petersham, Massachusetts, United States -... | ecosystem: Environmental > Terrestrial > Soil > Temperate forest >...
CTTTCGTATCTGGTGAAAGTGGCGCTTAGCGGCCACACGTATACGATCTTTGGGTTCAAGGGCAAGCAAGTGCGCGACAACGTCCACAGTTACGACGCGGTGCGCGCGTTCGAGGAGTTCGCCCGGAATCCCCGGCCAGGCGAGGTTTACAACCTGGGAGGAGGGCGCGAGAACAGCGTCTCCATCTTGGAGGCTATTGCCTTGGTGGAAGAGATCACCGGACGCAAGGTCGTGCAGAAATATTGCCAGCAACCGCGCAAGGCAGATCACATCTGCTACATATCCAATTTGAAAAAACTTAAATCCCATTATCCAGGATGGGAGATCACCCGTGATTTGCCGGGCATTCTTGCAGAGATGGTAACCGCCGAAAAAGAACAGCGGCAAAGCGCAGGCGCGGTGTGAGCGCTTGCGTGCCCGCTGAAGATTGAGGGAATGCAATGGCCACGGCCATTCCACGAGCAATTGCCGTTCAAGCACCCCTGCGGATCGGCCCCTCGCAAAAGACGTTAGACATTCGCCTGCGGGAGTTATGGGCCTATCGCGAACTGCTTTACTTTTTTATCTGGCGTGACATCAAAGTTCGATACAAACAGACGGCAATTGGAGCGGCCTGGGCCGTATTGCAACCTTTTTTGACCATGCTGGTCTTCAGTCTTTTTTTCGGGAGACTGGCGAAGCTTCCGACCAATGGATTGCCCTATCCCGTTTTCTACTATTGCGCCCTTTTGCCATGGGGCTACTTCGCCACTTCCTTACAAAATGCCACAAACGTGATGGTTGAGCAGCAGCGATTGATTACGAAGATATATTTTCCGCGTCTCGTGCTGCCGATCTCGGCGGTACTGTCCGGCCTGGCCGACTTCGCGGCTGCTTTTGGCATACTGATCGGGCTGATGCTCTATTATCGGATCACTCCCGGCCGCGTCGTGCTTCTGCTGCCGGGATTCTTACTGCTTGCCGTTCTCACCGCGCTGGGCTTCGGGCTATGGCTTTCCGCCCTCAACGCGGTTTACCGGGACGTGCGTTACGTGGTTCCCTTCCTCGTGCAGTTTTGGATGTTTGCTTCGCCCGTGGCTTATTCCACGGTGCTCGTTCCGCGGCGCTGGCGCTGGATTTACGGCCTGAATCCGATGGCTGGCGTGATTGAGGGCTTTCGCTGGGCGCTTACGGGTAACGGCTTGGCCCCCGGGCCGCTCTTTGCGGCGTCCGCCGGTGGGGTCGTACTCGTGCTGGTGGGGGGGCTTTTTTATTTCCGAAGAATGGAAGGCACGATTGCCGATGTCGTGTGAAGTGGCGGCGGGGAATCAGGATTTCATATGCTCGGAGCCCGAGACTTGAATACGGCCATACGCGTGGAAGCTTTGGGAAAGCGCTACCGCATCGGCCAGCGGCAGCGATACCTGGCTTTGCGCGACCGGCTCGAAGGAATTCTGCGCGCGCCGGCACGTCTTTGGAACAGTGCACAGAATGGAGTCTCCGAGGAACGCAGAGAGATTTGGGCGTTGCGCGATGTCGGCTTCCAAGTACAGCCGGGCGAAGTGATTGGCGTGATTGGCCGCAATGGCGCAGGCAAAACCACCGTACTCAAGATACTCTCGCGCGTAACGGAGCCTTCCGCGGGCTGGGTAGAGATTTGCGGGTCCGTGGGCAGCCTGCTCGAGGTCGGTACCGGATTCCATCCGGAGCTGACCGGCCGCGAGAACGTCTACCTGAACGGCGCGATTCTGGGCATGAACCGCCACGAAATCCGGCGCAAATTCGAGGAGATCGTCACGTTCGCGGAGGTGCATGAATTTCTCGATACGCCGCTCAAACATTACAGCAGCGGCATGCAGACGCGGCTGGCCTTTGCCGTAGCGGCGCATTTCGAGCCGGAGATTTTGCTGGTGGACGAAGTGCTCGCCGTCGGCGATCTCACCTTTCAGAAAAAATGCCTGGGCAAAATGGATGAAGTGGCTCGCGCGGGCCGCACGATCTTCTTTGTCAGCCACCAAATGAACCAAATTCGGCGCCTGTGCACTCGTGTCTTGTGGATCGATGCCGGCCGGCTGCGCATGGATGGCGCGACCGCGGAGGTCGTGAGCGCCTATGAAGGTGCGATGTCACGAGGTGATATCGGCGATCCGCAGCAAACGAGAAACGGTGGCGCCGGAACGCGATTTCTAAAATGGTATTTGGAGAGCCCCGCGGAAGGGGAAAATCCTTGCCGCCTGGATTCTCCCGGAGAGGTGACGGTTCATTTCGATCTGTGGCTTGACAGCGTTCTTCATCGCGGCCACCACGGCATCGCGCTGTTTAGCGCGAATCGCGAACTCATATGGGCCAGGGCCATGAACGGCCTTCGCTTGCAGCCTGGATTGCATAGGATTTCCTATGCCTTTCCCTGCCTGCCCTTGCGTCCGGGACCCTATTATTGGCAGGTGAGTCTTTGGCAGGACGACGAATGCCTCGATGCGTGGGATTGCCTTCCGGAGATGATTGTCGCAGCACCGAATTTTCAGCACGCCCTGGACGAATGGAACGGAGTGCTCAATCTCCCTTGTGAAACCGCGATTACCGAACGCGAAGGAGTCGAGGTTGCCTAGCGCATGTGTATTCGATCAGCCGCACGCCCGTGCTTTCGAGAGGGCGAGGGTGGAACTTCTGCGCGAAATGCTGCCTCAATGGAAAGACGATTTGGAACTTCGCAGCGCCCTCGATGTGGGTTGCGGAGTCGGTTATTTCGCGGCGCTCCTTCGTGAATTTGGTTTCGAGGTAACCGCTGTCGAAGGCCGGCCGGAGAACGCGGAGGAGGCTCGGTGTCGCGTGCCCGGCCTGCAGGTCCGCGTCGGCGATGTCGAGGAAATGTCCAGCCTTGGCGTGGGTTCCTTTGACCTCGTCCTCAGCTTGGGATTGCTCTATCATCTGGAAAATCCGTTCCGCGCGATTCGCCAGTTGCGAAGCGTGACGCGAAAATTACTGATCGTTGAAAGCATGTGTATCAACGAATCGCGGCCCGTGCTGTATTTGCGGGATGAAGAACATGGCGAAGACCAAGGGCTGAGGTATGTAGCTTTTTATCCTTCGGAAGCATGCCTGGCTAAAATGCTCTATTGCGCCGGCTTTCCGTTTGTTTATCGTTTTCTAAAACTACCCGATCATGCGGACTTTTCCGCCACTATCAGAAAGCTTCGTGTGCGGACTATGTTGGCGGCATCGACGCAACAACTGGCCGGGTCCCGCCTCGCACAAATAGAAGAACCGGCAACCCTATCGGATCCTTGGATGAGCACCGCAGGAAGAACATGGCATCAGATTGCACGCCTGGGCAGATTTGCGGTCAAGCCGTGGTCTGAAAAGATTGCAGCGGTCCGGCGGCGCCTGGGGGCCTCAGTACCTCCTGTGCGGCTCGGGTGAACGCAATATGCTAACAATTTTCGCCACGCCAAAGCCCTTCGCGGGCCACGTCGGTGTCATACAGCGGAACGCGCTGGGCAGCTGGGTGCGCTTGCATCCAGAGTGTCAGGTGATCCTGTTCGGGGATGAGCCAGGCTCCGCCGATGTAGCCGCGGCGTTGGGCATTCAGCACGAGCCCGATGTCCAACGCAATGAATTGGGGACCCCTCTTCTTAATCATATCTTTGCCCGCGCTCAGGAGATCGCAGCGCACGATCTCCTCGGCTACGTGAATTGCGACATCGTACTTCTTCGGTGTTTCTGCGAGGCAGTGCTCCGCGTAGCTCGCCGGTCACCTGAATTCTTAATGGTGGGGCGGCGCTGCGATGTCCCCGTGACTCAGCCGCTTGATTTTCAGGAGCCGGATTGGGAAGGCCGGCTGCGTGGCCTCGCCATGCGCTCGGGCAAGAAGCAACTTCCCCACGCCGTGGACTATTTCGTATTCTCCCGCGGCTTATATCGCGATGTGCCGCCCTTGGCGATCGGCAGAGGCTATTGGGACCATTGGTTGGTCTGGAAGGCTCGCGCGACGAAAGTGCCGGTCGTGGATGCAAGCGCCGCCCTTCTAGCCGTTCATCAGAATCACGATTACTCACACTATCCCGGCGGGGCCAAGGGCGTGACGAGCGGCGTGGAAGCAAAGCGAAATCGTGCTCTGGCCGGCGGGCAATGGCACCTTTACACGATCGAGCATGCAACACACCAGTTCGTAGCTGGAGGCATAGAACGTAAGCCCGGGCGCTGGCACATGCCGTTTACGTTCTTTCTTCGCACTTACTCGAGCCAATTTTGGTATTGGATTTTGAAGGCCACATTTAAATCTCGGCATGCGCTTGGCTTGCATAGAGGCTCTGTCTCTCAAGTGGAGGATTGGCGGTGAGCGAGCGCGCTTCAGTTCTGATCTGCACATACAATTACGCCCATTATTTGCCGCAGTGTCTCACGAGCGTGCTGAACCAGACGCGTCCGCCTGACGAAATTATCGTCCTCGACGACGGCTCAACAGACGGTACTCCCGAGCTAATGAAGCAGTTTCCCGAGATCCGTTATGTCCACCAGCCAAACGCCGGTAAGGCGATTGCTTTCGGGCGAGCATTCTCGTTGTCGACCGGCGACATCGTCTGTCATTTGGATGCGGATGATTATTGGGAACGCGATAAGCTCGAGCGAGTGCTGCGTTGCTTCGGACGGAATTCGAAGATTGGCGGCGTCGTTCATGAAGTCAGCTATGTGGATGGTTCCGGGCGCGCCCTTGATTTTCCCTGGGCCCGGCAGCATCCAACCGAATCCCTATTGCTGACGCTCGACGAATGCGCGGACGCTAGCTTCCTTTATCCCCTGCCGAAAATGCGCGGACGTTTCTTTGGCGTGCCCAATACTTGCTCCCTTCGGCGAGCTTTTCTCGAGGATTTATTGCCGTTGCCACCCGAAGTGGGCGGGGCCGTGGATGGAGTGATGGTTGCTGCAGGGCTTCGATACGGGATGACGTACCTTCCCGATGCCCTTGCTGCCTATCGGATCCATGGAAGCAATGCAGGCTTCGGGAACGTCGCCTCCACCCGGGAAACCATCTGCATGTGGGAATTTCTGCTCGCCAATCCCAATTTTCGGCGCTTTCTATCGAACCGACATGCAGAGCTGCTGCACGCCAAAATTCTCGAGAGAAAGGCTTATCTGGCCAGCCGGACAGGGCAGAAGGTGCTTGCCGGCGCCTGGGCCGGCCTTCGCGTTCCATTCATCCTTGCTGCCAATAGATATCGTTGCAATTGGAAACAGTTGGTTCTCCCCGCCGCCTGCCTGCTGCCCATAAAGCGCATCCATGCAAAGCCGCAGCGGAGCACGATGGCGGCGCATCCGCAGCCCGCAGATTCGTCCCCCGCCGCGGTGCCGCGATGACTTTGGAATCCCTGGATGCGAACACCGAAAACACCAGGCATGGCGGTCTGTCGGTTTCGATCGTCATTCCCACGCGGAATCGCGCCGCGAGTCTGCGTCAATGCTTAGCGGCGCTTCCGGCAAGCGCGTGCGGCCTCCAATCCCTCGAACTTATCGTTGTCGACGATTGTTCTGGAGACGGCACGCACAAGGTAGTGGACGACTTTCGCAGCGCGACTGGATGGCAGGTGCGTTGCTTGAGCCAGGAGCGTCCGATGGGGGCCAACGCAGCGCGGAATGCCGCTTTGCAGGCTGCGAGCGGAGAGGTCATCGTCTTCATTGATGACGACGTGCTGGTTACCGACGGCTGGCTTTGCAAGCTTTTGGCCGGACTTTCGAAAGAATGCCCGGTCGTTTCCGGGCCGGTTCGGCTGACGCTGGAAGGCCCTCTCGCAGGAAGACATCGCGAAGAAATTAGCAGCTATCTTTCGGAGATTCTGTCGGCGCCGCACGGTCCGCGAGGAGAAGTGGTTCCCGCAGCTTGCAATATGGCCGCTTACCGATCGGTCTTTGATCGAGCGCGCTTCGACGAGAACGTGCGGCCCCCTGTCGAAGAGAACGACTGGCTAGAACGGGCTGGCGTCAATGCCGGATTTGTTCCGGACGCATGGGTGTGGCATCACAAAACGCGGGAAGAGGCAAAGCCGCGCCGGATCCTAGCGGGCGTTTGGCGTCGCGGCAGCGAAGGTGGCTGGTGGCTTCGGGAGCACTCAAAAATTCCGGCTCACGAGCGCCGGACTCTCGCAAAGCGCTCGTTCCAGACTTCGCTGCGAGCGTTTGGACATGCTGCATTTCGAGGCTGCTGGGGCGGCGCGGTCGTAGGTTTGGGCGAATTGTCGAGGGCTCTGGCTCTGGCGGGTTTGATCCATCGAGGACGGCGGGAGCCTCGGAGTTGGCGATGATCGACGCAGCACAGCTCAAAAGAAGAGGCGTGGCGCTTTTGGCCAGCCGGATTTGCATATTGGGCGATGATCCTTGCGGCGGATCCGAGGTGGTGCTCTGGGAAGACGCGCGGATTCTTGAGAGCGCCGGTATACCCGTGCGCGTGTATGCTCGCGCCGCGCGCAATGGCGCACCGGTAAAGATCCTTCGATTCCGCAGCCGCACGGCCCAGCTCAACACCATCGAATACGCCCGCGCCCTCTTGCGAAACGAACCCGAAGCGCTGATCGTGGCCTACAATGAGCCGGCCCTGGCGGGCTGTGCACCGGATAGGGCTGTGGTGCGATTCGATTGGACCACTCCTCTGCCCCGCTACTGGAAGTGGCCGCCATGGCTTTCTCGATTCGAGAGGGCTCGATATCTCTTCCCCAGCGAGAGCGGGCGTCAGAATTTTCTGGAACAACACACGCGCATTCCATCGCGGCAGGCGGTTGTTGTCGCCAACGCCGTTGACCTTGCATTATTCCAACCCAAGAAGCAAGCGCCGTCACGCGAATCGAACGGCTTGCCGCGGGTGGGTTTTGCCGGACAGTGGTCGGCGGGGAAAGGCATCCAAGAGCTGCTGGCTGCATGGATCGACGTGAAATCGTCGTTTCCAGCCGTTCAGCTTCATCTGGCCGGCGGCCCTGCGCTCTGGAAGCGCGACACGGAAGCGCCGGGGACGCAGGAATCACATGCGCTCGTCCGCGAAATGGAGCGGAAGGGCCTACTGCATGCCGTGGGGACGATTCCGCGTTCTCAAATGCCGCAGTTCTGGAATTCCGTAGATATTGCCATTGTTCCATCGCTGAGCGAAACGTTCGGTCTGGTAGCCCTGGAAGCGCTGGCGTGCGGTGTGCCGGTGATCGCCGCGGCCGCAGGCGGCCTGAAAGAAATTGTCGTCGATGGCGTCTGTGGCTTACTCGTTGCGCCGGGCGATGCCGCCGCGCTTAGCCGCGCGTTGCGCGAGCTCATCAGCAACGAGTCATTGCGTCTGCGATTGGCCGCGGGCGCCCGGCTCAAGGCCCAGGAGTTTTCCCTGCAACGCCGCTCGCGCGAACTTTTGGGACTCCTGCTGGAACGAACCGACAAAGCGGCATAGGCATGAGCGCCGGCGCCAATTCGCAGCGTTCAAGCAGACCAGGCTCGTCGAGAGCGAGATGCATTTTGGCAACAACGGAATCACCGCCCCAGCCAGAACGCTCTTCCATGATCATGCTGGTCGGCCGGCGGGATGAACCGACGGATGCAGTTCGCGATTACGTGAATTGCCTGGGCGAAGCGCTGCGGCGGCGCGGGATTGCCTGCGAAAAGTCGGAAGTACGTTGGGATGAGCAAGGCTGGATGGTCGCCCTGGCGAAGCTCTGGAAACAGAGCCGCGCGTGGAGAGGCCGCTGGGTTGTGCTGCACTATACGGCGTTGATGTGGTCGCGCAGAGGCTTTCCTATTGCGATTCCTCTCATGCTTCAGATCCTCAAACGCCGAGGATGCCGGACCTCTGTTGTTCTGCACGACCCCACTCCCGCAGCGGGCACGCACTGGGCCGGGCGGGTTCGTGCCTCTTTGCAGAAAGGAATCATAAGGCACCTGAGTAATCACGCCTGTTGCGTGATTCTTCCGGTTCCCCTTGATTGCATACCCTGGCTGCCGGCTAAAAAAGCGCGAAGCGTATTCATTCCCATCGGAGCAAACATCCCGTCCTTGGACGACTTAGCGCGGGAGGGATACGCTCCCGTTCCCAATTCGATGCCCACAGTCGCTGTGTTCGGCGTTCCTACGTGGCCCGCGGCGCAGAAACGCGAAGTCGAGGCGATTGTGCACGCCGTCCGCAGCGCTTCCACGAAAATCAGCGAGCTCCAGCTTTTGGTGCTGGGGCGTGGCGCAAAAGAGGCCGAATCTCTGCTGCACAATGGACTTTCGGGCAGCGGCGTACGCTTGAGAGTTGACGGGCTACGCAGCGCTCGTGAAATTAGCACTGAATTGGCTCGTTGCGACATCCTACTGTTCGCGCGCGGCCCGCTTTCCAGCCGGCGCGGCAGCGGTTTGGCGGGAATTGCTTGTGGATTGCCGATCGTTGCCTTTCGAGGCAGTGAAACGGCCCCCCCTCTAACGGAGGCAGGGATCGTCTTCGTCCCACAAGATGACGTTACATCATTAGGGGATCAGCTTTCCGCGCTCTTGCTCGACCGAGAAATGCGGCTGTCCTTGAGTGCACAAAATCGTGCGGTATTCCGGCAGTGGTTTTCGTGGGATCGCATTGCCGAGCGCTGGCTCGAAGCTCTTGGCGATGAGAATTAGTCGTGCTGGTTGACGCAATGACCGCGCCTCAAAGAGCCCGAAAAAACATCCCCTGGAAGCTTCTGATCTATAGCACCGAATTTTGGCCTTCGACGGGAGGTGTGCAATCCGTCGTCATGACGCTGGCGCGAGGTTTCGCCGCGGGCCAGCAAGGCTTGCGCAAAGTGGAATGCACGGTCGTGACACGGACGCCCGCGGAAAAAACTTCCGATACCGATTTACCATTCCGAGTTGTGCGCAAGCCGAGCCTCACCGAACTGGCTCGCTTGCTGCGACGCTCGGATCTCGTTCACCTTGCGGGCCCGGCCCTTCTTCCGTTCGCGCTTAGCCTCCTTCTGCGTAAGAAAGTTGTCGTGGAACACCATGGCTTCCAAGCCTTGTGTCCCAACGGATTGCTCTTCCATGAGCCGACCGGCACCGCCTGTCCTGGACATTTTCTCGCGGGAGATCACCGCGAATGTTGGAAATGCAATGCGGCCTCGGGATACCGGCAAAGTTTCAGGTTGTGGGCGTTCACATTTCTGCGGCGATGGTCTTGCCGGTTTGCGACGGCCAACGTCGCGCCAACACATTGCCTGGGTGACTTGCTGCAGTTGCCGCGAACGTCGGTCATTTCACACGGGGTTCCTGAACGCCCCGGCGCTCCGCATACCCAGAAAGAGCCGCCAACGTTCGTCTTTATCGGGCGGCTGGTGAGTACAAAAGGACTTGAGCTTTTGCTTCTTGGTTCACGGGAACTTTTGAACAAAGGACTCCGATTTCGGCTGGTGATCATCGGGGAGGGACCGGAACGCAGTCGGCTGGAGCGGTTGTGCAGCGAGCTCGGACTTGCGCACTTAGTTGAATTTGTTGGGGAGATGGCGGAGGAAGCCGTCGAAGCGCTCGTCGGCAATGCCATAGCCATTGTTATGCCTTCGCTGGCGGGAGAGGTGTTTGGGCTAGTGGCGGCGGAAACCATGATGCGCGGCCGCGCCGTCATCACTCCCGACAATGGATCGTTAGCCGAGGTTGTAGGCGAAACGGGGCTAAAGTTTGCGGCAGGCAATGCGAAATCGCTTGCCACATGCATGGAAAACCTCTTGCTCTCGCCGGAAAATGCGATTGAATTGGGCGAGCGGGCCCGGCGTTATAGCCTGAAGATGTTCCGCGCGGAGCGGATGCTGAATGACCATTTGGCGCTATATCAAAGAGTCTTCGAATGAGCGCCGACACGCGACCAACAACGACGGCGCCCGGCCTGCACGAGTTTCTTCTTCAGCGGGTCTTTCCTCGCTACTTTCGCGCCGGCGAGCGAGCCCTCGATCTTGGCGCCGGTCCCGGCGCGCTCGCGCTCCAATTGCAGGGTGCCGGCTGGAACGCAATCGCCGCCGACATGAATCCCGCGGGGTATCAAGCCAAGGTTCCTTTTGTGCAAATCGACTTCAACCAGCAGGATTTTGCGTCAGAGCTTGGTCTTGGCAGCTTCGGTCTCGTTGCCTCGGTCGAAGTAATCGAGCATGTGGAGAATCCCATCGGCTTCTTGCGCAATATAAAGCGCCTGCTCAAACCGGACGGAGTGGCCGTCTTAACCACGCCTAATGTGGATAACACTCCCGCGCGGATTAAATTTCTGTTGCGTGGAACGATCCGCATGATGGACGCGAAAAGCGAGAAAACGCATATTACGCCGATTTTTTGGGACCTCTTTACGCGGCAGTATTTACCGCGGGCGAAACTGCACCTACTGGAACATCTGCTATACCCCGCGCGAGGCTACCAAATGACGCGGCCCGGATTAGCCGGCTCAATGCGGCTTCTCTCGTTATGTCTGGGCGGCGATTGCCTCTATGGCGATAATCACATCCTCGTTCTCGGCGCGAATGGCAACGGCATGGTTTCCCAATCAAATGAAGATCCGGCATGAAACAGAATCGCTGGCCGGTACATAGCTTATATTTGATGAGGTGCGGAAAGCTTGCGGCAATCCTTCACGACGAGGTCGACGGATCTGCCCGGCTCACTATTAAGATCACAATGCAAGCCTTTTCGCTTTCGCTGAGGGTCTCCGCTGGGCAATAATCGCTTGCTTCGAAGACAGCTTTCTTGCAACGCAGCATGTCTGTTCCCCAAAGCGCGAATCGACGGTCGAATCCCTTCATACCGTGGCTGACGGCTCTATTTGTCATCTCCCTTCCATTCGTAAATCCCTGGGTTCGCGGAGACGGCGTGGGCTATTACGCCTATGTTCGGTCGCTGCTGATCGATCATAGCTTGAACTTTGAACCCGACTGGTTGCATGCCAACCCATCATTCACGGAAGGGCGGATAGACAGTCAAGGACGCATACTGGCCACTGAATATACTGTGACCGGCCATCTGGATAACCATTTTTCGGTCGGCTCATCGATGCTATGGTCTCCATCTATGTTGGTCGCTCACGGACTCGTCAAAGCTGCAGACTGGCTCGGATTTAATGTTGCCGCCGACGGATTCTCACGCCCCTACAGAGTCGCCATGGCCGCCAGCACAGCCTTTTATGGGTTCGTGGGCTTGCTGCTTGCATTCGATTTGGCGAAGCAATATTTCGAGGAGACTTGGGCATTCCTCGCGACATTAGCGATCTGGTTTGCCAGCTCGCTGCCGGTATACATGTACTTCAACCCTTCGTGGTCCCATGCGCATTCTGCCTTTGCCGTCAGCTTATTTCTCTGGTATTGGAACCGGACGCGGGCGGAAAGGACTTGGCCGCAGTGGGCGGCTTTGGGCGCCTTGGGTGGGTTGATGATAGACATCTATTATCTCAACGCCATCTTTCTTCTCGTGGTCGGGTGGGAAGGAGCCAGTATTTATAACCGGCTGCTGCATTCAGGCGACAGGAAACACGTGCTGTCGCATCTGAGGGAGCATGCGCTTTTCGCCTTTATGGCAACTCTCGCGCTAGCACCAACCCTCACCACGCGGTGGGTTATCTACGGAAACATATTCGCGAGCGGCTATCCTCCTTTCAACACTTGGACGTGGACCACACCTAAAATCCTCGCCGTGTTATTCTCCGCTGATCATGGGATGCTGACGTGGACACCGGTATTATTGCCCGCACTGATCGGACTGATCTGCTTCTCGCGAAACGATCTCCTCTTTGGAGGCAGCCTGATTTTGGCGTTTTTGGTTTATCTGTACTGCATCGCCAGTTTTACGAATTGGGACGGCCTCTCGTCCTTCGGGAACCGATTTTTCGTCTCTTTCACCCCGGTGTTCGTCATCGGACTGGCGGCATTGCTGGACAATCTTGCGAAGCGAATCAGGAATCCAGCCAGAGCGCTGATGCTGACCGGCTTGAGCATCGCAGCTCTGGTTGCTTGGAATTTCGGCTTGATGCTGCAATGGGGGACACAGATGATCCCCGCGCGAGGAGCAATCTCATGGCCTGTAATGATTGAGAATCAGATCATTGTCGTGCCGAAGCGTGTGGTCAACGATTTAAGCGCTTATTTTGCCAATCGCGGGCTCATGATGGAGCAGATCGAGGAAAGAGATAGGGGCGGCCAGGGGCAAGAGCAGCCGGCAAACTGAAGTGAGCACACCCACTTTAACGGCGGTTTACCACTCGAGGCAAATGCAGGGAGTAGTGTTATTTGCTGGTTTGATCGGACTCGTCTGGACCGTGGCGAATTGGATTGTAACCGGATCCTCCGGAATGTTGGTGATCAGCGGAATGGCCGTCGCCCTGGCCATAATCGTCGTGACCTCGCTGAACAACTGGCGACTGGGAGTGCTATTTTTTATCTTTTGGCTGCTGTTCGAAGACCTGGCACGCAAATATTTAGGGAACGGACTGATGCTGTTTTTCGGTAAGGACGTTTTAGCGGCGATCACTTATGTATCGCTGTGGAGGGCGAAACGCCGCGGTGAGGTTGCCTGGTTTACGCCGCCATTCATGATGCCGCTGGCATTGTTCTTTTGCTTGGCATTCATTCAGGTATTCAACACATGGACCCCCAGTGTGCTCTATGGCTTCTTGGGCCTTAAGCTCTATTTCTACTATTTCCCCCTCATCTATGCAGGGTATGCGCTCATACGAAACGATACGGATCTCGAACAACTGCTCGTTTACAACATCGCTCTGGGTTTATTGATCGGGCTGGTGGGGATCGTGCAGTCACTCGTGGGATTGAGATTTCTGAATCCGACCGTGCTTGCTCCCGAGATTCAAGAGCTCGGCAATCTGACACGGTACTCGCCGCTCTCGCATCAAGCAGTTCCGGCGCCGCCTTCCATATTCGTCAGCTCCGGCCGCTTTGCCTCATACATGATTCTGGTAGCGATACTCGCCCTGGGGACGCAAGCTTATCTGCTGCTGAGACACCCGCGACGCGGCGTATCCGGATTTTTGGGTATCGGAATTGCAGTCGTGGCCGCGATGCAAAGCGGCTCGCGGGGATCCATAATCTACGTCGTAATGAGCGTGCTGGTATTGTCAGCGGGTTTTCTTTGGGGCGCCCCGGGGAACGGGGGCCAGGGCCGGCGTCTACTCAAGGCAGTCCGGCGAGCCTTTTTAGTGGGCGCAGTGGGGCTGTTTGTGATGATTCAGTTCTTCCCAAGTGCGATTGGCGCGAGTTGGGCATTTTATTCGGAGACGCTGTCTCCCACCAGTTCGGTCTCAGAACTGCAATACCGAACCTGGGATTATCCATTCAACAATTTGATGGTCGCGCTGCAACATCCCCGCTGGCTCTACGGCGATGGTACGGGCACGGCATCGCTTGGAATGCAATACGTGGCGAAGCTACTAGGGCAAGCGCCGATTGATTTTTGGGTGGAGAATGGCTGGGGCACGTTGATCTTAGAGATGGGGATTCTGGGGCCGATTCTTTGGATCGCTTGGACTTCTTCGCTGCTGTACTTTTCGTGGAAAATCGTGCGGCAGTTACGCGAGACCATCTATTTCCCGGTAGCGCTATCGATATTCTGGTACGCCTTCCTGCTGCTTGTGCCATTCACTTACAACGGCATCGCCCCTTACCAAAATTACGTCATGAATGCTTATCTTTGGCTGTTGATCGGAGTGCTCTTCCGCTTGCCTCATTTGGCCCGCGATCCGCGGAGAGTGTCGCGCGCAGCGGAGGCTCCGAAACTGGCGACCGCCGTCGCATATGCCGGGGAAGTCTAATGGGAATCTACAGAGTCGCGGTCCGAGTTGGTCGCATCTTTGGCGCCTGACACTATGTCCCGGCGGCGCATCGCGATCGTTTCGCCCTTCATCGATAAACGACACGGCACAGAGCGGCATCTGACGGAGTTCATCTCCCGCCTTACTGACGATTACGAATTCCACATTTACAGTACGCGGGTTGAGGACCTCGATCTCGGGCGAGTCGTATGGCATCGCATCCCGGCATTGGCTGGACCGCATTTACTTGCATACCTGTGGTGGTTTTTGGCCAATCACATCTGGCGCTGGCGTGATCGCAGCAAGGGAATCGCTTCCGACCTGGTTTACTCGCCGGGAATCAATTGCCTAGATGCGGATGCGATATCCGTTCACATTGTCTTTGCCAGGTTTTATGAAGGGGTCAAAAACCAACTGCGGCTGAACCAGAATCCTATCCTCGCCTGGCCGCGGATCATTCACCGGCGGATTTACTATCGCCTTATCGTGACGCTGGAGCCTTATGTTTATGGCCGGAGCGCAGTATTCATCGCAGCGGCCTCAAAAATGGTTGCAGCAGATTTACAGCAACTGTATACGCCTCTGGGCCAAATCAGCGTGGTCTATGGCGGTCTCGATCTGGA
>Ga0207053_10246_pt1 | contig 14285 bp, 12 predicted proteins | sample Alteio_BWMinCont_59_FD_153290 | JGI IMG/M metagenome (GOLD analysis project Ga0207053, IMG submission 153290) | Enriched cells from forest soil in Barre Woods Harvard Forest LTER site, Petersham, Massachusetts, United States -... | ecosystem: Environmental > Terrestrial > Soil > Temperate forest >...
GTCGCCATCAACAAAGTTGACCAGGCAGGGCTCCAACGTCTCGGCCGTAATCTCGTAAGCCTCGCCCGAGATCACCGCGCTCAATCCGATCACTTCTCCAGGGTCGACAATTTTTAGGATCAGAACTTTCCCTTCCCTCGACGTGGTTGAGAGCTTCACTTTGCCCGAGCAGAGCACGAAGGCGCCGCGAGGCATCTGTCCTTCAATAAACAGAATCGCCCCTCCAGGATAGGTCGCCAGGTGGCTCGACGCGCTGAATGAATTAAGCAGACCACCCGATAGATGGCAGAACCAGTTCGCTTTTCGCAAAGGACAATGCACGCAGTCCTCAACCACCGGCAGCCCATATGGCGTAATCATCTCCTGCCCTTTCGTGGCTTGGCCAATTTCAATGGAAGCAATTCCGGCCCAGGCCAGCACCCTTAATCCACTTCGCGTGCGTCGCAGGTCTCGCACCAGCAAACGCCCGTTCTCAGTTTCGGCGAGGAGTTCAGCAGCCAAAGCTCGCGCTCCGCGGTCATTCGAGCGCATCGCCTGCACTAATTCCCATCCCGACGCTGTTTCCCCAGACTTATGCCACTTCAGCCCGCAATAGAAAAGATAAAGTGGATCTAGTCTGGCGTACTTTCGCTGCGCGGCCCGCTGTCGTCCAACTGTTGGTTGCACTGGAAGAAATGCCGCGCCTGCAACCGAACGACATGGCTTTTTGATCGGAAGCCGATGCAGCGCGACAACCGGAATTTGTGTGTGAGTGCCTGTAGAAAGCCCCAACGCTCCCCTGAATGGCATTGCGCTCCCGCTCTTCTGCGAAGGTACGACGGTACCTAAAGCACTCGGGATACCAAAAGCGCACGTCTTCGTAAGTACCATGAAAGCAATGCCGTTGACACATCACAACTATGTACGATGTCGCACTTACTGATGTTCGATGCCGAACTGAAGGCACAATAGCCGACTCTCGTCGGCACTCCAGCTTCCAAGTCGATCGAGATTCGCAACTTTGAGAATCGGATTTCAGCTCGCATATTCTTCCCTGCTAATGCCAAGCCTCTGCATTTTGGATTGCAGTGTGGTGCGCTTCATTCCCAGGCGCGCTGCGGCGCCGCGCGAACCAGAGACTACCCCACCTGCCTGCCGTAAAACCTGGACAATATATTGCCGTTCCAATTCTTCGAGCGTCCCTTGCTGACCCAACATCTCAGGTTTGGTCGGAGCAGCTCCGGATGCTGAGCCCGCTGAGGTGGCGACCAGCTCGCCCTCGGGCACTCGCAACGAGACGCCTTCAGTCAAAATCACGCAACGTTCCATGAAATTCTCCAGCTCGCGGATGTTTCCCGGCCAGTCCCACTTTTCCAGCGCCCACATGGCCTCCGCCGGAATACTCTCGATCTTCTTGTTCATACGCCGAGCAAATTTCTGCACGAAGTAGTGCACCAATACGGGAATATCTTCACGTCGCTGGCGCAGCGCGGGCAATCGAACTGGGAAGACGTGCAGCCGGTAGTAGAGATCGCTGCGAAATTCGTGGTTGGCAACGGCTTTCGACACATCGCGGTTGGTAGCAGCTAAAACTCGCACATTCACCCGAATGGTTCGCGTTCCCCCCAACCGCTCGAACTCCTGGTCTTGGAGCACCCGCAGCAGCTTGGGCTGGAGTTCCAACGGAATCTCCCCCACTTCATCCAGGAATAGCGTCCCTTTATCGGCCAGCTCCAGCCGGCCGACCTTTTGACTGACCGCGCTCGTAAATGCACCTTTCTCGTGCCCGAATAGCTCGCTTTCCAGCAACCCGGTAGGGATTGCCGCGCAATTGAGTTTCACAAAGTTGGCGCTGGAGCGCGGACTTAACTTATGAATGGCGCGAGCGATTAGCTCTTTTCCAGTACCGGTTTCACCAAGAATCAGTACCGTGGCACCGCTTGGCGCCACCGTTTTTGCCTGCTCCAGAACACTTGCCAGGCCCACACTTTGGCCGACAATATCGCTCAGATCAAATGCCGGCCGAGTCTCCGGTTTAAGGCGTATATTCTCTCTCGCTAATTTCTGTTTCAGCGAAGCGATCTCGTCGAATACGCGAAAGTTGTCCACTGCCATCGCGACTTGGGGCGCGATTTGCTTCAGTAGCTCGATTTCGGCACCTGAAAAACCGCTTTCTTTCTTGTTGGCTACATCGAGGGTTCCGAGAATTCGCCCCCGGCTGTTCAGCGGCAGGCAACACACCGAGCGGAGTCCTTCTCCCAGCAGGTTCTTCGCGAAGTCGGAGCCGATTCGTTCCAGTTCTCCCCGATTGAAAATTCTTGTTTGCTGCGCGCGAAAAGCAATACCCGCCGGACACTCCAAAATTCGCGCCCTGGTTTCCGGGATAATCAAACCGCGCCCCTCTGGAAAATCCAGTGCGCGAATCTGCACGGTGTCAGTGCTTTCATCACAAAGAGCCAAGTCCGTGTAGTCCAGGGCAATCAGCCGACGCAGAGATGCGGACATGTCGCGCACCAACGCCCCGGAATCTGCGCTTAACGTCAGTGCTCGACTAATCTCCAACAGAGTTTGCAGACGCTCCACCTCAACATGCGCTTCCCCTTGCGGATGTTCGTTTGCGAGGAAAACCTGTGTGTCGCCTCCTTCCTGCCTTGCCAGCTCTGGCGATGTTTCTGGGTACCCATCCTCCGCCTCGCTCCCTAAATGCAAATCTCTACCGTCCTGATTCGCATTCCGCACTGGAGCCGTAATAGACGGAAACATTTGTCGAAGATCAAGCCGCGATGCCGCCAATGCGCTTTGTATTTCAAGCACTGTTTCCAGCTGCTCTTGCTCTCTGCGCAAAGCCTCGTGTGCTGCTGCGCTCCGCTCCGAGAGTTGAAGGCGAATAGCCGCAAGGTCTCGAAGTCGTTCTTCTTCGCTTATGAGTGCTTGTTTGATTACTGGGACGTCCAGCGACAAAGAGTTCTCGAGCGCCAATCCCACCAGACTGGCAAGTCGCTCAAGGAAATACAGGACCTCGTCATCGTAGTGCGTCGGCTTGGTGCTTCCGAAGCAAATGGTCCCCAGGCGCCGGCGAGCGGTTGTGATTGGCAAAACTACTAGTGAGTGGAAACCTCTGCTCGCGTACAGGTCCAGCACCGGCCGGAACCGGTCGTCCAACTGCGAGTCCGAGATCACGAGCGGTTGTTGCTGAGACCAAACCCAGCCGGCGGGCGATTCGCGCGTAGAAAACTCAACCGGGTCGGGAGCGTGCAGGTTTTCATCGACCATACGCACTTGCATCAGGTCCGAGAGCTCGTCACGGATCGCGTAATTTAGGAAATTGAAATCGAAAAGCTCGCGTAGGAGCTGGGACAGTTCCTGAAGTAGATCGGGAAACCCACGTCGCGCCGCCAAGTCGGTCGCGTGCAGCAGAACTTTATACCGGCGAGAGAACTCGTCAAAACTGGGATGACTGGCACCCGCGGTCTCTAAGTGGCGATCAGGAACCTCTTGCATCGTTCACCCTAAACTCCCCTCGATGCAAAGGCCTTCTTCAGTTAACTAGATATTAAACCCGAAATTTACGAATTGATCATCGGCGAGGCGGACGTTTCAAAAAAAGTATGGCACCAAATTACCATTGCCTGGGGTCGGCCAATTGCTGTATTGTTCGCGGATTTCCCCCGATCCACGCACGGCGTGCCCCGCTTTCCTAGTTCTTTCAAGAATGTCGCGCAGAACAGCAAGACTTTAGTCATTCCGCTGTCTCGTTCAGTGTTGCCGTATAATCAATAGCACCCCCCATGAAAGCTTACGTTTATGTTTCATTGAAGCGGAGCGTTCTGGATCCCCAGGGCAAGACCATTCAGGGTGCGCTCCAAAAACTGGGTTACCACGGATTGCAGGATGTACGGCAGGGTAAATTTTTCGAGCTCACCCTGGATGGCGGGCTTGACAAGTCCCAGGCAGAAAACGCCGTTGGCCGTATCGCTCGTGAAGTTCTGACTAACCCGGTGATCGAAGAGTTCCGGTATTCGATTGAAGAATAACCGGCTCCAGTTCGCGTTCAGTTCCTCCCCACATATTTAAGTAGGAGTTGGCTGGCATGTGTGGAATCGTCGGATACGTTGGCAAGAAACGAGTCGTTCCCGTCATTCTTGATGGCCTCAGGCGGCTCGAGTACCGCGGCTATGACTCTGCCGGGATCGCGGTTTGTGGCAATGGCGAGGGCCTGCAGATTCGACGCGCCGAGGGCAAACTGCGTAACTTGGAAGAAGTCATTCGCCTCAAGCCGCTCGACGGGACTTACGGCATTGGCCACACCCGCTGGGCCACACACGGGCGCCCCACCGAAGAAAACGCTCATCCTCATCGTGATTGCACAGGCCGCGTCGTAGTGGTACACAACGGCATCATCGAGAACTACGTCTCCCTGAAGAAAAAATTGGCCGAAGAGGGGCATCGTTTTACCACCGAAACCGACACCGAAATTGTCGCGCACATGATTGAGAAGTACTACGTGCAGACTGGAAATGGACATCGCCCGTCGCTTGAAGAAGCCGTGCGTAAGACCGTCGTTCAGCTTACCGGCGTTTTCGCGCTGGCCGTCATTTCGGTGGACGAGCCAAACAAAATCGTCGCCGCCCGCAACGGACCGCCTGCCGTAATCGGGCTGGGCAAAGACGAATACTTCGTCGCTTCTGACGTTCCCGCGATTCTTTATCACACTCGCGATTTATTTTTTCTTGCCGATGGCGATCTAGCGGTGATCACGCTGGAAGGTGTGCGCTTAACCGACTTCAATGGTCAGCCCATTATTCGCCAGGTGCAGCACGTTACATGGGACCCCATCATGGCGGAAAAGGGCGGCTTCAAGCACTTCATGCTCAAGGAGATTTATGAGCAGCCGCGCGCCGTTCGCGACACGACTTTGGGGAGAATCTCGCAAGAGACTGGCCACATCTTTCTTGATGAAATGGAAATCACCGAAGCCGAGTTTCGCGCCGCAAAGAAAATTAACATCGCGGCTTGCGGTACTAGCTGGCATGCCGCGCAGGCTGGCAAATTCATGATCGAGCGGCTGGCGCGCATTCCGGTCGAAGTGGATTACGCCAGCGAATGGCGTTATCGCGATCCGATCGTACCCGCGAACACCATCACTCTGGTGATTTCACAATCTGGGGAAACTGCCGACACCATCGCGGCGCAGCGCGAAGCCAAAGCTAAAGGATCAACAACGCTGGCCATCTGCAACGTTGTCGGTTCCATGATCACGCGCGAGGCCGCCGGTACGATCTATACTCATGCTGGTCCGGAGATTGGAGTTGCCTCAACTAAGGCCTTCACTGCTCAACTGACGGCCCTATATTTGTTCGCGCTCTACATCGGCCAGGTTCGCGGCACAATTTCTTCCGATCAGGCAAAAGACGCTGTTCAAGAACTGACGCGGATTCCCGGCAAGCTCGAACATCTGCTCACCCACGAAGAAGACTGCGAAGATCTCGCCAAGCAATATGTTCGCTCGCAGGATTTTCTCTTTCTCGGCCGCGGCATCCATTATCCGATTGCACTCGAAGGCGCGCTAAAGCTGAAGGAAATTTCCTACATTCACGCCGAGGGTTATCCCGCCGGAGAAATGAAGCACGGACCCAATGCGCTGATTGACGAGAATCTTCCAGTCGTAATTATTGCGACGCGGGACCCAAAAGATGCGCTTTCAATGGTGCGGTACGAGAAGACGCTCTCGAACCTCAAAGAAGTGAAGGCCCGTTCAGGCCAGGTAATCGCAATTGCAACCGAGGGCGATGATGAAATCAAAGAAGCCGCCGACCACGTGATCTACATTCCGGCTGCTCCGGAAGAGCTTCTTCCTATCCTTGAAATTGTTCCGCTGCAGCTGTTGGCGTATCACATTGCAGTCCGCCGCGGCTGTGACGTTGACCAACCGCGAAATCTGGCGAAATCGGTGACGGTGGAGTAGCAATATGTCAGGACGAGGATTGCATTTCGGTAGCGGTTGGGCTCAACAAACGTCGTAACTTCCAGAGTACGCTTAACAGTGCAGCAATTCCGGCGAACCATACAGCAAACGCCACATCCACCACCCACTTCGGCGCAGCGCCTATATGCCGCAGCACAAAAGGCAGAAAATTCCATGTAGTGATGTGCTGGTAGTCCCACTGGTCGTAGGTCATCGAATCAGTGTTCAATCCCCACGCGCCCATTTTGCCAAGTGCAAAAGCAGCAATGTCCTTTAAGCGAAGCCAGATCACCCATTGCGGATGACCGAAGTCATCGCCCTGATAAATTTCCAGCGGGAGCCAGAATGCCAGCGATGCCACCTGAATGACAAAGCTGCATGCGATTAATGCCAACCCCGCGGCCCATACAAAGATGCTCAATTGCGCGAGGTACTTCATGAGAATCGGCACCGAGATAAATGCTGCCAATTCGACCGCGGTTGAAACATACCGGTCGCCCCATGCGAAATCTCCGCTCCAGACGGTGTAGCGCGCGTACAGGCAGATATAACCGAGCACCAGCAGAAATGCCGCGATCACATAGCTCTTAACCGCGGGACTGAAGTATTTCCAGCCGACAATCACGAGCAGGATCGTCAGCACAATCAGCGGATCAAAAAGAAAAATAGATTTTTCTGGCGAAACCAGTGGCCCCAAAAATCCCACGTGAAACGGCGTCTCCCATGGATAATTCGTTGGCAAAGTGGGATCGTGCAGCCGATGTTCCAAAGTAAAGTAGTGGACGTAGGTATCCGTCCAGGTGCCGAACCGGTGAAATTGATATAGCCGGTCTACGGCGAAAAAAAACAAGTAAACCGGAAACGCTGTCTTCGCATAAGTCACGAATTTTCCCCAGAATTCTCCCTTCTCTGCTCTTTCGAACCAAAGAACCAACAACAGGAAGACCCCTCCAAAGAACAGGTCCATCGCCGATGTCAACCGCGTAAGCAGGTTCAGTCCGAACGCGGCCGAGCCCATCAGCAATGCCTTCCGGCTTCCCGACCGCAGCCATTCATACTGGTAACAAAATCCGGCCAGCGTCAGCAGGCAGATGTAATTGTTCTCCATCATGTTCTGCGTATAGTGCAGGTGAGTGGTGCAAAACAAAAGCGCCAGAACTCCGGCAATTGATTGCGAAACCGTAAATTCGAGGAGTTGCAGAAAACGAAAACAAACCAGCGCAGTAAGAACGCTCAGCAGAATATTTGTAGAGTAGGTGACGAAAATATTGCGAACGGTCGGGTCGTTTCCCCGGTAGTCAGCGAATATCGGCAGCTTCTCTATATACGTTCCAACAATATCCGCCGGCAACATCAGCAGGGGCTGGCCGATGCCATACCAGTCATAGAGCTTGCCTCCACGCCCATGCACGCCGAATTCCGGATATTCATTGGGAAAAACCGCTGGCTCTGAGGTCCAGAAAGAATGCGCCGTTTGCAACCGATGCATCGTATCCGCTGATCCCAATTCGCCGGATTGCACTACAAAGGCCAAAAGAGCAGCCGCAAGGCAAAGAAGCAATCGCGGATCGCTGCCACGAAACCCATTGCGCATTTCCAGCAATGATAATGTAAGTGGCGCATGCCCCTGCCCCGTTACAAACGCACGCGCTGGAGTTTTCCTCTTGCGCTCACAACCCGGACTGCGTGAACATGACGGAAAGGATTTCCACCTTCCGCAACATGCCGCCGGCCGCAAAATCGCGCACTGGAAAGCAGCTTTCAGCTTCGGCCGCAAAACTGCGCCTGCTCAAGCGACTGCGATGCACGTTGAAGTACGAGAAGCTGGCCTGGGGATCGGGCGCAAAACTCGTTGCCGGCGTTGATGAAGTTGGCCGAGGGTCATTGTTTGGTCCAGTTGTAGCTGCGGCCGTAGTGCTGGATCCGTGTTATCGAATCCGCGGACTACGCGATTCCAAGTTGCTGCTTGCCGATCGGCGGGAAGTACTAGCCGCACGCATTCGCGAGCACGCTGTGGCTTGGGCAGTCGCCGCGGTCGATGCCGCACGCATCGATCAGATCAACATTTATCATGCCTCGCGCCTTGCAATGCACGAAGCGGTTTCCCAGCTCAGCCCATCCGCCGATTACCTGCTAATCGATGCCATGCGCCTCGATTGCGATTTGCCGCAACAGCCTATCATTCACGGCGACGCAATCTCAGCTTCCATCGCTGCGGCATCCATCATCGCCAAAGTCCATCGCGATCACATGATCAGCCAATGGGACCCGGTCTTCCCGGCCTACTGCCTGCGCTCGAACAAAGGCTATAGCACTGCGAAGCACCTCGCGGCATTACGCGAGCACGGGCCATCGCCGCTGCATCGCCAATCATTCGCCCCCGTGTGGAATGCGCCTGTACCGCAAGAAGTGCTGCAGTTCATGCTGCAGGACTCCGGCGGTTCCACCGAACAAAACCGCCTGAGTCGACGCCCATCCAACATTTCGAGTTGAGCACCTATGCGCCCACGACGGCCACCTGTTCCTGCTCCGACGTCGCTAATTTTTCACTGATGTGTTTTGCCAGTTCCTCAATCTTTTGCAGTCGCATTCGGGCAGAGTCGCTCAAGCTCGGCTCCTCCAATGCGACCCCACAAGAAAGCAGCAGCACGGTCATCTCGTCTTTCAGTTCGCCCCGCAAAGCCTGCCGGGCACTATGGCGGGCCAACACAGTTTCCAGGCCACGGCGTGACAATGCCGCGCGTACCTCTCGCAGAATCCTCTCGACACTGCTGATCCCAAAGTTCGCAAATACCGGCACGGCCATTCCCAGGTGTTCAAAGACAACGCTTGCCGGCTCAGGCTCTGCCTCGGTTATCCATTGGTCGATTACGACCGCCGAATATTCTCCCGATCGCAGCCGTCCCACACCTTCGTGCAAACTCGACGCGACCTGTACCGATTCCTGCATTGCATGTTCAATTGAGCGAGCACATTCCTTGGCTTTGCCGGAATTCCAAATGATAAGGATCATGCGAGAACTCATCGCAACTGTGGGGCCAAAAGCTCGCGTATGAAAAGAAAGCACCAGCGGGCAGCGACCCTTTCGCAGCTCGCCATTTCGGGAAGGTAGTCCCGGTTTGGTTACAAGTCCACGCCGTACTCTTTCAGCTTGCGGTAGAGCGTCGTCTTGCCGATCCCCAGCATCCTCGCCGCCATCAGCTTGTCCCCGTTCAATTGCGCGATCGCGCTCAAAATGGTCTGCTTTTCCAGATCGACCAGGGGGACGATCCTGCTCTCCGGAGCTTCAGTCACTAGCCTCGCTGGTGCGCCGGTGATCGAACTCGGCAAATCCACAACATGAATGTTCTCGCCGGATGTAATTGCACAACACCGCTCCAGGCAGTTTTCCAGTTCCCGCACGTTGCCCGGCCAGTCATAGGCCAACAGTGCGCGCATGGCATCGTCGCTGACCTCGTGCGTCCTTCCAGAGTTCTGCGATAAGCGCTCCAGAATATGCCCTGCCAGCAGCGGAACATCCTGTCGCCGCTCGCGCAAGGGCGGAATGCGCAAGGAAAGAACATTCAAACGGAAATACAGATCGCGCCGAAAGGAACCATGCGCCACAGCATGCTCCAAGTCACGGTTGGTAGCGGCTAGTATTCGTATGTTTATGGGCGCGGTCTTCGTGCTTCCTACCGGCCGGATTTCTTTCTCCTGAAGTGCTCGCAACATCTTCGCTTGCAAGTCCACCGGCAGCTCGCCGACTTCATCCAGGAAAACTGTCCCTCCCTCGGCAATGGCCAGCAGCCCGGCCTTCGATTGCGTCGCGCCCGTGAACGCTCCTTTTACGTAGCCGAACAGTTCACTTTCGATCAAAGTTGGCACTAAGGAGCCGCAGTCCACAGGAATAAACGGTTTGTCGCGATACGGGCCAGAATAATGAATCGCCCTCGCGACCATTTCTTTTCCTGTGCCACTCTCGCCCAGAATCAGCACCGGATGACCGCTGTGCGCAGCCTTGGCAATGATGCGGTAGAGCTTGTCCATTTCCGGAGCGCGCCCAATGATGCTCCCAAAGCCCTGCTTAGACTTGATTTTCTCGCGCAAAATGCGGTTTTCGGTTTTCAGCTTCAGATGTGACGCGACGCGCTCCAGCAACATCTTCAGTTCCTCTAAGCTGAACGGCTTTGTCATGAAATCGTAAGCACCGGCCTTCATGGCCTGCACCGCAGACTCCACCGTGCCGTGCCCTGTCACCACGATTACCTCGAGGTCTGGACGCCGGCTTTTGATCTGGCGCAGTGTATCGAGCCCACCCGCGCCCGGCAGTTTCAAATCGAGAAGGACCACATCGATGCTTTGAGATTCCAACAGACGTAGCGCCTGCTCGGCTGAGTCCGATGCCCCGGCACGATATCCAAGAACCAGCGCGGCCTCTCTGGCTGCTTCTCGCACCGCCCGCTCATCGTCGACAATGAGCAGGTTCAACAATGCCGGGTTATCAACCGGTCGCGTTACCGGGGCCACGAATGTATTTGGCGCAATTGCAGCAGTCATAGAGAACTCCTCAAACTTTGTCGGCTGGTTTCCCTGAATGAAACGTTTCGATTTTCAAACCTGGAAGCAATCCTTGTTTGGGGATTCTAGGGGCCCGCGCGTTCTCTGTTTAGGACGGTTGAACAGGTCAACTGTGACGAATGAACATCCGGCTACTCCGCAAGCTGTGCAAGAAACTTCAGCAGCTCGCTCGGCTCTGGGCGTTCCGTGTAATCGGGATTCACTGCTGCGTAGAGGATGGTAGATTCGCGGTTTATTACATACGTGGCTGGGATAGGTAGCTCCCAACCGGGGTCGCCATTCACAAATGGCAGGTTCACGAAAACCCGTTGATAAATTTCCTGCTGATAGTCAGGCACCCGATACACCAATCCGAATTGCCTCGCCACTCTATTTTCTATGTCGCTAAGAAGGGGAAAACGCAAGCGGTGCTGGTCAGCGATAAGGTAAGACTGGTGTATGGTTTGGGGCGAGATGGCAATGAGGCATACACACCTCTCTTTTATTTGCGGATAGATTGAGTTCATAGCTTCCAACTGCCCGACGCAAAAGGGGCACCAGCGCCCGCGAAAAAAGCACACTACAAGCGGACCTTCCAGCAATAAATCGGTCGAGCGGACCAGAGTTCTGCTGTGGTCGGAAAGCTCAAAGCACGGCGCCTTGGTCCCCGGCCGGAGCGTTCGCTCCGCAATTCCCGACTGTCTCAGTTCCGAAATCGCACGCGCGTGAATGGCTTGAATTTCTGCCGGAACATATTTCGCGATCATTTCCTTGCGCTCGGCGAAAACTTCCCTGAGCAAGCGGGTCTCGGTAACCGCCGACACTTCTTCGAGGGACCGCCATCTCATAATGAACCTTTACTCCGGCATGCCGACCGGCCTTAATTTCCACACTGCACCTGCGAAATACCGGATAATCTTAAAGTAATACCGCGACTCATCCCTGACAATTACGGGATTTCAGCTACTCCAAATTGCATCTAATTGGCCGCGCCAAGAGAAAAAATCGACGTGAGGGTGTGAATCATGCCCCAGAAACCGCGAGTCCTATTTCTCGATGACGAAGAGAGCATCCGGGCGACACTGCCACTCATGCTGGAAGCATACGGCTTTGCGGTGACCTCCGCCGCAACCGTTCCGGACGCCTTGCGACTCATCTCCCACGAAAAGTTCGATGTGCTTATAGCTGACTTGAATGTCGGCAACGCCGGGGACGGCTTCACCGTCGTCAGCGCAATGCGCCGTACGCAACCGCAAGCGGTGAACTTCATCCTCACGGGTTATCCGGCCTTCGAGACTGCCCTGGAAGCCATTCGACAACAAGTGGACGATTACCTCACCAAGCCGACCGAAATTGAATCCCTGGTGGATGCGATCAACTCGAAGCTTGCCGACAGGAAGCCGACTCATGGAATTCAACCGAAAAGATTACCGGACATCATAGAGCAGCACCGCGACTGGATCGTCAAACAATGGCTGGTCGAGGTCAATAACGACCCGGAGATCGGAGCGATTTCGCTTTCAGATTCGGAACGCCAGGACCACATTCCCCGTCTGCTGCAAGAAGCTGTGGACAGGACCAAGGGAAGACAGCTTACGCCGGGAGACAGCGAGGCGGCGGCGCTTCATGGAACCATCCGCCGGAAACAGGGTTATACCGCTCCGCTTGTGATACGCGAAGCCAAACTATTGCTGGGCGCGTTAGCGCAATGCGTACAGCAGAACCTTTTAGCAATCCAGGTGAGCTATCTCATTCCCGATATGGTCAAGATATGGGAAACCATCGAGACCGAATTGGAAATCTCGGTGAAGGCATTTCTTGAGACCGCGGACGAATCCCAAGCCCGGTACGCGGCCGTTCCTGAGCGGCGTAGAAAAGTCTCTCGTTCGAATCGTAACTGACCTGTAATCGAAGATCGAGAAACCAGAAACCTTGGGTTTCGCCTAAACTATTGAAAAATATCATTCGTTAATTATCGACAGGAACTCTCTACAGCAACTCCCGTTGCCTCCATACGGAATGTACCGTATCGAACAAATTTCGCCGGTCGCCGATAAATGAACTACTTGCCTGCCACTTCGTCTTGCAACGAACAGAAGCTTTGAAGCGTCAAAGGGTCGGCGAAGTTCACCGAGTGCGAGTCCGAAAACCCGCGACCCGGAGCTGAACGATGACGCGACAGTTCGATTACCGAATGCTGATAGTCGATGATGATGCTGTGTTCTGCGAGATCGCTGATGAACTCTTCAGTTCCCTCGGCTACACCGTGCGCTGCGCTGACGATGGGTTCGAGGCCTTGGCCATGATGAAGCAGGCGCTCCCCGACATCATCATTTGCGACCTCAATCTGCCCAAGATGTCGGGCTTTGAACTACTGTCCATTATTCGCCGGAGGTTTCCGCAAATTCCGGTTATAGCGATGAGCGGCGAGTACGCTGGCAACGACTTGCCCTCGGGCGTCATCGCCGACGCGTACTTGCAGAAGGGCGGCGAACACTCCCCCGAGGTCCTGGTCTCAAAGATCCGGGAGCTGCTGGAGGATTCGCCCTTGCGTGCCAGCACGATCAAATCTCCTGAAGCCCCGGTGTGGATACCTCTTAACGGCAAACAGTATTTTGTTCTGACCTGCACTAATTGCTTGCGTTCGTTCTCACTACCAACGCCCAACGACCTCGACGACAACACCGCGCGCAAATCGCGCTGCGAATTTTGTGATGCGGAAATCGATTATGTTCTGGACGCCGTGGCGATTGGGAATGCCCGGCGCTCCGTGGAATGAGCTGCGTGATGCCTGACCCAGATGCCGCGTCGGAGATATCGCACGTAATCCGCTACGAACGCCTGCAACACGGCCCGTTCTATGCGGACTTCCGCCGTGATAAGCGCCTGGATCCCGAGGTATACCATTGCGTGATACAGCGCGAAGGTTCGACCGAGATTCTTCGCTGGAGCCAGCACCGCACCATCGAGGGGGCGACGCGCACCGCTCGGGCTGAGCTGAGGCGCCTTTCCGAGGAGCACGCGCAACAGCTGCCGATTACCTCCGTGCAGCCAACCTAGTGTTGCTGCTTTTGACTTTCGAGATACTTATCTAGTGGAACTTCAAAATACATCAGATCGTTCCCTGAGGAGTCGCGCACTCCGGTAAGGTAGAAGCGTGCTCCAGCCAACGGGTTAGAAATGTCTGACACATCGAAGAACAGGAATCCCACTTGTGAACTGCGCGGCTCAACTGCCTTGGCCCCGAATTGCGCGCCATGGATTTCGTCCATTTCTTTCGAGTTCACTCCGCCCTTCACCTTTTTCGTAGGGAATGGGACCGGATAGTGAGTGCCAGAAGCATTGGGATGGGATATTCGCCTGAGGATGTCGTCTTCACTGTCCGGAGTCAGCTTAGTGCGGTCCGACGTCACCAGCTCGGCTTTGATGCTTGTAAGCTGAACCGGATCATCGGAATCATTGGTAATGATGAGCATCACCGGGAGCAGGTCGTGCTCTCGGTATTTCACTACGAAGATGTTTTCCTTCGCAGGCGTGTCGTAAGGGTCCACCGCTACGGTGACATTCTCGTTGGCGTGGTGGTCGTGTGCCGGAAAGCTGAAGGCCGGCTGGGTCTTCGGCATGGAAAATTCTTTTGCCGCCAGGCACACAATCGGCATTGCCACCGCCAGGCCCCCTGCAGCCCAAAATCGCACTCTATGTAACCGCATCATATTTGTAGGGTAATGGTGCATTATAGGATGCCGTGCAAGACCCGTTTCGGTGCCTTCCTCTTCCCCTCACAAAGCTCAAAAGCACCGGT
>Ga0207053_10247_pt1 | contig 14283 bp, 14 predicted proteins | sample Alteio_BWMinCont_59_FD_153290 | JGI IMG/M metagenome (GOLD analysis project Ga0207053, IMG submission 153290) | Enriched cells from forest soil in Barre Woods Harvard Forest LTER site, Petersham, Massachusetts, United States -... | ecosystem: Environmental > Terrestrial > Soil > Temperate forest >...
GATGATCAGACATGCGCGGGGAGTGACTTACGTTGATAATTTTGCTCCAGAGATTATTTTTATTGTAGACATAAAAGATATCTGGACGGTCTTCACCAACTGCACTATCCAGCCAGGCTACATGGATAATGCCATCTTTGCCTATAGCAATAACCGGCTCTTTTGATTCACCTGGAGTATTACTGATATCATCAGCCGGCAGAAGTGGATCTTTGCCCCATGTCCTGCCGCCATCTTTTGAGTAAGAATAATAAATATCTTTGTAGTTTTCGCCTCTGCTGGTATCACTCCAGACTACATGAATTGAATTATCGGGAGCAACGGCAATAGCAGGCTCGCTTGACGCTCCTGGGGTGCTGGCAACGTCTATCGGCTTACTCCAGGTATGACCTGCATCAGTTGAGCGCGTGAAAAATATATCAGTATTTATATCGCCTGAGTCATTGCCAGTCCATACTAAGTCGATAGCACCATTTTTTTCAACAGCAATAGCAGGCTGACGAGAGCCGCTGGCAAGTCCGGGTATAGTGGTTGGATATGTCCATTTATCCCCATTACCAACATCGCCTTGTGAGAACCAGATGCCGGGTAAAATCAGAATACCCCCTTCAACAGAATGCATATGACCCTTGCTATCACGTATAGCTTTAACTACGTTATAGGTCACTGGATTTTCGTAAGCTATATGCAAATCACCAGTACTGTTAGCAGCGATAGCTGGTTTACTTCCGTCTGCAACGTCGTAACCTTTTGCTTTTTCCAGTCCCCAGGCTAAATTGCCATTCAAGAGAAAAACAACTACAGCAATAATTTTGAAAAACTTCTGCCTCATTACAATTTCCTTCTTGCTAATTAGTAAGTGACATATATTTGGCCATAACTTAGTAATTATAGTGACATGGCAACCTAATTAATAATTGGCTCCAACTATCAGTGAAATCGCATAATCAATAATTCTTGGCAAGCAATTGAATTTCATATGACTGCAGCAGTGGTAAAGTCACAGCTAAAGCTTTATGTACTTACCCGACGTCCACCAGCTGCCGCTGGCTCCCACAGCCATTCCTAGCAACATCAAAACGGCGAATGTATTAAACAGGCTGACTTTCAGGCTGCTGGCAATAAGTGGTGCGATGCCCAACAATTGTTCGCTTATATATGGATCTAAATAAATATGCACTGACCAGAGGAAGGCTATGGCTAGCAGAGACGAAACAGCTCCGTAAGCGGCTCCCTGTAAAATCAAAGGCGATTTGATGTAAAAGGGACTCACGCCCATTAAGCTTAAAATTTCAATCTCGCGCTGGCGAGCCTCAATTACCAGATGAATAGTGTTGCCAATCACAGTCAATGTAGCCATGGTTAGAGCAGCCGTCAATACCAATCCGGCTATTTGCAAAAACTGGCGGACTTGATTGAGGCGCCGTGCCGCCTGCAGAGGAAAGCGCACATTTTCTACAGAGCTAAGCAATTTTACTCTTGAAGCTATATCTTCCACTTTGTTGCTAGCTAACACCTTTATATGCAATGTGTTGGGCAAAGGATTTTCGATGGCAGCTACATGCAAGGATTTTTGCATTTCTTGCCAGGCGCTTTCTTTAGGTACAATCTCCACTGATTGCACCGCCGGCATTTGTCTGATTTCAATCGCCACTGTGCGTGGCTCATAACCATCTTTCAAATAGGCTGAAACTTCAAGCTGAGAGCCCCAGGATGAAACTAGATTTTGCAGAGAAATTGTCAGCTGCAATATGCCACCAAATATAGTCAGAGCAATGGCAAGAATGCTAATCACAAGCCAATTGGACCAGCCGCTTTGTTTAAGACCAAGCCAGGTTTCTATAATGACCGCTTTGATAATTCGCGATTGCCGCATATTTTTTTATGATCTCTTACACCGAGGCCGCTTCACCTTCATAAACACCGCTTTCTACATCGCTTATAATTTCGCCATGGCGCAAAGAAATCACTCTCTTGCGCAGGGCATTGACAATTATCTGATCGTGCGTGGAAATAAGAACTGTTGTGCCGCGCTCATTGATGCGCGACAGAAGCTGGACAATTTCCAAAGATGTGGCTGGATCAAGATTGCCGGTTGGTTCATCAGCTAAAAGCACTGGCGGTCCGTTAACTATGGCTCTGGCAATGCCTACTCTTTGTTGTTCTCCACCAGACAGCTCGTCAGGATAAGCTTCCTCTTTGTCTTCCAGATTGACCACACACAAAGCGCTGCTCACACGCCGCTTAATATCTCTTTCATGGACGCCTAAGGCTTGCAACACATAAGCAATATTGGCAAACACTGTTTGCCTGGGCAATAATTTGTAATCCTGGAAGACAATGCCTAAACGACGGCGCAATAAATGGACTTGATTGGCGGGCAGACGATTTAAATTTAGCCCACCAATAAAAACCGTGCCGGAAGTGGGGATTTCTTCTCTATATAAAAGACGCATTAATGTCGACTTACCAGCCCCTGAGGGGCCAACAAGAAAAGCAAAATCACCCGGGGCAACATGCAGATTGACATTAATTAAGGCTGGGCGACCGCCATAATTTTTGTGGACGTTTTGCAGTCGAATCACTATGAATTAAATCTCAAGTAACTATAATACAGATGGGCCCTAGATAATAGCATATGCAAAGGATACAGGCGATGGCGCCTTCTATTTGGCTATCGGCTGGCAGCATGGGCAAAGCTTTATATTCAACTGACGACAGGATTGGAGCAGGGGCTCACCACATTGCCCACAAAGAGGCATATTTTGTTTTAGGCACCATTTTTTTAGGCGCAACTTTTTTTCAACCAAACAGGCAATGCGTTCAGCCCATTGCTTCGACTGGCTGTCACTTCCTGGCTCTAAATACAGCTGCCCAAAAATTGCTTCCAATTTTTCTTTAAGCCCGGTAATTTCCTCAATTTCAGCTTCGCTCAATGTAAAAGCAGCCAGATCACCCTGAGCCGGCGCGATTTTGTCTGCGGGCTCACTTTTGAATGCTTTGGCAGGCTCCTCATAGTTATGTGTCTGAGAAAAACGTTTCAAGTCAAAGCGCATGCCTTTAATGGTAAGCCCCAGTCCAACGCCAATCTGCTGCAGTTGGGCAAGCAATTTTGTTTTAAGAAAGGACAATTCTTGAGCAGTGCTGCCATTTTCGGCAGCTATGACCACCATGCCTTGCCCATCGATGTAAAGCGGCATAGATCGGCTGGCATAAATAGGATCAACCAGCGACGGCCACAAAGACAGCAAAGCTTGCTCTTGCATACGCCTGTCAAGACCAAGTTGGTCTATTACACCAGGCAAAATTGTGTTAACACCGGCAAATTTGCTTTTAGCTGTTTTTCTCGCATTGTTCATAGGTTGCCTGCGCTCACAACTGGCTTAATTATTCATTATTGACAGGGTCAACAATGCATCGTGGGGTATAATTCGCCAATATATATTCTGCTGGAGAGTTTTTAGTGTCAACTATACAAACCATTAATGAACTATTTAAGCGCTTTAAGCCCGATGCGGCTCGCAGCCTTAACGCTACCTACTTGTTTTCAGTCAGTGGCGAAGGTGGAGGGTCTTGGCTAGTTAAAATAGCGGATGGAACATGTGACTTTGCTCCCTATGTAGACAACATAAATGATAATGGCAAGATGCCTGCCGATTGCTCTATTTCGGTTCATATCAATGATCTGGAGTTGATTATCTCTGGACAGATGTCGGCTATGACTGCAGCTCTTTCTGGGCTTCTAGCTATTGAAGGCGAATTAGGACTAGCCATGCAGCTTCTGCCTGTATTCTTTGAAACAGAAGCTCAAGTCGTATAGTCCTGTTCTATTCATTCGTTTGAATAGTGGATACCCGCATCCGCTTAATGCCGGCAGCGGCAGCTCCGGTCATGACATTGACCACATCACGCTGTTTAGCGTCCCCGTCAGCGTTGAGCGTGCAAGAAATGTCTTTATTACCGATACGCTTGCGAAAATCAGTAATTGCTTGCTGGATAGTGCCAGCATCAGCGCTCTGGATATAACGGCCATTAATGGCAATTCGCCCTTCTTTATCAATATCAATTGATATGCCCTTACTTTCCTCAGGCTTTTTAGCGTTATGTGTTTCCGGCGGCTTGATTTTCAGCTCCGACTTATCAATCAAGGGCGCAATTAAGATCATGATTACCAACAGAACAAGAAATACATCTGTCAATGGGGTGACATTGATTTCGGAAAATTCCTGACCACTGACTGTGCCAATACTCATGCCAGGTCATTACCTCAGACTTTCACTAATGAGGACGCCCAGCAGTTTCACCGCCAACAAAGCGCAAGAAAAGAAATTTTAGTAAATGAAAATCATCACTGAAACTTTTTACCCAGTTAGTGTACCAGTTGTTAAGGATAACAGCAGCAATAGCTACAATCAAACCATAACCTGTCGCTACAAGAGCCTTTGCCACCCCTAAAACTACTGTCGGCGTGCCACCGCCACTGGCACCCAATTGATCGAGAGTAAAAATAACACCAACGACAGTGCCAAACAACCCTAAGAAAGGACATGTGGCACCAATGGTGCCAAGAATGGGCAAGTATTTTTCTAGTTTGCGCGTAACCAGAGCCACTGTAATGTCAAAAGCTCCAGAAAAATCCTGCTTCTGATCGGCAAGAAGACGTACGCCTTCTTCCGCTACTTCGCCAACCACTCCACCCAGCCGGCTGCATGTGGCTTGGGCTTTTTGCAAGTTTTCACTTTCCAGATCGCGCTGCAATTGATATAGGAAAGCTCTTACGTCGCGAGTATTTCTTTGATAGTAAAGGAATCTTTCAATTGCCACAGCCGCAGTTAATACTGAGCATATAAAAATAGGGATGGAAGCAAACCAATCATGTACAAAAAATTGAAAAAAATAGTCCCAAAATTTAGTTTCCATTATTTCTCCTGCTGTAGTTTTGCTTTCATGAAAATGGCCAGGTTCCCCATGAGTTTAACAGATATAACTAGAACCTTCTAAATATTCCGCTGCCGCCACCGCTAAAAACATTATAGTCAAAAGTAAATTGAATATCGACATCGTCAGGAGCACCCGCCGGCAATTGTCTAAAGGGGGCAGCATTCTCAACCGCTTTCAAAGCAGCCTGGTCAGCAGAAGCAACTCCAGAGGAATGATCCAAACGAAGATTAGAAAGCTCGCCACCGCGATGAATTTTAAAAACAACTACTACTCTCTTTGACTCATTGCCTTTAGGGGGAAACCAGGCGCGCTTAATGCGGCGCTGCAAATCGGACATATAAGGGCCAAAATCAACATCCGCCTGAGCAGAAACCGAAGGACCCCGATTGGCATTGCTATTAGCATCCGGGTTACCTTTAATACCTTCGCCGCCGCCACCACCAGGGGCTCTGGGTACAGAGGGAGTAATCAAAGCCGGTCCTGACCAGCCACCCCCACCACCGCGAGCGCCGGCTCTTGATGGGGCCGGTGCTGCACTGGGAGCACCGCCACCACTTTTTCCAGACGTACCTCCGCCAGCAGGCACAGGCATAGGTGCTGTGCTGCCACCGCCGTTACCAGGACTGACCGCAATGGGTGCCGGACCAGGAGCACCAGCAATTATAGGTCCAGTGCCTGCAGTTGGTGCTGGCGCTGGTGCAAAATTTCCCCTGCCAGAACGAGAAGGAGCTGGCATTGGCGACGGACTAGGATTTGAGGAAGCAGTAGGATGTGCTGTTGGCACTGGCATGGGCATTGGTCTAGCTGTTGGAGTGGGCATGGGGGAGGGACGGGGTATGGCTGTTGGGCGAGCCGGTGTTGGTCTAGCAATTGGAGTGGGATGAGGCATGGGAATAGGAACAGGCCTTGCCACCGGTTGCGGTGCTGCTTTTGGTGCTGCTCGGCTGGGACTTTTGGGAGCAGGGGAGGGTGCTTCTATAGGTTTCTTCTCATGCTTGCCCGCTGCTTCTGAGGCATGCTCGGCACGTCTGGGTGACTCAATTTTTTTATGTGTTAGCGGTTGATTTTGGACAAATTCAATATCGGTAATTTGAGGTTGAGGACGAATTTGCCTGAGAAAAAAGACAGCCATAATAAAGAAAATTCCCAGCCCAACAAAATGAAGCAAATAAGAGCCACTAGCTGCCTCAGGCATGTCCAGAGCATATTCGGGGTAAATATGTTTACGCTGATATGACTGAGCATGATCATAAGCATCACGTATAGCATAGGCCACAAAGGTTAGAAACAATCCAATAATAATAAAGGACAGGGTTGAACCAAAATGCAATTCTGCCAAGGCTACCATCAGATCAGGATCTGGGCGCATACGAAATACCTTGCCAAAACCAGTTAGGCCGCCAAGGATATATTGATTAGTAATAATAAGAAAAAAAATAAATAAATTAATGAGGAAAACGCCTAGAAATAACATTCCCTTGCGCGTCTCGCCATTGTAAAGTTGTCCAAGCCCAGGCAGCAAGGAAAAAAAGGCTGCGGTATTAGGATCACGAGGTGTTTGTAAATTGCTGGTCATCTAGTCATTAGTAATCGTCTAATCTTTTAAAATTTTGAGCAACCCAGCTCAATTAAAATTATAACACGATAGCTATTTTATAAACGCTCCGTCGGTTCGCTCCACTCACCTCCTCCGCTTTAATCCCGTTCCGCTTCGCACGGCTCCTCGCCGCGCTGCGCTCCACTACATCTTCGTGTGTATTTGCTCCGTCGGCTCGTTCCACTCACGTTCTCCGTTATAGATATTAGTAGGAGCGGATTGCATCCGCCCGTTTATAGATGGGTCGATGCAATCGACCCCTACATGCCACTCGGCCGCTGCGCTGCACTGCTTCTTCGTCTCTTTCGAACAAGCGCTGTTATATCTACATTGCTGGCATGTGCAAGTCTTCGGCCAGTTCAATTTTTAGCTCGTCACCAGGCCGCACATCCACTTTTTTGCCTTTCTTAGCTAGAAGTATAGCCAATCCTACTGCCGCCCCCACACCAGCACCAATTAGGGCTCCCCCGCCTACGCCTACAGAGCTTGAGCTGTGTCCGGCAACAGCACCAATTCCTAAGGCAACCAGAGTGGGCAAGCCAAAGGTGGCTGTATCAATAGCAATATCTTTCATACCGCGGCGAGCGTGAACAACACCACCGCGAGCAACAAGATTAGCCACCAGCGGAATCTGCCGGTTATCCGGCGTAGTCACCGTGTCAAATTTAAGAGCCACTGAACCGGAGCGGTTCAAATGCTTGGGTGCGTTAAGGGTAGCAATTCTACCTCTGATAATTGATCCAGCTGGAATCACCATAGTACCGTCTATGGTGAGATCCTCCACTGATCTGGCTGAGAATTCATCACCTTCTTGACTGGTGTCGCTATCAACAGCGGTGTCCATAACAATAGGGATCTTTGTGCCGCTGGGCACAATCCTCACATATCCTTGTAAAACTTTGCTAGTGCCTGACAGGTTAACGCTGTCACCGCTAGCGGTATTGTTGCCAGATTCGGTTTTCGCTTCATCAATGCCCTTAACGTCTGATCCGCTCTCAGAACTGGACTTATCTGGGCTGGCATCACTTTGTGGGGTTTCAGCAGACAGACCGGATTTTACGGGCTCAGTGGCTTGGTTGGAGCTGGCTGAACTAGCGCCAATGCCTGTTGAACTTGCCTGGTCAGCACCATCTTTGTCCGCGCCAGCACTTTTGGAATCAACCTCCGCCCGGTCAGGATTATATACTTTGAAATTGAGTGCTCCCGCCTCTGCTGAAGCAAATTGGCAACACACACCAAAATAGCCGGCGCTGAAAACCAGACTAAGTAACACAGCTGTATGTTTTTTTCGATCACGTATATTAAAAATAAGCATTATCTTCCCATTGCGAACGTTTAAACGAGCAGTCAAGCGGAAATCAGTCTAACACGACTGGCCTGACAATAAGAAAAGATTATCTGATTCTGAAAATTTTATTCCTTTATGTGATGTTCATTTAGGCAAGAACACAAGAGCGAATATATGCCTTAAACTGAATATAGTTGATTAATTAATCAATTACCGTCACTCATTAGCGATTAAAATAACAGTACCGTTTACAAGAGGTATTTTAGTGATCGAATGTCCCATATGTAAATCCCGTAACCAGGACGAATCAATATATTGCTCAGAGTGCGGACAGCGTTTGCATCCTGCTGACAATTCCTCTTTGAAATTGCACTCCCCTCTTCTTGACGATCGCACAAGCCAGCAACATTTGCCGGCGGCAAACCAGACACGCACAGGATTGGCAAATAGCCAAGCACCAGTTAACAACGCCCGACCAGGCCCATCTCCACAGAATGGCTTGCATTCGCCTTTGCTGGATGCATGGAATACTAATCCCCTGCCTGCTCCTCAGTCTGATACCAGGCCAACCGCTAATAAATCGTCGCGCTTACATTCTCCCGTTCTCGATGGACCAGAGCAGGGTGTGCGGGAGTTTGAGCCTGAAGATTTAGATATGCCCGCAGAAGAATATAATTCTTTACGCTCCCCGCTTTTGGCAGCAAAAGTACCACTACCGGAAGGCATCAAACCGCCTGCTGAGCCTGGTTCTGTGCAGCCACCTGCCAATCCAGTCCCTTATCAGCAGCCAACCATACAATCCCTGTTTAGCTCTGGAGTTGGGTCGCAAAAATCCCCGACGGAAGAGAGTTACCAGCAGTTTGCATCTTCATTATTTGATCAATCGCCCACAGACACTGGCGACAAGCCTGCCGTTCGATCTCCAAGACAAACGGGGCATTTCACTAAAGTCACAGGGCTTAAGAAGGAAGACAAAACGCTTGACTCACTGAGCGCTGCCCAGCCAGTTGACAAAACAAAAAATATATCCGGTCGTCAGGCTTTATTGCCAAAACAAGAAGAATTCCCGGCCCAACAACTTCCTGCCGGTGGGGCATTTATGTCAGGTTTATTTAAAATACTGGCTGCTTTGCTTTTATTGGCAGCCCTTGGTTTTAAATTCTGGTATTGGCAAACCCTTGGCGCCGCTCTTGGCTCTTCGCAAGCATTTTTGTGTGACCAAATTGGCCAAATTCTGGTTATTTTGTTGCTACTTATTCTAATTTTAACTGTAAAACTTTAATACCAGGACAGCAATATATATTCACAGTTGTAAAGCCTGTCAAATATGTTATATTGGCGCTGTTTCGGCTTGTTGGTAATAAACAAAATTGTGCAGAGGTGGGAAATTGCTAAAATCTAGAACTACCACTTCTTATTTTTTGTTGTCCTTTTGTTTTGGTCAAGCTCTTTTTTCTCTTCAAGCAACGCCATGTGCAGCTTTAGGCATCCCCATCCTTTCGAGCCGGCACTCAGAAATGAGTTTGCCTACTTATGAAAAATTATTTCAAGGGGCAGGTCCGGCCACTAACGACAAAAGTTCTCAAGCTGACAGCCAGACTAACCAAGTCCACAAAAGCAGCGCCGGCAGCAACACCGAATCCCCTAATTTAAGCCCACTGACACTAACCGACTCAGCACAGCAAAGCAACAACCAGAGCAACAATGACAATGATACCGCCAACGGTGCAGTATTAAAATCATCAGTAAGTACAACCGATTATCTGCCGCATCAGGGTGACCCCGATGTCCTGCAGGCTCACAGTATCAATAACAAAAAACCCCACGGACATAAGAAGAATGACCACAGCAAGGAGTCATGGTCACAGCAGGCGGCAGAAGTAAAAGTTGGTCCATTGCCTTTGCTGGAATCAGACAATGAAACACAAAAGAAAGCAGACACTATTAATGACGCGGAAAAAGAGCAGATAACTGATCTATGGGAAGCAGCTCTCACACGCAATCCAGATATTCAATTTGTTATTCAAAAGTTGCAGCCTACTTCCAACCATGCTCATATGGCTAATATACTGGCTCGCATGTTAAGCACAGTTGCTTATGGCGGGCTGGGAGCAATGTCTATGATGAGCCCAAATATGGGCACTTTTGCCGCCGCCAGCATGGGCGGCAGTATGATGCAAACCGCTTTGGGCATCACTCAAAGCAAGTCTGACAAACGCGCCAAACTAACCAATGAAGAGCAGACCATCATGTATAACATGGTGCGAACAACTTGCGACAAGCTTGTAACTTGTTATCGGTCCTATAAGAAATATTGGAATTCACTGACTCGCGGCAGCAGTGACCTGCAGGATTTGCAATCAATGGTCGCAGACGCTAGATCAGGACAAGATTCCGCTAAACAGTTGGAGATGGAATATACACTGCGAAAGCAACAGCGTGATCTAGACGCTATAGCCGATGATTTGCGCGGGCACAGACAAAGCCTCATCGACCTTGCCGGCGTGGAAGCTGTCGATAAACTGGACAAGCAATTATATAAAGAGCGAAACATGCTTGACGCAACAACGGATAATCAAGTCAACGAGCAGCCTCCCCCGCAAACAATTGAGCATTCGCCAGATCTAAATTTACTAAAGAATAATAGTGGCCTGGCTCATAGCGATGCCGAAATAAAAAATATAGATTCGGCAGAAAGTCTTGCCTCTGAGAAAGACAAGACGCAGACAGCCTCTACTTTGCGCCCCCAGTCCTGATATGCATAACTATCAACGCTGGTTAGTTATTTCGATTATACTGCTCTGTTTGATTGCTATTCCTGTCAGCATCGTTGGTGCCGGTAAAGCAAGAAGCATGCAGCCGCAAGAAAGCGACATTAATGACGGCACCTGGTCAGACTATTTGGACAGGGATCATATTGCGGTGATACGTTTAGCTGGGCTAATTGCCGACGAAGAAGACGGAGCTAGTTTATGGTCTAGCGGTGATACCGCCGGCTCCGTGCTTAAGCAATTGCGCAAAGCCGTAAAAAATAAGCATGTTAAGGCAGTGTTGCTTAGAATTGACAGCCCTGGCGGCACCGTATCCACAAGTCAGGAAATCGCTGACGAGATCAAGGGACTGCGAGATAAACAAAAACCGGTCGTTGTCTCTATGGGTGATGTCAGTGCTTCCGGTGGCTATTATGTTGCTTGCGGCGCTGATAAAATTGTCGCTGACCCTGGCACAATAACCGGGTCAATTGGTGTCATTTTCCACACCATTAACATAAAGGGGCTAGGTGACAAGCTGGGAATGCAAGCACAAGTGATTAAGTCAGGACAATTTAAAGATATAGGTTCACCATACCGGCAAATGACACCGCAAGACAAAGCAATTTTACAAGGTTTGATTGCTGACGCCTATGAGCAATTTGTCAATGCCGTTTCTGCCGGACGGCATATGCCCATATCTACAGTCAAAAAGCTAGCTGATGGTCGTATTTATTCGGGCAGGCAAGCGTTTAAACTGGGCTTAATAGATAAGCTGGGCAGCTATACTTTAGCGCTCAATCTCTTACAGGATATTTGCAAAGAGCGTTTCCATAGAAATGAAGACTTGCCTATTAAAGAAGCTCATCCCAAAAATTTTGTTTACAGTTTGCTTGAGTCGGTGCTACCTCCGGTTAATTTCCGTGCCATCAATTCCTTGGATACAACCAGCTTAGCACTCAATGCGGTTATGCCTGAGTTTATCAAGGCTAAATATGACCACCAGCCGCTATGGCTTATGCCGTGAAACAATCATGAAAGATGGGCATCACTGGTTGGATATTTTTTTTGGTATATTGGTAAACCCAATCAAAACGTTCGCTGTAATCAGCAATCCTGACCTTTATTCACCTCAATTAACTGCATTGCTTAGCTCAATGCTAGTTGTAATAATTGCTGCTCTGGCAGACAGCTGTATTGCTATCAATTCCTTTGTATCAGCAGAATTGATTCTTGATGTCGTGTCTTCACTCTTCTCCAATTTGTTCTTCTGGCTTGTTTTAACCATATTTGCGCGCTTGTTAGCAGCGGCAATGAAAGTAAGGATATCTACGCGCTCTTGTTTGATCGTCAGCGGCTGGGCTTTTGTGCCATTAATGTTTAAAGCGCCTGCCGCCTGCTTTTCCAATGTGACAATACTTGGCGATTGTCTCTCATTGATTATATCTTTCTGGTTTTTAGCATTGGTGCTCTTTGCTTTTGACTCATTGCTCAAGCTAGGCAAGCTGAAAACACTTGCTTTTATGCTTTTTCTACCTCCGTGTCTGTTTTTTTCTTATTTTATTGCCATGATTTTTGCTAATAAATTCATTTTTGATGGTTTCTTTTAGACAACTTATAGCCATTGTCGGTCCAACCTGCACAGGCAAAACAGAGCTATCTATTCAACTGGCAAAAGAGCTTAAAGGCGAAATCATTGCTTTAGACTCGCGTACTATATACAGAAAAATGGACATTGGCACAGCCAAGCCAACCCCAAAACAACAAGAAGAAATAAAACACCATGCTCTGGATATTTTGGAGCCAAGCCGGTTTTTCACTGTAAGCGAATATGTTCAAGTGGCGCGTGCAGCCATTGACGACATTCTTGCCAGAGGCAAGCTGCCCATAGTTTGCGGGGGCACGGGATTGTATGCGCAAGCATTGTTGGAAGGAATACAAATCCCGCCTGTGCCGCCACAACATGAGCTCAGGCTAGAATTAAATTGTTTTGCGGACAGAAACAGCAATGAGGCATTGCACCGCTGGTTGAGCAAAATGGACGCAGTCGCTGCTGGTCGGTTAAATATTAACGACCGCCGGCGAATAATTCGCGCCCTTGAGGTTTGTCTTGTCACTGGTCAGCCATTTTCTTTATTGTCCAGCAAAGGCGAGCCACCATTGCAGACACTCTGGGTTGGACTTAAGTGGAATAGCCGCTCAGAGCATAAAAAACTAATTACTGAGCGGTTACACAAACAGCTGGAGAGCGGATTGCTCGCTGAGATAGCTAGACTGTGGCAGGAGACCAGCTACCGGCCTATTTTAAGTAATGCCGTTAACTACAAGGAGTTTATCCCTTATTTGGGCAGAACCCAGAATTGGGAAGATGCCTGCCAGCAATGTATTCAGAATAATTATCAATTAGCGAGAAAACAGATGATGTGGTTTGGCGCCCGCTCATCGATTAATTGGCTTATCCTAGACGATTTACCAACCTCAACACGCTTGTCCAGAATATTAGAATTATAGTGAGGCAAGGAATGGCGATGAGCCTTCCGCCAGCCGAACGTCTATACAAGCGTCTGGACGAACGGAGTGAGTACAGGCAGCGTCTATAAATAATAGATTATAGTGAGGCAAGGAATGGCGATGAGCCTTCCGCCAGCCGAACGTCTATACGAGCGTCTGGACGAACGGAGTGAGTACAGGCAGCGCCTATAAATAATAGATTATAGTGAGGCAAGGAATGGCGATGAGCCTTCCGCACTTATAATTAAGCCAGGAAAGAGTTATACTGAATAAGGCTAGGGGCAAAAGAAAATAATGGCACATCCACAAATCAATATAGCTTCTTTACCATGGAGCAATGGCGCTATGTCGGCAAGGGTGTGGCGTTTCGGCAAAAAAACAATTGCCTGTGTACCTGAGCTGGGTTTGTATTGTTACGGAGTTAGCCAGAGTGAGGCTTTGTTTAGATTATTCACTATTTTGCTTAAATACTATCGTCAACTGCGTGTTTTTAGACACCGCTTAGGGCAAAGAGGTCTTTCCCATCTCGAACTTCTCTCCAGTTGGATATCTGGAATGGAAAACCATATGAGACTGAGAACACAAGAAATTAATTTAGTCATGGCTGGATCAAGCAAACATTAAATTAAGCACTCCGCTCGTTCATTCTTCACTCAAATCATATATAAGCCCTGTCGCAGCTTCGTCCCTCGCTGCAACGGGCGTATCCACGCTTTGCTCACGATTGCTCCTCGCAACCGCTCGCTCCGCTGGTAATTCTATCGGCGCACATGTCGCCTCGCCTAGCTTAGATCTTGGCTATACAATTTAAGCACTCCGCTCGTTCATTCTTCACTCAAATCATATATAAGCCCTGTCGCACGGAGACCCCAAGTCAAGCCCCTGAGCGAAGTGTAGCTTGACTTGCAGCGCAAGGGGGTAGGCTAGCCACCTGGCAAAAAGCAACGGCGTGTATTTTTAACCAAATATTTAATCAAACAATTGAACTAATTGACCACTCTAAACGTCTTATCTATATGGAGCCAGCCAAAAGTAATTTGACAGCCAAGACAGTATATTTTGTCTCTTTTTCACGGAGTTAAGATTATTACCAGCACAAAGGGATGCTGGCAGGTGGCTGTACTATTAACAACACCATATAACCGGAGCAGCAAGACAATATTTATACAATGAAGCAAATAAAACAGACTGTCATA
>Ga0207053_10248_pt1 | contig 14280 bp, 11 predicted proteins | sample Alteio_BWMinCont_59_FD_153290 | JGI IMG/M metagenome (GOLD analysis project Ga0207053, IMG submission 153290) | Enriched cells from forest soil in Barre Woods Harvard Forest LTER site, Petersham, Massachusetts, United States -... | ecosystem: Environmental > Terrestrial > Soil > Temperate forest >...
AAATTGGGCAACATCCTGGAATAGGACAAAATCGGGACAAGCTACAGCCTGGATTAAAAAGTCTTGCAGAAGGACGCTATCTGATTTTTTTCAGACATAAGACAATAGACGGTGTTGTAGAAATAGTCCGCATCGTTCATGGATTTAGATTGATCGAGAAGATTTTCAGTTAAATAGGGACGCTTACCTCTGGACACCTATCCACTAGAAACAAACAAGGCAATACCTCACATTTACATTAAATGTTAACCGGCCTGGGCTAAGCCGGTGTATGATTAGTCTTGGATGATAAATAAAGGCTTTTTATTAGTCAAATTTTTCTTCTGCCAAAAGGGCAACTCTGTTTTGGGGAGAAGAAATTATGACTAATTTTTTGTCTTTAGTGACAATAGTCAAGTAGTGAGGTAAGTTTCGAATTGACAGGCACTTTAGATTTAGTCAAAACTAAAGGACTGAAAAAGTCGGAAATTAACCAATTAAATCGTTTATTGCAGAAGCGTTTGCCTCCAGATCGCATATTAACTATAGATTTAGCTGAGGCGGTGGCAGAAATTTCTTACCAGCTTCGGCAACCTATATCGCTTGTTGCCAACCGGCGCGGACAGATTGTCAATGTTACCCTTGGCCAACCCTGGCAAATTAACACTCCTGAGCTGAGACAAGTAAGAGTTGGTCCAGGCAGATTATGCGGACATAGAGTTATTTATACGCGCCTAGCTAAAAGTGAAAAACAAGCCGCCAAAAATGGCAATAAAGGCAATGGTAACAACGGCAATGGCAATAACGGCCATAGTGTCAACAAAGATAATTTAATGGCTTTGGCCAAAAACCGGCTGGATTTGCTGGCGCAGGTAAATGTCAATACTGACGGATCATTTAGCCGCTCCCATGGCGAGCAAAGCCATCTGGCAGATTCTATTGAAATTATCCACCTGCTGCCCGGGCGCGACAGCGAAGGGAAACTCTGGAAACAGATGCCCGCCTGCACAGTAAGAATGGCTCAAGAAGAAGATTTCACTGCCCTCATAGAGGCTCTAGAAGAGGAATTTCAAAAACAAATACCCGAGTTGCCGGTGCGCGCCGGTGAAGAACGGGCCATTTTGGTTGGTGTCATAACCGGAGATATGGATGCCTGGGAAATGGAAGATGATCTGGATGAGCTGGCTCAATTAGCTCGCACCGCCGGCGCTACCATATGCCGTCGCTTTACCCAGACCAGGCGGGAGCCTGATCCAAGCTTTTTCCTCGGTGCTGGCAAGGCGCAGGAGCTGGCTTTACTTGTTCAGGAATTGGGCGCCAATCTTGTCATCTTAGATCATGAATTAACCGCTTTGCAGCATAATTCATTGCAAAAGATTGTTGGTGTCAAAGTGCTGGATCGCACCGAATTAATTCTAGATATATTTGCCCAGCGGGCGCACACACGCGAAGGTAAATTGCAAGTAGAACTGGCTCAGCTTAAATATCTGATGCCGCGCTTGATTGGCAAAGGCACAATGTTAAGCCGCCTGGGAGGCGGTATAGGCACCAGAGGCCCTGGTGAAACAAAACTGGAAATTGATCGCCGCCGCATTCGTCAGCGCATCAATCGCCTTGAAGACGACATTGTTAGAATTAAAAATTATCGTGACACACAAAGGCGTATGCGCAATGAAAATCACCTACCTGTGATTGCCATATCCGGCTATACTAATTCGGGCAAATCGACTTTGCTCAATGCTCTGACCAAGGCCAATGTTTTTGTGGAAGATAAATTATTCGCTACTCTTGATCCAACCACAAGAAAAACTACTCTTCCTGACCACAGCACTGTTTTGCTTTGCGACACTGTCGGCTTCATCAAAAAATTGCCTACACCTTTAGTTGCCGCTTTTCGAGCCACTCTAGAGGAAGTGGCAATAGCCAATATCATCTTGCATGTGGTTGACGCATCCCATCCACATGCTCTTGATCAAATCAATAGCGTCTATGACGTATTGAGCGAATTGGGAGCAATAGACAAGCCAATTATTACTGTCTTAAATAAATCGGAGCTGGTGCGCAAAGAAGACTTGCTCTGGCTAATATCTCAGGTGCCTAATCCGGTAGTTATCTCAGCTTTAAAGCGGCTTGGCTTCCCATCATTGATGAAGAAAATCCAGGATATGGTGGAAGAAGTATTTCCCGAGCGTGCCGCCGCTGTAACCACCAAGATTATGGCCTGAATGAACTCAATAATTGTAGGAACGCGTACTGGCCGGTTGACATGACGGTATTCGAAGTAATTGTAGGGGTCGATTGCATCGACCCATTTATAAATGGGCACAGCGGCCGAGTGGCATATAAGTTATGCCATTCGGGCTTGCGATTGTAGGGGTCGATTGCATCGACCCATTTATAAATGGGCGGATGCAATCCGCCCCTACAATTTGCCCAATCCGCCCCTACAACTCCACGCAGACCGCCATTCCAAATGAGCGGAGGCAATCCGCCTCTACATTACACCGGGTTATACCCGATTCCCAGTCAGCATAGCATCCCTAATAATAGTTTTCTTCACCGGAACCGCTTCGTGCATCCATGTCACCAGGCGTAGTGCTTTCATGAGGCGCAGTGTCAACCAGGATAGATCAATTTCATGGGGTAGAAGCCCTGATCTGGCCGAGCCTGGAAAGGCGTGGTGATTATTATGCCAGCCTTCTCCCATAGCTAGCAGTCCAACCCACCAGACATTAACACTATCATCTTCAAGAGCGTACGTTTTATAGCCAAGCTTTGGTATATGACAAACAACGTTTAAAAGCAAAGGTACTTGCAAAACGAAAACAGCTGCTAGTGTGCTAGCCAGAAAAACTGGCCAACCAAAGAAAACCAGCAGTAACAGACGAAAGACAACGCCAATAGCAAATGTCAGCCAGTGTGCTTTTTTCCAACTGCCGTTTTGATTTAAAAATCTGTAGATAGAATCGCGCAGTAAATCTTTGCTTAGTCTCTTAGGATCAATATAGTCCGGATAATCATCTTCAAACATCCAGCCATAGTAGGCATATTTCAAGCCACGCTTTGGTGTATGCGGATCGCGGTCCGTTTCCACATAGCGATGATGAGCTCGATGCATAGTTGCCCACCAGATAGGTGAACCCTCAAAGGCTAAATAACCGCCAAGCACCCAGAAATACTCAACAATCTTCAGACATCTAAATGAGCGATGTGACAGGAGGCGATGATAACCGATAGTCACCCCCATGGCATGCCACAGGAAAGAAACTATAAGGACTACAATAAAGGTGATCATAATGTTTCTCCGGATTGGCCCGAGGCCCGATCATTTAACTCTTGCTTAGGGTGGGCTCAGCCAGGACACCATATTCAGTGCCTGACATTTTGGCAGTCATTTATGGACAATGTACAGTTCGAAAGGGCGTTAAACAATTACCAAGTTGATAAACCGCTTATCGGTATAATGCTGATTCGAGTCTGCCTCTGCGGATGTCCTGGCTTTTTTCACTCTCTTCTAAATAGATATCTTTCCAGGTGCCATCCATTAATATAGCGAGAAACTCCTCCAGGGTTTCTGGAACTTCAGATACTTGTATAATTCGCCGGCCATCATTATCAGGACCTGGGAACTGATTCCATTTCAAACGATCAATTTCCATACCCAGCCGGTTGTAAAAATTCAACAGGGACAAACCAACTTCTTTGGTTACGGTTACCTTATCTTTTACATTCCAATCGCGCAGCGCATTCCGCCCCACACCAATCATGTAATAGGCACGTTCTTTTTCAAATTTAGGTTCGTTGACAAAAAATGCCCAGGTGGTGTCTTCTACACTATCGTGCACCAATTCAGTCCTGATTTCAAAAAGTCGTCCACTAGTAGTTGAAGTAACAGCTGTCGGGCCAAAGCCTGTATTCATCAAATGAATTTCTAAAATGCGCAAAACATGAGCGTTGACACTAATAGCCTTTTTGTCTGCCTGCAACTGTAAGCGCTTGCGGTATTCTTCCGGCAAACGCAATGTAAAATTAGTTGTTTTTTGCTTGTCTTTGTCGCCCATATAATTCAAGAAATAGTCTTATGCGTGCAAAACATAGTCACGCGACTATAATATCACAGGCGGACGAATTTATAGAGCTATAACAGATTAAAAATGAAAGAATGGGCGCCCGTCAGGAAGTTCTCAATTATTGATTCTTGATTAGATTTATCAGTTTACTTGCAAAGGTGCATTAACCTGAATTTAGGGCGAAAACTTTTTTGAAGGAGGTCAATTATGGCCATTGAAACACTGTCCAAAGAATCAGCATTGGCTGTTGAATTTTTTGAGGCTAAACTAAATTTTGAAACTACTCCCTTTAGCTTAAATCAAGATTTGCAAAAGAAGGAAAAAGTGCAAATCATTGATTTGCGTACTCCAGAATTATTTGCACAAGGACATATTCCCGGCGCCATTAATGTAGATTTCGCTGACCTAGAAAAATATCTACCTAAGCTGGATAAACACACCACTACTGTTGTTTATTGCTACGACATACTTTGTCGACTGGCAACTAGAGCCGCTTTATTGCTAGCTAAACATGGTTATAAAGTCAAAGAAATGTCTGGGGGCTGGGACGGCTGGAGCGATCATGATTTGGCAAAAGAAAAAGGCACTGCTTCTTCTTGTTCAACAAGCAGTAAACATTCTTCTTGCGCCTGATAATAAAAAATCACCGCAATAGAAATATAATTCAGGGGCAGCATGTGCCGCCCCTGAATTTTTTTTACCTGACACTTGCTTGACTCCCAGTCGATTATAGTCAAGCATTCAGGATTAGTTAGATGTTGTCGACAACAATGGTGTTGGTTTGATGCCTAGCTTGGCGCTGGCTATCTTTTCTTTCAAGCAAGAAATAGCAATTTTAAGTTGGTCATCTTTGTTTTCTATTAGAATATCCGGCGCAATGCCGACTTTATTGATATCAGATCCGTTTGGAGTAAGATAACGCGAGACTGTAATATGCAGTGCTGCCCCGCTAGGCAGACGATTGATTTCCTGAACAACGCCTTTGCCGTAAGTGCGTGTGCCCAGCACTAAGCCGCGCTCGTTATCCTTAATGGCGCTGGCAAGAATCTCGCTGGCGCTGGCACTTTCTCCATCCACTAAAACTACAATCGGTTGCCTGGTAACAGGCTGCCCGGAGCATAAATCAGTGTGCCGGCCATGGCGGCTAATGGTGCTGACAATGGTGCCACCTTCCAGAACCATATCGGCAATTTCCAAAGCGTTTGCCAGCAAACCGCCTGGATTATCCCGCAAATCAATAATTATGCCGCCAGCCCCAGACAGCTTATTGAGCGCATTGCGAAACTCCCGGGCAGCGTCACTAGAGATAAAGGTGGAAAGTTGAATATAACCAATGCCTGAATCCAGCATCTTCGTTTGTACTGCCTTGATATCAATTTCTTGCCTGGTAATTTTTAAAATTCTATCGTTGCCCGCATGCTTAATCCCCAGTTGAACTGGCGTGCCTACCTTGCCACGTATATGCTCGGCTGCTTGCTCAGGAGTAATACCGGCAGCAGTCGCGCCATCTATGGTGACTATTTCATCACCGCTGATGACACCAGCCTTCTCAGCTGGAGCGCCCTCAATAGTGCGAGTGACAATCAAGTGGGCCTGATCTTTGGATTGCTGCAAATTAACGCCAATTCCGACTATATGAGCATCAATGGCGTCATTTTCATCCTGAAAAGCTCTAGGATCCAACAATCTTGTATAAGGGTCATTTAGGTCATCAAGCATCAGCTTAATTGAACGGTAAGCACCATTAACGTCCTTAATCTGGCTGTCATATTTGTGCTCCAATTCGCTCCAATCATGACCATTGAAGTTAGGATCATAGTAATTATCTTTGACCAATTCCCAGGCCTGATGGTAAATGCCCTTGACATCATTATGACGACCATAGATTGGCTGTAGAGGCAGCGATAAAATTAAAAAGATAGCGGCAATGGCCGCAAGCACCCGCTTATTAAAACTCATGGAGGATTTTTCAGTTATTCTGCTGGATACAACCGATGCTTTGCTGGCCACTTGGCCAAACATAATTTCGGTATATTCCGTATATGCCCGTGTTAGTGGACTTTTAATACATTTAGGCTAAATTTTTAATCTTGACATAACTGCGAAGAATGGCTTTGCCAGCCTTATTCGGCAGGATAATCCCTGAAAAGCAGTACTGACAAGCATTTTCAGGATCGAAAACCAAGAAAAAACAAACACCACCAATAGTGCGTTATCCATCCGCAACCAGCTTTATCACCCGAATTTGCACATTTCCAGTTTTTTGTAGGGGTCGATTGCATCGACCCGCGGACCCGGGAACACGGGCACAGCAGCCGAATGCCATGTAGGGGTCGATTGCATCCGCCCATTTATAAATGGGCGGATGCAATCCGCCCCTACATCCCGGTATAGAACGTCGTTCCAGGTGGGCAGATGCAATCAGCTCCAATTCTCCCAATCCGCCCCTACAACTTGCCCAATCCACCCCTACGGTTAATTTTTAATTGAATCCGTATTCGCGCCAGCGCCCGGCAACCAGGCGTTGAATGTCTGCTGTCATCTCAAGCGGCTTTGGCCAGTCACGCTCAAAGCCTTCTGCTTTCCATTTTCTCGTCGCATCTATGCCCACCTTGGAGCCATAACCAAGCCGTGGACAGCTGTGATCAAGAATATCGAGCGGGCCGTCTACGAACATCATATCCCGCCTGGGATCAGTGTTACCAAAGACATTCAGCGCCACTTCAGAAAGATTATGCACGTCCACATCTCTGTCCACCACAATTATAAATTTGCTGAACATGAGCTGCCCCAGTCCCCAAACAGCGCTCATTACTTTGCGCGCATGCCCTGGAAAGCGCTTATCTATAGATATGATGGCGCAATTATGAAATACCCCTTCCCAAGGCAAATTCATGTCTCTTATTTCCGGCACCAGCAGCTGTACTAATGGCAGAAAAATCCTTTCTGTAGCCTTGCCTAAGTAACAATCTTCCTGAGGCGGCTTGCCGACGATAATTGTCTGGTAAATAGGATTGCGCCTATGAGTGACAGCCGTAATATGAAAGACAGGAAACATGCCAGCAAGACTGTAAAAACCAGTGTGGTCGCCAAATGGTCCTTCTTCTTTTAATTCACTTTGATCAACATAGCCTTCCAAAACAATTTCAGCACTGGCCGGCACCTCCAGATCTACTGTTTTACACTTAACCAGCCTCACCGGGTTTTGTCTTAAAAAGCCAGCAAACAGCAATTCATCAATATCTGGAGGCAAAGGCGCGCTAGCTGCATAAGTAACCGCTGGATCACATCCCAAGGCCACAGCCACTTCTAATTTATTCGAGCCAAATTTTTTCCCCTGCTCCGGTTGAATCTCTTTGCCCTGCTCCGGTTGAATATACATTGCAGCCGGTGCCGGATTAGTTTGATGCATAGCACCCGATCGTTGGAACGGACTGTGTCCGCCTGCAGGAGCAGATGTATACGGATCATTTAAACCGGCGCCAGATCGTTGAGATTGTAGGGGCGGATTGCATCCGCCCACAGACTCGACAGCGCCCTTAGAAACACCTGCGTCTCTATACAACGACGACGGCTCAACAAACAACGTACCGTAATTAGGCGGCTCACTAATTTTGCCGCTCTTCTTGTCGGAAGCGTAATCGGCTTGCTCCTGCATCCGTCTTTGCTCCTCATAGTGTCTTGCACCATCATGATGCTTATGCCAATGCATACCTGTTTGCGCATTGCCATATTTTTGCAAGCGGTAAATGCCCAGATTTCTAATTCCTGTTACTGGATCACGTGTAATCACCGTGCCCAGAGTAACAAACGGGCCAGCATCTTCTGGCCAGCAAGTAATAATAGGCAATTTATCCAACATTGCCTGTGAAGGATCAGTAATTACCACTTCCTGGCAAGGAGCTGGCGTATGTGTCAATTTCGGCGGAAATTTGCCCAACTCTACTAATGTAGGCAACAGAGCCAGCTTTTCCAAAAAAGTCTCCGGCACCTTTGGTTTAATCAAATGTTTGATGCGAGCGCCAATATTATCAAGCTTATCCACTCCAAGAGCCATGCACATGCGCTGCATCGAGCCAAAGGTATTGATAAGCACGGGCATATCATAGCCTTTGACATTGGTAAACAATAAAGCTTTATTGTTGCCGTTTTTGCTTTTGCTGACTTTATCAGTAATTTCAGCAATCTCCAATTCAGCGGACACGGGTGCGCTGATTGTCATCAGTTCCCCGCTTTCCTCAAGCACTTTGATAAATTGCCGCAAATCCGCGTAAGCCATTTTAGCTATCCTGTCTTATTATGGGCTCCAAGATTATTTAGCTAATTGTATCCGCTTTGTTTGCCGGTATCCTTAACTCTTGCAAATTCAAAAGGATGAGTATTAACGAAATCATTGATCTGCCCAAAATTTGTTATGGTACAATTACTACAATGGTTGTATAAATTATACGTGAGCGAAAACACAATGCCTGGACCATCAAAAGTTAATTTCCAAAAGCTTTATGGAATTGCCGACCAATATGACGGCTATTTTACAGCCAAGCATGCATTGTCTGCAGGGTACTCAAACCGGATGCAAATCTATCATGTTCAAAATGGCGATTGGATAAGAGAGTCTCGCGGTATTTTTCGATTGCGCCACTTTCCTCCCAGCCTCAATTGTGATCTGCTTGTCTGGTATCTCTGGTCATCCGATCGGGCAGGATCACCGCAAGGTGTCATCTCGCATGATACGGCCTTGCAAGTACACAATCTTGGCAGTTGGCGCGACAGTAAAGTTCATCTTACTGTCCCTAAACATTTCAGGCGGAGCGTGATGCCACCTCAGTTGTATTTACATTGTGATAATGTTGATCCAGGCGATGTAATAGTAAAACATTCTTTTAAAATCACCAAACCACTCAAAACTATTGTAGATTTGCTTATTGCCGGCTATGTTAGCGATGATTATTTGGTGGAAGCCCTGGAAGAAGCTATAGATAGCCGGCAAGTGCTGCAGCTGGAAGTGCAGGATGCAGAACTTGCCCCGTCGCAACGCGAACTGCTTAGTCGAATCTGGAGTAAAACAAAGTATGCTGGATCCAAAAAAGTACGGCACTCCTGACGCCTTTCGCGCTGCGCTAGAACAAAAAATACGCAGCGAATGCCAATCGAAAGGTTTAATTGTCGATGATCTGAAAAGACAAATTTCTTTTGATCGTTTTTTGGCACGTCTTGACTTTGACAGATACACGCTTGTGGGCGGCTATTCATTAGAGCTTCGATTCGCAGGACTGAAACGCACAAGGGACATAGACTTGGCGCTTACTGATCTATTGATTGCATCGGCTAGCCGGCAAGATCTACCGGATAGAATAGAAGCCGATCTAAAAAAATATGCTTCTATACACTTAAATGATTACTTTTCTTTTGTTATCGATTCTGCTCGATCGTTAAGTGGACCACCGGAAGGCGGCTATCGCTATCATTTTAGCGCTATGCTCGCTGGTCGCGAGTATCATAAATTCCATGTTGATCTACGCATACAGTCTGTTCACATATTGCCACCAGAAATGGTAAAAGCACCGAATAAACTCGATTTTCCTGACGTAAGAAATAACAGGATTGCCCTGGCGAGAAAAGAGGAAGTGTTTGCCGACAAACTTGAAGCCTACACAAAGCCCAGACAAACCACTAATTCTCGCGTTAGAGATTTAATCGATATGAATTTACTTTTGTTAGATAAGCTCAACAATAATACATGCAAACAAGCTATCAATACAATTTTTAAACAACATAAACGTTCTGTTCCAGATAAACTCGAACCCCCGCCTGAACTATGGCGAGAACAGTTCACCATAATTGCACAAAACGGCAAGCTGGATTTTACTATGGATGACGCTTTCCATAATATTGAATCCTTTATAAACAAGCTAAGGCGTATTGTTTAATCATTGACAATCTGCGGATTTGACGGCTTTTTAATTTGACAGGACAGGCTTTCATGAATAGAATAGAGCAAAATTTTGGGGATTGCCTGATGGTCAAAACTTCTGTCGGTGATATAGGCTTCGGGTTAGGTTCACGCGATGCTGGTTTGGCATCCGCTCTTTCTTTTCTACCGGGACTAGGACAAATCTATAACGGGCAAGCCCGCAAAGGGCTTTTATTTCTAGCAACAACAGCTAGCTATCTGTTTGTGTTTTTACTGATTATTTTTAATCAGGGTCTAATTTATGGCTTAAATAGTTTTGGCCAGTCATTTCATATGCAACCAGATTCTAATTTAATTTCTGTTCTCCATGAATTACATGCAGGCTCTACTTTGTCTTTTATTGTCAGTGCCTTGTTTTTAGGCTTTGTTGTTTATGCTATTAAAGACGCATATCAATATGCCAATTATCTGCAAAATAGATATATTTACGCCGACTGCGCGCTGGAAATGATGGAAGCAACCAGCGGCTCTTATTTATTGCATTTCATAGGCATCATCATTTTGTTTCTAGTGGCTGTATTTTACCTGCAACACACGCACCCCCAATCTCAAATTACATATATTGAATTCGTGCAAGATCAGCTGCCTACGAAAAAGATAATACAATCAAAACGTGCTTCTACCAAAGCCTCGGAGAACACAGGATTGCATCAGCCCAAACCAATTGTTGCTCCATCTCATCATGCAACAGACATTGCAAAAATAGCCGCACAGCCGTCACCCAAATTTCATCCAGTTATAGCAAGAACAGCACCAGTAACATTGGCGCCTCAGCAATTGGTATCAACTACAATACCCAACCGACCACCGCTGCCAGTTGTAACTGCATCAGTTCATCCCAATGTTATGCCGCCTGCTGTTAGCCAAATAAACAATCAAACCAAGGCAATAATGCCGCAACCCGCTTTATCTGAAAAAAATAAATCAGTACAATCATTAACTCCCAATTTAAACGCCGGTCCGGCAATAATTACAGCCCCGGGTGGCCAGTTACCTACACCGGTATCTGTCGGTTCCAGCCACAGCAACAAGTTTATGCCCACGCCTATAGCGACTAACAGCGGCTCACTTGGAACAAACAATACCAGTGGGCTAGTCCCTGCTATTGGCCCAATACATGCTGGTGGCCATAGCAGCTATACGCCAGGAATTACTGTTAAGCCAGTGGTACCCAAGTTAGGTGAAGCACGCGGCACACCGGGAGAAAACATTCTAGGTAATCCACCTAAATATACTAGTATCAGCGGACCCACCAATATTGATTCAATGCCGGTGGACTTTAGTGCTTATATGGCTGACTTGCAGCGCCGCATCAAGCAGTCCTGGTTTCCAACTAAAGACGATGTTACCAGACGAGTAATAGTTTTCTTTAAAATACATAAATATGGTGAATTATCAGATCTACGTTTGGATAGCAAACATCCTTCCGGATCAGACAAAGCTGATCGCGCCGCCTTAAAAGCAGTAGAAAATGCTGCTCCATTCAGGCAATTGCCTTCGGGAGCGCAGGAGAATGTTGATATTCAATTCACTTTTGACTACACTGTTTTTAGCGGCACTGGTATGTTCAGAAAATTCTAGAATTTTCTGCTGGCTAAGCATCCATCTTGAGTATAGCTGTACAATACCAACTAACGTTAACTATGAATAGGTTAAACTCTATCAATAACGAGCAGGATTTTGAGAGGATTTTGGTATGCGATTGACAACAACAAGATATTGGTCATTGCTTTCTGTTTGTTATATATCTACAGCCTCTAGCATAGGATTAGCTTCTTCTCCAAACCATATATTGATTGCACAGAATAATCATACTGACAAGTACGGCAAAACAGAAACCGCGCATGATGATTGGCAAAAAATCTATAACGAAGCATTGCAACAATTAAATGTCGAATCTACTCAGCGAGAAAGGGGTATCTATTCTCAATACGATGCACATCCATATTTGAAGAGGGCGCTTGAAGCGGCACAGAAATTTGGCGAAGAAAATCCCAAAGTAGCTGATGTCTTAATGTTAGAAGGCAAATGGAGAGAGTTAATTGGTAACGTCACTACTGAGGAATATGCAAAGGCTTTGTCAATCAGAGAAAAAGCTTATGGTACAGATAGTCCAAAAGTTGCTGAGGCTTTAAATGGGCTTGGAGAAATGTATGTCTGGAGACAAAAATATGCAGAAGCTACAGCTTGTTTTTATAGATCGCTATCAATTATGGAGCACAATCAAGGCAAGGGCTCGCTTTCACTTGCTCAATCATTGAATAAAGCATGTGAAAGAGGCTTAGCACGAGCAGGGGATACAAAGAGATTGTTACTGAAAGTCTTGCATAGCATTGAGCAATCTCCTTCACACAATCAGATGGCTATTGCTCAAATTTTGAATACTATTACATATACAGCTCAACGCAATACATATCCGCCTGTACCGATGACTGAGCAAGTGGATGCAGCTAAAAGAGCTATTGCTATTCAAGAAAGAATTGCCGGTATAACCGATTTAAGTTTAGCCAATTATTTAGAGAGTCTTGCTCGACTTTATGCTGAGCAAGGACAATGGATAGAAGCCATTAATACTTATCGGCGTGTCATATCCATAAGAGAAAAAGGAGCAGCAGCAAATAGCTGTTTGTTGAGCAGATCATATGACAAAATGGCTGAATATCTAAGGTCTTCAAATAATATAGATGAGGCAGAAAAATATAAAAAACTTTCTTTAGCTGTATGGCAAAGAGCACCAGGCGACTCTTATACTAATATGATTAATGCTCTAAACTCTATCGCTTATTTTTATGAAAATATTGGCAAGCTTGATAAAGCAGCGCCTTATTATCAGGAAGTTGATATTATAGAAACCAGGCATAATCCAAGGCAAAGTCACTCAACTGAAAAATTAGCTAAGCTATATATGCAAACAGGAAGATATAGCGAAGCTGAGCCTTTGCTTAAGCGTTGTGTTACGCTGAGAAGTAGTGGCAATAAAGGCCATAGCCATAATTATGATTGTATTTCCTATTTAGAGATGTTAGGCATTGCAGCTACAAAGCAAGGCAAATATACAGACGCCAAATCTTGTTTTGATCAAGTGAAAGAATATTATGATCAAAGCAAATACGCTTTCTTGGGTGATAAATATCCAAAAGGGTTTTTAGAAGCTTATATTGAATATTTGCAAAAATCCGGGCAGCAGACAGAATACCTCGCTTACAAAGCAAGGCTTGAAAAATTATTACAGCGTGAGCAACACACATGCCCAGCTTGTGGAATGGGGTAGTATTGATCCGTACTTACAGATCAAGCAATACGGGTTAAATCGACTTATGGTCTGAATAAATCACGGAAATAATATGTCCTGGCAAAAAGATGGAATTAGAGTTGGCTTGTCACTAATGCTTGAAGATGATTTTCGTGAAGCTGCTGAACCCCTGTTGAATAATAATTGTGTAGATGTACTGGAATGGAGCTTTGACACATGCTGGAATTGGGAAATGATGCCGTTATGGGCTCAAGAAATTGTTGAGCATTATTCAAGGCAAGCACGTTTACTTGGACATGGGGTGCATTTTTCAGCATTATCAGTGTTTTCGCCACTACATAAGGAGTGGCTGACAAAACTGTCTGAAGAACTAGGTGCCAGGCAATATCTACATATATCCGAGCATTTCGGTTTCAGTCAGGCAGGCCATATATTACGTGGAGCGCCTTTCCCAATACCATATTGTCCTGAAGCAGTTTCATTGGGTAAAGAAAATTTGTGTAGGCTCTCCGAAACAGTAAAGCTTCCAATTGGTTTGGAGAATCTGGCTTTAGCCTTTTGCAAAAAAGATGTTATAGAACAAGGTGTGTTCCTTGAAGAATTGGTGCAAGAAATAGACGGTTTTATTTTGCTTGACCTCCACAATATTTATTGCCAGATGCACAACTTTTCCATAAGTCCACATGCTTTGCTACAAACATATCCGCTGGCGAGAGTTAGAGAATTGCATATATCTGGAGGGTCCTGGACTAACTTTGCTAATGGTACGGCGATCCGACGGGACACCCATGATGGTGATGTGCCAGAAGTAGTCTTTTCACTCTTAGAGACAATTTTAGGTTTGTGTCCCAATGTTAGCTATATAATTCTTGAGCGATTAGGGGGAACGCTAAAAAGCGCATCAGATATAGCGAATTTTCAAAATGACTTTGCCAGAATCAAAAAAATAGTGGAAAAGGTCTAAATGAACAGCAGGGAAGCACTACTGAAATATCAAGATAAGT